>Ga0310786_10000622_pt1 | contig 56946 bp, 82 predicted proteins | sample AusTroGonzalo_MG_FD_203881 | JGI IMG/M metagenome (GOLD analysis project Ga0310786, IMG submission 203881) | Bovine rumen microbial communities from tropical cattle in Woodstock, Queensland, Australia - Gonzalo_03 (v2) (version 2) | ecosystem: Host-associated > Mammals > Digestive system >...
TTATGACGACAAAGTGGCGACCTCAATAACGGCGGCGTTTAACCCATACTATAAGTCTAGTTATCGTATCAGAAAACTTACTCCGAAAGAATGTTGGAGACTTATGGGGTTTGACGATTCAGACTTCGAGAAAGCCGAGAAGGTCAATAGTAATAGTCAACTCTACAAACAGGCTGGAAATTCTATCGTAGTGAATGTGCTTGAAGGTATATTAAGGAATTTACTCCAAAATGGACGATGATATCGAAATAATAAAACTAAAGAAAGGATAAAAATGACAACAATTAAAGACCTGAAGTTCGACGATAAGAACTTTAACAAGCATACCGAGTTTGGTATGAGTTTACTCGAAAAGAGCTTACGAGAGAACGGTGCTGGGCGCTCGATTCTTCTCGACAAAGACAATAACATTATCGCTGGAAACGGAATCGTAGAGGCGGCCGGACAGATTGGACTTGAAAAAGTCAAAATCGTAGAGGCTAAGGGAGATGAGATTATCGCGGTCAAACGAACGGACGTTTCACTTAACTCGCACAAAGGTCGAGAAATGGCTCTGGCCGATAACGCTACCGCTAAAGCCGACATAGACTGGGATGAGGATAATATCCGATCAGAGTTCGAAGAAGAAGAGACCAGGGCTTGGGGTGTAGACCTAGACTGGGATGAACCAGAGGAAGAAGATCTAGGCGTCGAGAAGAAACTTCTGAAGTGTCCGGTATGCGGTCATATTAACGAAGAAAAGGCTTTTAAGTATGCAAATCCCGAGTAAAGTTTATCCGTATCGTCTACCGTATATGGGGAGTAAGCAGAATATCGCCTATTCTCTTATGTTGACGATGATTCAGAAGAAACCGAAGGCTAAGTATTTCTTCGATATATTCGGAGGCGGTGCTGCGATGAGTTTGATGGCTAAACAGTTCGGTCTTAAGGTATTCTATACTGAAAAGAACGCTGGTATCGTAAATCTTCTGAATTTCTTAAAGGATAACAAGATTCCAGACGACTGGATTCGCTGGATAAGCCGGGAAGAGTTTAAGAGCTGTCTAGGTAAAGACGATCCGTTCAGCGTATTCGTCACGGTGGTATGGAGCTTCGGTAATAACCGTCAAGCGTATTTATTCGGCAAGGATATAGAAGAACCGAAAAGGCTTGCGTTCGAGGTTATAGTGAATCAAGACGAAAAAGCTCTGGCCGAGCTTAACAAAGAGTTCGGCGGTAGGCTTAGAATGCCAAAAGGAAAAGATATACATTCAAAAAGGATAGACTTCTCGAAGCAAGTCAAGAGGGCTGGAGGAAGTTTTAGATATGAAGATTTAGAGCATATGGAACTCGCAGATAAGCTGGCGCTAACCCAGTCACTAACTCAGTTAGAGTGCTGTTCTAGACTACAGCAACTCGAATACCTACAGCAACTCGAATACCTACAGCAACTCGAATACCTACAGAGCCTGGATTATCCGTATGATGAGGTTATTATTTACTGCGATCCACCGTATAGAGGAACGGCCGAGTATACCGATAACGGTTTTAACCCGAAAGAGTTCGACGAGTGGGTTAAGAAACTTAAATACGACGTATTTATCAGCGAGTATGACTGTCCGTTCGAAAAAATAGCGAGTTTCGGCAAATTAGCACTACTAAATAATTCGAAAGAAACTAGAACTACTGTATCGGAGAACTTATACTACCACAAAGGAGGTGGAGATGGGAGCAATTAACTTTAGTTCTGATAATGAATACTACACGCCGAAAGAAATCGTCGATATGTTCGGCCGATTCGATTATGATCCAGCTACCACAGAAGAAAAGTCGAAAGAGTTAGGAATCCGAAACTTCGACACTATCGAAACAGATGGCTTGAAATCGGACTGGACGAGGTTCAAGAGTATCTGGTGTAATCCACCATTTACACTAAAGGCCGAGTTCTTAAAGAAGGCTCAAGACTACTATGAAAGAACGGGGGGGGGTGTTTATATGTTAGTTCCGATTAGTTTCCTGACGACTAAGCGATTCCACGCTATTATTAAGGGTGCGAAGATATTCCTCCCAGATGGCCGAATAAAATTCGAGAGTGGTCTAGGTAAAGAATCTAGGTCGCCAGCGTTCGGAAGTGTAGTTATAAAGATTCAAGACAAATGGGAAATAGAACCGATTAGACTAGGAGGCATATATGGCAAATAACGAAAACATATCAGAACATAATTTTAAGAAATTAACAGCGGAAGAACAGCGAGAAATAGCGAGAAAAGGTGGCAAGGCTAGCGTAGAGGCTCGAAGACAGAAAAAGACACTAAAAGAGATCGGCGATATGATCGGAAGTCTTAAGCTTACAAATAAAGAAAAGATAGAGGTTATGAAGAAGGCCGGTATCGCTGATGAGTATCTGATAAAAGACGTAGCCGCTATGTATAAACTCGCTTCAAGGGCCGAATCTGGAGACGTAAGAGCGATAGAAGTTCTAGCCAAACTTCGCGGCCAGTTCAAAGAACAGATTAGCGCTGAGGTAGCTGAAATAAAGCCACTTGTGGATCTAACCGGGAGAAAGAAAAATGGAGAAGGCGACTCTTAGCGTAATTATCCCTGTATATAACAAAGCGCCATTCTTACGCCGGTGTTTAGATTCTATCGTGGCCCAAACCGACAAGAACGCTCAGGTTATAGTTATAGACGACGGCTCGACCGATGGTTCCGGCCAGATATGCGACGAATATAAGCCATTCGGATTCGAGATTTACCATACAAAAAATAACGGAGTTTCAGAAGCTCGAAATCTAGGTATTAAGAAGGCCACGGGAGCCTGGATAACATTTTTAGACGCCGACGACAGGTATTCTAAAGACGCCTTCGATATTATGCGCCGCGTCGGAGCCGAAGACGTGAACGATATAGTTCAGTTCGGCCAGTATCGCCATCTTCCGAACGGTAATGTAGTCGAGCGCAACTGGGGAAGGGGAACCTACGGGTATACAGAAGTCAGACGTCAGTGGGTCGGAGTATGGAATAAACTCTATAAGGCCTCTCTGGTTAAGGATATACGCTTTATAAAAGGTCTACAATTCGGAGAAGATGAAATGTTTAACATAGAGTGCTTACTAAAGAATCGCACGCTTTATCACTCTCCGAGAAATATAGTGCATCACTATTTCGATGACCTTAACTCTCTCTGTAGGGCCGGAGGGCTTCCTAGACCGAAACTAGAGCGCTTGATCCTCGAGCTTGAGAAGAAACGCGACACTCTAAAGAATGAAGAAGAAAAAGAGTGGATAAATACGATCATCAGTAGGCACTATAACTCGCCTACCTTCATAGAGAGAGACTGTCTAGCGCCTACTACGCCCGGTAATTATGATATAGTCTACTTCCTCAAGGAAGATAAAGTAAACGAAGAACTAAGATATAGTCTACGGTCTATCGAGAAGAACTTCCAGTTTAGAAACGTTGTATTCTACGGTGGCTGTCCGGAAGGTATCAAGCCCGATAAGCATTTCAAGCGATCGCAGTCCGAACCGAGTAAGTGGGAACGCGTCAGAGCCTCGATTAAGGCCTGCTGTCTGAACCCCGAAATCTCAGACAGTTTCTGGCTGTTTAACGACGATTTCTTTATTATGAAGCCGATGAGAGAAGATATGCCGGCCCAGTATAACGGCGATCTTAGAAACCATATCGAGAAAGTAAAGGCTAGACACGGCGGCCAGGATATGGACTGGACGGTCCGGCTTCGCCATTTATGCGAAACTCTAGAGGGCGCTGGTAAAGATACTAAGAACTATGCCGTTCATAAACCTATACTAATTAACAAGGCTAAAGCCCTAGAAGTTCTAGACAAATTCCCAGACGAGCCTATGTTTAGAGGCCTTTATGGTAATTACTGGGATATAGGCGGCGTATCAAATCACGATATGAAAGTCTTATTAAAAGATTATCCGGTCGAGAAGTTCAAAGACTGGGAATTTCTATCTACGCAAGACGATTCATTTAGAGACGGTATAGTCGGCCGTTATATCCGTGATAAGTTTACTGAAAAGAGTAGGTTCGAGTTATGATCGGAAGAACTACCGCTTTATCTAAAATAGAGAAGACGCTTCTAGAGCCTACGTTCTATAAGGTTATACAGGGTGGAATGTCGGCCTCTAAGACATTCTCTATCCTAGAAATACTTGTAGGATACGCCGAGAGCTACCCGAACTCGCTGATTTCTGTCGTAGGTATGAGCTACCCTCATCTGTCGACCGGCGCGATCCGCGACTTCACTAAGATTATGAAAGAGACTAACCGCTGGAACCCGGCGCAGTGGAACTCGACCTCTCATATCTACACGTTCGCTAACGGGAGCGTTCTAGAGTTTCTATCGGTCGATAAAATGTCAGCACGTGGCCCTAGACGTGACGTTCTATTCGTAAATGAGGCGAACGGTATCTCTTACGAAGTCTTTATGGAATTAGCCGGCCGAACTCGAGACTTCTGTATTATAGACTATAACCCTTCGGCGAAGTTCTGGGCCCACGAAGAACTTGTAGAGAAGATGAAAGACGATACGAGCTTTATAATTTTAACTTACAAAGATAACGAAGCTCTCTCGAACCGAGAGATAGAGAATATCGAGGCCCATAAACCCAAAAATGGAGAAGAACCGTCTAACTGGTGGACGGTCTACGGTCTAGGTCAAATAGGTTCTCTCGAGGGAAATGTTTACTCCGGATGGGTAGAGACTAGCGCTGAAGATATAATAGCAGGTGGAACTCTAGTAAGATACGGTCTCGACTTTGGCTTCTCTAATGACGAATCAGCACTTGTGGCGGTCTACGATTTAGGGGATAACAAGCTAGGAATTATCGAGAAGATATTCGAGAAGGGTATCCTAAACTCTCAGTATGCTCTAAAGTTCCAAAAAGCCGGTGTAGACGCTTCGGTTCTTATCGTAGCCGATTCAGCAAGACCAGAGGCTATCGCTGAGATAAAGCAGGCCGGATACAGAATCCTCGGAGCCGACAAGAACGCAGGCTCAGTATTAAGAGGTATAGAGAGAGTATCTGAGAAACAAATTTTATACTTCGGGGATAACTTGAAGCGTGAATATCTAAGCTACGCCTGGCGTAAGAAAAGAACCGGCGAGATTATGGATGAAGTCCAGGATGGGAACGACCATCTTCTAGATGCCTTAAGATACGCGGTCGACGACCTATCTAAGAAGCGTATCGAGTGGTAGCCAGCCAGCCTTTTTTATGTTCTACTGTCTAAAAGTAGAATTAAATAAGGTGGGGTGCACTTTAGGAGGTAGTGGCTATGAATTTTATTATTACGATCTACGGAGAACTTCCGGAAGGTATAGCAGACAAGTTATGGCGCAAGGTAGAACCTACGAAGTCGAACTTAACCGTTCTTGATAAGCACGCTTATATCTACGGAGACTGCGACGATTCAACTATTAACAAACTGGCCGTGGAGGCCGGACGCACTGGCTACTATGTAGAAGTCGAAAGGGGGTAGATTCTATGATTAAGCTTCAGGCTAAGATCTACTTCAAGGAACCGTTCGACGAAACGGGCATAGACGAAATCGTCGATAGGTTCGTGGAGGCAGATTTTACTTACGAAACTAAGTATGCAAGGTTTAGAGGAACTCCGGAGCGTCTCCAGGAGTTTATTAGAGCCGTGAAAACGGTCGCAACTGTAGAAAAAGTAAACGAATTATAACCCACCGCCTGGCCGGCATATCCTGTCGGCCTTTTTATGCTTGAGACGTTCTACTGCTCGAATTTAGAGTGAAACTATGGAAACTACATATTTTAGAGCCGAGATAGACTCGAAGGATGCGAAACCGACGGCCGATAGCCGTAGGTTCAGAAATATCCTCGCTAACTCTGGCCTAGAGATGGAATCCGGCGAAGTTCGCGATATAGACAACTTATACGTTATGGGTAGAAAAGGCAAGCTAATTCGCATCGGCGACCTTAACAAGAACCCAGACGCTCAAGTCGAGAAGTATAAGGTCAATTTAGCCACAAATCACGGCCATAACGACCTTGCGACCGGCGAGAGAGTTGTCGACGTTGAAGATATTATCGGAGACGCTAAAGTATGGCTCGATACGGACGGACTCCACGCTCGTATTTATTTCGCAAATAACGACGCTAAGGCAGATCACGCCTGGGCGGTATCAGACAACGCTTCCTATTCTATCGGAACTGAATGGTATCCGGAAGGCTACTACGGTGCCGGTTTAGATATAGAAGAGCCTATCGGGATTCTGCGCGAAATCTCGATGGTGGATACAGGAAACGATCCGCGCGCTTATACACTCGATCACAAAACGGAATCTTCAAAGGCTCAAGGGAGCGAAGAGGAAGTTAGTGATAAACCTAATAATAGTAATTTACAAGGAGATTCAGAAATGTCTGAAATCAGAAAAGATGAACTCACTCCAGATGAGAACGCTGCTATCAAGCGCGAACTCGCTGAAGTCGCAGATTCATTTACTACAAACGCTCCTGAATCAGAGACTGAACCAACAGCTCGTGATGAAGAAGGCGAAACTGCTGAAGAAGCTCCAGCAGAAGAGAAAAAAGATATGCTTCACAATACAGTCGTAGTTATAAAAGACCGCGCTGTCAAACAAGAAATGCCAGTCGAAAAGACTGTCGATAAAAAAGCTATTGTCGCTAAAGCTATCAAGGCTTCAGATGGCAAGTTCAGCACAAAATTCAACGATGGTATCTCAGGAATCGCTGATCCACTTAACATTGAAAAAATGTTTACTGACGCTCTCGAAAAAAGCGATGGAATTATCAGCTACTTCCGCCAGGCTAACGTCCGCGGACTTACTAATAACGTCTTAGATGGCGCTTCAGACGAAGGTGGCCGTGCTAAAGGCTTCAAGAAGGGCGATACTAAACAAGATCAGAGCCTCTCAGATACTATCCGAACAGTTTACTGTAAGATGGTTTATAAGAAACTCTCTCTCGACGCTCTCGAAGTCTATGAGAACCCAGAACTCGTCGAGTTCCGCGCTCAGGAATTAGTCGCTGCTATCGTTCTTGAAATCGAGCGTGCAGCTATCGCTGGCGACGGCCGTTCAAGCGGCACTCCAGACCTCCGTATGTTCGACGGAACTAACCGTGGCTTCTTCTCGATTAAGGCTGATGCTAACGCAGCTTCCGGATACGGAACTCTCGTCGCTGACAAGTATGAAATCCAGGCAGGCGAAAACCTTTACGACGCTGTCGTATCTGCTCGCGGCAAAATTATGGCCGGCGGAGAACAAATCCTCGTCGTAGACCCTGCTATGCTCTCAGGCGCACTCAAGGCTAAGGTCGGTTCAAACTACCTTATCGCTCCAGGTGCTTCTATCGAGGATACATTCCGCGTAGCACGTGTATTCGCTCCACAGTGGCTTAACGGAACCGGCGAAGCTTATCTCATCGCTCGCAACGCTTACACCCTCATCGGTGAAGGCCAAATCCGCAGCCGTGCTGACTTCGATACAGCTTCTAACCAGGATATTCTCCTCGACGAAACCCCTCGCGGTGGTATGCTTACTGCTTACAAGGGTGCTGTTCTTATCACAAGCGGCGATTCAGAATAATTAAGCCTAGAAATATAAGGAACTAGAAATGCTAACACAAGATCAATACAAACTATTTACAGGTCAGGCCGTGAACTACTCGGAGTCAGACTGGTCGACCATCGTAGCGGTCGCTGAATTGAGACTTGCTAGCTTTCTATGCCTTGATGAGTTCCCAGAACTAACCGAGAATAATGTAGACCTAGCCGAGCTTCTAGCGAACTTTATCTCCGGAGTTCTGAAATATCAAGGCGGAAATGGCGCTGTAGAATCTAAGAGCGTCAGAAACTTTACAATTAAGTTCAAATCAAGTAGCGCCGCCAACGCTTTCTCTCTTATCGCCGGCCAGTATGGCGATACTATAGAGAAATACTCTGAATGCGGTATCGGTATTAAGGTCGAACACTCGAAAGGCTGTGGCTGTTATGGATACGGTATTTAGCGCGTTCCCTAATGCTATTATCTCCGGTAGATACTCTATCGGGAAGTATCAAAGAGGAACACTTATCGGGAACGTCTTCGATAAATACGGAGATCTAGAAGTAATTGTAGACGAAGGTCAGTCTTCATCTATATCTAACGCTCCAAACGCTGAAACATTAACAGCTGACCTACTAATGTATGCTCGACCGGGAGAACTCCCGACTACTAACGTCCGAGAACTCGCGTCTTCCTGTATGATTTACGACACAGAAACTGGCGATTATTTCGAAATTATCGACGCTTCTGTAGGTAAAAATCAAGAAAACGGCCAAATCGAACATATTCAGCTTCTTCTAAGGCAGACGGAGGCCGGAGATGTCGAGTCTGAGTAATGTATCGGTCAAGCTAACCTGGAATAACTCGAGATTAAGCCTGATAAACCAAAAAGCAGTCTCCGGACTATTTAGAATGGGCCTCGATATACGAAATCAAGCCCAGAGGAACGCTCCGTATAAAACCGGCGCGCTCTCGAACTCGATCCGAGCGATTCCGAACGGAGATATAGTCGAAGTTATAGCCGGTGGTAGCGTAGGTGCTAAAGATATTAGATACGCAGCGATTCAGGAATGGGGTGGTTATGCTGGAAGAAAACATTCGGCTCATATAGCCGGTAAACACTATATGGAACGCGCTCAGCAATACGTAATGGGCGGAGACTATCTTAAGAAATACTTCGGAGATATTACAAGATGATTACACTAGCGATTTTAGAGAAGATGACAGAGGACGGCGTGGCCGACTTAACCATCGACAAAGACCTATTCTGGGAGGAAGCGCCTCTACAGAAGAACGGTAAAGTCGCTCAAGGTGTATGGCTCGTCACTCGAGGCGGTAGCGCTCAAAATAATCCGAAGGGATTTAACTTGCGATCTACTGTCGACTTCTATGTAGCGTTTAACAGTAAACCGAAAACCGAAGCGGTTCAACAAGAGATTCTACAATGGATACTTGATAACCGTTTCTTCTGCTATCTGAGTGGAAGCGTCGGCGGCACTAACTATAAATTCACGAACGTCCGAATCAGACCGGCCACTACGCCGGAGAACTACGGCGCGACTGAAAATGGACTAATTGTAAAAATCGCGAGCGCAGATTTAGTCTACGATCTCGCACGAAACATTTAACGGAAAGGACTATATGATCAATATCACACAAGTCAGACGAGTTGTCTTCCGAAAGCCAGATGGAAATGGCGGTTTCACCGTCTTTACTCTAGAGCCAGATGACCTAGGACAGGATACGATCGCTTCTGTGAATATCGCTCCACGTATGCGCTCGCGCGCTTCTACCGCTGGAACTACAGAGTCTCCGATCGCTGGAACTCTCGATTCATTCGCAGGTTCGGTCACGTTCCTATTCGATAACTACAAGACACTCGGCCAGGCCCTTCAGCGCTGGACGGCTTCAACTTACGCCGGAGCCGACGCAACAGCCGGCCAAATCACAGATGCTGGCTCTAATTACTGCGCTAACGACTATATGAGTGTAGTAGTTCAGGGTATCTGCGATGACGGATCTGAAACTGACGTCGAGCTTACGCGTTGTATCCCATCGGTCGACGATGACTTCGAGTTCGGAACTTCTGAGACTGGAACCATCACTCTTAACCTCCATCCGATGATCTATAACGCTAACCTACATACTAGCGACGGTCTCCCTGCTTACTCGTATCGCTTCGGCGATTACAGCACTACTAAGAAGATGAGACTTAACGCTTCTACCGGCGAATATGCTGAAGTAGTAGAAAGCGAGTAGTCAGAATGACGACGCCTGAATTAACTCTTAACAAGGTAAAAGAAAAGGCCGAAACTAAGACATTTCGGGCGTCAGACTTTCTGACTGACGAAGAAAAGACGGAACGGGTAAAGGCGAAGGCTAACGCCAAACGCGCTGAGAGGCTCTACACGGCCGTCGATTCATATATAGCGGAAATTATAGCAAGGTTCGGCTACGAAGCCTACAGAGCGTGGCTAAAAGGCGAAATCAGCGAAGATAAAATGTATCGTCTAGTCTTAGCCGAGAGATCTAGAGAAAAAAGATTTCTATTCCCTCTAGAGAACCTTATCGTGGCAAGCGTAGCCGGCGCTAACCAGCCGACAAAGAACGGAAGAACCCCGAAATCTCTACGGATGGCGATAAAAATGCTAAAAGAAGAACAGGAGAAAGCGAATGGCTAACGGTGCAACAGTAGGTTCGGCTGTAATTAAGCTCGAGTTCGATGGTAAAGACGTCAAGTCCGAACTTAACAGCGTCGAGAACGAAGTCAAGAAAAGTGGCAGTAGAATTTCTAGCGCTCTCGGAACAGTAAAGACCGGCGCTGCTAAGGTTGGGAAGGCTATCGGCGCTAGCGTGATCGCTGGAACGGCCGCAGCCGGAGCGGCGATCGTCGGTTTGGGTAAAACAGCCTTAAAATCTTATGCTGATTACGAACAGCTCGCAGGTGGCGTCGAGACGCTATTTAAGAACTCCGCTGATGAGATCTTTAAGTATGCTTCCGAGGCTTATAAAACCGCTGGCCTATCTGCTAACGAATATATGGAACAGGCGACTAGCTTCTCCGCTCGTCTTATCCAGGGCTTAGGCGGAGATACTACTAGAGCGGCCGAATACGCTAACAAAGCTATCGTAGATATGTCCGATAACGCCAACAAGATGGGAACGAATATCTCGATGATCCAGAACGCCTATCAAGGTTTCGCGAAGCAAAACTATATGATGCTTGATAACCTTAAATTAGGCTACGGCGGCACGGCCTCGGAAATGGCGCGTCTTATTAACGATTCTGGAGTTCTAGGTAAAAATATCAAGGTCACTTCTGCGACTGTAAATGAGGTTCCGTTCGATAAAGTGATCGACGCTATCCACGTCATTCAAGAGAACCTCGGTATTACTGGAACCACAGCCAAAGAAGCAGCTGAGACTATATCCGGATCCGTAAACTCGATGAAGGCTAGCTGGTCTAACCTTATGACCGGAATCGCTGACGATAATGTGGATTTCTCTAAACTTGTGAATAATTTCGTAGACAGTCTAACTAACGTCTTCAAGAATATCGGGCCTAGAATTAAGGTTATAGCACAAGGTATCTCGAAGATGGTCGAGCAACTCGGCCCGATCTTAGCACAAATGATACCGGAGTTTATCCAGACGGTGCTTCCTAGCGTAGTTCAGGCCCTGATTCAACTTACGCTCGCGCTTATCCCTATGATACCTACTATTATCCGTATGCTCGTAGACGCTCTAGTTCAGAACCTCCCGATGATTATCGAAGGTATTAAGCAACTTATCCCACAGCTTATCGGGCTTATCCCTGATCTAGTAGGCGCTACGCTCCAAATCTGGATGGCTATTAACGCGGCGCTGTTTAGCGAAATCGGCAAGTTCTTAGGTATGATCGGACAGACGATAGGTCAGGCCTTCGAGGGTATCTGGAACGGTGTATGCGCCGGAGCGGCGGCTGCGTGGCAAGGTATACAAGATATATTCGGAAATGTGGCTGGATTCTTCGGCTCGGTATTCGGCGCGGCCTGGGAAGCGGTAAAAGCGGTATTCTCGACCGGTGGCCGAATCTTTATGGGTATCGTAGATGGTATCTTGAATGGCTTTAGAGTAATTGTGAACGCTATCATCGGCGGTATTAACGCAGTAGTCGCGATTCCATTCAATGGTATTAACGGCTTCTTGAGTTTCTTGAGAGGATTAGACATTCTCGGTATCAAGCCGTTCGAGTGGGTAGGAAATATCGACGTTCCGCAGATTCCGTATCTCGCGAAAGGTGGCTACGCGGATGGAGCGACTAACGCTATCATCGGCGAGGCCGGTAAAGAGGTAGTTCTTCCACTTGAGAATAATACTGATAACTGGGCCGGACTTTTAGCCGCTACGCTGGCCGAACAGTTCGAAACTCAAGGCATATCCGGCGGACGCGAGATCGTTGTAAATATGACTAACGAGATAAATAACGAAATGGACGCTCAAGATATAGGCCGCGTCCTGATGGAGTCTATAAGGAGGGCTGCTTAAATGAATCTTAACGAAATCGAACGTAAATGCTTTATTATGGCGCTGTTTATCCGCGATGACGGACTAAGATTTCTTCTAGGTTCGGGAGCTTACGAGTTCAAAGATTCTCAGCTACACTTCTCGGCTAATAATATGACTAATGACGTAGTAGAAGTTCAAGGTAATGATGGATATATGCTGGCCGGTCAGGTCAGGAGACCGACTACACAGGTATTCGATGGCTATATCGGAGACGCTTCAGTAAATAAAAGCGAAATCGAAGGTTATAGGCGTGCGTTCTTTAGTTTCTTCCAGAAGAACCATTTCTACACGGTAGTCTATATCTTCCAGGATGGGTCAGCGATTCAGAGGAAGCGAGGCTTTATCGTAGACGCTCCAGAGGTTCAAGAGTTATGGCAAATGTTCCCAGAATACCATATAGGTATGAATTTCGAGGACGTGAACTACTACCGATACGGCGAGAACGATCAAGGCGAAGAAACCTATGGTAAATCGGCTAACGTTCCTCTATCTACCGAATTAGCTGGCGGTCTTATCTGGGATGAATACGGCGTAGTCTTCGATAATTATGGCGCCGAGTGGGAAGAAGGCGGAGGCGGTATAACTACGGTCTATGTAGATTCTATATCGAACATTCTACCAGTCTGGACGGTAAAAGGCCCGACGAATAACCCTATCTTAACTAATATCACGACCGGAACTATAATCGCTTACTCCGGAAATATCACGGCAAGCCAGACGCTGGTAGTAGATATGATGAATCAGACGGCCAAACTTAACGGAACTTCAGTTATAGGTAATATAAGCGGAGAATGGCTAGAGTTCGCTCCAGGTAATAACCGCGTATCGTATACCGCGGATAATAACAACGCTCCGAGCTCTACAATAGAGTGGCAGGAGGTCGTAGGTTAGAATGAATGCAGAATATCAAGTAAACTTATATATAGATGGCGTTCTTATCGGGAACTGTCGCAAATTAGCGCAGAACCTTAAATGGGTTAGGCGACGAACTAAGGCCGGAGCCGATGAGATAGACTTTACTCTTAACGACGTGCTATTTCAGAAATGGTGTATAGAGAGAAATACAGATATTAACACTCTATTAAAGCCGATGGCTCTGGAGTGTCGCCTAGTCAGAGACGGTATCGAAATCGTAGGCGGTTTTTTAGCTACTATGCCTGGATACAGCCCAAACGGAACTAGCGCTAACCTTGCGCTTAAGTTCGATGGGTTTCTTAACCTACTAAACGGAGTATATATTAGGCCTATCGGAACCGTTAGCGGTAGAATGGACGCTCTAGTTCAGCGTTTCATAACCGAGGCCGATACAAGGGCTTCAAACGCCGGTAAAGCCTATGGATTCACGGCCGGAACGCTCGAACAGCTCGCTCTAGTAGATCATACGTTCGATAACTATAAGTCTACTAAAGAATGGATCTGCGACCGCTGTGATAACATAACCGGCGCCGGCCAGTTCGACGTATACTTCCACGCTGATAAGACTTACGATATATCTTCTAGCGCTCATTTCGGAGACGTAATCACGGACTGGGTAGCGTGGTATCCTACAAAACTTAACGCTCCGAGCGCGACCTCGATTTCGGCTCAAGAGGTGTCCGGTTTCGCTTCGGCCGTAATCGGTATCGGTTCCGGTGAAATATCTTCAGACGCGGCCGAGAACACGGCTATAATAAGCGAGCAGATTTACAGCCCGGCAGTTTCTGAATATGGATATTTCGAGACGATTCTTCAAGATTCTAGCGTATCGCTCCAGAGTTCTCTTGATTCTAACGTGGCTACAAGGCTAGCTAATACCTCTACGATTATATGGCAGCCTGAGATTCGCTTAACCGGTCGAACCGTGGCTCCGAAGCCTTCCGGATCGGCTAAGATATGGATAGGAGATACCATCACTATAAATAACTCGGAGGATTTAACCGGAATGACGAACGGCCAGTTTAGAGTGAACGAGCTAGAAGTATCAGTATCGGCTCAAGGTGCCGAAAATATCAGACCGGTTCTAGAAAGGGCGGAGTAATGGATGGTCGAGATTTCGCTATACGTCTTAAGAAGATTAAGGCGGAAGTTCTGGCCTTAAAACAGGCGCATAAATACGGTCTGAATCGGTCGAGTTTTTATACCAGTAGTTCATCGTTCATTCCGGTCGGTTCACCTTCTACTGTATACGCCAGGATTACTATACGCTTCGATATGGAATCCGAAGAGGTTCCGTTCTTTTTACTGTATAGCGATTTTACTGGTCTTATGAATGAAACTACCTCGTGGAGCTGGGATTCTACTACTAAAACAGTAATAATAGACGGCACTGTAAGTTTCTATGTAGTAAATATATCAGCTACTATAGTATCCACTAAGCCACTTTTATATTTTAGGATAGACACAAGATGAATAGACTTGACGAAGAGATGATACTACTAAAAAATGAAATACTAGCCTTAAAATGCTATGTTTCAAAGCAGGCTAGCCAATTTAGGACAGAAGAATTTCCAGTAGATTTCGAACTCCAGTGGGTAGACAGTGGAAGCTATGTATCGGCCACGCTTACGCTGTATTTAGTTCCGAAAAATGATAACGTTATGCTATGCTCGGCTTCTCTATCAGAAAGCGAGATAGATACTACAACCTCAGTTCAGGTCGGTTATATAGCACACGGTAAGAACGAGTATTTCGCCACTGTATATTGTTCTTCAAACGACCAGAGTATTCTTACGAGGGTAAAAAATGGAGAAATAATAAAATTTACTAAGACTGTTTATATAACTGCGACTTCATCGTTTACTGTGGAGGAGAACCTATGATAAATAATACCCTTCAAAATGAAATAAAAAATATGGAAGAAGAGCTACTAGCCTTAAAATCCGTCCAGGGCTTGATAAGTGACGTAGACTGCTACACTTATACTCATCCGAATCCTAGTCAAAAGCTACTTATAACATACGAAGATACAGGAAATAAGCCAGTGACGTCTACATTTATAATAGGTGGTTATGTGTTCGCTCCGATGGCCTATCTTTATAGGTATAACGCGACAAACCATACCCAAAAAGTCAAAATTAACTACTGGTCTTCCGGTATTTATTCATCAATTATTATTGTATCTACGTCTCCGATCGTATCCGTAGCGAATCTATAGAAGTTGTGCTGTTCTACTGCTCGTAAAGATACTGAGAATAACAGTATTAAGGAGCAGATATGGCTTTAGAACTTACAACTATCCAGCCGATTAAAATAGATGGCGTCGAATGCCGTCCGGTTGTAAATGCAGAATCGAGGCTAAGAATAGCCGAGATCCAGACTATCGTCTCAGACGAAGACAGAAAGAAGGCTATCGAGGTCTTCGCTTCGATATTCCCAGATAATACGGAATATGTCAAAGGTAAACTCGAGCAGATGACCGCTCTAGACTTAGAACTAATTCAGACCTACATTTTAGCCGGCCAAAAGGGCGTCGATACAGTCCTAGACGGTCTCAAGGAGGCTATGCAGAAATGAAAACCGTCTATGTAGTATATCAAGACTGCGCTCTATGCGGCCAGAAGGGGGAAAAGATCAAGAAGTTCGCGTCAGAAAAAGGGATCGAGTTAGTCAAGCTCGGATTTACTACCGAAAAGGCTAAAAATTATATCAAAGAGGCTGTTTTTAAGCACGGTATAGGTTCTATGCCGTTTTTTACTGATGGTAAGGTCTATTCCTACCGTCTATCCGATTTAACCGATAAAACTCCAGAAAAAGTCGAGAAAAAGGCCACAAAAGCCAAAAAAGTCCGCAAAACAAAGAAAGGTAAAGTAAATGAACCCGTTCAAGAGAATTAGAGACGCGATCAGGCGCCAAAAGGTAAACAGAACTACACAGGAACTAGCAAATCAGCTATTTGTAAACCCTCTCTGTAGCGATTATGAGAACGTCTTCGCTCAGGTTAGACCACTTATTAACGATATGGCGGTCGTAAGGCCATACGGCGTAGGAAGAAACGGCGGAAGGCTCACAAGCGACAGAACTCCAGAACTTAACGTCCTAGACGCGCCGAACGATCAAATGGGATGGTTCGATTTCGCTTCCTCAATGTTCGCTAGCTGGCTTACAGAAGACGAACTAGACGTTCACGTTCACTTTAGCAAGTCTGGCCGCGTCGATGGGTATACTATTATCCCGGGTGGATCTAAACGCTGGGATGGATCTAGATATTACTGGGAAATCCAGACAGAAGACGGAATAAAGACTATCTATAACGACGAAGTTATGCAGCTGTTCTTCTCCAGGAGCCCAAAGAACTTATATAAAGGTATTTCTCCAGCTACTTCAGTCAGAGCGTGGGCCCAGACAGAAGACGTCCTCGCTCAGTATCAGCGTGCGTTCATCGAGAACGGCGCTATTCCGGCTTCGATCACTTTTATCCGCGCTAGCTCATATCAGAAATTCGAAGAAGCCCAGAGGAAACTTGAAGGCGATCTTAGAGGTGCTAAAAATAAAAATAAGACGATTTATATCTGGCGCCAGTATGATAACGATACGGGAGAATCTCAAGATCAGGTAGAAGTAAAGACGATTCAGGGTAATAACTCTACGCTCGCGCTTAAGGAACTATCTGATATTATTAACGACCATCTAAACAAAGCTTACGGCGTCTCGAACTTTATCCTCGGAGACGATTCATCGGCTAAATATGATAACGCTGAACTCTCAGATTATCAGTTTATTAAGCGTCGCGTCTATCCGGCTCTCTTAGCCTTCTGGTCTCAGTTCCAACACGAACTCGACCGTATTACAGGTGGATTAGGCTATTCAATTCAGTTCGATATAGAACTCCCGGACTTAACGGAACGAAAAAGAGTAAAAGCTGAGACCGCTCGCATAAATGTTGAAAATCTTACAACGCTTATTAGAGGCGGATCTAGAGCGGTTCCGGCCGTAAAGGCTCTCGGTCTAAGTGATGACTGGGTAGAAGTCGCTAGGGGGATATACGCTAGAGCAGTGGTCGAGTCAATGCTTCCATCACTATCAAACAAAAATACTACTCCATCTGAAAACTCTGACAAGTGTCAGGAAGGCAAAAATAACCTCCCAAAAGAACATAGCGCTGACTTCTCATCCGACCACTGCTGCTGTGAGAATGACGCGCTTCCGGAAATGACTACTACAGAGCGTGCGATTTATACCGAATTAGTCGATATGGCCCGAAAGATTATGGAGGAAGACGCGAGCCTAGATGAAGAAGCGGTTATCTCTAAACTAGACGAACTTTTAAGTTCTGAGGCCCTGAAAGGCGAAGAAAGGGGAGCGAAGGCTCTAGAAATGATAACCGATGGCGAAATCAGACAAGAGATTAGAACTGCTGTCAAGGAAGGTCTAGAGGTATCGAATGCTCTTAAGGCTCGAATTAACGCTCGAACTACTGAACTCGTAAAGAACTACGGCTCAGAAACCCGAAGGCTATTCGATGAAGTTCTAAGCAGCGCCGAAGGTAAATCGGCCGGCGAAATCCGCCAGGAACTTCAGGAAGTAATGCCTACATATCAGGCCGAGAGAATCGCTAGAAATGAAACAACTTACGCGTTTAGATCCGGTGATTTAGAACAGACTAAACAGTGCGCTAGAAAGTATGATCTCAAATTAAAACTCACGTGGCGCTGTAGACACGATGGCAATACCTGTCCGGTATGCGCTGCGATGGATGGAGAAACTACTATGCTCGGAGTTCCGTTTAACGACGTCGTCGATACGGAAGACGGAACGGTGGCCTGGGAACGCTCAGTCTGGAATGACGAAGGCCAGATTCCCGCCGCTCATCCGAATTGTCGCTGTAGATATGACGTGGAGCTGGTCTAATGGCGGTCTCGAGGATTTACTGTCCGAAATGTAAGAGAGTTCTCGGCGATACCGATAAGAGTATCGACTGCGTTCTCAACTGTCCGCGCTGTAAGGCTCAGCACGTAAAGATTAAGATCGTATCCTATAAAGATTATCTATTAAAAAAGGAGGATAAATAATGGCAGTTCGTCAAGTTCTATCGCCAAATCTCGATAACGATCCAAACAACCCTCTATATATATGGGTCGGCGGACAAATACTAACAGACTGGTATGGCTGGTGTCTAGCAGTAGTTGCCGGATCATACGGTGCAGCCGGAAGTTCTTATAGTGCCAAGACCGCTTGGCAGAGTTGCCCTACTAAGCACTGGGATAGAAATATCCCGGAGTATGTCTGGGTTCCGCTATGGTATGAAGGTGGCGAATACGGTCACGTCGTTATGGGATTCAGACAAGGAAACGGAATTACTATCTATTCCAGCCCTTATACCCATCAGCCGACATTTCAACGCTTCGATGGCGAACTTAACTGGGCGCTCGATTATATCGGCCAAGTTTATGGTGTCGGAGGCTTTACCGGCTGGAGCGAGACTGTTCTCGATTCTAGAGTAATTGAGTTTTATGAGGAGGCGAAACCAGAACCGCTTCCTGAGCCTGAAAAGCCAGAACCTGAACCAGAACCAACTCCAGAGCCAGAACCGCTTCCTGAGCCGTCTGACGAGCCTACAGAGCCTATCGAGAACGAGCCAGTAGATAATAACGATAACAAGGAGGACGATATGTCATCACCAGAACCAGCAAAACCACAAGATCAACAACTCATCGGCGGAATTATAGAAGAAGCTTCAGAATGCTTCGAGCCGAGTAAAAATGTCAAACTTATCGCTTATCTAGTAGGAGACGCTTTACTTGTAGGAAGTTTACTCATTCCGGACATAGTAAATACAATTCAAGCTCCAAACGGATCTATATGGGCCGAGTATATGTCGAAAGTTCTGCTAGAGGCCGGTATCGCGATCTTAACTGTATTCAAACTAATTAAGAAGAAGAAGTAGACTATGGAAGGAATAACTCTAGGGGAAATCTCAAATGTGCTTATATTCTTCGCTGGGGTTATCGCTTCTGGTGGCGCTATTATTAGCTTTACTTCTAGGCGGTTCAGTAAGATAATGAAAGACCAGCTAAAGCCTACTAACGACCGGATAGATTCTCTGACCTGCGCTATCGAAGACGTCGATATGGCTAACTGTAAGAACTATCTCGTATCGGCTATATCAGACTTAGAGAGCGGTAGACAGTTAGATAAGGTCGCTCAGGAGCGTTTCTGGGAGAACTACGATCACTATACAAATTGCGGCGGAAATTCTTATATTCATACGGCCGTCGAGAAATTAAAAAAAGAAGGTAAACTATAAAAGAAAGGATAAAAAATGTCAAATCCAAATAACGCTTTCGGAACTAACGCCGCTTTCGGTGGCCGAACTTCTCCGAACGCTTTTAACGACGTAATGGGAGCGTTCCAGAGTAGAGGTATCCTATCCGGCTGGGCCTGTAGCCCTGATTCCGGTATGTCCGTCGTCTTTGGCGGAGACGGAACTACTAGAGACGTCGCTATCGCTGAGGATAACTCAGGTAATAAATTATCAGTGAATAATATCCCTGGAACTCCGATTTCAGTGACGATCGCAGCCGCTCCGGCTACTCAGACTAGAATCGACGCGGTCATCGCTTATATCGAGAATCCACCACAAGGCGCCTCGACCGCTACTGATAACTATGGCGCTGTAAACGTTCTAGACGTTCAGGGAACCGCCTCTAGCTCGCCGATCGCTCCAGATGATAACGCTATTAGAACCGCAATCACGGCCGATGGCGCTTCAGGATCTACCGCTTATTACGTAATTCTAGCCTATATCACGGTCGCTTCCGGAACTACTGATATTACTTCGAACCTTATTGAAGCAGGCCCGAGCGCCGCTTTACAGAATACCTTAAGTATCGGAGTAGACAGTGTATATCCTATCGGTTCGATCTATATGTCAGTCAACAATGTCTCCCCGGCGTCATTTATCGGTGGGGTATGGGAACAGATAAAAGATACGTTCCTATTATCTGCTGGTGATACGTATTCAGCCGGCGCTACAGGTGGCGAAGCTACACATACGCTAACGGTAGAAGAAATTCCGAGCCATAAGCACGCTATACCATATGTGTTCGGGTCTATAAACGGTGGCGGATCGTGGATTACTGACGCTGGTGCTACTAGCAACTACAACCCGAACGCTACCGGCGCGACCGGTGGTGGCAAGGCGCATAATAATATGCCTCCATATCTTGTGGTTTATATGTGGAAAAGAACAGCATAATGTGTTATAATATATAAAGACTACGAAAACACTAGAACCGGTCAGAAATGGCCGGTTTCTTGACTTATTTTAGAATCCGTGCTACAATGATAGACAGTTAGAACGCATAATTCAGACTCCGTGATACCTCTTATGAGGTCGGAGTCTTTTATTCGTAAAAGACAAAAAGGTTTACGCAAACGCGTTGTGGAAAACCAAAAAATACTAACTAAAGCCGAATGTGGAAAACAAGACGGTCTACATTTTAGGTGCCAAAAAGGAGGAATTATGGGGAACTCATATGATTCAAATGAAAAGACTCTTAAAAGAGTCTCATATGATTCAAATGATAGGAAGACGAACTGCTTATCTGTCGAGGAACGAGACTATATGATCTCGAAAGTCGTAGAGAAATTCGGTATTATTCCGCAGTTTAGACCAGCAGTCGCTAAAGCTGCGAACTATATTAACGGTCCGAGATTCTGGGAAATATACGAGTCGGCAGAACGAGCAAAGGTTCCGGCTAGATACTTCATCAAGGCTATCAACAGAGAAATGTATAGTTAAAAAATCATTCTTCTTCATTCTTCCCCTGCCAATATCAACTACTAAAGCGGTGGGGGAGTTTTTATTCTTTATGAGAATTTCTCAAGCATACTATCGGTATATTCGAGAATATCTAGAAATTAAGGGAGCAGATTTTAACCAGATAACCCACTATAAAGCGGCCGCTCGGCTATGGTGTGAAATAGTCGGAGATATAGAGTTATCAGAACTCACGCTGGAAGACGTTCGAGAGTTCTCGATAGGTCTTAAGACTTATGGCCGGCATAGAGGAACTAACACGGTAGCCTACTATATCAAGGAACTTCGAGTAGTTCTTAGATACTGGCGCTTACGTGGAGAAAAAGTTATAGATTCCGAGATAATTCCGATACCAAAAAGGGAACCAAACACTCCGAACTTCTTATCTAAAGATGAAGTGAACCGGATGATTAAATGTAGCCATCTTATAAGAACTAAGTTCGTAATTTCGCTGTTATATTCTTCGGGCCTCCGAGTTTCTGAACTTAAGAGCCTCGATCGAAATTCTATAGTAGATCGTCAGTTCACAGTTATAGGAAAAGGGAAAAAAGAGCGTATCGGCTTTATAGACGCCAGAACCGAGCGCTATATGATAAAATACCTATCTATGAGAAAAGACGCGTCTGAAGCGCTTATAGCGACCGCTGAGGGCCATCGAGCTAGCGTCTCGACTATCCAGCTTATCGTAAAGAATGCCGCTAAGAACGCCGGGATTACTAAAAAAGTTAGCCCTCATACCCTACGCCATAGTTTCGCTACTAATTTTATCTCAAATGACGGGAATATAAGACACTTAGCCGTTCTTATGGGTCATAACTCGATAGAAACCACGGCCCAGTATACCCATCTAGTGAATAACGATCTCCGGCGTGTATATTCTAAGTATCATACCTGCTAATTAGCGTTCGCCTTCGATTTTAACCCACTTATAGTGGCTTCTACCGGATACTTGCATATCTCCGGAGTTATTATAGGTTAGTTTCGTTGATTTATATTCGATTTCATTATGATCCGAGCTTATAAGATCAGACCATATACCATCTAGACCGTCTTCTGCTACAAACATTTTAAGAATGGCAGTAAAAGTTCTCCCTAGTTCTATAGTATCTTCGTATGTATCTATCGTTATGATGAACTTATTATCGTTATTATAGATAATTTCGATATTCTGGTTCTTATCGTTATGGATAACATACTTCCAGTCCGTGATTCTATCGACCGTGGCCGAAGCGAAGGATAAACCCGGATTCTTCTGATTAAATTCATCTATAAACTGGTTTATTTTATCTTCACGCTGGTCGACGATCTCGGTCGGTTTAGGTTTCTGTATATTCGGTATAATAAAAAAGAGCGATAAGCCGACGATCACGGCTAAGATAAAAAGATACTTTTTAGATATATTAGGGGTTCTATTCATAACTACATAATACCACAAAAGATAAATAAACTACCAAAAAATCCACAGGGGTCGAAACCAGAGACCTGGAACCCTGTGGATAACTTTATTATACCACAAAAAAATCAAAAGATGAAATCGTTGACTATTCTGCTTATGTGTGGTATACTCTAAGTAAGAAATCGCAAATTAAAAGTCGAAATTAGATTTACGATAAAGAATCGCACTTACAGGGGTGGCGCTACCATAAAACCATGGATGCGCTCTACCAACTGAGCTATAGTGGCATAGAAATAGTATAACATAGCCGAAACTGTAAAACAAGGTTCTCTATCTGGAGAATCTTTTTTAGATGGCGAGATCTTCGGGGTCTGAATTATGCGTTCTACCTCAGGAGTAATAGAAACGGAGCGGAAGCCACCACTCATATAACTTAACAATTCGGAACGATCAACAATTAAGATTCGTGAGGCCAGACGACCGGACGGATATAGACCGAATTTTATCATTCGTCTTTCTGTAAGGAAAAGGGTTTTATTTCATCCGCAGATACTCCGGTTAGCAGTAATGGCACTTCGCAAAAGATTTCAGTCCGGTCTTCCGGCTTCGCGAACAAAAGAAAGGGAAATATATGATAAAGATTAAATTAACTATTTTAGCGATTCTTGCGAGTATGTATGGAATCGCACTATCAGAAAACGGAGTAGTCCAGACTATCAGCTGGGTTCTATTCTTAGGCTTATTTATGGCGCTATTCGCTCAGATGGAGAAACGCTATGGCATTTAGTCTTAACGAGCGAACTAAAGAACACTATATCAAGATGATGGCTCGACACTTTCAGCGAACCACCACAGAAGAAGAATTAAGAAAGGCTATCGAAGACGATCCTACGATTCTAGAAGATTTCGTAGACTGGCTCGAAGATGGCGGAAAGGTTTTAGCAATATGAGTAAGCTAGGAAGCTACATTATAGACGAGTTAGAAACTAAAGACTTAACAATGGAAGAACTACAAGAGAAAGGACTAGTCAACGATGAAGATAGAGTTTAGAAAACTTAAAGCAGACGAAATCGAGTGTAGAATCGGTCAGATTAAAGCAAACGGCCTAACACTTCTACTATATAAGGACGCAAGGTGCGATATGAATGTGCTGGACGAAACAGTCGGGCCGCTCAACTGGAAGCGAGAGCATACCAGAGAGAATCGCAACTGTATCGTGTCGATCTACGACGAAGACAAGAAAGAATGGGTAGGTAAAGAAGACACTGGTTCGGAATCAAATACCGAAGCGGACAAAGGCCTCGCAAGCGACAGCTTCAAGAGAGCCTGCGTCAACTGGGGTATCGGTAGAGAACTCTACACAGCTCCGTTTATCTGGGTAAAGAGAGAGGACTGCAATATCTTGGCAGCATCTGGCGGTAAATTCAGGTGCTACGACAAGTTCGAGGTCGTCAAACTTACCTACAAGAAGAACGGCGATATAGACGGACTCTGTATCAGAAATGAGAATACAGGCAAAAATGTATTCGTTCAAATGCCAGACGAAAAGGAGGCAAAATGAATCTCGAATACGCGAAAGAACTAGCGAGAGAGCAGATAAAGCAACTCGCTAGAACTCGCGAAGAAGAGAACGCGATGCTCTCGGGAATGCTTATCTTAGAAGACGCTATTAACGGCGAACTTTAACAAAAAGGTGGTGGTGCTAGCTCAAGAGGTGCGGAGCGGCTAAGCGGAAGGCATATCGAGGCCACTATCTTTATTAAGTGGACGGCTCATACTCCCCCAGACTCCACTCTGGACGAGCCGACCCATATTTCCTTCAGTGGCCGGAACAAAACAAACTGCGAGTTCCGACCACCTAGCGAGCGGATAAGTTTTTAGTCATAAGAACTCCTAACTTTTATGATTTGTCTCTAGGTCTTATCCGTTCACTAGGCGGCTAGATATACGACCAGTCTATCTAACCGCTGAAACCACGCTCTAGCGACACCGGTGCGTTTGCTATTCACCGGTGCCAGACGAGCCGAGAAATATACGTTACCCACCCGCCTTAAAAGTTCTCGGTTCATCTGGGCGCTCGAAGGTCAGTTGAGAGGCCTTCGAGGGTTCGAAAGGAGGTAAAGAGAGGTATGAAGACAAAAAAAGAATTAAAACCTTATGATTACGCTGAAGAAGATTTTACTCCGGCGTTTTTTATAGGAGTGCTTCTGATCGTGATGATCGGGATAGTGGCTGTTAGTGTGGCTCTAATGCTGGCGCTCTGGGTAATAACTGGGATTATGTCGATATGGTAGATGACTTAAACGAGGCTGCAAGGTGGTTCTGCAACCACGAGATGACGGCCACAGGAGGTGGAGAAGATGAAGATAAATAATAAGTCTATGAGAGAGCAGATTAAAGCTTTAGTAAGGTCTAATCCAGAACTCGCAGATGATGATAAGAAACTTATCGCTTCTATATGGTATCTAGAAGGCTGGACGGACGACAAACTATATGAACGTCTTAAGTCAGTCTCAAGTCCAGAAACGATAAGAAGGACACGCGCCAAACTGGTCGAGGAGGGAGTGATTAAACCATCGGCTAACGTTCAAGAGTGGCGCTATCAAGAGTATAAACAAGCTAGAATGAGTATTTAGGAGGTAAAGATGGCTAACAGGTGGAAGAGTAGATATGGAGACTGTTTCGTCAGTTTCCCATCTACGATAAAGGAACTCGAACTTGATTATCTTATAACTAATTTCGTAGAAGGAGGCGAATAACTATGAGCGGGACGAAATTCGGAGGCCTTAAGGCCGCAGCGACTAATAAGGCTAAGTATGGGGATAATTTCTACGCGAATATCGGTGCTAAAGGTGGTAGAAACGGTCATACAGGAGGCTTCGCAGCTAACCCAGTTCTAGCGAGACTTGCTGGCGCTAAGGGTGGTCGTAATAGCAAGCGAGGACCGGCGAAGAAGAAAGAGGACTAGATGAGATATAAGCATACACTACTAGAGGTTATAGAGGACAGACTATCGGTAAAAGATTATCGAGAACTGTTATATCTAGCGGAGAGAAACGACCAGAGGAGATACGAACGTATCTTAAAGGAGAAGAAACTTAAAAAAGGTGGTAAAGATGGGAATATTTAAGAAACGTCATACTTACGAGGATAGATTAGAGCAGAGGCTTGATACTATCTCTGAATTAACTCGCGATCTAGATAAACCAGAGTTTAACAGGCTTTTAGACGCGCTTAAAAGTGTATTCGAGGCTAGACAGAAACTAAAAGGCGTGAGAACTAACGAAGAAAAAGAGAACTCCGATATTTATGAAGCCGAGCGGATTTTAACGAAAGAGGCCGAAAAATAGGAGAAAAAGCGGTGGCTATTTATAAAAACGGAAGAATTAGAGCTGAAGAAATCACGATCAAGAGTATCGGAGATCTTCAGCTTATCTTTTGGGATAAAGAAACCATCTATCTGGTCGACAAGAAGCGCGGTATGAGATATATCTTCCACCGCTGGTTCGCTCCGAGGGCGTCCTACGACGAATGGAGGCATTTTAGAGATCTTCTATGGAAGACGAAGAATCCGAACCTGCTTTATTACTTCGAGAAGGCCGCGATATATGGTATCGAGTTTACTACTACTAATAGAAAAGTAGATATAAATGATAAAAAGGTAAGGTATATATGAAAGAATCAGAACTACAAGAGGCGGTCGCAAGGTATATCAGGATTCGCTATCCTGAGGTGCTGTTCCACTCGGACTTTGGCTCCGGAATCAAGCTTACAAAAGGTCAAGCGATTAAACAGAAGCGCCAGAACGGCGGTATCCGTGGCTGGCCGGATATGTTTATCGCAGAAGGCCGGGGTAAGTGTAGAGGCTTATTTATCGAGCTCAAGAAAGATAAGACTAGGATTAAGAAAAAGAACGGCGAGTGGGCTTCGGAGCATATAGCAGAACAGGCGCAGCTTATGAGTAGATTAAGAGGTAGGGATTATGAGGCTCAGTTCGCAGTAGGATTCGATGAGGCGGTAGATATTATAGACGAGTATTTAGGAGGCAAATAAATGATTAAGGTGTTGGAGTTATTTGGTGGTATCGGAGCTTGCACTAAGGCTCTAGAAAGGCTAGGTATAGATCACGAGGTTGTAGATTATGTAGAAATCGACAAGTATGCAGTCAAGAGTTTCAACGCTATTCACGGAACGAACTTCGAGCCACAAGATATTAAAGAGTGGAACAAAGATATAGATGTCGACCTTATTATGCACGGATCGCCTTGTCAGGACTTCTCTGTCGCTGGCAAAGGCGCTGGTGGAGATAAAGATTCAGGCACTCGCTCTAGCCTTATGTATGAAACGCTCCGAATTGTAGAGAAATTGAAACCAAAGTATGTGATATGGGAGAATGTCAAAAACCTCTTGTCGAAGAAGCATATCCATAACTTCGAGGCATACCAAGAGGCTATGGAAAGACTCGGCTACAAAAACTTCTACAAAGTCTTGAATGCAAAAGACTACGGTGTGCCACAGAACAGAGAGAGAGTCTTTACTGTGAGTATAAGGGACGACATCCCCGGCGACTTCCAATTCCCGGAACCGGAACCACTCAAGATACGGCTCAAAGACGTGCTCGAAGACAACGTAGATGAGAAATACTACATCAAGGACGCAACGAGCCTAACGGCAGGCTCAAACTTTGACACGATAAACGGCGGAACCATCGGCAAGATGCACGACATCAGCCGTCGGGCATACCACGAAGACGCCATAGCACCTGCAATGCACACCTGCGGTGGAGGAAATACAGAACCAAAAATCGTCGCAAGCAGAGGGAGAAATGTGATGGGAAGTAGTGAAACCGAGCAGCATTTAGAGGTAAATAATACTGGGACAACAAACACTATCACAAGTGTCGCAAAAGATAATTATGTCGCAGAACCAGTCGGGGGTGGTATAGCCGTGAAAACTGCTAACAAAAAGGGCTATGACATCGCAACTGATGGCGACTGTATCAATCTACAATTCCCAAACAGTGCAACTCGTAGAGGTAGAGTAGGACACGGAGTATCGCAAACACTACAAGCGACAGACGGTATGGGAGTTGTAGTGGAAGAACCTAAAGTAATAGGTGGTATCGGAGAGAAAAAGAGCAACGGTGGCACGCAATGGTTCAGACAAGATAGAGTTTATGACGACAAAGTGGCGACCTCAATAACGGCGGCGTTTAACCCATACTATAAGTCTAGTTATCGTATCAGAAAACTTACTCCGAAAGAATGTTGGAGACTTATGGGCTTTGACGATTCAGACTTCGAGAAAGCCGAGAAAGTAAACTCAAACACGCAACTCTATAAACAAGCTGGAAACAGTATCGTAGTGAATGTTCTTGAAGGAATACTTAAAAATCTAATCAAGGAGGACTAATGGAAGTAGAGGTAAACTTCCCTGAGGCTTATGAGGAAGCGGTAAAACATATCATAAATCGAGATAGGCGCTATATTGTCGAGGAAAGTGGCCGTGCAGGTGGCAAGACTAAGAACTTTTCCACAGCCCTAGTCTTGACCGCTATGCAGAAGAAGACGCTTATTTGCGCCGGTCGTGAATATGAGAATACTACCGCTGATTCTGTGAAACGAGCCTTAGCGGACGCTATAACAGAACTCGGCCTCACAGGCTGGACTATTCAAGACAAAAAGATGAAATACGCCAACGGTTCAGAGATTATCTTCAAAGGTCTTAGAACTTCCGAGAGTAAAGGTGCTATTGACGCACAAAGAGTGAAGTCCCTTGAAGGTGTCGACATATTCTGGGCTGAGGAGGCGCAGAGCCTATCTGCTGAGGTTCTAGACGTGCTGATACCTACAATTCGTAAGCGTGGCTCTATGCTCTTATTCTCGGCTAACCGTTTATCAGTACACGATCCATATAGAAAGCGTATTGTAGAGGCTCTTATCGGCACAGAAAACCTTCCAGACGCTACTCCGTTCGACGATGGACGCACTTTTATCCAGCATATCAACTCGACGGATATTGAAGACTACCTACCAAAAGAGATTATCGAAGAACGAGAACAGTTCAAGGTGCTTGATCCTGAAATGTACCGCCACGTTTGGCTTGGCGAACCCCTAACAGAGAGAGCAGGTGGTATCTTTACCAAGCAACTCTCCGAAGCTCGAAATCAAGAGCGTATCGGAGATTATCCGTACCGTTCAGACAAAGAAGTTTATGCAGCGTTCGACCTCGGGGTGTCTGATTCAACGGCCATCTGGCTCTATCAGGTTATCGAAGGTTCAGTACACTTTATCAAGTATATAGAGGACTTTGGACGCACAATTTCAAGCTACTTCCTAGACTTGAAAGACCTTAACTACCGTTATGGCGAGATATACCTTCCGCACGATGCAGAAGCACGATCTAACCGTGCAAGCTCTATCGACCAAATAGAAGCGACCACACTTCGAGAAGACCTTGAGAAACTCCACCCTGAGTTCAGGTTTAAGGTACTTCCGGCTAACAAAGGTTATAGAGGCATCGACCTTGCGCGTGGTATGTTCTCGACCTTCTACTTCGACAAGAAGGGTTGCGAACTCGGTTTACAGCGTTTAGCCGGTTATCACTACGACTATTCAACCAAGAATGGTATCTGGAGCCAAACCCCAAGCCACGATGAAAACTCACACGGTGCAGATGCGTTTCAGTATGCTTGTATGTCTATAGAAGACATTAAAAGTAGGGCTAATACACTTGAAGGTGGCTTTAAGTTTCGAACTTTTATACCTAAAGAGTTCAGCGATTACCAAGATTAAAAGAAATGTGTTATAATGATAGTAATTGGCGATGCGTTTGGCAAAACATTGGCAGACGCAAATTATACAACTAAGAAATCGCAATCTGGAAAACTCCAGAAATATCTTAAATGGTTCAATAATTCCTGGGACTACGCTAAAGAAAACTACCATCAGAGATGGGAGCGCAACTGGAAACTTTATAACAACCGCAAGACAAAGACAACACATCCTGGCAAGGTCGAGGCTTTTGTCCCTATGACTAACTCGATGGTAAACACGAAGGTTGCAGCTCTGTTTAACCGTGCGCCAGAAGTCAACTACATTCCGAATAACAAAGACCAAGACGCAGACACTCGTATTCTTAACGAAGTTTACCAAGACTTCGCACGAAAAGACAACTGGGTTGGCAAGAACAAAGATATGGGCCGTCAAGGGCTTATAACCGGCAACTTCTGTGCTTATTATACCTGGATACAAGATAAGAACGGCGGATACGTCCACAAGGAAATAGTCCCTGTTCGTGATATGATTATAGACCCAAATGCTCGTGATCCAGAGAGCTGGCATTATGTTGGCCGTAGGTTCTTCGCAAATCTCGGAGACCTTAAGGCTGAAAAGACCTATGACTTCGAGAAAGAAAAGTACGTACCACGCTACAAGAACTTAGATAAAATCGGCTCATCTACAGACGACAACGAAACCGACAAGGCTAAAAAAGAAGAAGTTATCGGTTCTATCGCTAAGCACGACAAAGACACAGTAGAGCTTATCGAAATCTGGACTAGAAAAGAAGTCGTGGTTATCGCTAACCGCTCCGCTATTATCGAAGAAAAAGAGAACCCACACTATGCGATGGAAAAGTCAAAGTTCGAAATTCGCAAGAAAGAGTGGGAACTTAAACGAATTGAAACTTATGAACTAACCGGCGAAGATATAGGCGAATATCCAGAAGAGTTCGACCCATTATCAGCTGGCCTTCTTCCGTTCGCACACGATTGCGAATACAAGGATATTTCCCTACCTTATGGCACAGGCGATGTCGATATTATCGCAGACCAGCAAGAACTTCTTAACACTATGACAGAAATTCAGGTAGAAGCAGAACTTATCGCTGTTTACCCTGAAAAGACCATTGATCCAAAGTACGCAACCTATATCGACCAACTCGGACAGGCTCCGGGTAAAGTTTACCCACTTCCTGCTGGCGCTATGACCTGGAATAACCCTCCAGCAATTCCTACAGCACTCTTTACTGAGAGAATGAATATCAAAGACGAAATTCGTGAAGTATCGTCTGTTTCTCAAATCTCTAAAGGTGTTACCGCTACAGATAGTACAACTGCTACCGAGATTAAGGCTATGCTCGGCCAAGCAGACCTTAGAATTGAAGATATAGCACAGAACCTCGCAAATGGTTTCTTCTTCCAAGAGGCAAATATCGTATTCAAACTTCTCCAACTTTACGGCGGAAAAGACCTATATATCAGAAATATCACAGACGCAGGCGTATCATTCGAACAAGTCGATATGGAACGATTCCTCGGCGAGTACAGCCCTATGGTAACGCTCGACGTTATGAAGAAACTTGAAGACGCAGAAAAGCGTGAAGCATATATGAACGCTTACCAAATGCTTATTGCTGATCCAACTAACAACCTCGAGAAGATTAAAGAGTATATCTTACCAAAGGCTCTTCCTGACATTAACCACGAAGAACTTAAAGAGATTATCAGCCCAGCACAGCAGACCGCTCCGGTTCAAGAGGAAGTTAAAACAGACTTTACTATTCCTGAAACAACCTTACCAGAAGGTCAACCAAGCTTAGAGGAGGCTTATGGAGCATAACGAACTCTCATACGAAGATAAGAGAAGAATGTATAGTTTCTTCTTCGAATCTGATGAAGGTGAGTTATTCCGCAAGCTTCTAAACGATATGCACTCCGGCGAGTTAGACATCGCTCAGGGTGCATACCTCAAGCTGCAATGTCCGAACGAGCAAATTGTCGGGGCTGTAAACCGCGCGGCCGGTATCAAAAGTATTACAGACTTTATAGACAGTATCGAGGCCGAAGTCAAAGAACATAAGAAAGGAGAGCAGAAGTAGTCCGAGTGGGAGAACTCTAATAGCAACCGCCAAGCCAGCTTATCGAAGTTAAAATTATCTATAACTTAAATGTGGGAAGGCCCACACGCATCGCCAAATGTGAGATAAGCTGGGCTGGCGGAATCGAGAGGTTCCGCAGCAGATATTAACAATAAGGAGAGTTCTATGGACGAACAAACTGTAAATGAGGAAGACTTATTCGAACCCTCGGACATCCAGGTACAAGATGACGAGCAAAGTGAGAATACAGACAGCCCAGCAGTCGAGGTAACCAAAGAAGAACAAACGACTAGCGAAGAACAAGCTAGTGCAGAGTCAGAGGTTTCGACTGAAAAACAAGAAGAAACACAAACTGGCGATGCGGTGGACGAGTTCTTGGCGAAAAAAGGTGTAGATAAAAACGACCCGGATGCACTCCGTAAAGTCGCTGAAATGTACCAAAATGTCGAAAAGGCTTACGGCCAGAAATCACAAGAAAAGGCTAAGCTCGAACGTGAGTTAGCAAACGCTCAGCCAGCACAGAGTACGCCAGATATGCAGGCTTTATCTGAAGTCAGAGCATTGAAAACCCAGATGGATGTAGAGAAATGGAAGCAAGAGAAAAAGCTTACTCCAGAAACCGAGCAAAAGATGATGGAATGGTTCTCGCAACCTATCCAGAATAACGGCCAGAATGTGCTAGACGCAAATGGAAACCCTATTATCAGAGGTTATCTATATGCAAATGGTCTTGTATCTCTAGACGACGTGTATAACTTTGTAGGCGGAAACGTCAACACGGAACTAGAAGATAAGAAGCAAAACCTTACAGAAGAACTTCGCTCAGAGGTTCGAAAAGAAATGTCTGCACGTCAAGCTGCAAAATCAACCAAACAAGGTTCTACCGATTCTACGCAGTTCGACAAACCAGCAGAAGACGATCCATTCTTAAGTGGACTCGGACTTTAGCTGTTTAACCATTAAGACAACTAATAATTCTATAAGGAAAGGACTATATGTCAGTCAACCTAGCTTCCAAATATGCAAGCAAGCTCGACCAGCTTTTTGCAAAAGGTTCTTACACTGATCGTGCAGTCAACCAAAACTATGACTTCGACGGCGTTAAGACAATCAACGTTTACACAGTAACAACTGTTGCAACTTCTAACTACAACCGTTCATCTACCGGCGACCGTTTCGGTGGCAACAACGAAATTCAAGACGTTGTAACCCCATACACACTTAACAACGACAAGTGTTTCAAATTAACAATCGACCGTGGTAACTACGAACAGCAGGCTCTCGCTAAGAAAGCAGGCGAAGTTCTCCGTGCTGAAATGGACGAACAAGTTATCCCAGAAATCGACGCTAACCGTATCGCAGCTGGTGCTGCTGGTGCAACTGCAGTTTCACAGGCTGTTTCTGCAGGCGATAACGTCTATGAAGACTTTATGAAAGCAAACGCTTACCTCGACGAAGCTAAAGCTCCAGTCAGCAACCGTTTCGCATTCGTTACCCCACAAATGTATGTCGCTATCAAGAGCAAAATCGTTTCAACTGTCAACGCAAATGCTTACAACGACAAACTTCTCCCTCGTGGCTTCGTAGGCGAACTCGATGGTGTCAACATCATCGTTACCCCAGCTAGCTACTTCCCAGCAAACACCAAGTGTGTTATGTGGCACAAGGACGCTCTCTTGGGTGCTAAACAAATTATGAAGACTCGCATCATCACCGATTCTGAATTGGTCGATGGTTCAGTTCTCACTGGCCGCTTTATCTACGATTCATTCGTTCTCAACGGCAAGAAGAACGCAGTTGCTTCTATCACTTCAAGCACAATTTCGGGCTAATCTAACCACCTAGAAACAATTAAGGCTCTCGGCTCTAACCTGAGGGCCTTTTTTGTGTTATAATATAGGTAATGGCGATGCGTCTGGTAATAAATGGACGCTAATTATAACTTATCGACGCTTGTAGAGGACGTAAAAGACGAACTCCAAGACGAGTCGTATGACGACAACCGTATAATTCGCTATCTCAACCAAACTTACCTCGAGACATTCGGCGAGGTTCCGTATAGCTTTTTCGAAAAAACATACAAATATGAAACTATTGATTCAGGCGAACTCGAAGTTCCTAAAGACTTCCAGAGTATGATTCGCTTGGTAGTTGAAAAAGACAATATGAAGTGGCCTCTTAAATATGTCGCTCCGAGGGAATACTACGCAGAGTGGCACGGAATGAGAGTGTATGAGTACACAGTTATCGGAAACACAGTACACTTCCATCTTCCAGAGGTAGATTGCAAGACTATCGACGACAACGATCCAAAAAACTACTACACAATGAAACTCTACTATCTGGCTAAGCCGGTTAAATTAAGCAACCCAACAGATAGACCACTTATTCCTGAAGAATACTCTGAAATTCTTATCCTCGGTGCGCTTGCAAGAGCAGAACGCCGCCGTGGCAACTACGACTTCGCACAAATCTATGATAACCAAAAAGCCGAACTTATAACTAATATGGCTATGAGATACGGCCCAAGACAACTTGAAGGCGAGAATAGAGCGCTTCCACCGGTCGATATAAGAATTAACGAGGTATAACGCTATGGTACAGTCCAGATTTACAAAAATTAAGACAATTCCTAATGTATCGACTGGCAAATCTTCCCCATCTACGACAAACTTCGCAGACGGTATCTCGACTTATAGACCAAATGACACGATGAAGAACTCCGAGCTTCGTTTAGCACAAGACGCTCGTTTCGACCGTATCGGCGAGTATAAGACGCGCAAAGGTTATAAACGACTATTTAACCCTGTTGGCTACACAAACCTCTCTACGAACCTCTCAAGCGCTTCTACGGACACTCCGCTACCGGAGGTTCAGGCCTATGAGTTCCAGCCAAGCTCGAACACGGTTGCTTTCTCTGTTCTAATCAAGATTAAGAAGCCAGCCGGCGAAACTGTACCTTACGCAGTTCCGTGTCTGTCTATCTGGTCTGGAGACGAGAAGATAGCAGAAACATTCATAGATCCAGCGACCATCACTACCTCATACCAGACGCTTGAGGCTATCTTTATGAATACGCCAAATCTTTATACAAGCGACACAATTCAGATAAGAATAAGCACGCAGAATAACAATGTCTCAAACTACTTAGTGCAGACCGTCTCCGGCGTTCTCGGCTGTACGGTTAAGACCTGTACCGAGGGTGCTGTGGAGAATATCTTCGAAGCCAACATAGATGGTACGAAGATGGTCTTTTTCGTGCAGAACTCGAAACTATACCGAGCAGATAGCCTCGGAAATGTTACGAAGGTTAGAGACCTTCCGGTTGGTACTAAAAATGTACGCTTTAACCAAGCTCTAAATAAAATTCGCTATGTGGACGGACTTGAAGGCCCACGCCTCATAGATCCTGAAAATTCCTGGTCTGATACTGCTATCACGACTACTGACCTTGAGACCGGCGTTGACCTCGAAATCAAGACTAGAGATATTATGGCCGGAATGAGCGATAATATCATCTATCTTGACGCTGACACGGATACACAGGCTGTTTGGACTTACCCTTACGGCTACGCATACGCTAAGGCGGTTATCTTCTCTACTACAGTTGCACTTCCTACTACTATCGACCAGACAACCACCGTGGCTCAGTCTACAATGACCGCACTTACCTCTAAGGCTCCAGCAAATGCTGAAGTTGGAGACCTGATGTACCACGGCTCGACAGTTGGCGAAATAACGGCTATCTCTGGTACGAACTTTACTGTGAAGACCGTCGACAATACAGCAGAACCTATCAACAGTTATGACGCATTTAACCGAGACTTTAGACAGAACTTCCCGGCTATTCAGACCGGCGATCCTGTAACCGCTATGTTTAACCTCGGTGGAGTTTACTACTTCTTAACTAGACGCAATAAGTACCAAATGTACGCTCAGACCGCAGACCAATGGTCTCAGAGCCAATGTACCGCACAGAACGGAACATTCAGCCAAGAATCAGTAGTCTGCGACCTTAACTACGCATATTTCGCTAATGATACCGGAATTTACCGCTTCAACGGTATGGACGAAGACAGCTTGACGCAAGAAACCATCCAGAACGTTTATGACGCAATTCCAAACAAAGAGAATATCGTGCTTGACCTCTATAACAACCGTCTCTATGTGTACTACACAAGCCAAGCCGGTGGAGTAAACGACCATTGTTTAGTCTTTAACATCAACCTTAGAAAGTGGGAAAGTTTCGATTCTAATACTTATGTCTCGGCTACTTCAGCACGTCAGAACGCCTCAAACCGCTTCCTATGCGGCCACTCTCGTATCGGTCTAATTATGATTAACGAAGCAGAAGACAACAACTACTCTGATATGGGACAGGCTATTGCGTTTAACCTTGAGACCGCCTACGAACACTTCGGAACAACCTCACAACTTAAGCGAATACCTAAATGGCGACCAGAGTTCGCAACCACAAATAACCCTTACTCTGTGGCCTGTGGTTATGCTCTGGACTTCTCAGATAACGTTCAGTACGCCTTCTCAGTTGACCTTCAGAACTTGAATGTATATGCAGACAATTATGTTTGGGATGAGCCTAGCAACTACGGTATCCCTACTATGCCAACTATTCTCTCGACTATTCCACAGGTAAACGGCGAATTTTATCGCTGCCAACTTCGCTATCAGCATATCGCAGCATTCGAGCCGGTGGTCTTTAGAAGCCACACTCTGACGGTTCAGACGCAAAGAATAAGGTAAAGGAGGTATATGCCTAATAGATTTAGCCCTCTAAGCTCTAAAGCGAGCTTGCAGTCGGTTATCAGACAAACAAACGATAACTTCCGCCAACTAGACGCAGAAACGAACTCGAAGACGATTATCGCTGGTGGCGGTAAAAATGCTATGCTCTCAGGTAGGCTTCCTAATGGTCGCTATGGCGAAGTGTTTTATGATTCGACCGGAACTGCTCGTATTCTTATAGGCCAAGCGCCAAAAGATGGTAGGCCTGGTATATGGATCACGAAGCCTGGGTTTGACGTGCTTAAGGAGGTCGACTAAATGTTAAGAGACGCAAGACATTTTATGTATTCTTCAGACTACACTTTACCTTGCTTTGTGTATAAGGTTGAAGGCTCAGTCGTCAACTCAGAAGGTTCTTTTCTTGGTGGTTGCAAAAAATTCGAACACCACCTACCGTTTACTCCGGTTTTGGTCGGTGTGTGGTCTAATGATGGCGACTTCACGACTTCATACAATATCGGCGAAGAACGCTTTCTGCAAGGCCCTAACGGCGGTTTTGTAGCGTTAGCAGACGACACTTACATATATGTAAAAGGTATCGTATCGAATGATGAGCCGACTACTTTTTTCTATAAACTCTATTCGTACTGCCCTATAGATTACACTGGCGAAGTAGAGCCGCTTAACGATATTTCTACTTTTAACTTTGATACTGATTATACATACCTGCAAGTTCTAGATGAGGGCAAGATAATGGCTGATGGCAATAAAAACCACGAAATAACCCACAACTTGGGCTATATGCCTATTTTTAAGATATGGCGAACTGTTGATACTGACTTTTGGGATAATGGGCTTATAACTGTTAGAGGTCTCTGTCCGTCGGTGTCGTATATTTACACAACTGAAACGCCGTCTATGTGGAACGCGGCCGACAGACAGAAGTTGTATATAACTTGGTATGAGGATAGGAGTTTAGACCAAAATGATTTTGCGTATTATCAAATATATGCTAACGAGGCTTAAAATGTTACTGGATAAGTTTTTCTTAAATACCGACCACGATACGCTAAAAGAGAGAAGCGTGCTTAGTCTTGAAATAAATGTTCCTGCTTTTATCATCGGAGCAACAAGCCCAGATAGGGTAAAAAACTTTGAAGTAACGTCTGAAGAATCTTATCCTGTGTCTTTTGAATCTCCGGCGATAACCTCTACATTTTTCCCGGATGCTGCTCTAGTCGGTGATGACACGATCTACGACAATGGCGAGCTAGAGTGTGCTTTCTTCGTGTCTAAACTATCTGGTAATAGGTACAAGTTTAGAATCAGAATGTTGAATTATTCCGGACACGATATACAAGTTCCGGACACAACCTTTACGGCCAGGATACATATGTTCGTTCCGTCCTCCCAAGACGATTAAAAATATGTTATAATGTAGGTAATGGCGATGCGGTAGGAATACCGTGGCGAAATCTATTGAAGAATATACTGCTGAGGTAAGTAAGGCTTACGACAACTCCCGAAATGCGTTGCAGAACCAAATCAACGCTATCGAGGGCAATCTTGCTACTACGCAGAAGCAGATAAACGAAAACTACGCAAACCAACAGAACCTCTTAAACAATCAGCGAAATCAGGCGGCTTCTAACGCTTCTATGCAAGCGGCCGGTTCTGGTGGCTCTTTTGGTGGCCGAGCAAATATCGCTAACAAGAAATACTACGAGCAGACCTTTGTTCCAGCCCAGACACAACTCAACACGAACCAGAGCCAAGCCCTTGAGAACGCACAGTCTCAGGCTAACTCGAACAGACTATCGCTTGAAACTCAGCTTGCAAGCCTCAACGACGAAATCTCCCGTCAGGGCCTCGCAAGGTACTACGACGAACTTGAAAAAGAACGCCAAGCAGAACTTCAGAGAAAAGCAATCGCAGCACAATATGCGGCTGCTAATAATTACGGTTTAGGATCAACTCAAGAACAGGATAGATACTATAACGCTGGTAGCGGTAACAACTATCAATTCCGTGATTCGCAAAATGGTGGCGCTGTTAAGTTCGGAACATTCATCAGCCAATACGGCGGAGACTTTAACCAGAGAGCAAGAGATTACTTGTATCAAATGGCTAAAAACGGCGACGCAAACGCTGCGCTTGTTCTTGGTACTATTGGCAATAAGCAGCTAGTAAACGGTTACGCACCAATGCCGAATAATGTGGTAAATCAACAAACCCAAAGAGCGCTTAACATTCTCGGCTTGAGGGTAGCATAGGAGGACAAATGGCAGGATTCAATGACGCTCTAGAGCAAGAAAGACGAAAAGCTGCGCAGTACCAAGCAGCACAGCGACAAGCACAAATGCAAAGAAACTACGCCGCTCAAAAGGCGGAACTTGACGATAAGTACAGCGGTGGTCTTGGTGGTTTCCTCGGTAGTATAATCGGTGGGATTGGTAAAGGTATCGGGGATATTGGATATTCTCTCGGTGGTTTATTCGGAACTGCTGGCGCAAGCGTTAAAGACCTTATCGAAGGCAAAGCAGGAACAGGCGAGAACACAAAAGCCTTCAAACGTACTTATTATGGTGCAAAAGACGATAAAGACGCTGCTGCTAAGGCCGCTGGTAATGCTCTTAACGCTGCAACTAACCTTGCTACAATGGTAGCCCCAGGCGTAGCCGGTGCAGGAACTGCTGCAGGTAAAGTCCTCGGCGGCACAATCGCTAACACCGCAGCTGGTGCTTTAGGAGGTGTAGCAGACGAGTTAGCGCAGCAAGGTTCGGACGCTCGACTTGATTCAGCGGCAAACCGTGCTATCTCTGGTGCCGTGGCAGGCCTTGCTACAGGTGGGCTTAACAAGAAAATCGGAAACGCTACCGGAAATATCAGCTCGAAACTTCTTAACAATAAACTCGCAACCTCGACTATCGGTCGTGGCGCTCTCTCTGGAGCAGTTGGTGGAGCAACAGGTGCAGGCACTTCGGCTGCTCTTGGCGGTGGCGATATAACACAAGCTGCACTTCAAGGTGGTTTAACCGGCGCAGTTGCAGGTGGTACACAGGCTGGACTTATGAACGCTGGAAGAAATATCATCGGTAAAGTCGGAAACCGCAAGGTTGCAACGTCTCAGGCTGTCGAAACTCCAACCAAGAGTAAAGCAGAAGAACTCGGAATACCTGATTATACAAAACCTCTTGACTATCAAGGCAACGAGTTAAAGATTGAGAAAAAGAACGCAATTCAGAAACTCGGCGATAGCTTGTCTAAAACCGGCGAACGTATCGAGAACGCAGACCTTTACAACTCGCTATACTCTAAGACCGCCGCTCAAATCACAAAGAATGGTTCTGTGGATAAACTTCGTAAACTCGGCTATACGCCTGAAAACTACAAAGAAGCTGCTAAAATATCGACCACCACAAACAAGTTCGTGGATGATATTGTAAAGAATAGTGGTGCTACTATCGTAGATAACGACCTTGTAGATAGAATCGCTAGACCATCTTCAGAAAATGCAATTGTTACGCCTTCCTACCAGAAAGTTTACGACGATCAGATTAAGCAAGTCTTTAGTACGATTGAAAACGGCGATTTCCCGGGCAAATACAACGCTTCAGACCTCTTGAAAGCGTCTCGCCAAGTTAACAAGGTCGCTAACAAATACCTTAAAAAAGCAACCTCTGTCAACGGTGGAGACCTTGCAACAGATGCAGGCGCTCTCGCTGATGCTCTTATGGATGTCAAATATGAGCTTAGAGACCTCGCCACTAAGTCGGTGGATGGTTTCGGCGATAACTACACTAAGAAACAGTTATCAGAACGTCTAAAGAATCTTGGCGCAACAGATGCAGCTATTTCGGATATGATGGAAGCTAAAAATATTGGCGAGTTCATCAGTAAGACCGCTAAATATGAAGACGCAAGACAGATGGATTATGAGATGAGTTCTAACGAACTTAGAAGAAATGCTATCTCTGGCAGCAAGACAAACCTTAACCCGATCACTAGAACAGCTCAAGACTCAGGTGCTGGAGAATTGCTCTCTGTAGCTACTAGACCGGTTGGAAAACTTGTCGGTAAAGTTGCACGAAACGCCGGGGATGCTCTCACAACCGCTGGCTCGGCTATTGGAAGCGTGTCTGGCGCTAACGCAACCCCGATGGATGTCAATACGCAAGCCCTACTCGGAAACATTATCGGTCGTACACAAGGTCAGGCTATTGCTGGCGAAAAAGTTCAGAACGCACGCAAGGCTGAAGAATACCAGAACCTCGAAGATATGTTTGCAAATATAACCGCAACACCAACTACTGAGCCTATGTATCCGGTGCAGAGACAAACTAGCCAAATTGAAGCACAACTCGCAGATATCCAGAACGCTATGGGACAAGCACTCGCAGCAGGCGATTTCTCGGCTTATAACCAACTCGCAACACTGTATAAGAACGCTTACAACGTCTATGAGATGCAAAACGAGATGTACGGACAGTCTGCAGGCGGGACTTCGAATATGTCAACCGCTGAAAAGAACCAGATCGCAAAGCTTCAGTCCGCAGGAACAGCCCTAGACCAGCTTGAGAGCCTATATCAGAAGGCTGGTGGCGGTCAGGGTATCATCGGCGGAAATATCGCAAACTTCCTCGGAGGCTTAGGACTTAACTCAGATGTAAACACCTATAACCAGCTCGCACAAGGTCTTATCAACCAAATTGGCGCTGCTATCGGCAAGACAGACTCCCTTAACACAGAAGGCGAAGTCCAAAGAGCGTTAAGCCTAGTTCCGAAGATCACAGACGATAACCAAACAGCGATGAATAAAATCGCAACGCTCCGACAACTTCTACAGCAGAATACTGGAACGTACAACCAACTCTACGGAGCATAAAGAAAAGCCCTCAGTTCGAGGGCTTTTCTGTTATTTAGATTTTAGTATAGTTTCGGTTATTATATCTACAATTTCGTCTTTATCTATATCAGCGTCTAGACCGCTGTTTAACAGAGCGTCTGCGGCTTCTGGGAATAAGAGACTATAATAAGTAAGTTTCTTCTCATTCGTGTCTTGGATCAACTCTGGCAGTTTATGCTGAGTGGCTGAACTAACATAATCTCTAGCAATTTTTCTAGCCATTTTTTTGCGTTCGGCCGGTGGCAATAGTTTTGCAGTGTGTTTATATACCGCAACTGAAGTCTTAGCAGTATCTATTAAACGATACATCATAGCCTCTACTGCGTCGTCTGACTTATCAACGATATCCTTGATTTCTTCTGCGCCATCCTTGAAGTTTTTGGTTGCGTCTGTTAGTTGCTTCTGCAATTTATTCTTTTCTGCGCTCAAGTCGCAAACTTTGTAAATTAAAACTCCGATACCTATTAAGAACAGTATCGTTAGTGCTTGTCCGGTTTCCATATTCCAAGTCCCTTGTTTACTTACCGACATTATATCACGAAATGTGGTATAATATAAATAATTGGCGATGTGCGAGGACAGCAAATGTCTTTAACACGCCACTTTTTCTTAGGGGGAGGACGCAAAGGCCGTAGGGGGTGCAGATAATGGCTTTTCGACAAGTTCTATCACCAAATCTAGACAACGATCCAAGCAACCCTCTCTATATATGGGTAGGCGGACAAATACTCACGGACTGGTATGGCTGGTGTCTCGCTGTAGTCGCTGGCTCATACGGAGCAGCCGGGAGTTCTTATTCAGCTAAAACTGCTTGGCAGTCCTGTCCTACTAAGCATTGGGACAGAAACATTCCAGAATATGTCTGGGTTCCGCTATGGTATGAAGGTGGCGAATACGGCCACGTCGTAATGGGCTTCAGACAAGGAAACGGAATTACTATCTATTCAAGCCCTTATACCCACCAACCAACCTTCCAACGCTTCGATGGCGAACTTAACTGGGCGCTAGACTATATCGGTCAAGTTTATGGCGTCGGAGGCTTTACCGGCTGGAGCGAAACAGTTCTTGATTCTCGAGTTATCGAATGGGTAGAAGACCAGGTAGCCGAACCAGAGCCTCAACCTGAGCCTGAAAAGCCAGAACCGGAACCAGAACCTATTCCAGAGCCAGACGAGCCTTCTGAGCCGTCTGATGAGCCTACAGAGCCTATCGAGGACGAACCAAAAGAAGATGAACCAAAGGAGGATAATATGTCATCACCAGAACCTGCAAAACCATATCAAGACCAACAGCAAGTAATGAGCCTTATCGAAGACGCAGGCGAGGGCTTCGACTTCCCTAAGAATGTCAAGTTTATCGCTTATCTAGTTGGCGACGCTTTGCTTGTGGCTTCCCTGCTAATTCCTGACATTGTAAATACCATTCAAGCAACAGACGGTGCTATTTGGGCTGAATATATGTCTAAAGTACTGCTTGAGGGTGGTATCGCTATACTAACCGTGTTTAAGTTATTCAAGAAGAAGAAGTAAAATGTCCGTATCTAAGCCAAACTTTAAGGAATGCTCGCTCGCACACTTGTTTATTTCTGGAACTTGTAAAATACTCTCAGTCATCGAGGATCTTCTATCCACAAAACAAACAGGTAGCGAAAAAGCCAAGTCTAGCCACTCAGAGCGAGGGGTGGTTAGACAGGGGGGGTTATTATGGAATCTATAACTCTAGGAGATATTTCAAATGTACTTATCTTTATTGCTGGTATATTTACTGCTGGCGGTACTATTGCTGGGTTTATGTCTAAGCGCTTCGGGAAAATGATGAAAGAGGAACTCAAGCCGCTTAACAGTAAAATAGACGACCTATCAGTTCAGGTAGCGCAAGTAGATATAGACAATACCAAAAACTATTTGCAACAGGCAATCTCCAGCATAGACGCTGGCGAAAAGCTAGATGGAGCGGCCAGAGAACGCTTCTATGAGAATTACGACCACTACACTAATGACCTTAACCTCAATTCCTGGGTTCACAAGGAAGTCGAAAGACTAGAAAAAGAAGGCAAACTTTAGTGTAGTGGTATCTGGTGGTGGGTTGCACTTTAGGAGGTGGTGGCTATGAATTTCATTATTACGATTTACGGAGAGCTTCCGGAGGGTATAGCGAACAGGCTTTGGCGACAGGTAGAGTGGGCCGGTGTAAACCTGACTGTTTTAGATAAGCACGCTTATATCTACGGAGACTGCGACGACAGAACTATAAACCAACTGGCCGTAGAGGCTGGGCGCACAGGACATTATGTAGAAGTCGAAAGGGGGTAGTTTCTATGATTAAGGTTCAGGCTAGGATCTACTTCAAGGAACCGTTCGACGAAGCAGGCGTAGACGAAATCGTCGAGAAGTTCGTAGAAGCAGATTATACTTACGAAACAAAGTATGCAAGGTTTAGAGGAACTCCGGAGCGTCTCCAGGAGTTTATTAGAGCCGTGAAAACGGTCGTAACTGTAGACAAAGTAACTGAATTATAACCCACCGCCTGAGCCGGCTTATGTGGTCGGCTCTTTTCTTTTGTGTTATAATATAACTAATTGGCGATGCGATAGGACACTATCGTGGAAATCGAAATCTTAAAGGGGGAAGGCAAAAAAGACGGTAAAGAAGCTAAAAAACTTGAATGCGTTCACGGCATTAAAGAATTAGCTGAAAATCTTGGCGAAGTCCAAGAGAATGGCTATCGTCTTCTCGCTTCCGAAGACCTATCAGAAAAAGAAAAAGACCAGCTCGTAGACATTATGGCTTCGGCTAAAGGTGCTATGAGAATTACAGAAAAAATGCTTGCTGAAAAATCAGACGTTTCAACAGAGACACACAAAAAAATTGACGAGAAAGCAGACAAATTCGTCGAGGGCTTAGGCTTAGAAGAAGATAAAACCGAGGAGGAGTAAAACCTATGGCTAACCCACTTAAGTTCTATCGCAAAAACACTTGCACGATTATTCTAGACGTGTGCGACTATCAGTTCAACGCTGGCGACACGATTTATTTCACAGTTAAGACCGCTCCAGATTCTGATCCAGACGACAGCGACGCTCTTATCAAGGCTAACTGGGAATACGGCACAGATGTAGAACCGGACGAAGATGGTTCGCTCCAGCTTATCTTAACGGCTGCGGAAACTAACATTCCGTTCGGCGACTACTTCTATGACCTTAAAATCGTTACAGCAGACGATGGCTCTGAATCAACATTAGTAACCGGCGACTTCACAATTATGGATGTCGCAACATTGAGGGTATAACTATGACACAGAATTTCGTTAAAGTATCTCAAGAACACAAGCATATCATCGTTAAGAACGCCGGTGGCCTTAGAGGCCAGACCGGTGCTAAAGGTGATACCGGTCCTCAAGGCCCACAAGGCCCTCAAGGCGAGCCTGGGCCACAAGGCCCACAGGGGGAAACCGGTGCAACTGGCCCAGCAGGTGCAACTGGCCCAGCAGGTCAGTCCGCAACCATCGCCGTTGGTACTACTACCACACTTCCGGCAGGCTCATCTGCTACTGTTACAAACTCCGGAACTTCACAGGCTGGGGTATTTAACTTTGGCATTCCAAAGGGTGACAAAGGCGACAAAGGCGACGCAGGTGCAGGCCTTGTCATTACTGGCTCAGTAAACACTTACGCGGATCTTCCAAACGACCTCGGCCCAGACGACGCAGGTAAAGCATACTTCGTCCAGGCTGATGGTAAACTTTATGTCTGGTCTGGTACACAGTTCCCTGCTGACGGCGAAGGCTCTCAGTTTGAAGGCCCACAAGGCCCACAGGGAGAACAAGGCCCTCAAGGCGAGCCAGCAGCGCCACCGGTAGCACAGGCTACTGTTTCCGGCTCTGATATTGAAATCACAGACGGCGAGGAAATGATTAGCCTCAACAAGATATATGGCGACACAGAGCAGACAACCTACACTGGAAAAAACTTGTTTGACGTGAATGGTACTGTTACTACTTCTTCCTACAGCACATACGAAATAGCCAACGATACGGCAAAGGTAGAGCAACTTAGCGCAAGTCAGCATAATGCGCTTATTGGCATAGAAATACCAAACTCAGGAGCGTTACTAGGCAAAACCGTCACCATTTCGCTTAACGCTAAGTCTTATGCTGGTGCTACTGGAGGTCGTGTTATTCTATGGGACAATACTACAACTCAATCATATATAACGATTAACAACCCAGATGCAGATGGCAATATGTCCGGGACTGTAACACTTCCAAATTCTTTCCCAGGGACGGCTACATTTTTCGTATTATATCTCTATGTAAACAAGTCAAACGCTGGAGGAGAAACTGGCAGCTACACGATCTTTTCAAAAATTCAACTTGAAGTCGGCCAAAAAACTTCTTACGAGCCTTATGTCGGTGGCACGGCTTCTCCAAACCCAGACTATCCACAAGAAGTCCAGACCGTAACAGGCGAACAAACAATCACGGTATCGAATGGCTCAGAGAGCCAGAGTTATCCTATCAACTTGGGGAAGAATATACTTGATAACATCGGAACTACTACTACCGCAGCAGGTGGTATTACATTCACGGTCAATGCAGACAAATCAGTCACAGTTAGTGGTGTTGCTACTAGTGCTTGCTGGTTAAAATTATCAGAAAGTATGCAACTTGACGGAGATTATTTCTTGTCAGGTTGTCCTAGCGGTGGTAGCGCAACTACATTCTCGCTCCAGACTTCATACTCTGGTAATGTATCTGGCGACTATGGTAGCGGTGTCCAACTTCACGCAGGAACTACCGACCCAGTATGGATTGTAGTTCGCTCAGGTCAGGACTTCTCTACTCCAGCGACATTCTACCCACAGATTGAAAAAGGAACTTCAAAGAGTTCGTATTCTCCATATTTCACTCCTATCGAACTCTGCAAGATTGGTACATATCAGGACTACATCTACAAGAGTGGAGATGATTGGTATGTACATAAAGAAACTGCAAAAAAGATATTGAAAGGAAATGAAACAGGTTGGTCTTCAAGTTCTCACTTGTATATTTTACCAAAAACATCTTGGTCTGATGCAAACCTTCAACAATATGGGACAGATTTACTTTCGGATTATTTTAACGCAACAAGCAGTTATGATATTGCGAACGCAACTATTGGCAAAATGTACATCGGGGCAGGATACTTAAATTTAAACTACGATAATACAGGTTCTGATTTAGCAAGTTTCAAAACTTGGCTAGGCACAAATAACCCAACCTTATATGCCCCATTGCAGACTGCTACTGACACGCAGATTACAAATACAACTCTTATCGCACAACTCGAGGCGCTTAACTCGGCTACGCTCTATCAAGGTGTAAACGAGATCACAACGACCGCTACCGGAACCAACCTTCCAGCAAGTCTTGATCTCACTTACCAGACCTGGTTTAAGGGTGAGAAGGGCGACACAGGCCCGGCAAACAGCCTCTCTATCGGAACGGTACAGTCTGGAGCAACTGCTGCTGCTACTATCACAGGAACTCCACCAAACCAAACTCTCAACCTGACACTTCCTAAAGGCGATCCAGGCCAGAATGGTACAGATGGTACAGATGGTACAGATGGCTTCAGCCCTATCGCTACCGTAACAAAGAGCGGTGATACTGCTACTATTACTATCACGGATAAGAACGGTACAACCACCGCGACTGTAAAAGACGGTACGACCGGAACCACAGACTACGAAGACTTAACAAACGTGTATTATACAGATACAACACTTCAGGCCGTCTGGGACTCTGTAAACGGCTACTATGTCATAACTACAGTTTCTCCGATTCGCACGACCGCTCCGGTTGTAGGCGACAAAATTAGAGTTCAATTCGACACGGCGCACACAGGCTCCGCAGTACAGATTAAAGTCAACTCAGACTCGGTGCTAGGCTGCGTAGTCGGCTCAACAAGCGTAACGAATGTCAGCACGAATAGAGTATACGAGTTTGTAAAGACACAAGAAACAGGCCAGAGCGCAGTTTGGAACGCTATCAGCAACCTTGTAGATGCTATCTACCCGATTGGCTCTATCTATATGTCGGTGAGTTCTACAAACCCAGGCAACCTGTTTGGTGGAACTTGGTCGCAGATAAAGGATACGTTCCTACTCTCTGCTGGTGATACTTACACCGCTGGAAGCACAGGCGGTGAGGCTACACACAAACTTACTGTAGACGAAATGCCAGCCCATAGACACGGTAACCCATACGTTCTCGGTAGTTTCGGAGGTGGTGGTAACTGGGTATGTGATCCGGGTGCAACTTCTAACTATGCTCCTAACTCAACAGCATCTACTGGTGGAAGTCAGGCTCACAACAATATGCCGCCATATCTCACAGTCTATATGTGGCAAAGAACTGCATAATATGGTATAATATAAAAAGACTACAAAAACACTAGAACCGGTCAGAAATGGCCGGTTTCTTGACTTATTTAAGAACCTGTGCTACAATGGTAGACAGTTAGAACGCATAATTCAGACTCCGTGATACCTCTTATGAGGTCGGAGTCTTTTATTCGTAAAAGACAAAAAGGTTTACGCAAACGCGTTGTGGAAAACCAAAAAATACTAACTAAAGCCGAATGTGGAAAACAAGACGGCCTGCATTTTAGGTGCTAGAAAAAGGAGGAACTATGGGGAAACAGTCATTATCAGTGAATATCAGTGAAAAGTTTCTTAAAAGAAACTTCAATGAATCATTGAATGGGCTACCAGTAAAAGAGCGAGACTATATGATCGAAACTGCTATGAGAAGATTAGGAATCTCGGAACAGTGGCATAACGCGGTCGCTAAAGGTGCTTGCTACTTAGATGGTGCTAGGTTCTGGGAACTTGTAGACATAGCTTCTACTAAGAAGTCTCCAGCACACTACTTCGTAGCCTGTGTCTGCAGAGAAGCTAGATAGTTTCAACTAAACTTCCCCTTTATATTAACCATTAAGAAGGGGATTTTTTATTCTTTATGAAAATGTCTCAAGCATACCAACGGTATATTCGAGAATATCTAGAAATTAAAGGAGTAGATGAAAACCAGCTTGTGCATTTTAAGGCTGGAGTTCGTATATGGTGCGAAACCATAGGAGATATGGAGATAGATTGTATAACTCTATCTGACGTTTCACGGTTTAAGTCTGAGCTTAGAACCTATGGCAGACATAGATGCGATAACACTGTTAGAAACTATATCTGCAATCTAAGAATGGTTCTTAAATACTGGAAACTTAGAGGAGAGCCGTGCATAGACTACGAACTTATCCCAGCTCCTAAAAGAGAGCCGGTTATACCTTCTTTTTTAACGGCCGAAGAAGTACAACGTATGATCGACGCAAGTTCTAAAGTCAGATCTAAGTTTATTATTTCCCTTCTATATTCGAGTGGCATCCGTGTATCTGAATTGATACAACTAAATAGAGATACTATTCGGAACGGTTGCTTCACAGTTATAGGTAAAGGCTCTAAGCCTCGTATCTGCTTTTTAGACGCACGGACTGCACTTTATATGGAAAAGTACCTATCCGAGCGTAAAGACCGCTTAGACGCGCTTATAGCGACCAAAGACGGTACTCGGGCTTCAGCCTCTACTATACAGATGGTTATAAGAAATGCGTCGGATCGTGCTGGTATCAAGAAGAAGGTCAGCCCTCATACCCTCCGCCACAGTTTCGCTACTAATTATGTAGGAAACGGCGGAAATATCAGACACCTAGCCGACCTTCTCGGCCACGAAAGCTTGAATACTACCGCACATTATACCCACTTGGTGAATAACGACCTTATGCGAGAATATAAACTCCACCATACCTGTTGACACAAAAAATATCCACAGGGGTCGAAACCAGAGACCTGGAACCCTGTGGATAACTATATTGTACCAAAAATCTCCAAAATTGCAACAAAATATCATTGACTATTATGCTTATGTGTGGTACAATGAAGTTAAGAAATCGCAAATTAAAAGTCGAAATAGATTTACGATAAGAATCAACGTAAGCCGGATAGAGAACCTTCGCAATGCGAATGCCGCGCTCTATCAGCTGAGCTAACGCCCCATAAAGATAGTATAGCGTAGCCGAAAGACTTACTCAAGACTCTTATCAAAGAGTCTTTTTTAACACGGTTTCTTCGGGGTCTGAATTATGCGTTCTACCTCAGGAGTACGAGAAACAGGGCGGAAGCTACTACTCATATAACTTAACAATCAGGTACGATCAACAATTAAGATTCGTGAGGCCAGACGACCGGACGGATATAGACCGAATTTTATCATTCGTCTTTCTGTAAGGAAAAGGGTTTTATTTTCATCCGCAGATACTCCGGTTAGCAGTAATGGCACTTCGCAAAAGATTTCAGTCCGGTCCTCCGGCTTCGCGAACAAAAGAAAGGGAAATATATGATAAAGATTAAATTAACTATTTTAGCGATTCTAGCAAGTATGTATGGAATTGCTCTATCTGAGAATGGAATGATCCAGACTGTGAGCTGGGTTTTATTCATCAGCCTAAGTCTAGGCTTAGTAAGAATGCTGGAGGTTCGTTATGGAATGGATTAACGATAAAAACCGAGAGTATTACATAAGACGTATGGCTCGCCACTTTAAGCGAACTACTACAGAAGAAGAACTAAGAAAAAATATCGAAAAGGATCCGACGATCTTAGACGACTTCGTCGACTACCTTGTCGATAGTTATGAAGATGAAAGGTATATGAATGAGTAAAATCGGAAGAGTTATTATAGACCGCCTGGAAGATGGCGAAGATATGGAAACTTTAACAGAGAAAGGGTTATTCTATGACGGAACAAGGAATGAAGACAGTAGACATTAAGGGTAAAGCCTATGTCGAAGTAAACGAAAGGGTTAAATACTTCCGCTCGAATTACGAGGGCTGGAGTATCGAAACCGAACTGTTATCTAACGAAAACGGAACTTGCGTATTCAAGGCTACGGTTAAAGACGATCAAGGAACGGTCGTCTCAACCGGACACGCCTACGAAAACGAAGGTTCAACTTTTATCAACAAGACAAGTTATATCGAGAACTGCGAAACAAGCGCCGTAGGACGTGCGCTTGGCTTGCTCGGTATCGGAATAGATACAAGTATCGCAAGCTCAGACGAAGTAGTAAACGCTATGCAGAACCAAACAAAAGCACCTGCTAAGAACGGTTTAGACTTCGACGAACTTCGCTTGAAATACTCGAAGATGACAAAAGACGATCTTCGCAAAGAATACGTGAATGTGAAGATTAGTAAACTCTACACGGATAAGCAAAAAGAGGCTATCGGGAAGATGATTATGCAAGCCCAGGAAGGCAAATAATGATGAATCTCGAATATGCGAAAGAGTTAGCTCGAAAACAGATTAAAGAGCTGGCTCGCTCGCAGGCCGAGGAGAACGCGATGATCTCCGGAATGCTTATCTTAGAAGACGCTATAAACGGCGAACTTTAACAAAAAGATGGTGGTGCTAGCTCAATAGGTGCGGAGCGGCTAAGCGGAAGGCATATCGAGGCCACTATCTTTATTAAGTGGACGGCTCATACTCCCCCAGACTCCACTCTGGACGAGCCGACCCATATTTCCTTCAGTGGCCGGAACAAAACAAACTGCGAGTTCCGACCACCTAGCGAGCGGATAAGTTTCAGTCATAAGAACTCCTAACTTTTATGATTTGTCTCTAGGTCTTATCCGTTCACTAGGCGGCTAGATATACGACCAGTCTATCTAACCGCTGAAACCACGCTCTAGCGACACCGGTGCGTTTGCTATTCACCGGTGCCAGACGAGCCGAGAAATATACGTTACCCACCCGCCTTAAAGTTCTCGGTTCATCTGGGCGCTCGAAGGTCAGTTGAGAGGCCTTCGAGGGTTCGAAAGGAGGTAAAGAGAGGTATGAAGACAAAAAAAGAATTAAAACCTTATGACTACGCTGAAGAAGATTTTACTCCGGCGTTTTTTATAGGGGTAGTTCTTATCGTAATGGTAGGAATCGTAGCATTAAGTATCGCCTTACTGCTTGCTCTATGGGTAATAACCGGAGTTATGTCGATATGGTAGACGACTTAAGCGAAGCTGCTAAGTGGTATTGTGGCCACGAAATCACAGCGGTGGGAGGTGAAGATGAAAATTAACAATAAACCTATGCGAGAAAGAATTAAGGCGCTCGTTAGAGCAAACCCTAGTCTCGCAGACGATGACAAGAAACTTATCGCTTCCATCTGGTATTTAGAAGGGTGGACTGATGAGAACTTATACGCGAATCTTAAAAAAGTATCAAGCCCGGAGACGATCCGGCGCACACGAGCCAAACTGGTCGAGGAAGGTATTATAAAGCCTTCTAAAGAGGTTCAAGAGGCTCGCTATGAAGAATATAAGCAGGCTCGAATGAGTATATAGGAGGTATGAAATGTATCACAGATGGAACAGCAGATACGGTAAGAACGTCTTTGTGTCGTTCCCTAGTATCGTCGAGGAAATGAAACTCGATTATGAAGTAATAACTTTTGTGGAGGGTAGGTAAAAATGTCAGGAACAAAAGAAGGCGGTAAGAAATGCGCCGCAACTAATAAAAAAGTTCACGGTTCGGACTTTTATAAAAGAATAGGTGCTAAAGGTGGCAGAAACGGCCATACCGGCGGCTTCGCAGCAAATCACGAACTCGCAAGAATCGCTGGCGCTAAGGGCGGTAGAAATGGTAAACGTGGCCCATCGAATAAAAAGAAAGTCAAGGTGGTCTCTGAAGAAGAAGCGATCCAAATCGAAGTCAAGAAGCAGAAGAACAAAAGTAAGTTCGGTTGGCTATTCGGAAAGAGGTAAAGATGAACCTAAAGCGTTATTCCCTACTGACAATTATGAAGCCACGGCTATCGGAGAAGAAATATCGGGAACTCTGTAGAGAAATAGAGTGGCGAGAAGAACAGAAATATCTTAACGAACTTAAAAAGAAACAGGAGGTACAAGATGAGACTATTCAAGAAGAAATCACACTATGAGGACAAACTAGAACAGAGGCTTGACACTATTTCAGAATTAACTCGAGACCTAGAAAAGCCGGAGTTCAACCGTCTTCTAGACGCACTTAAGAGTGTATTCGACGCACGTCAGAAGCTCAAGGGTGTAAAGACTAACGAAGAAAAAGAGAACGGCGACATTTACGAAGCAGAGAGAATACTCGAAAAGGAAGCTAAATGATTCTAGTCCGTTCACTTGTAGAGTTCATAGATATTCGAAACAATAACCAGCTCAGAAAAGAGGGGGAAGTATTCGAAGTATCTTATGCACGTCTACTTGAATTGAAAAAGAACGGAGTTAAGGTAAAGGTTATCCGTGTTGATTATCTCGGACGCAAGAAAAAGACAGGCCCTAAGGTTATGTTCTTCCAGAAACTACTTTATGTAATTGGAGGAATTGAAACCTGGGGTCTTACTCTTGCTAAGTTATACGAGGACAGAGATATAACCTTCGTCTTCTCCGAGGCTGACGACATTCAACTGATGGAGTTCGCTAAATACTGCAACGTTATAGTTGACGACGGTCAAGCCCATTATAAATGCGACGTTCTTATCTCTTCTAACTATGATGGCGGTGCTATCATTCTAGACCGCGTAGAAGCGAAGAAAAGGTATCAGACGATCCATTCAGACTTCGAGGCCATCAAGAAGTGTTATGGCTGGCATAACTTCAAGCTAGATATAGACAAACGCTTCGACAAGATTATAGCCGCTTCAGAAACGGCCGCTAGAGGTCTTAAGAACGAGTTCGGCTACGATTCAACGATTATAACTAACCCACTTGTACCGCTAGACGAAAAGCCTCTAATTCTTCTTACACTATCTAGGGCAAGCGAAGAAAAGGGCTTTTGGCGTATGGTATCTATGGCTAAGCGTCTAGAAGGTGCAGGCAAACCGTTTATTTGGTTAGTATGTTCGACTTTATGTGTTGCTCCAGCAGACTTACAAAAGGCTATTAAGTCTATCCCAGAAATGATTGAAGTAGAGCCGCAGTTTTACACGAAACAGTTGCTACATATAGCAGACTACTGCGTTCAGTTATCTGATACTGAGGCTTACTGCTATTCAGTACACGAGAGCCTTGCAACCGGAGTTCCGGTTATCGCTACCGAGTTCGACCAAGCCAAGAAGATTATCAAGGACGGAGAGAACGGTTATCTTCTAAAGTTCGACTTATCTAACTTAGACGTAAACAAGATATTTAACAGTATCCCTGAGGGCTTTAAGTACGAAGAAAAGCCTAGCCCACTATGGAAGAAGGTGTTAGATGGCACGCTATAAAGTATCAGTTATTATGGCCGCTTATAACGCCGATGAAACTATCGAGATGGCCTTGAACTCTATTCCAGACCGTGAGGACGTGGAGATTATCGTTATAGACGATGGCTCAACCGACAAGACCGCACAAAAGGTCAGAGAGTTTGGCCGTGCTAGGTTGGTACAGCATAAAAAGAATTATGGTCTAGGCAAAGCCCTTAACACAGGTCTAAAAGAGGCTTCCGGCGAGTATCTAGTTATGCTAGACTCTGACGACGACTTCTACCCTGTTATCTTCGAAGAAATTATGGAAGATCTAGACGGCACAGACCTAGTCTACTTCAACCTTATCACAAATGATGGCACTATATTCGACCTTACTCCAAACTCTAGAGATATTTACTGCGGACAAACCAAGTTTATGAGGCGAGAGTTTATCGGCGATACCAAGTATGATGAAACTGCACTTGTGGCCGAGGACGTTCCCTTTTGGCGAGAACTTAAAGAAAAGAACCCAACCGAGAAATATACCGGTCTTATCGTTAAGCACTACAATTCGCCAAGAGAGAATAGTTTAACCTGGAGAAGACAGCACGGAGAGTTTGACGAGTTTCTAGATGGGAGGGACGACTTATGACAGTCAGCATCATCATTCCTATCTATAACCGTCTCCACTCGACCATCAAGCTTCTAAACAAACTAGACGACCAACTAGACCTCTGGAGGGATAGCGTACAGGTTATCTGTATCAACGATGGTTCAAAAGAAGAATTAGAATGCGAGAAGGCTGTTGAAGGTTTATGCCAGGCGTTTGGTTTCGAATACTACAAGCAGGAGAACATAGGTGGCGCTGCAACCTGCAACAAAGGTATAGAGAAGGTCAAAGGCGACTACTTTACCTTCATAGACTGCGACGACGATATTGTGGACGACTATGTTAAAAATATCTTTTCTGAACTCGGAGACAACGAGCATCTGATCGCCTATAAGTGGTATTTCAAAGAACCAAGAGAGCTAGGCGAGTGGCACGACAGACCATATGTAAACTGGAATGTTTGGAGTTATCTATTCAGGACTGATTATTTTAAGCAGTTTGAGTTTGATGAAAATATCAACGTCGGTTGGGACTACGACTTCGTACACAGGTCGATCAAGTCTAAACCGGATATGTATATCAGATACGTTCCAACTAAGGCGCTAGTTATTTACGATAGCGAAAACCCACAGAGTATAACGAATAAGTTCCACCGTGGAGAAATCAAAGTAAGAAAGGACGAAAAATGAGAGCAATTAAGATTACACCGCAGGTGTTAAAAGGGCAAAGGTTGGCTGCTGGTCTAAACCAGGAAAGTATAGCAAAAAAAGCTGGCACTACACAGTCGTTTATTAGTCAGCTTGAATGTAAGCCAAGCGTAGCAGTTGAAAGAATTATCAGAGTGCTTGATGCGTATGGTCTGGAAGTTATTACTAAAGATGAATGCGTTTATGATGCTGATGATATGGAAGTGTACCGGCGCAAGGTAAATTACCTAGAAACAAAGGTCAATATTTACGAAGGTCTAATTAAGGAGTTGACAAGATGAAAGCAGACATACTTATCGGCAAAGAGTGGTCTATCGACACGAGTAAAGACTACAAAAAGTGGCCGTGGAGCTTTATTAAGAAGCACCGTATGAAGTGGCTTAAAAAGAACTTACCAAAGATTACTAAGAAACAAATGGCTATGGAGCGAGAGCTTGCTGATTGGTTTCAGATTGAGAACTACGAGGAGAGACACAGATGAAACTACGAAATAAGAAAACGGGAATGATTGGTGAATTGCACTTTGAACCAGATAAAGAATACCATTTTACAGTAGCAACAGAAGACCCTGCTGATATGAGAATATACAAAACTCTCGAAGCACTCTGTCAAGATTGGGAAGATTACGAAGAGCCGAAAGACTTTTGGTTCATAGACGATGAAGGCGATGTTGAAGTGGAAGGGGAGGAATATGAAGAAAACTTAGATAAAATGAAGTCTATCGGCAACTACTTCTCAACCAAAGAAGAAGCCGAGAAAGCAGTTGAGAAATTAAAGGCTTGGAAAAGATTGAAAGACAGGGGATTTACCAAGATATTTAGTATAGAGTATAAAAATGCCCTATGTGGAGGAACGGCAGTCAGTTTCAAATTATTAGTAAAAGATAAAGAAATGCTAAAAGATTTAGACATTTGTTTCGGAGGTGAAGAATGACAGAATCAGAACTTCAGACGATGGTAGCAGACTACCTAAAACTACAATACCCAGACGTACTTTTCCATAGCGACTTCGGTTCTGGTATCAAACTAACCAAAGGCCAAGCGATCAAGCAGAAAAGACAGAACGGTGGCCGCAGAGGTTGGCCTGATATGTTCCTCGCAGAACCATCAAAGAACTGCAACGGTTTATTCATTGAGCTTAAAGCAAAAGGTGTAAGGCTCAAGAAAAAAGATGGATCGTGGGCTTCTACACACCTTGAGGAACAGAATGAGGTGTTAAACCAACTCCAAAAGAGAGGTTATGCTGCATATTTTGCGGTAGGTTTCGATGAGGCAAAAGAGATTATAGACGATTATTTAAGCGATGGAAGAAATTGAAATCATAAGACTAAAAAAGAAAGGTGGTAAAAATGGCGAACGAACAAAACTTGGTTAGTTTCAAAGACCGAACACCGACCGAACAACGAGAAATAGCACGAATGGGCGGTAAAAAGTCGGGCGAAGTTAGACGTGCAAAAAAGACCTTCCGTGAGTTGATGGAAGAATACGGCGGAATGCCGGACGAGAATGATCCACGGCTAACAAACGACCAAGCGATTATGATTAACCAGTACAAACTCGCAAAGAGTGATAAGCCCGGTAGCACAAAGGCCGCAGAGTTTGTTAGAGATACAAAAGGAGAAGCTCCAGCAAAGAATGAGTTGACCTTAAATGCAAATATCGAGAGTATAACGATTAACTTCGGGAAGGACAAGAAATAATGGTATGTCCCTCTGGCAAGAAGGAATACCCTACCTTCTGGGCGGCAAACAGAGAGAACCAAAAGAAGGTGCGAGAGCATTGCGTAGAGATGGACGTGTATAAGTGCAAATGGTGCAATCAGTGGCACTTAACAGGCCATAATCGCAAGACAGAAAAGATATTAAGGAGGTTAAATAAATGGCACTAAAAGTTTTAGAATTATTTGGAGGTATCGGAGCTTGCACGAAGGCTCTGGAACGACTTGGTATAGACCACAAGGTCGTGGATTACGTGGAGATCGACAAATACGCTGTTAAATCATTCAACGCAGTACACGGAACGAACTTCGAGCCACAAGATATTAAAGAGTGGAACAAAGATATAGAGGCAGACCTTATTATGCACGGTTCGCCTTGTCAGGACTTTTCCGTTGCTGGCAAAGGTGCAGGTGGAGATAAAGATTCAGGAACTCGCTCTAGCCTTATGTATGAAACGCTCCGAATCGTAGAGAAATTGAAACCAAAGTATGTTATATGGGAGAATGTCAAAAACCTCTTGTCGAAGAAGCATATTCACAACTTCGAGGCATACCAAGAGGCTATGCGAAATCTCGGTTACACTAACTACTACCAAGTTCTGAACGCAAAAGACTACGGTGTGCCACAGAACAGAGAGAGAGTCTTTACTGTGAGTATAAGGGACGACCACAAAACAACTGTGTTAGAGAGGTTAGAAGACTTCTATTTCGAGTTCCCAAAGCCATTCCCTCTAGAAAAGAAACTCAAGGATATTCTCGATACTGATGTTGACGAGAAATACTACATCAAGGACGCAACGAGCCTAACGGCAGGCTCAAACTTTGACACGATAAACGGCGGAACCATCGGCAAGATGCACGACATCAGCCGTCGGGC
>Ga0310786_10000623_pt1 | contig 56941 bp, 60 predicted proteins | sample AusTroGonzalo_MG_FD_203881 | JGI IMG/M metagenome (GOLD analysis project Ga0310786, IMG submission 203881) | Bovine rumen microbial communities from tropical cattle in Woodstock, Queensland, Australia - Gonzalo_03 (v2) (version 2) | ecosystem: Host-associated > Mammals > Digestive system >...
CCGATGCCAATCCCGCCGGCACACTTACCGCCGGCACGCCCGCCAAGTTCATCGCGACCGTGAATAAATCCAGTGCATAGTATTCCAATGGTGTCATATCCGAATCCAGTGGCATAGCCGTTCCCGCGCCCGATGGACATACAATCAAATCACACCCGTCAAATGCACGATTAAACGCGTCGGCAATCATACGGCGAACACGCGCAGCCTGCATAAAATAGACTTCGTACGATTCACTGGATAACACCGCAGTGCCGATAATCATACGGCGTTTAACTTCGTCGCCGAATCCCGCCGCACGGGTCTTTTTAAATGTGTCGTAAATATCGGACCCTTCGACACGCAGACCATAGCGTACCCCATCATAGCGCGCCAGATTAGATGATGCCTCGGCCGGGGCGATTATATAATATGCCGCCAACGCATCAAGGATGTTTGGAATTGAAACTTCAATAATCTCTGCACCGATGGATTTCAAATCCGCAACACGCGCATCAAACAGATTTTTCATATCATCCGAGATTTTGACATTTGAAAATTCGCGGATAACGCCAACGCGTAATTTTTTCCCATCGCCCAAGATTGGTTTTAATGGTGTTTCCAGATTCAAATGAAAATCTGCACTGGTTGAATCTTTTGGGTCGTGACCCGCCATCGCGGATAACAACAGCGCAACATCGTCAACGGTGCGCGCGATTGGTCCCGGCGTATCAAGCGATGATGCAAATGCGACGCAGCCCCAGCGCGACGACAGGCCATATGTCGGTTTCATCCCAACCAGACCAGTTATGGAACAAGGGAAACGAATCGAGCCGCCTGTATCGGTGCCTGTTGCGCCCATTGCCATACCGCTTGTGACCGCGGATGTTGAACCACCCGATGACCCCCCCGCGGTCAGGTGCTTTTCCATCTGCCATGGGTTTACAGGTGCGCCAAAGTACGATGTTTTCGAAAATGTTCCCATCGCGAATTCATCAAGGTTTGATTTCCCCAGCAACACAGTTCCGCTATCGATAAATTTTTGTGAAACAGTCGATTCGTATTCGGGCACAAAATTTTCCAGCATATGTGACGCCGCCGTTGTGCGAATGCCGCGCGTTGCGAACAGGTCTTTCATTGCGATTGGAATACCGTCCAGTGCGCGTGCATCGCCATTTTTAATGCGTTCGTCCGCCGCCGCCGCATCCGCCAATGCGCGTTCGGCGGTAACTGTAATATACGCGTTCAATGTTGGGTTGTATTTCTCAATACGGTCCAAATGCGCGCGCGCAAGTTCGGTCGCACTGATTTCGCGTGATTTTAATTTCTTTAATGCTTCGGTAATGGTAAGGTCTATCATTTCACTTCCTATTTTTGTTTTGCATCTCTTTTGGAAAACAGCATTTTGCCGATATAGTTTTTTATAAACCATGATGTGCATAACCCGCTTTTTATACGTGTGGGACAGTCAGCCTTATGCGCAGCATAACAATCGGCAGATTCAATATTCGGAATAATCTCGACAATCAATTCGTTAGGTTTGTTTTTCGGTTGCATTGGTGTAAATAATTTCGGTTTTTCAAACATACATGAATGAATTACCGATTTGTCAAAATGTACACTGAAAGAGCAACGGTCATCAAAACAGAAACCAGCATGTGCCAAAATTTTATTCAGAAAATCGCGTTTTTGTTGTTCGGTCCATGTACCAATTTTTATCGTGGTCGGCGTCATGCGATTTCTTTGATAATTTGTAAGAATAATGGTTGTTTTTTTATCTGGCATTTTAATCACCATCCATAACTTTAGGAACTGCAAAGTATCCGCGCGATACGCCGGCGGAATCGGGCGAATTTGCCAAAATCGCATCACGAATACCACCATCGGTCACAGCATCGTGACGGCGGGGCAGGGGATGTGTCGCAGGCGACAGCATCGGTTCGACACCAGTTGTATCAATTTGCTTTAATTTATCAATCCATTCAACGACCGAATCGATATTCATCGTTTCTAATTTTTCGTCCGAAATATCAATTTTGATAAGGTCCGCGAATTTGTGTAATTGTTGCTTGCTAAATGCCATTTCTAATCCTATATTTATGTGCAGAGGTGATTATACAATGATTTTGTCGGATTTCAAGGTTTTTCCGCGTGTTGGGCGATTACTGGGAATCGATTGGGGGGGGCGTCGGACAGGGGTCGCAGTGTCTGATGATTCGCGTCAATTCGTGTTTGTGCGTCCAGCCATTGTTGTGAAAAACGCTGATGAATTGGTGAATAAAATTGTCGATTTGATTAAATCAGAACGTGTGGTTGGGATTATTGTTGGATTGCCATTGCGTACTGATGGGACTGAATCTGATACGACAAAGATGGTGCGCGCATTTGCGGATAGTTTGGCGGGCGCGATTGATTTACCGATTGCATTTGTTGATGAATGTTTATCGTCGGCCGCGGCGATGGAACATATCGGGCGCGCAACGGTTCGTGATATCAAGGAAAAATTGGATTCCAATGCGGCGCGCGTGATACTGGAAAATGCGATTGCGTTGATTGCGCGATAGGGTGCGCGTTGCATTATTTTTAACTTTTTTATAGTCGCATTTTGTGATATAATATTCGCCAGAAAGGAGTCTATAAAAATGAAAATGCATTTACCAATCTTTGCTGTTGCGGCGGCGGTTGTTTCGGTGGTGCCATCGATGGCAGCGACGAATTACAATGGTTCGCGTTATAATGCGACGAATACGAATACAAGTTATCAGCGTTATGAAACGCGGTCTGGGTCGCGGACATATTCGAATAATGGTTCGGGCTACAGTTATATGAACCAGTCTACGCGCCAGTATCAACCCCAGACGACCACAAATCGGTCACAGATGTATCGCAGTTATAACAACGGTAATGCGGTCAATACGCGGACGACAACAACGCGCACAACCGAAACCGTACGGACAAAAGTAAAACGCAAATATTACTTGGCACATCCGTTTTTCCAACCAACCGAAGGCATGTTCGGTTCGGTGACAGATTTGTCCTATAATATGGCGTCGTATGACATCACGTTCTTTCCCACAGGGACTATGTCGGACACCCATGCAAAATGGGAAATGAGCCAATTCGCAATCAAAGAGGATTTCAGTTACGGTATCACAGACCGTATCGGCATTCTGGCGATGGGACGTTATGATATCAGCAAGTATAAATTTGATTGGTCCACCGCACCAGATGACAAAATGGATGATAATGGGCTGAATCTGTACGGATTAGGGCTGCAGTTCCGTTTTGCAGATAACGAAGAATGGATTGCAACGGCATCTGCGTATTACCAGCGGCAACGCGATATCGCCAACGAATTCGCGTTGGATTTGCGCGTCGGGTACAAAGTTTCAAAGTCGACAATTTATGGTATCGCGCGCGGTTGGCTGGTGAATTTCGATGACGAATACTATGGCAACGGCACAATCGGTAAAAACGAATCAGGCGTTGTTCAATCGCTGTTTATTGCCTATGACGAAGATGTGAAAAACGCGTTCTTTGGTGAAATGGGCCTTGGCGTGTTCAGTGTCCTGCACGAAGATTGGACATTGAATCTTGAAGCTATGTTCGGATATTACGATTGGCATAACCAGGCATCTGTCAAAGGCGCGATTGGTTGGCAACCAAATGATTGGTTCGCATTAAACCTTTATGCGAAAACATCATTCTATGACAGTGCCGATGGCAAGACATTGAATTTCTATGGCACCAACGCGGGTGTGTGGGAATCTATGGGTAAAGCCAAGTTAGATAAATACCTTGAAATGTCATTCGGTGGCCAGGTTATATTCTATTTCTAGGCTTTGTTGAATCTGGGTCGGTGGTGCAAACTGTGTGCCACCGACATTTTATAAAATATAGGTGTTTGATATGCGTAAATTGTTTTTCGGAATTGTTGCATCGGTGGTGGCGATGAACGCGGCATATGCGGCGAATGATTTGAGTATGGATACATCGGACCCATTGTTTATCCAGGCACGCAGTGATTTGTTGTCTAGTACTAAATTGGACTATTTTGATAATGGATTACGCCTTGGCCAGGCGTTAAGTTATGGCATATCCGACCGATTCGTTTTTGGTGGAAATGTTCATTACCAGCTTGATTTCGGTGGTACCCAGGACGGTTTTTCCAGTATCGATTTAGGTGGCCTTTATCGTATGGGATTGGCGGCGGATAATAATCGTCGCATAATTTCAGATGTTCTGTTTGGATTAAAATTCGGTGGTTCGGAACGTGTGCGTACGCCGGATTATGCGGATTCTACATATTATGTCGGTTTCCGATTCGGGCGCCAGTATGATGGTGTGACACTGGCGGCGACGATAAAGTCCAGTTGGATTTTCAAAGATGTGCCACTGGGGATGGCGTTTATTGATATTATGCCCGAAGTTTATTTCCGTGTGAATAAAGATTGGCGTGTTGGTGGAAACTTTGCATTACGCAAAGCCACAAATCCGCATTTTGATGAAGAAACGGTTGGTGTCAAGGTTGTTCGTCAATATGGACGCACGCAATACGCAGGTCACTTTGATTACGCATTCGAAGCCGCAAGTGTCGCAACCGGCGTTATGGTGAATATATTATTCTAGAATGTTGCCTTGAAATTCAATTTTGCGCCATCGGGTGATATTTCCGCCGATGTGTCAAAGTTCGATTCTTTGCGTGATGTCATGAAATATCCAATCAATCCACCAATCAATGCGCCTGCAATCACATCGTGTGTATGGTGCCGATTTGCGTGAATGCGCGAAAAACCCGTAAAGCCCGCAGCCAAGTACGGAATAATTGCGCGTCGGAATCCATAGCGTTTGTGTATGAATGCGGCGCCTGAAAATGCCGCCGCCGAATGGCCCGATGGGAAAGACATATGGTCACTGGCGTCGGGACGTTGTTCGTGTATAGTCAATTTTAACGCATTGACCGCTAATTCCATAGCGGCAAATTGTGTGATAAATTCTTTGGTGCCGTCCCAACCATCTTCATTGACCGCCATACCAAACGCATAGGCTGGGACGATTACCTGGGTCAAATTGCCAATGTCTTCGATTGTCGCAAATGCGGATTTATTTCCCAGTATGATGGCAAAAATAATCAGTATGGCTTTTTTCATTTTTGTTCCTTTGTTTTTTTATTTGTGGTGTTTTGTTGGTCAGTCGTTATTTGAATTAGCGCGTGCGCGCAGCGCGTTCCAATATTCAAATCGCTTTTTAATTTCGCGTTCAAATCCGCGTTCAATTGGATGATAGAAACTTTGACGCGACATCGTTTCAGGGAAACAATTTTGACCACTGCACCCAGATTCGGTGTCGGGGTCATATACATAATTTTTCCCATACCCAAGGTTTTTCATCATCTTGGTCGGTGCGTTCAAAATATTTTTTGGTGGCATCAAGTTTGATGTTTCGCGGGCAGTGGCATAGGATGATGTCTGGGCCCGATATGCCGAAACACTTTTAGGTGCCGTGCCAAGGTATATAACCAATTCGGTCAGTGCGATGTCGCCTTCGGGACTGCCCATGCGTTCGTAAATCTGCCATGCCGCTAATGCCATCTGCATTGCGTTCGGGTCTGCAAGGCCGATATCTTCCATTGCAAACCGTGTCAGACGACGGAATATGTACATTGGATCTTGGCCAGATGTCATCATGCGGGCAACCCAGTACAGTGCTGCATCGGTATCGCTGGCCCGCAGTGATTTATGAACCGCGGAAATCATATTATAATGTTCGTCGCCCGATTTATCTGAAAGTGGCGCGCGTTTCTGAATGACGGTGTCTAATTCATCAGGCGACAGATTTTTTTTGAATTTTGCCGATATTAAATATTCAACAGTATTCAACAAGAATCGCGCATCGCCGTCAGAAATCTCGGCCAGATGTTTTTTCCCGTCAATGTTTAACGGCAATTTTTTTCCGATAAATTTTTCGGCGCGTTCAATCAATGTCATTAAATCCGCCGTGTTCAGCGGTTCCAGAACCCCAATGTGACAGCGTGATAGTAACGCGTTGTTCAAATTAAAACTGGGGTTTTCGGTGGTGGCACCAATGAATACAACGGTGCCGTCTTCTAAATATGGCAACAATGTGTCCTGTTGCGTTTTATTGAAACGATGTATTTCGTCAATAAACAGCAAAGTGCTGCGTCCGATGGATGCGTTTGTACGTGCAGCCTCCATCGTTTTCTTGATATCCGATGTGCCAGAAAAAACCGCCGACATAGGCACAAAATCCATATCAACCGATGTCGCCAATGCGCGCGCAATTGTTGTTTTACCACATCCCGGTGGTCCCCACAGCAACAGATTTGCCAATTTGTGATTGTCAACCATACGGCGCACAATGCCGTTTTCGCCAAGCAATAATCGTTGGCCTACAATTTCATCAATTGTATTTGGACGCATCAGGTCAGCCAATGGTCGTGTTGTATTCTGCATTTTATTATTTTCTTTTTTTATGATATAATATCATATTAGATAAAATCACGGTTGGCAATATGAATTTGTTGGCCATGTACCCAGGAGACAATTATGCATGTTTATGTGAACTATCAAGACAAAAGATGGAAACGATACAAAATCGATTTTAAAAAAATCGTGAATGCAGTCGTCGGAAAAACATATCATGAATCCGAAGTTTCTATCACATTGGTCGACGACAAAGAAATTCAACGCATAAACAGAAAATATCGGCATATAAACAAACCGACAAATGTTTTGTCTTTTGAAATGGGCGATCCGATATTATTGGGTGACATCTTTATTTCAATTGATACGGTGCGTGCCCAGGCGGCCGATGCGGGTATATCGGTTGCTGAACATACGGCGCATATGGTGGTGCACGGAATGTTGCATTTGATGGGATACGACCATATCAATGATGATGATGCCGAAAAGATGGAATCAAAAGAAATCGCGATATTAAAAAAACTTGGGTATAAAAATCCGTATTTGGAAAACGATACTGCCTGTGCCGATGGGGTATGCTGTCCAGGTGGGCGCACAATTTTGGCAATCAAAAGTTTTTTTGCGCGTCCCGTTGGTCGCATTGTTTTGTATATGATCTGTGGTGTGTTGGCGGCATTGGGTTTTGCACCGTTTAATATATGGATTGCGACGCTGGTTGGCATTGGTGGCGCATATTTGTTGGGTATAAAATATTTGTCGGGTCATTCAGTATTGGGGCGGTTCGTTCGCATATTGCCATTCAGTGGCATTTATGCAGTGGCGATGTTTTGGTGGGTCGTGCACAGCATATATGTTGTTCCTGAATTGACCAAGCAATTTGCGATTTGGACATTTCCTGTATTGATTGGTATCGGCATAGTCGGTGGGATAATTTTTGCAATTCCGTTTGTTGCAGTCACTGGTGCGCGCCGTAATCCCGCAACGCGACCAATTCTGTTTGCAGCCGTTTGGACGGTTGTGCTGTGGGCGCGCGAATGGTTTTTGACCGGTTTCCCGTGGAATCCGATTGCAAATATCAGCATAAATAATTTGTATGTTGCGAATTCTATGGCGCTTTATGGTGCGCTGGGGCTGACATTTGTTATTATTGGAATTATTGCATCACTGTGTGAAATTATTCGTAATCGTCGCAATGGGTTGAATTGGTTTGTGTTGTTGTCCTTTATCGCGTTTGGTTTGATTGGGATTCTGTACGGTGTGAAAAATATAAAAAGTGTTGACGCAGCCCAGTCGATAAATTCGCCAACCGTTCGTATTGTACAACCGGCCCAAAGTGCCGCGCAAAAGGCCAGTTATTCGCGTCAGGCCGCGATACAAAATGCGAATCATAATTTGCGGACTATGGCGATGCTGGCGTTGGAAGATGGCGACTATGATGTGGCGGTGTTCCCCGAGACCGCATACCCATTTGTTATGACATCTGGTGACACTATGTCGTTGGCGCGTGTGTTGGTAAAGCCGATAATTATTGGTGCAAATTATTTTAACGATGGTAAATTATACAATTCTTTGATGGTATCAGATGCGACGGGTAATGTCACCAATGTATACAGTAAATCGCACTTGGTTCCGTTTGGCGAATATCGGCCGATTGGAAATCTTATTCCGACCCCAGGAATATTGACACCCGGCGATGGCCCCAGCCTTGTAAATATGCGGTTTGGAAATAAAAATTTTATCTTTGCGCCCGCGATATGTTACGAAATAATTTTTTCAGATTCTTTGATTCCGGATGGTGCGCGTCCGAATGCAATTATAAATATTACAAATGATAGTTGGTTCGGTAAAACCCCTGGCACGTACCAGCATTTGGATATGGTGCGTCGCTATGCAATTGAATCGGGTATGCCGATTGTGCGGTCGAATTATTCGGGTATCAGTGCGTTTATATCCGCCGACGGTCGCGTTATTGCCAGCGTGCCAATCGGTGAATCAGGTGTTTTAGATGGTAATGTATGGGGTGCACACAAGACGGTCTATCGCTATATCGGTCGCGATATGTGGATGATAATAATACTGATTTTCGCGTGCATGGCGACAATATGGGTGGCGGAAACATCAAAAGACTATGAATAGATTTTTATTTCATAAAGTATTGTAAAATCCAAATGCGTATCGCCGATGACAGGTTAGTGTCGGGCGCACGTTTTGCATCGATATCGGCGATGATTGATGCGATTGGTTTGCGTTGCTTTGCCGCGATGTCGCGCAACGCAACAATAAATTCTGGTTCCAGTGATATACTGGTTTGATGTCCAGACAAAGATACAGACAGTTTTTTCATATTATATTTTCCCACCAATTAAACATTCAAATATTGCACGATACGGGTCGTCGTATTTGCGCAAAACTTTTAATCCAATATTATCCAGCATCATACATTTGCCAAATGAATCGAATGCAAACCAGAATAAATCATTGCGTCCAAATACTGTTTTGCCGCGCAGTGCAGCGATGTTCGTCAATTCTTGATTTATTTCAAATATGCCTGGCACGGGATGTTTGTTCCCAATTTGAAATTCGTCTGGACCAAATACATAGCCCGACCCAAGATTCAGACCACCGCATTTTTTATAAAGTTCAATCATAAATGCTGGCAATACCGCAACCTGTAAACGTTGCAGGTTCAAATTTATTAAATTTATTTTTCCACCATCACAGGGCGGGGCAATAAATGCACCACGTTCAGATAGTGTTTGTAAAATTTCATCTGTTGTCATTTGTGCCACACCTTTATGATTGTTTTCGACCTGCGACAACCGTTGCAGCAAATTGGTTTAATCGGTCGGCGACCGCATTTCCACCGTTTCCTGATATTGTTGAATGTATCGGTAAATATATTTTTTTTGCAGGGTTGGGCAACCATATTGTTTCATTACCGCTTTGTTCAATTATAAAACGGTCAAGGTTTTGTGATAATGGAAATGTCGCACACATAAATAAATTATCGATTTCCAGTGCGCCACCCCATATCAATGGCATACGAAAACGTATTGATAAATTACCCGGCATTTCGCGTCCCATCATCAAGCGCATAAATTCGTCGCGCCCCATATTCATAAATGCCAGTTCTTGCACAGAATCAGAAAGCGAACGCATAAATTCACGGCACAGTTTTTTGTATTTCTGAAACCAATCGGGTGCAACAGTTGCGGCGTGTGGTACAACGGACATTATCGGCATGTCTGGCATTTTTAAATCTTTTAATCGTTTTTCGGCGGTCGCCTTGGTCCATTGCATTACTGTTTGCCTATATAGGTTGCCACTGTGCTGATATACGTAGATATCGCGTCGAACAGGTCGCTGTCAAAGTCGTCGGGTTTAGTGTTTGGCTTGTCCGACATAAATTGTTTAAAATCGTCAATGTTCGCAAAAATCGATATTAAATCAGGATTCTTGGATTCTTCGGATGTGCCAACTATGCATCCGTGCACAGTTATATCATTTGCTGTATCGCCCAGTGTGTCGTCGAATATTCCAATCAGGGTTTGAATCGCATCCAGCATAGTTGCAAATGTTGTATTGGGCGCCGCAATCCATAACATATTATCGTATCCCAATGCCACAACAGGTGCAGCCAAGTTTCCGATTTTATCGCATTGTTTAATAATATATCCCGCCGAATCAAATACATTCTGGATATCGGGGTCGGTTTTTTTGATATCGTTTTTTTGTGTTGGAATTGTTGGCGTTGGGGTTGCGGCCTTGGGGGGTGGCGGCGTAAGCGTCTGAGAGGCACTTTGTGGATGCGATGAAAATCCCGATGGTGACAGAGGACGCGTCTGTGCCGTTGGTTTTGGTGCAGACAAGACGGGTGTCAAGACGGGTGCAGGTTGTTCAACCGCTTTTGCGGGTTCGGGTGTTCGCGTGGGTGTCGGGGCAACAATTTTTTGTTGTGGCGTTGGTATTGGTGCAGGTTCAAATTTTGGTATGGTTTTCTGTTCGGCGCTGTCATCGCGGCGGATGCGTGGTCGCATAATTATATACAGCCCAACAATGCCGATAACAATGGCCGCAATCAGCGAAATATAAAAGTCAAACTTTATTTGTGTGCGTGATGCCTGTAATTCGGACAGATATGCCCAGTGCGCCGCCGATAGTATATTAAATCCATAACTGATATTCATCCAGAAAGTGGTTGCCAACACAATGCTCAGCAACCATAATAACCCCAATAAAAAATTATCAAAATTTTTTGTCATTTCGTTTAAATTATATCACATTTATGATAAAGTAGAAAGTGTTATGATAAAACCAGAAAATATTTTTGACGATTTTTCAAATATATCGGGGCTGTGGATTGACGGCGCAAGTTGGGATGGGTGTGATTTGGCGCGCGTATCAGATTTTATTATTGAAAAGAATATAGTAAATATATCGGTGCCAATCGGTGCGACAGAAAAAATCTGGTCATGGATTGAATCGCGCAATGTGCGTATATTTAACCGATTCGATGTTGATTTAAGTGCCAATACAGATGGCGCAATATCAAATCTGGCGGAACAAATAACAGGGTGTTTTCGCTTTGGTGCGACGGGCGCCATGGTGATGGTTAAAATTTCAGATTTGGAAAAATTTACTGATGCAATTCATCCAATAAAAAATGCCCTGTTTTTTGACCATGATTTTGTTGTTGGATTGAATACAGATAAAGTAAATTCAGACGATTGGAATCGCGTGTTCAATTTGTTGAATCGCGTTCAACCAAATGCGATTTTAATTACGGCCACTGGCGATAAGTTTGATGCGTCATCGGACTTTGTGGGACGTGTGTATGCCATGTTTGAACACTGGAATTTCGATGGCGAATTGTATTTAATGTTTGGAAAAAATATGCTGCGTTTCAGCCAGGTATTACGCCTTGCACAAAAAATGCAACCGACAGTTGCCCAGAAAATTATTGCATTTATGCCGTACTAGGATTTGCCAAGTATTATATATTTCGGCGTGGTTGTATGTGCCATATTTTTTGTCTGGTACCGAGTTTTTATTATTTCAATTTCCGAATCGTTTTGGACAAGTTTTGTTTGCGGAATCTGGGCCAAAATCCAATCGTAATATTCCCAGTGATCTGTGCCAATAATGATTTTACCGCCGTTGGCAAGGTTTTGCGCCAACAGATTCAAAAAATTTGCGTTCAGCAATCGACGCTTTTCGTGTCGCGCTTTGGGCCATGGGTCGGGGTGCAGAATCCATATTTCGGAAAAATTGAACTTTCGATTGTTTAACATTAAACGAACATCGTCGGGCCAGACGCGAATATTTTTGTATTCATTTTTTATTTGATTGTTATCATCGCATATTGCCGAAAGCAGGGCGGCAACGCCATTTACGAATGGTTCGGCACCGATAATTATTTTATCGTTGTTTTGAACGGCGATTTCGCCAAGGTGTTCGCCAGCCCCGAATCCGATTTCCAGTATGTCATTGGTTTCCGATTCGTTTGGGCAAATTGTTGGTAATATGTTGTCAACCAGCCAAGCTTTGCGGTTGGACAATTTTTTGCCGTGTCGGCGACCAAATGTTCTTATTTCTTGTTTTTCCATATATTTAGTATAAAATGCAAATATTAAAAACACAAGGATTTGATTATGAGACAAGGTTTATCAGAAGATTTAATCGCACGCGTGTTGGGTGCGGCCCCAAAATACACATTGGCCGAATTAGAGGAAAAATTTCCACCGCGTAATTTGCCCGATGGTGCGATGGTGACCCGATTCGCCCCCAGCCCGACGGGTTTTATGCATTTGGGTGGTTTGTATAGTGCACTCATAGATTTTAAATTAGCACAACAATCAGGTGGAATATTTTTGTTGCGTATTGAAGACACGGACACAAAACGCGAAGTTAAAGAAGCGGTTGATATAATAATAAATTCTTTGAATAAATTCGGAATCAGAAATAATAATGATGACGCGTACGGCCCATATTATCAATCAAAGCGCCGTGATATTTATCACAGTGTGGTCGCAGAATTATTGCGGACTGGGCGTGCGTATCCATGCTTTTTAACCCAGGAACAGATGGATGAAATTCGTGAAAATCAAAAGGCGGCGGGATTTGCCACTGGTATTTATGGCGAATTTGCGCGTTACCGTGATATTACGGCGGACGAAATAATCGAACATCTGGATAATGGTGAAGTGCCATCGATTCGTCTGTATTCAACGGGCGACCCAAATAAAAGAATTCTTTTTAAAGATACTGTTCGTGGTGCTATTTCGTTGCCGGAAAACAATGAAGATATTGTTTTAATTAAATCAACAGACAGACTGCCGACCTATCATTTTGCGCATTTGTGTGATGACCACTTTATGCGTGTGACACATGTTGTGCGTGGTGAAGAATATTTTGGAACGGTTGCTCTGCATATCCAAATGTTTCGTATGATGGGTTGGCAATTGCCAAATTATATTCATACGGCAACACTTGATAAAATAGATGAAGAAACTGGAACACAGAGGAAATTGTCTAAACGACATGACCCAGAGGCAAATGTCGCATTTTTCTTAAATGATGGTTGGCCGACCGATGCGGTGATTGAATATCTTGGCAATATTTTGGCATCGGGGTATGAAGAGGCAAAATTAAAGGGTTTGGTGAAAAATTTCTGGGAATATGAAATGAAGCCAAAAAAAATTCCGATGTCGGGCGGTTTGTTTGATATGAAAAAATTAGAATGGTGGGCACGCGAATATATCGGCACAATGTCGGTGTCGGATTTAGTACAGGCAGTGACGAACTGGGCAAATGAATACGGTGACGAAAAACAGAAAATGCAGGTTGCTGATTCAGATTATCTGACACGCGTGCTGGCGATTGAACGCGATAATCCTGCGCGAATTCGTAAAGATTTCATCACGTGGAAACAGACACTGGAAATAGAAGAATTTTTCTGGGACGATTTGTTTGTGCCGAATGCGGAATATGCGTATAATCGCGATGTGTTGCGGGCGTTTCTGGAAACATTTAATATTGCCGATGATAAAGATACCTGGTGGAACAAAATTGTTGAAATCGCGAATCGCGCGGGCATTAAAAATGGCGATGTTGCGATGAATCTGCGCGTTGCGTTATCGGGTCGCACAAATACCCCCGACCTGTATTCTATTATGCAGGTTATGGGTGCAGACAGAGTTATAAAAAGAATAAAGGCATTATTATGACCGAAACAAAAAATCGTAAAATTGTTCGGACCAGATTGAAACAAGTTCGGCGTGATGAACATGCGTCGCGGTTGTTGCGCATTCTGCGTGCGACGGGGTTGTTTCGTTGGGAACGGCAATCTACGCGTGCCGAAGAGGTATTGAATATTTTGACGCATGGAATCGGAATAGGGTTGGCGATTGCGGGACTTTCGTTGTTGGTTGTGTTCGCGGCCATTTATGGAAATGCGTGGTCGGTGGTGTCGTGCGCGATTTTTGGTGCAACAATGTTTACACTGTACTTTGGTTCTACGATGTGCCATATAACAATCGGCCACAAAAGTGAATGTTTCTTTGAAGTGTGGGACAGTGTCGCAATCTATGCATTGATTGCCGGGACATATACGCCGTTTTTGTTGGTAAATTTGCGCGGTGGTTTGGGATGGACAGTCTTTGGAATTTTGTGGGCGATTGTGATTTTCGGTGCGATTGTTAAAATTCGTAATCCGCATCAACAGCCAAAGTGGGTTGTCGCACTTTATTTGCTGATGGGCTGGACATTGATATTCATATTGCCGGCAATGTTGCGCAATATTCCGCCACGTGGGTTATGGTTTATTTTGGCGGGCGGATTGTCATACAGTTTTGGGGTTATATTCTATCTGTGGCGAAAATTAAAGTTTTCGCATGCAATATGGCATTTGTTTGTGATTGGTGGCACAGTGTGTTTCTTTTTCGCCGTATTGTATGGCGCGATATTGGATGTTTGTGTCAACTGAAATTCTATTCTTCGTTTTTGTCGGGAATTTTACCGTCGGCGGACAGCAATATTGCAACCCAACGCGTAGAATCAAACTGGGCGGTAATGATGAATGTTGCCACCAATAATGGTACACTGAAAAACATACCCGCAACACCCCATATCAATCCCCAAAATACAAGGTTTATCAATATCGCCAGTGTCGACAGATTTAATGTCTTGCCCGTCAATTTTGGTTCGATGATGTTACCAAATAATAACTGTAATCCAATCAGCCCCAGCGAAAGCAAGATAATTTCATTCAATGTTGCGCCCATGACGACCGCAAATAATATTGGTAACGCACATCCAATAATTGCGCCAAGTGTTGGAATATAACTGAGAATAAATATCACAAATGCCCAGACACCTGCGAATTGCAGTCCCAACATATACATCCAGAAATATGAAATGATACCAGTTATTGCCGAAATCAATGTTTTCATAAACAGGTATTTTTTCATATTCTCGTCAATGCTGGATAAAATAAAACGCATTTTTTTATGCTGGGTTTTGTTCGGAAAAAGTTCCGCCAATTTTTTGTGAAATGTGCTTTGTTCAATAAACATGAACAGCATATAGACGACAACCATACCCATTGATGTCGCCAGTTTCGCAACCGATGCACCCACAGTGGACACAATCTGTTCGATGCTGGGGACCGTTATGCCCGATATGTCCAGACCAAACCGTTCGTTAATGTATTTCCACAATGTATTTAATTTGTCCTGGATTTCGGGAATTGCGGGTAATATTTCGCCAAACATTGGGCGAACGCGTGTCACGAACAAGTATATCACACCAACATAGGTTGCGACCGACAATACGTGGCTGGTTATATCAAAGAATGCTGCGGTAATCCGATTTTTCGGTTTTTCAGGAAAAATCTTGCGATAATATGTCGCCGTTGCGTTTATCAAATACCACAAAAATGTCGCAACCAATAATGGAATAAATATCGAACTGCCTATCCATAAAACAAATACCAGCAGCGCAACAAGAAGTAATGCGTTCATGATGTTTACCTTTGTTCTGTTGATACTATTCTATCACAATTTTACCATTTGATAAAGTGGTTGTGTGTGTCGGCGCAACCATTTGTGTGAAATCACTTTGGTGACTGATAAATACAAAGGTTGTATCGGGCATAGATTTGATTGTGTTTGCAATTTGTTTCTTGACGCTGGCGTCGGCCCCAGAATCGGGTTCGTCCAGTATCGCCAATTTCGGCTTTGTCAGAATCAATCGCAACAGCATCAAACGCTTTCGTTCACCGCCCGAAAAACCAACATTTATACAGCGATTTAACCATTCACGCGGAATTTCCAGTTGTTCGCGCGCGCTTTCCAGATTTTCCAGAAATTCCGCCATAGGTAAATCGCGTCCGTTTTGAAAATGATGATGCGCGGCAACAGAATGTTTTAAAAAGCTGATTATTGTAAGTCCAGGAATTTCCGGTACATTTTGTGTGCCAACAAAAATTCCGAACAGCGCGCGCGATGTTGCGTTTTCATTTGTTATATCGCGTCCATCAAAAATAATCTGGCCCGCATTGATTTGAAATGTTGGATCGCCAGCAATCGCACCGACCAGTGTTGATTTGCCAGAACCGTTGTGCCCAGCCAGCAAGTGTCGTGCACCATCGGCAACTGACATATTTATGTCGCTGAGTAATTTTTTTCCGTCAAACGATACAGATAAATCTTTTATTTCCAGAATCATTTTTACTCCTTTGGCGCCAGTGCCATTTGTATCAGTTGTTTAGATTCAACCAAAAATTCCATCGGTAATCGCGACAATATAGGTGCCGCCATTGAACCGATAATCAGTGCGGTTGCGGTGTCGGAATCAATTCCCGCCATATTCAAGTATAATAACTGGGCGGCATCAATTGCGCCAGTTTTTGCCTCGTGCGATTGGGTGTTATCGGCGTTGTCATATATTATATCGGGCATTGCGTTTGATATTGCGCGGTTGCCGATTATTCGTGTGTCGCATTTTGATACATTTTTGCCGCCGTGCCCAGACATCTGGACCAATGACCGAAACGTTTGGCGCGACCAATTCAGTGCGATGCCATAGGATAAAATGTTCGATGTGGTATTGTTCCCGATGTGCAGCATTTTTGTGCCTGTATCAGATTGCTGGCCATCGCGTGTTATGGTCAAAGAATAAAAATCACTGGCGGAACCGTCGCCGTACAGAATTGTTGATGGATATTTCCATGTCATGGCGGCCCCAACTTCGAATTGGGTCCAATCGATGCGCGCATTTTGATAACATTTTCCGCGTTTGGTTACAAAATTTAAAATTCCTGAATCATTGTACGCGCCATCCGATGGGGCATTGCCGGCGTACCAATTCTGGACAGTTGCATATTTTACATGCGCGTTATCGTGTGCGATAATTTCGACGACACCGCTGTGCAGTTGATGGTTGGGGCGACGCGGGGCGCTGCAACCTTCCATATAACTTAATTTTGACCATTGGTCGGCGATGATTAAAGTGCGTTCGAATTGGCCGATTTTGGCGGTTTCTATGCGAAAATAACTGGCCAAATCAATTGGGCATTCGGTGTGTGGCGGAATATATACAAATGTGCCGTCGGAAAAAACCGCCGAATTTAATGCAGCAAAAAAATTATCAGTCGGCGGAACAACAGTGCCAAGATATTTGTGCACTAAATCAGGGTATTGTTTGACGGCCTTGGAAAAAGGTAAAAAGATAATTCCGCGTGCTGCTAATTCTGCAGAATAAGATGTATGCACAGACGAGCTGTCTATAACTGTGTCGGTTGCCATCCCCAGTAAAGCCCGTTGTTCATCTTCGGGCAGTCCCATTTTTTCATAGGTTGGTTTCAAATCGCGGTTATCAATTGGCGACTGCAAATTATGGTAATTCAATTTGTCATAGTCGATAGGCGCGTATTCTATTTCGCCCCAATGTGGTTCAGCCATTTTTTGCCAAATATGCAATGCATCAATTCGCCAATCGGTCAACCAGGTTGGTTCATCGCGCATTCTGGATATTTCACGAACAAGATTTTCGGTTGGTGCGGGCATTTATTCGGATTCGGGGTTAGTGGCTAATTGATACGCCTGGGTGAAAAAAGTAAGTGATTGACCCAACAAGCCGTTTGTAAAGGTGGTCGTTAAAATTCCATCGGGTTCGGCGTCGGACAAGTGTTGCAATAAATTGTCGGCGCGTTCCATATAGTTTGATACATTGCGTTTTATTTCTGGGTCCAACTTTATCGCCCGACGCAATTTTTCCATTACGAATGGGTTTTTCGCATATTCGTCCAACAGTCCACCCAGTGTGCGCCATAACGGGTGTTCAGATGTGTTGCGTGGCATTATATCCAGTGATGCCAGTACAGGAATAAGGTGCTGTAATAAATCTTGGTAAATCATTTCTGCGTGTTGCGCCACAGAATTTGTCGCTGTTTTACTTTTCAGCGTATTTTGCATCTTGACAACAAGATTATATTGGTATGAAATGTTTTTATTGATTTCGCGAATTTTGTGCTCTGTGCGGGCAATCAGTACAACAGTGACAATATTCAGCGTCAGCAAGATACCGATTCCAACCAGTAAAATTGTATAGTACATTTTTTGTTCCTTTTTTATGTTTTACGAACGCAGTATATCATCTTTTATCGATTCGTGCGATTTTTAATAAAAAAATTTTTAAAAACATATCAATATTGTGTTTTTAGGTCTTGCACAGATTCGGTCAAATTGTTATAATGGACATGAAAGAAAGGAAATAATAAAAGGAAAAGGAAAGGAAAATGTTTCGCAAGATTCTTATTGTCGCTATGCTTGCAACCGCCGCAGGGTATTGCTTTGCGGCCGATAATGCATTAGTACAAAGTGTCACATCAGAGGTTTATTATGTCGATGAACGTGATGGCGTCCAAGATGTGGTCGTTGAAGAAGATGCATATGATGATATGTATGCAAATGATGCGTATGATAATTATTATGAACCGGCGCCTGTGATGCCGATGCCGGTAAATGTTCCTGCGTGGCCATTGGCGGGGTCGGATGCCGATGTGACGGTTGCCTGTGATGGCGGTGCATGTGCAAAATCGAACCAGTCTGGAAATATAAAGATTGTGTCCAAAATCGGATCTGATTTGGTTGTGGAAAATAATTTTAATTTAGGTGCGCGTGCTGGGGATGGCTGGTCGGGTGGTGCCGATATGTTGCATGGAAATCAAATACCGGTTGGGTTTGATGATGAATGCGCATATGGTTCGGAAATGCCCCTGTTGCATCGCGAGGTTCTGGAAGATGATGGCGGAAATGTTTTGGCAATGTCGCGCAGTGGTCGTCGGAATTGTGCCAAATATGCCGATGCGTATGATGCCTATTTGGCCAAGAATGGCATGGTCGAACGTGCGGCAAACGGTGGTATAGTGACAGGCGCAGGAGTTGTCACAGTAAATCCAGATGGAACAATCAATGTCACAGGTGGTGCAGACAGCGATACATTGCTGGTTTCGGGTGATACAGAAATATCGGTTGATTTGTCGGGCGATGCCGAATCGTCAATGGCGTTACAAGATCAAGTTCGTTCATGGGTCGTGGCCAGTGGTCAAACATTACGTGAAGTGTTGCAGTCGTGGTGTGATAAAGAAGGATGGGATTTGGTTTGGGCAACATCGCGTGAATACCCAATCCAGGCCAGTGCAGTATTCAAAGGGCGTTTCGTTGATGTCGCATCGGCGGTGGTGCGTAATTTTGGTCGCGCAATGCCTGTGCCGTATGCAAAGTTTTATAAAGGGAATCGTGTTTTGGTCGTTTCTACAACCGAAGAATAATATCAATATCCGTAGGAGATAATATATGACGAAATTTGTAAAATTTGTTGTTGCGATGGTCGCGTTGGTCGGCGTTGGGGGCTGTGCGTATCGTGAATCAGCCAAAGTTTCTGCGGCGGTTGATCAAGATTTTGTCAATGTATATGACGCGTTTGAAATGGCAAAGCATCCGCGGGCCAAAGTCACTAATGGTGATACTGTATCTATGTCCGAAGGTGTGTGGTTGGGTGACAAATCAACACTGGTTGAACATAAAAATAATCTGCCAAAGCAATACGAAACAGATACAGGCGTGACGATATTGTTGAATGAACCTGTTACATTGCAGGTCTTGGCGAATAATATCAATTCTATTACCCAGATACCTGTGAAAATCGACAGCCAGGTTGCGTCTGATAAATTGAAAAAAACAATGAATATCGCATATACTGGTAAACTGTCGGGATTGTTGTCCCAGGTTGCAACCGATTTGGATTTGTTGTGGTATTATGACAAGACATCGATTGTGTTCTATGAAACCGAGACCAAGACCTTTACATTATATGCGCTGGGGACGGATGTTTCGTACCAGTCGTCGGTCCAGACAGACGATGGAAACCAAGTGTTTTTGGAATCTACTTTAAAAGAATGGGACGAAGTTGAAAGTACGATTGCGTCGATTGTCGGAAAAACAGATAATGCGAATTTCACTGTGTCGCGCAGTTTGGGAACAATTACGGTCACTGCGCCACCGTCGGTGTTGAACCGTGTAAGCGATTATATTGCGCGCCAGAATCGTCGTCTGTCACAGTTGGTGACAATCGATGTCAAAGTGTTACAGGTTTCAATTTCAAATGATTCGGCGTTTGGATTGAATTTGGCGGCGGCGATAAATTCGGCATCGGGTTTGAATATTGTTGCAAATCCAAAGAATAACCTTGCCACGCCAGAGGCCAGTTCTATGAACATTGCCGTTCTGTCTAATGCGGCATCGGCATTGACAGGTATGACGCATACCGAAGGTGGTAACACGGTTTCGGGCGCGTACACAAATGACCAAATCAATAATGGGTCGTTGTCGGCTTTGGCGGGCAGTACCGCATTGATAGAAGCATTGGCAAAGCAGGGTAAAGTGTCGTTGGTCACAAATGTTGGTGTTACGACGCGCAATAATCGTGTCGCGCCCGTGAACAACACAAAGACAACAGGCTATATCAAACGATTCGAATCGCGTAACTTTACGACGGTGGAATCCAGTACGGTTGACCAAGATAACTTGGAAACAGGTTTTTCGATGCAGTTGTTGCCGAATATTTTGGAAAATGGCAAGATTTTGCTGTTGTTCAGAATGTCTGTGCGTGAATTGTTAAAGATGGCATCCCAGACAATCGGCGAAGTGACACTGCAATTGCCAGAGGTCGAAGAACGTGGATTTATGCAAGAGGTTATTATGGAATCGGGTCAGATGTTGGTTGTATCGGGATTTGAAAAACAGACCAGTAATGATACACGCTATGGTTTAGGCGATCCGGACTTTATGGCATTATCGGGGTCGCGTGAAACAGCGTCGCAACGCGATGTGTTGGTTGTGATTTTAACACCACAAGTTTTGGTCAGTCCAATGGATGCAGAACGCAGTATCCAACAACATTGGGGTGCGCCACTGAATTAAAAATATCGGGTCATCGTTTCGATGACCTTTTTTATTGGTAATTGCCTTTTTTTGTGCTATGGTCACAGTGTGCAAGCCAAAGGAGTTGCTAGATGGGCACAAATATGCAGGTCAAGATTTCAAATAATTCAGAGCATGCCTGTAAATATGACAAGAATGTTGAACGCGGGATGTTTATGGCGTTGCGCGATTTGATAATGATGGAAAACGGCATTATTCATGATCCTGTGGGGGCTTTTTTTGTCTTGTCCAGTGGGTACAGGATTCATAAACAACGCAACGGTGACGGTGCGGTCTTTGACCCAGACGGCGCAGAAATCTTTTTGACCGCGGGGCATATTGATGATTTGTTTCGCGCAGTTGGTGTGCGTATGCGCCAGTTGTCACGGCGTCGTTCCAGGTAAAGTGGCGATATTTATCGTACAACAAAAGGCGTGCAGAAAATGCACGCCAGATTTTTTATGCGCACAATCAGGCTAATTTTGCCGCGGCGCGGGTCAAACGCGAAACTTTGCGTGACGCGCGTTTTTTTGGCATAACTTTGCCGGCAGCCTTCATCATTTTGCTTTCGGCGCAACGAACGGCGGCAACTGCGGCCGCTTTGTCACCCGATGCGATTGCCTTGATGGCCTTTTTGTTTTCTGTTTTAACAGCACTGCGACGCGCAGTATTGACCGCGTTTTTCTTTGCAGTGACCAGTACTCTTTTTTTAGATGATTTGTGGTTTGCCACTTTATTTTCCTTTTATTTGTTATTGTTTTCTGATATTTTATAGAAAACAAACACAAAATCAAGGAAAAATAACAATGTTGTACATAATTGCAATTATTTTAGGATATTTATTGGGTTCGGTGCCAATGGGCGTGTTGGTTACGCGTATTTCTGGGCTTGGCGATTTGCGTCGTGTCGGCAGTGGCAACATAGGAGCGACAAATGTGATGCGTGTCGGCGGGCTGCGTTTGGCGGGGCTGGTGTGGTTGCTGGATATGGCCAAAGCCATTCTGGCGGTTTTTATTGGACGTGCGTTTGGCGGCGATGTGTTGGGCGCGTGGTGCGGATTTGCCGCAGTAATTGGACATTGTTTCCCGATTTGGTTGCGGTTTCATGGTGGCAAAGGTGTGTCATGTCTGTTTGGTGTTATGTTGGCGATAAATCCATTGTTGTTTATAATCTGTGGGATTGAGTGGTTAGTGGTGGCATTGATTTCCGGCTATTCATCACTTGGTGCGTTGACGGTGTTTTTAATTGCACCGATTGTTGGTTTCGCAATCAGTGGCAAAATAGGACTGGCAATTTTGGGAATTTGTGTGGTCTGTGTGGTGCGTCATATTGAAAATATCGGGCGTTTGGTTGGTGGAACCGAATCGAAAATCAAATGGAAGTGGAAAAAATAAATTACATAATTATCCGATTCGATTCGGTGCGTTTTTGTGCTGTTTCGCATTGACGTATTCATTGCCCCTGCATATTGTCCAATTGGGTGTGATGGTCCGTCAATGCAAAACGGACGCAGATAATTTATGGGTTATAGTATGCGCCACCCCGATGGGGTGGCTTTCTTTTTACTTTATTTTAAACCGATTTTGTGGTATAATAACCCGCGTATAACAGGGAGAGTATTCAATATGAAATATCTATTTATGTCTTGGCTGGTGTTGATGCCAGTTGTGGCGTTCGGTGCGTCGGGCGCGCGTGATCCGCGCGTTGGAATGGTTGGAATGTCGGCAACAAACTATGGCGCACAAAATCAAAATCGTGCGATGATTGCGTCGAAAAGCCAGCTGACTATGCCAGATGTTTCATTAAGTACGGAACCGCGTTCGCCCAGTATAAAAGATGACGATATAAAACCAAACGGACCAAAAACACCCGAAAAAGATAATCGTGAATCTGAACGTATGGCGTGCCTGAATAATAATATTGGTGTGGGAAATACCTTTGTTTGGGCGTCGCGTTACAGCAATACGAACAATTACGCGACTATGCAGGAAGATGTCGAAAATCCCGAAAATAATGTTTGCTTTGTCAAAGTCGATATTCGTTCGACCGATTCGCGGATTAATACATCGGATATCCCAAGCCGCTATTTCCAATGGGGTGATATTATAACCTGTGGTTCGTGGGTTGATGAAGCGGCATTGCAAACACGGATACTGGACGCAAAAAAGTCTGGGCGCACCTGGGCAACGGTCGGTGGCGCAGTTGGTGGCGCAGCCGTTGGTGTCGGCGCAATGGAATTGTTTGGAAATGCAGCAATTGGCGGTAAAGTTCAGGGACAAAAGGATTTACCCCAGGACCAATTATTAAAGTCGCAGTTGCTGGTGTTGCATAATAATCACGATTCGCGCTATGATGATTTTATGACGAATTTGCGAAAATTAAAAGAGGCGTGCGATAAACTGGGTGCCCAAAAATCCAGTGTCCAGGCGTGTAACGAGTTTGATTTCGAAACATTGTTGCATTTATTATAGTATTACACTATATCTGTACAAAGCGCCCATTGTTGGGCGTTTTTTCTTGCGATTACGGACGAAAAAAATTAAAGTATAAACAATATGACAGACATTTTAAATACTTTGTTGGTACTGCGTTCGCCAAAGATTGGCCCTGCATCCTATAATGATTTGATAAAAAAGTTTGGGTCGGTGGCGGCGGTGGTTGATGCGCTGAATCCATCGGACAATTTGCGCGATTCGGTTTTGCGGGAAATTGACGACACCCAAAAAATCGGCGCGTGTTTTATTTCTGATTCGGATGATGCGTACCCGTTTTGTTTGAAAAATGTGAAAAATCATCCGCCTGTGTTGGTTGCGCGTGGAAATATTGACACATTGCGTCGCGAATCGGTTGCAATGGTCGGGACGCGTCATGCTACGGCCGTGGGAATGAATTTTATGGCCGATATGGCGTGCGCGTTTGCTGAACACAATATCGCCGTTGTATCAGGTATGGCAATGGGTTCGGATACTGCTGCGCATCGTGGTGCGTTGCGTGCGGATGGAAATATGAATACAATCGCTGTGCTGGCCGGTGGGGTTGATTATATATGGCCGTTGGAAAACGAAAGGCTGTATTGGGAAATTGTCGAACGTGGCGTGGTTATCAGCGAAATGCCTGTGGGGTTCAGCCCAATCGGATCAAATTTTGTACAACGCAACCGAATCATCGCCGGTATCGGTTCAAAATTGATACTTGGCGAGGCCGATTCGCAATCAGGCAGCATGAAAACCGCAGAATTCGCGCATACTTATGGTCGAACTGTATATGCGATACCGTCGCATCCCGCAGATTCCCGCGGTGCAGGACCAAATTCACTGATTCGGTCGGGACGTGCAATTTTATGCCAAGGTATCAAAGATTTCTTTTCGGATACCATTAAAAATGAAAAAAAAGAAAAAAAATCCGAATCGGAAAATGTCATTTTGGACAATATAGGAACGATTCCTGTGTCCGAATCTGTATTGGCAGAAATTGTCGGAAAAAATATTTCGGAAATTAAACGCGAATTAGTCATACTGGAATTACAGGGTTTAATTCAAAAATCTGATTCTGGATATGTGCGCGCAAAATAAAAAATATGTATATACAATGTATATACAAACCGCAGAAATCCAGGGAAAAAACGAATCGGTGTCAAAAAATAAATTTGAAAAAATTCGTTAAGAAATGATTGCAAATCAAAATCAATTTTATAAATTATCATTCGTAGTCGGAACGGGAAAGGTTAAAAAATAATGTTCTGATGTTATGGGTCGAAAGGATTGGTTTCATAAAATAACAAGAGAGTTGAGAGTAGGGCGCATATATAAACGCAAAATTTTATTGGATTTACAAATAGTCTGATAGATTTTGGCGTTTGTGTGCAGGTGGTTTTTACACACTTGTACCGGCAGGAAACTCTTTTACGAACACACAAAGGAGAAACGGCATGCAGGCAGCAACTATAAAACAACAGGTGACACCCGATGCAATCAAACGCGCGATTGCGGGCAAAATGGATGCGGCCTGTTTTTCGTGCTGGATTGCGCCGTTGGGAATACAAATTGAAAATAATATGGTTGTTTTAATTGCCCAGAATCAATTTACGGCCGATTTTATCAAACTGAATCATTTTGATGTCATCAATTCTGTTGCGCTGTCATATGGTATGGAACTGTCGATTCGTGTTGGTGCGACATCGGTGACGTGTGGTACGGCGAATGATAATAATACGCAAACATATTCTGGACCAGTTGCAGCGAAAAAATTATCTGGGTTTGATTCGTTTATTGCGTCGGATGAAAATGCGTTTGTTGTTTCGGCCTGTAAAAAGGTGGCAATGGGGACTGTGACATTTTCGCCGTTGTTTATTTATGGACCGGCGGGATGTGGAAAATCTTTACTGGCGGATTGCATAAATACATCATCAATGGGGCGGGTTGTTATGATGTCGGGCGCGACATTTGTTTCGGAATTTGCGCGCGCACTGCACGATCGTACGATTTTTGCATTCAAAGATTATTGTCGTAAATGTGATACATTTATCATTGATGATGTTAATGTCTTGGCCGGTAAACGTGCAACCTGTGAAGAATTTATTCAGTTGGTTATGGATTTGCGTGCAGCGGGGAAAAATATTGTTCTGACGGCAAATGCCGCCCCGGGTAATCTGACAGGCTTTGACCATCGGGCGCAATCATTATTTGCGTCGGGGCTGGTTGTTGATATTGTTGCGCCATCGCGTGATGCGCGGAAACAAATCTTTGAACGTGCGGGATTGGATTCAAAAATGGCCGATATGATTGCAGGACGTGTTATTGCCAACGGTCATGTGATATCGGGTGTATTGAATAAAATAACGGCCTATCGTGACATTATGGGCGAATCGGTAAATATGGATGTTGCAGAAAAAATATTGGCTGACACATTAAAGACATCGCATTCGCCAATCGTGATGGTGAAATCTATGTGTGAAAAGTTGGGTGTATCATATGATGCAGTGTGTGGTTCGGGGCGCGCGCGCGCATTGGTCTTGGCACGCCAGATGATGATGGTTGTGTTGAAAAATGCAACAGGTTTATCGTTGGTTGAAATTGGTCAATATGTTGGGGGACGCGACCACGCAACGGTTATGTATGGAATTGATCGAATTGAAAAGTTATCAAAATCTGATTTGGTTATGTCGGCCCAAATTGCGGAAATGATTGACGAATATAAATAAAACGTTTGTTGTTTGGCCCACTTTGTGATAAAATGTTGGAAAGCATGGAGTGGAGAAAATGAAAAAATTTCTGATATTTTTTATGGTTTTATTTGGTATGGCATGCAGTGCGATGGCAGATTTTTCTGGCTATCAAAGTGATTCAAAAGGTGGGTCTGGTTCCTGCGTAATGGTGCCATCGTATAAAGATAGTAAAACTTCGTATGCTGTTTATTTTAAAACGGGCGAGGATAAAGTTTCATCAGAGTGTAGCACTGAATTTAGTAGGGTTAAGCAAGAATTAGCAAATTTGTATAGTGGCGGCAATATTGCATATTTTGTCCTTGTTGCCAGTGCAGATCGGCAAGGTGATAAAAAAGGTTATAATAACGATGATTTGTCTAAACGTCGTTACGATTATGTAGTAGACAATGTGATTCCACAGGCCGCAAGAATAGAGGATGTTGGCTGGGTAGCGGGAAGCGCGAGTGCTAAAGAATTTGAACCTGAATATAGTGCTGGAAACTGGACGTATCGCAGTGTGTATATTTATCCTGTTTGGGCGTTACAAAAATGTGAACAAAAAACGATGAGTAATATAAATTCGGCGCAATCGACATTGATAAAGATAAAGGCAAAATATGCTGATAAAGCGGGTGAAATTCAAAAAGCATTGGATATAATTACTAAGTTACAAAGTATTTGTAAGAATTCGGGGGATGCGTTGACCCCAAGTGAGGGCGAAAAATATGCCAAATTGTTATCAGAGTTGAATGGACTTTTGATAAGTTTTATAAATTTTGCACCAGAATTGATAAGCATTACAGAGACTATTACTGAGTATGTTAATGTGACGGTTTATAATACAGATATTTCTGAATATTATTACAATTTGGCGAAAATTCGTGATGGGTTGAAAATTTCGGTGTGGCGTGATGCCGAGGGTAAATTTAACACATCGCGTCTGATTTCCGATTCGGTCGCAGGGGTGGTATTGGGAACCGCTGGCGGTTTGATAACCAGTCATTTAGTCAAAAAGAACCAAATAAAACAGGGGTTTGAAGATTTGAACTGTTCGGTCGGTGGACAGAAAGTCGCATCGTATGGCGACGAAATTCGAATCGGTTTACGATAAAAAAAAATCCCCATTTGGGGATTTTTTATGTGACTATTTCGCATTATTATTTCGTGCGCGGTTTATCATCGCGATGCGTTCGTCGTGTATGCGTTGCAAATCCGCCATCGCCGATGCCGCCAAATTCGACCAATCGTTATTGTGCACATCAACATCATTTGTTGGGTACAGCGTTATCAACGGACGACCATTTGTGTCAAGATATTCGATGATGGTGGCTGCGTCGGTTTTGCCAATGATTTTCGATAATTGTTCGTATTGCTTTACCATCTTTTTGGCAAGGCGTTCAGATAACATTTTTACAGAATTTTCGGGTTTGTTATTTTTGGTCAATATCGGCAGACTGGCCCCCAAGACAGTCCACATTAAACGATCATTTAAAACTTTTTCCATGTCTATGACATAGGTGTTTTTGTATGTTGGTTCTTTTTGTGCCATATTGCGCCCCTTTGTGTTCAAAAAGCCCATAAAATATAAACCTTTTTAACCAAATGTCAAGTTTGGTGGCGCTGGATGGTGCACTGGCGTTGGGCGGGTGGAAAAAGTATTATACGAATAAATCTTTTACAAACTGGGCATGTTCAGTAATAAAACGGAAACGAAATTCAGGTTTTTTGCCCATCAGTTCGGATACAATTGTACGCGTTTTTTCAGTATCTTCGGCCCCTTCGTCGGTGCGTGGTGGCAAATCAACCCGAATCAAGCGACGGGTTTTCGGGGACATTGTCGTTTCCTTTAACTGGTTCGGCATCATTTCGCCAAGGCCTTTGAATCGTGAAATCTCGACACGTTTATTCTTGTATTTTCCATTGGTCAATGCGTCTAATTCTTCGTCGCTGTCCACATAGAACGATTCGGTGCCACATGTGAATTTATAAAGTGGCGGGCACGACAGATAAAGGTGGCCACCATAAATCAACTGGGGCATAAACTGATAGAAAAATGTCATCAGTAATGATGCGATATGGCTGCCGTCGACATCGGCATCGGTCATAATGATAATTTTGTCATAACGTAATTTAGAATCGTCCCAATTCTTTGCGGTTCCGGCGCCAATGATATCAATCAAATCATTCAGTTCGCGATTGTTCCCGAATCGTTCATCAGAATTTGACACAACATTCAAAACTTTGCCACGCAGTGGCATAATCGCCTGGGTTGTGCGGTCGCGTGCCTGTTTCGCGGTTCCGCCCGCCGATTCACCTTCGACAATAAACAGTTCGGTCCCCGCAACACCATGTTTAGAACAATCTGCTAGCTTTGCCGGCATACGAATCCGTTTTGTTGGGGTTTTGCGTGCAACCTCTTTGACCTGTTTTACGCGTATACGGGCGTTCGCCAGATTTATAATAAATTCCAACAACGCGTTCGCCGTTTTGGGATCAGATGCCAAAAATATTTCCCACGGGTCACGCAGTGCGTTTTCAGTGTATTTGGCAACCTCTGGATTAGACAGTTTTTCTTTGGTTTGACCCAGAAATTGCGGTGTTTTATAGAACACAGATACAATCGCTGCAACCGAATCAAACACATCGTCGCCAATAATGTTTACCGCCGATTTATTGTTTACTTTTTCACCATACGCCTTGATTCCGCGGGTGATTGCAGATTTAAAACCGCTTTCGTGTGTGCCGCCGTCAATCGTTGCGATTGTGTTGCAGTATGATGCGAAAAATCCGTCATCTGATGCCGCGCCATTTTCGTCGGTCAAAAATGTCAATGCCCATTCTACGCGTCCAGAATCATCAGGAAAATCAACCGAGCCCGAAAATATTCGTGGTAAAATTTTCGGTTTGTCGCGTGTTTTTTCGTCCAGGAAGTCTGCGACACCATTCGGATAGTAAAAGGTTGTGTTTTCGGGAATTTCCATATCCGCGGTCAGCAATTCAGGATTGCACCGCCAATCTATCTTGACCCCACGCGACAGAAATGCCTTGGCGCGTGCCATACGATAAATCTTTATCGGTTTAAATGTTGCCGATTCACCAAAAATTTCGTCATCCAGTGTGAATTTTATTGCCGTTCCATGTGACTTTGACGGCGTGCCACGCGTCATTGCCGATGTCGGTTTTCCCCGCGAAAAACTTTGGTGCCATTCGTACCCGTCACGATTTATCGTGACATCCATACTGGACGAAAGTGCATTTACAACTGCACTGCCTACGCCGTGTAATCCGCCACTGGTTTTATAAACATTATTATTAAATTTTCCGCCTGAATGCAGTGTGGTCAATATAACCTCTAGCGCGGATTTGCCAGGGTATTTTGGGTGTTCGTCGACCGGGATACCGCGACCATCATCGATGATTTCGATTGTTTTGCTGTCAATTAAATTCACAGTTATTTTCTTTGCAAATCCCGCGACCGCTTCGTCAATAGAATTATCCATAATTTCGACGGGCAAATGGTGCCATGCCTTTTCATCGGTGCCACCAATGTACATCCCGGGTCGCAGACGAACGGGTTCCAGCCCTTCCAGTACCTGGATATCGGATGCATCATAAGAATGTGTGTTTTGTTCAGCCATAACACACATATTATTAGAACATTATTTCGTTTGGCGCAAGTCTAAACATTATTAAATATAAGATTTTATTGGGCTTGATTTTCTGAGAACTGTAATTATATATTGATTCAGAATAATAACATGGACGTCCAGATATGAATAAAAATCCGTATGAAGTTTTAGGTGTCGCACGCGATGCGTCCGATGCAGATATTAAAAAGGCCTATCATAAATTGGTCATGAAATATCATCCTGATAAAAACCCAGGGGACAAAACCGCCGAAGAAAAATTTAAAGAGGTCAATAACGCATTTGATATATTAAAAGACCCGCAAAAACGCGCAGCGTATGACCAATTCGGTGATGCCGCGTTCGCAGGTGGTAATGGTGCGTCGGCGGGCATGGGCGGAAATCCGTTTGGCGGTGGATTTCACTTTGATATGGGTGGTGGTGGCCAAGGAATGGAAGATATCCTGCGCGAGGCTATGCGTGGATTTGGTTTTGGCGGGTTTGATATGGGTGGCGGTGGCCGTGCATCAAATGGTGGCGCGACGCGTGGCCGTGATTTATTGGACGAAGTTGTAATCACTCTGCGTGATGCGTATTTCGGAAAAACACATACTGTAAAGTTTTCCAGTAATGTAAAGTGCGAAAAATGCAACGGTTATGGCACCGCCGATGGCAAACCTGCACCGACATGTACCCGTTGTCATGGAACAGGCTATGTCAATGTGCAACGTGGTTTCTTTGCAATGCAAAGTCCATGTCCAGAATGTAATGGCCTTGGACATAAAATTGATAAAAAATGCCCTGACTGCGATGGTACGGGCGCCGTACACAAAAATCGCACAATTGATGTGAAAATTCCCGCGGGTATCGAAGATGGTGCGCGGTTGCGCCTTGGTGGCCAGGGCGAAGCGGGTACAAACGGTGGGTCGGCGGGTGATTTCTATCTGGATGTACATATTCGGCCCGATGAGAAATTTGTGCGCGATGGTGCAAATTTAATTATGCATATGGATTTGCCGTTTACGACATTGGCACTGGGGGGTGAAATAGAAATAGATACCATTGATGATAAAAAATTATCGGTAAAAGTGCCAGCCGGAACCCAGGTTGGCGAGAAATTGCGTGTTCGTGGGCACGGTATGCCAACAGGTCGTGGTGCAAGCTTTGGTGATTTATATATTGATATCGGGGTCACAATACCAACAAAATTGACCGATAAACAAAAGAAAATACTTGCCGAATTTGCCGAAACAAAAACAGGCAAAAAAGGTTGGTTTTGATGGTTATTAAAAAATTATCTATACGCCGAAAATCGGCGTATAGACGTTTTTTATTTCCGTTTAATCTTTCCAAGTTTTTTTACAAAATCACGTGTGTATTCGGTTGCAGACCAGATGCTGGCCGCTAATGCAAACCATAAACCAAATATGCCAATATTCGGTAATGCATAAATTGCATACACCAAAAATTTACCGTTTGATGCATTGCCGACACGTGCGCCCAGAACAAACAATGCCAAGAATGCCAGTATTGAAATCATCTGCATAGTTGTTTTGATTTTTCCCATTGAAAAACGAGCATGTGGAACGGGCATTTCGATTTTCTGGGTGCCTAAAAATTCGCGCAGACCACTGATGTACAATTCGCGTGCAATCATAATAATAATTGGAATCACAACGAACCAAACAGGCATCATAATGCACAGCAATATAAAGGTATTTACAACCAGTAATTTGTCACCAATATGATCCATCACACCACCAATTTTCGTACAAACATCATACTTGCGTGCCAAATATCCATCAAAAAAATCACTTAATGCGGCAAGTAAAAACAGTATCAGTGTTGTCATATACATGCCCGACATCAATGTGCCAATAACTGCGAAAGATGCAGCAATGCGAAATGCCGACAAAAAATTTACAAAAAATTTCATTTGTTTCTCCTTTTGTTCCATCAAATTATATCACAATATCAATGAAAATGGTTATATATTTTTTGTGCAGCGGATTTTCCAAGCCCAGGCACCCGCATCAGGGCGTTTATATCGGCGTCCATAATTGCGCGCACAGATCCAAAATGATTCAGTAATATTTTTTTGCGCGTCGGACCGATACCATCAATTTCATCAAGACATGATCCAGTCATAGACTTTGCGCGTGTTGTGCGATGATATGTGATTACGAATCGGTGTGCTTCGTCGCGTACACGACGCAACAATAAAAACAATTTTGAATCTTTTGGCATAGTATGATATTCAGTGCCATCGGGCATTATAAAGTGTTCGTCGCCGTTGCGAACTTCACCTTTTGTTACGCCAACAATCGGAATATTTGGTGCCGTTTCGTGCGCAATGTTCCATTGTGCGCGTCCGCCATCGACAATGATTAAATCTAATTCGGGGCTGTTTTCAACGGCGCGCGCGATAAATTCCGCCATCATCGCGATATCGTTTCCTGCACGTGCACGGTCACGCAGTTTAAAATGTCGATATCCTGTTTTTATAAATCCATCGTGCCCGAATGTTATCATTGCACCCACAGGATTTGTACCGAACAAATGTGAATTATCAAATACACCGACATAATTTATCTTTTCCCCAATCCATTTTTCCATTTCGCGTACAGTATCATTCCAATTGGTCGAATCTTCGCTATACGCCGAATTCCGCCGTATACCGCGAACAGATGTTTTGGTCAATTCTGAAATTTTATCACGAATAATTGCCGCATTTTCAAAGTCCATATTTGATGCGAATTTTTTCATTTGTTCGGATAATTCATTTATAATTGGTTCGCTGTCCCCGGTTAAAATTCGTCGCGCCAATTTCACATTTTCATCATAGTTCGGTACCGACATAACACATGGTGCACTGCATCGACCAATTTGATACAGTAAACATGGACGCGCACGGTTGCGCATAAAAGTATCATTGCATGTACGCAGACGGCATACTTTTTGAATCATTTTAATTGTTTCATTTAATGCGTAAACTGATGGATAGGGGCCGTATACATCACGACGCTGGGATATTTTGCCACGGAATTTTAACAAACGCGGATATTTATGGTTTGTCAGTGCCAACATCGGGTACATTTTCCCATCGGTCAGCATGATATTGTATTTGGGCTTTTCGGTTTTAATCAATTTTTGTTCCAGCAGCAACGCGTCCGATTCGGTTGGGACCGTTTCCCATTCAACACGCGCGACCAGTGTACGCATAATCTGCTTGTGCGGTTCCAGTTTTGAAATGTCAACATATTGTTGTAATCGATTCGCAATATTTTTCGCTTTGCCAACATACAACAGGCAACCGTTCGAATCGTACATACGATATACCCCAGGAGAGCTGGGTGCATTTTCTATTAAATCGCAGAATTGAATATTCATAATTGTTATGATAAAATAAAAGTGGTTAAATAGCAAATAAAGGATAAAAAATGAAATATGAATCTGGTCGTTCAATGATAGAAATGCTTGGCGTGCTGGCGATAATGGGTGTCATAACTGTCGGTGCAATCGGTATGATTTCAACCGCGATGCGGACGCAAAAACGTAATACGGTTAACGAAGAAGTGCTGCAAATTGTGACAGGTGTTCGTCAATTACTTGGGGAATATGATGACTTTTCTAATATAAATAACGCGACGATTTTTGGTGCGATTGGAATGTCGTCCAAGAATACCTATGGCGGGACATATGAATTGGCGGTCGACCCATCAAATACGCGCCAGTTTATTGTCACAATCAATGGATTATCGAAAAGTGATTGCGAATATTTCTTGACCAAGGCTTGGTCCGATTCGGTCGGATATTTGACATCGGATGGTAAATTAGGTGGCGCAACAGGAAATTGCCAATCTGAAACAGGTCGAAATTCGATAAAGATTGTTTATGGCGAATAATTCAGATGGCTGATTCAGTAACAATTTCAACCATAGAAGATGGCACACGATTGTTGCGGTGGTTTTTGCGCCACTATCCATCTATGCCGCAACGGGAATTCTATCGTTTGTGTCGCGGTGGCCAGATTCGCGTGAATTCGCGTCGTTGCAAAGGGCAAGAAATTCTGCACGATGGTGACGCGGTACGTGTACCACCAACGATTGGAAAATATGCCGTTGCCCCGCGCAAGACCGAATCGGGCGAATTGTTTTCTTTGTCGGATTTAGAACAATTACGAAAAACAATTATTCACAGCGATGACGACATTGTTGTCTTTAATAAACCAGCGGGGCTTGCAGTCCAGGGTGGCAGTGGCATTCGAAAGTCAATCGATAAAATGGCGGCGGCATTGTTCCCATACGCAAAAATATCATTGGTGCATCGCCTTGATATGGAAACCAGCGGGCTGTTGGTCGTGGCAAAGACCCAACATGCGGCGCAGTTTTTATCACACGAATTTCAAAACAAGACAGCGCGTAAAGAATACCTTGCACTGTTGAATGGTGATGTTCGTGAATCGCATGGAACAATTGATAATTATTTATTAAAAGGCAAAGTTTTTGACGGCCCAGAACGTGAAAACGGAACGGGGGCGCGTCCGCATCGTGCAATAACCGACTATCGTGTGTTGGCGCGGGCGTCGGGTATGTTGACCTGGATACAGTTTTTGCCAAAAACGGGTCGTACACATCAACTGCGTATGCACAGTGCGTTTTGTTTACATGCACCGATTGTTGGTGACGATTTATATGGAAACAAAAATCAAAAAATGGATGATACTTTGCGTTCGGTGTTGGCAACAAATAATCTGTTTTTGTTCGCATATAAAATTACATTCCGACATCCGTCAACGGGCAAACTGATGACATTTCGGGCGCCGTTGCCAGATTTTATGCGACCAGTTGTGTCGTTGCTGGAATTACCATTACCATAGGGTTTTAAAATGAAAAAAATAAACAAGAAAAATAAATTTTTGATGATTGGCCGCATAGTATTTTTATTCTTTATGGTTTTGGCGATTGCGGTCGTGATTGCAATTTCTAAGATGGATATGAACAGTTTACGCGAAAGTATCCTTGGGGTGTTACGCGATGCCACAGGAATGCCAGTTGAAATATCGGGCGATGTTTCGTGGAAATTATCCCTGCGGCCACGGGTGACTATGCGCGATATCAGTATTCCAAACCCAGTCAAAACCAGCAAACATAAAAATATGTTCCAGGCAAAGTCGATTTCAGTGGGGCTGGATTTGTTATCATTGTTTACGAATCGTCCAACGATTCAACGGGTCTATGTATATGATGCAGATGTTTTTTTGGATAAAAACGCAAACGGAAAGTACAGTATTTTCGAAAATGAAAAAGATAATGACAAAGACGCCTATACGGCGGAATCAGCCGTATCGGATGAAAATGATAAACCCGATTACCCATTTATGGACCCGGGCCTTGGCAGTGTAACAATAAATGATTTAGATGTAAATATTGACGGTGAAAAGTATTCTTTGTCGCGTCTCAGTGTGCGATATTCAAATGTATCAGATAAACGCGAATATCGTGGCTGGATAAGTATTGATAAAAATGTAATTCCGTTTATTGCGTCTTTTGATAAGTACAACGCCGAACGCAAAGTTTATCCTGTACGATTTGCATTTTCGTCAGATGGTGATGCGTTGGTGGCAAACATAGCATTAGAAGGTACCAGCAAAATGCCCATAGATTTTATTATCAAAGGTGATATTCCCGATGTGCAGCCAATTGGGACATTGCTGAATTTAGATTTGCCCAAAATGCCAGCGATAAAAGTGAATATTGCGGGTGGCCTTGGATTCAATAAATTCACACTGCACAAATCATCGATTGCGGTCCGTGGCAGTGAAATGACATTGGCCGGTTCGTTTGATTGGGGCAAAAAGGTGCCAGAAATAAATTTGAATGTCACATCAAAGAAAATAAATTTATTAGAATTGTTCCCGGGACTTTACGGTTCAAAAAAATATCCAAAAGATTACATATACAACGTTTTCCATGATATGCCGCTGTTCGGTGAATACATGTATGATAAAAATATTGCCCTGAAAGTTGATATTGGTCGATTGATAATGTATCGGAATTTATCACTGGATGATATGCATGTTGTTGCGACTGTGCGTGATGCGAATGTTCGCATAGATGCGAATACTGGCTTTGTTGATGGAAATGTTACAGCGGCAATCGATGGGACGATATCTGAAAATGGTGTTTTACATCTGGAAATGGGTGGCATTGGAAAATCGATTACTATTGGCACACTTATGAATCAAATATATGTCAAGAATTTTATATCGGGATTGCCGATGGACTTTGAAACATATGTTCGTGCATCTGGTGCCGATATGTCGGGTATTATGCGTACGATTACTGGGCCGGTTCGGGTGCATTCATCATCGGGTGGCTATGCACACGATGATTTGGTTGAATATATTTATGGCACAGATTTCTTGACCAGTTTGCGCAACAGCATCCATGATATGTTCAGTTCAGACAAAAAGTATAACCAGATGCCAATTGATTGTGCGGTGACAAATTTGAAACTGCGTAACGGCCTTGCGGAAACGACTAATGGTGTGGCGGTCCAGACCAGTGCGATAAATATCAGATTGGATGGCAGTGTGAATTTAGGTGAAGAAAATATCAAGTTGTCATTGACAACGATACCCGTCAGCGGATTAAAACTGTCGATTTCAGGTAATGTTGTAAATACGATAACGATTACAGGCAATTTGGCCGAACCCGACATTCGCATCAGTGGCGCGGCAATTGCGGGTAAAGCATTGTCGGCAACCGGACTGGGGCTGTTGTTGGCACCGTTGACGGGTGGATTGGGACTGGTCGCGGGCGCAGGGGTTGGTTTGTTGGCGGGGGATTTGTTGGAAAATTGGTTGGCGGACAGTCATCCGTGTGAAACCGCGCTGAACAAAGGTGCACCTGCAAAGCGCGATGACCCAGATTGGCTGAATTTACCTGTCGCAGATTTAGCAAATGGGGTCATAAATCCAAAAACCTCTGGCGATTCAGATAAATAAATTTTTGTTTGCTTTTGCCCTTGCACCGAATCGGCATTTTTTGATAGAATCATCGTTGGAATGTAGGAACAGAAATAAATAAACAGGAGTGTTGAAATGGAATTTTCTGTGTTTCGTCAGGTTTTAATCCGGGCATTGGGGCACATGCAATCTATTGTGGAAAAGCGTGCAACATTGCCGATTTTGATGAATGTTAAATTGGATGTTGCGGATGATTTAGTGTTGTCTGCAACAAATGTAGATTTGGAATTGGTCGAACATGTGGCGGCCGATGTGACGCTGGGTGGAAAAATCACTGTTCCTGTCCAGATGTTATACGATATCGTGCGCAAATTACCCGACGATGCCGAGATATCGTTCAAACAGTCGGGCGATTCGCTGGTGGTGTCCAGTGGTCGTGCGGTGTTTCACCTGCCAACATTGCCGGCGGAAAATTTCCCTGCGATGGCGGGCAGTAATTTGACCACAAAGTTCCCGATGACGACGGGCGATTTGGCGCATTTGATAAACCAAACAAAATTTGCGATACCGACCGACGATGTGCGTTATCATTTGGGTGGTATATATTTCCACATTTCAAATGATGACGGCAAAAATAAACTGACGGCGGTCGCCACCGATGCCCAGCGTATGGCGCTGTGTGCGATGGATGCCCCGGCGGGATCGTCGGAAATGCCATCGGTAATTTTGCCGCGTCGCGTGATTGGCGAATTGTCCAAATTATTGGAAGATGCGACGGTTGACGATGTGAATGTCGAACTGTCGGATACCAAAGCGCGCTTTACAATCGGCGCGGCGATATTGACCAGTAAACTGGTCGATGCCCAATATCCAAACTATCGTGTCGTGATACCCAAAGGTAATGATAAAATCGCGATTATGGATCGAAAGCAATTCTTGAATGCGGTTGATTTGGTATCGGTGGCCAGCATTGACAAGACTAAATCGGTTCAACTGACATTTTCAATGAATAAATTGGTTGTGAATGCGTCCAGTCCAGATGCCGGAACCGCAACCCAGGAATTAGACATTGAATATAATGGCGATGCATCCTTTACGGTCACATTTAATGTAAAGTTCTTGATGGATGTCGCAGGCCAGGTCGAAGGTGAAAAATTCCAGATGGAAATGCAAGACCCATTGTCGCCGACGATTATTAAATCTACGAACAAAGATACCGATGCATTGTTCATTTTGATGCCAATGCGGATGTAGGGGACAAGTGGTTAGTCCGTCCCGTCACCGCACAGCGGTGCCGCGGCCGCGACGAGTTGTTAGTGGATAGTGATTAGTAAAATCCGCCGATTGGCGGATTTTTTTGTCTTTTTGTTATTATTCAAAAAATACCGTCAATGACAAGTTGACGGTTGTTAGTCCGTCCCGTCACCGCACAGCGGTGCCGTGGCAGGCTAATCACAACCTATACCAACCACCCATCGTGATACGCCACGACTGTAATAATACTAATCCAAATAACTATCACATTACGGGCAGGTCGCAAGGGTGTCAAGGATGTTTTGGACATCGTCATTTATGGAAACCGTCACATTGCGACCGACGCCGTCGGTATAGGTCCAGTAAAACGGCGATTCGGCGAATGCTGAATTTAACCGCCATGCGTCAACAAACGGCTGTAATAACGATGTGTACCAACTGCGCGACCGACAAAGGCATTTGTGCCGTACATCAGTTATCATATTAGATGTGGCATCTTGGTATTCAGATGCGTCAATTTCCGAATCGGTCATCATCAGGCATCGATCGCCAACACCATAGAAATTGACATCATCGACCAGAAATTTGTAAATCAAGCCGTCCGATGCCCCCGCATCGCGCAACGAGTGTGTTATACCCCCGATGCAACAAGCGCGTGACATTTTCATCAACAATTGATAACGATTCAGTAATGGTGCCGCCGCAGGGGAATTAGCGTCCAGTTCGCCACTGCAATCGATTTCCGCCATTATATCATCCATTTTTTCAAATCGGATTTGTGGACTGCGTGGTGCGACGACTTCGCGGACAATGGGTTTGCGTCGCCATATTTTGCATTCGGCCGCGGTTTCAAACGGACAACCATCAGTGTTGAATGTTGTGCGCACTTGCCCCGGGACACCCCAATCTAGTTCGCGCCACATTGGTTCAGGTTCGATCGCACAGGTTTCGGTTTCCCATGAAATTTCTGTGCCGTCGTTGTCGCCCAATAATGCCTCTATGCGTGCGCGTGTCTCTGCCGCCGCCGCCATAGTTTCATCATAGAACCGCGCCAATTCGGCATCATCATTTGGATTCGCAATCCATGATTCCAGTGTACAATCTGGACAGCCTGTGATAACGGTTTCGTTGCTGACTATCATATCGTCATCGGTGGCGCATTCGTCGCCAATGCAATCCGATGCGAATGTGTGCGACGTCGCCAGTGCGACCAGCAACGATGACAAAAATAAAATCTTTGTTTTCATACTTTGAATTATATCACAATTTGCATGCGAATAAAAGAATAAAAAACTTGCGTTTTATGCATAATTCTTTTACCCTTTCGTTTGTTTAAAAAACCAAGAGGATAAAAAATGGCATCAGTGACAGCAAATGATATGCGCGTTGGTTGGGTTATTTCCCATAACGGACGGCGCTATACTGTAACATCAATTACCAAAGTTAAACCGGGCAAAGGCGGCGCATTTGTCCAGGCGGACTTGCGCGATATTGATTCAGGGAACAAAGGTGGCGACCGTTGGCGCGCCGAAGACAAAGTCGAAAAATTGATGGTTGAAGATGTAGACTGTCAATATTTGTATTCGGATGCGACAGATGCGTACTTTATGAATCTGAACGATTATGAACAGTTTACTATGCCATTGGATGCATTGGGTGAACAGGTGAAATTCTTGGCCCCAGAAATGACGGTTAAAACCAATTTTGTCGAAGGTCAACCTGTGTCGATGTCTTTGCCAAAAACGGTTGTCGCAACAGTGGAAGAGACCGAACCGGCGTTAAAAGGTCAAACCGCAACAGGCAGCGGTGGTAAACCAGCCATTTTGGATAACGGCGTTCGTGTCCAGGTTCCAGTCTTTATTGAACAGGGTGAAAAGATTGTGGTGAATACTGAAACCCTTGAATATGTCGAACGCGCAAAATAGGCGTTAGTGGTCAGTTGATAGTTGTTAGTGGTTAGTGGGGTCTGGCACAGCCCCGTAATTACGGACTAGTTCCAGAGACTACTAACCCCTAATCACTAACACTAATCACTACAGCGCCGAATGCATAATTGTATTTATTTCATTTACTGTATTTTTATACATCGTATCCATACCGGCCCCAATGTATTCGCGCGGATTGAATAGATTTGGATGCTTGTGCAATTCTGTGCGCACGCCAGCCGTGAATGCAAGCCGATTATCGCTGTCTACATTTATTTTGCATATACCCATTGAAACAGCCTGACGCAGTTGCGCAGGTGAAATGCCGTGTGCGCCATTGATTTTGCCACCGTTTTTGTTTATTTGATTGACTGTGCGGGCGGGGATGCTGGATGCGCCATGCAATACAAGTGGAAAGTTTGGTAAATTTTCAGCAATTTGTTTCAAAATATCGAAACGCAACCGTTCATTGTTTGATTTGCGTTTATATGCGCCGTGGCTGGTCCCAATCGCAACCGCAAGGGAATCGACTTTCGTTTTCGATACAAATGTTGCGACATCACAAGGGTTTGTAAATTGTGCAATATCGGATTTTGTATTTTCGTCTTCGAATCCACGCAGCGCGCCCAGTTCGGCTTCGACCGAGACATTATGTCGGTGCGCATATTTGGCGACGCGTGCAGACAGGGCGATATTTTCATCGAATGGCAAAGCACTGGCATCTATCATAACGCTGGAAAAACCAATATCTATGGCATGCGCGCATGATTCGTATGAATGTCCGTGGTCAAGGTGCAGCGCGATTTGTTCGTGTGGTTTTATATTTACACCACGAATCATAGACATCAACATATCTGCACCCATATAGTCTAATGCCGATTCGGATACAGCCAGAATGATGGGACTGTGCATATCGCGTGCAGCGTTGATGATGGCCAATAATGTTTCCATATTATATATGTTAAATGCGCCGACGGCATAGCCACCGCATAACGCATTAGCCAGCATTTTGTCAGTGTTTACCAGTCCAAGTTTTTTATATTTCATGGTAATTTGTCCTTTTGCTGTGACAATTATACCATATTTTTGGCGCGACCAGTATGATTTTTATCCAATGCACAAAATATTTGACATGTGGTTCTTTTGTGCAAAAATAGGTATACAAACGAATCGGGAGTGCGATAGAGGTAACAAAAGCATAAAAAGGAAAATGCTATGAAAAAAATGCTGGTTTCAATGTTTGCAGTTGCTGCAATTTCGGGTTGCACATACTATGATTATTACAAAGGCGATATCCGCTATACCCAGGATGGGAAAGATTGTATTTACTATGCGGATGAATATGCACGCCATTTTTCCGAAGATGTTGATGGCATCGACGGCAGCAATCGCATCGTATATCGCAATACTCGTTGCGAAGATTTGTTCGCACGTGATAATGGACCGCGCGTGCATCGCAACGAACGCAAAGCATTGGTGCCGGTGGTTGCAGAACAACCTGCGCCTGCGTGCTGCGGATGCAAAGCGGAGCAACCAATTTCGCGTCGTTTCTATACAATTACTGCTAAATAAGTGGTCAGTGGTTAGTTGATGGTTGTTAGTGGTTAGTAAAATCTGGCATCATTTCACAATCATGAAATTGTTCCAGGCCCCACTGACCGCTTGCACTGATCACTAACCACTCTTTTTATTTGAAAGTTGCGTAATTTTGTGATAGAATACCAAGGAAAAGGAGATTTAATATGAAAAAGATTTCAAAATATTTTTTAATTGCGACAACGTTTATTATGGCAAATGTTCCCGCATTTGCAGACGGGGGGCCAGTGTGCGATTTGATGCACAGTTTAAGTTCTGTCATCAAAGTGTTAAGGACATTAGCGTTTGTTGGTGCTGCTTTTGTTTTAATGGACTGGGCGTGGGGATATATCAAAGCTGGTGAAGTTAAAAAGGACGATTTAAAGGATAAAGGTATCGGTATGTTTGTCGGATTTTTCCTGTTATTTGGTGTTGGTATGATTTTGACCTTTGTTGGGTCGACGGCGGGTCAGCAGTATTTCGGTTGTGTTGTAGAGGCTTTAAATCCATAAGAAATAATAAGCAAATAAAAATGGGCGCCGATTTGGCGCCCGTTGTTTTTATCGAATATGTTTTTCGATATATTTTTTTGCAAATGCGATTTCGCGTTCTTTTTGCCACTGTTCAACGGATTTTACGCCATAATGGCAAAGATTGGCGATTGGACTGGTTGCACCATTACACCAAAAATCAACGCAAATGCTGTGTAATGCCAGATATGTCATGTCGCGCAATGCAAAATAATTATGCAGTTTTGGATTAGCGTCCCATTTTTTGATAATTGTTTCGGCGGCATTGATGTAGGCCTTTAATAACCGAACGTTCATATAATCATAAAGTTGTGTTCTGGACGGTGTTGCCAGTTTGTCTTTGTTTGGTTTTTGGACGTTTGGCAACAGTTTGCATTCTTTGATGATTTTTGTCTTGGTTGACCGATTGAATAACCATTCGGTTCGTTGGTGGTTGAATGCGGCGAAATGCTGGGCGGTTGGATTCAAAGAATTAAATATGCCGTCCAGTTGGTCATTTAATTTTGCAACCCGATTGCGTAATTCAATCCGTTCGGTTTGCCACGACATATTACAAATGTCGGATGCATGTTTACCAGGATTGATAAAATATTCTTGGAAAAATGTGGTTGGTGCCGTTTTGCCAATTTCTTTGACCAGCGTCCAGGCGGCATAACGCGACAATTCTAAATCGGAATTTTCTTTTATTGGGCGCACATGGTTCTGCATCAATTCATTATTGTTTTGTTTGGCAAGTTCGCCAGGTGTGTTTTGAGATAATGCCATACTGATGGTCAATGGATTGACCAAGAAATTTTTATCTGGTACATCAATGATTTTCGCAAGGTCGTTTAATGCCCAGTATTCATTTGTGCGAATTGCGTAACGGTCGTTTGGAACTAAATCTGGCCAGATAGATAATTCTTCGTATATGCGGATAGTATTTTTTGCATGATTCAGTGCGACATATTTATCTGCGTTTGGAATGAGGGTGTTATTTATCATTTTCACTTCCTTTTGGTTTTATTGTTTGTCTTCTTCGGTATTTGCCAACGAAAACAGAACAGATGAAATCAGTGATTGATACGGTACATGTTGCGCCGCCGCCAATTCTTTTAATCGATCCAGAATAGGGCGGGGAATACGCATATTTATAACTGTGTCGGATTTATGGAATGCACGATAGGCTGCATAATCCCGTAACAGGGATTCAATGTTCATAACAAAAAGTTGTTGCATCACATTCGGCATTTTTTCATCCTATACAGTTTCATATACAGTGCACTATACAACCGTCATTACAAGTAACTATACCAATGTATTTACATTTGTCAATACAAATGTCTAGACTGTTGTGTTTACTGGGGTATAGGCGGTTGTGTGGTACTTTGTGGGACACGGATTTTGTTGCGAATAATGTTATTTTGTATTGGGTTGAAATTTTGCATTTATGTGTGCTTGCACTTTATTTATCAATGGTATAGAATGCGGTCAGGTAAACATTTGGGAAAGGATTTTTACATGATAAAAAAAATTATACTGTTCGCGTTTGCGTTTGTAGTGTCACTTAGTCCATTGGCGCATGCCGAATTAAAAGTTGATATTGTCGCGGGTGCGACAGAGCCGATTTCTGTCGCAGTCCAGAAATTTGAAACCGAATCGGGTGCGTCGACCAAAGATGCAGCAACAATTCGCGAAGTTGTCGAAGCAGACCTGAAACGGACGGGTTTGTTTCATATCGTGAATCATAATGCGTTCCCCGAATTTGTAAAGATGGATTCGATGCCTGCATTCAAATCCTGGACGGCAATCAAGGCGTCGGTTTTGGTGCAATCTAAATTGACCAAGTTGTCCGATGGCAAATATCAATTGGATTTCTTTGTATGGGATATTGCGGGCAAAGAGCAGATAGAAGCGCAAAGCCTTGTCGCGTCGAAAAAGTCTGTGCGGCGTTTGGGGCACATTATGGCAGATGCAATTTATGAACGCTTGACGGGCGAGGTCGGATATTTCGATACCCAGATTGTTTTTATTGCTGAAACCGGCGCAATCGATAAACGGACAAAGCGTATGGCGATAATGGACCAAGATGGGGCAGGACTGCGGTATTTATCGGATGAAAAAACTTTTGTTATGTCGCCGCATTTTTCGCCAAATATGCAATCGGTTGTATTCTTGTCATACTATAACGATGACCCGATGGTGTGGATACTGGATCTGGATACAGGGGCCCAGCGCAGATTAGGCCAATTTGGCGGTATGAACTTTGCGCCACGGTTTTCGCCTGATGGAACGCGGGTGGCATTGTCACTGGTTAAAAATGGCATTACGCATATATATGAATACAATATGGATAATAATTCTTTGACCCAGTTGACATCGGGGTCGGCGATTGATACCAGTCCGTCTTATTCCCCCGATGGGCGCAAGATTGCATTTAATTCTGATCGCAGTGGCAGTCAACAGATTCATATTCTGGATCTGGACACTGGCGCGATAGAGCGCATCACATACGGGGCAGGGCGCTATGCAACGCCGGCGTGGTCGCCCGATGGCCAGTTTATCGCCTTTACGAAAATGGCGGATGATACATTTTATGTGGGCATCATGGATCCGCGTGGCAAAAATGAAAAGATTTTGGCGGGTGGCTGGTTTATGGAGGCACCATCTTGGGCGCCGGGTTCGCGTCGCGTGGTGTACTATGAAACTGAACGCGCGTCGGATGATATAGAACGCATCAGTCATATTCGCAGTGTCGATATCACAGGTCAGAATATCTATGACATAGATTTGCCAGATGGTGTGAATGGTATGGAACCAACATGGTCGCCACGGTTGCCGTAATGATGATAAAACGATTCGGTATTTTTGTTTTTGGGGTGTGTCTGGCCGCGCCGTCGTTCGCGGTCACGGCACGTGTCGGACATGTGATAGATGGTGATACTTTTTCAGGTGTTGTAAAACTGGACGGTGGCATAGAAATATCGGTTCGGGTTCGTATTCGCAATGTGGATACGCCAGAAATTCATGGCGAATGTGAATATGAACGCAATATGGCGGTGCGTTCCAAAACCCGCCTTGCCCAGATGTTGCCTGATGGTGCAGTGGTTGAACTGACGAATGTGCGCGACGATAAATACCTTGGGCGAATTGATGCCAATGTTATCGATTCGCATGGCAATGATATTGGAATGCGCCTTGTACGCGAAGGGCTTGGGCGGAAATACAATGGCGGTCGCCGCGAAAAATGGTGCAAGTAAAGCGGGGCATTGGTCGACAGAATTTATGCGCTGTGGCGGTTGATAGCCTCTGTGATTTCATCCAATGATGCGGTTGATGGCAACACGGGTTCAAAGTGCATTGTCGCGGTGCCAGGGCTCATACGACCGCGCTTTGGCCAAAACAGACCAGTATTTGTGCCAACCGGGGTAATTGGCAGTTTTAATGATTGTGCCAAAAACAACAGACCGCGTTTCAGTGCAACACGGTGCCCAGGTGTGGTGCGTGTGCCTTCGGGAAATATTATCAATGTTTGGCCATTCATAATTTTTGTCGCGACCGCCGTGGTCAATTTATTCATATTTGTTGCGCCGCGCGTACGATTCACAGGCTGCAGTCCCATACGCCAAAATGCCCAGCCATAAATTGGAATCCACATCAATTCCCGCTTTATAATAAAGAACGGATTGTGAATGTTTGTCACAAGGATTGCGACCTCCATTATTGACATATGCTTTGATGCGATGATTGATTTGCCGTCTGTGCGTACGTTGTCGTTTGGTGTTATTGGTATTCCGTTTTCTTCGGTCGGTGGATAGAAAATCTTGTACCGAATGCCGCATATTAGGCGCGCAAGGCCAAGGACACCGCGAGCCTCGGTTATAATAAATTTCTTGGTCCATTCGCGCGACAGCAATGCAATCACCAACAGTGGCGCCCACATCACAAAATAAACCGCAAGAAAAAATTTGAATATAATTGTGCGTAACATTTTTTTAATCCTTGTAAAATTGTGGTCCTTCTTTTATTCCGACCAGTGTCACCAGATACTTTGCGTATTCAATCATCCAGCGTTCCAGTCGTCGTGCCGGTGGCATTTCAGACAGCGCAACCGGGCACGCAATGATTTTTGTTTCTGGCAATTCAGACTGAATCAGGTATTTCGCGCGCCGCATATGGTCTTCGGTTGTAATCACGACGATTCGGTCAAGCCCAGAACGTTCAACGATATCGCGGATTGCGACCGCATTTTGATATGTCGATTTCGAATCGGATTCGACAATTGCGCGGTCTGTGTGTTTATATTCTGAATCGGGTGCGACACCGATAATGTACAAATCCGAATCAGGGTATTTTTCCGCCTGTTTCATAGCAAACGGAATGCGGCGATAATCGCCCGTCAGGACGAAAATGCTGTCGCTTTCGGAAATAAAATCACAATTATTTGGTGTTGCCAGTTTGAATATTATTCCACCAAGCACAAAAATCCCAATCAACAAAAAATGCGGGCGCAGAATTTTCATTTATCGCTACTTAAAACTTTCAATGTTGTTCGTTTAGTTACAAAAATTGCAAATATGACAATTGCAATCGGCATAACGACCAGCACGCCCCAGCCACCGCCCGATATTGCCATCATCGCCATCAATCCAACGCGTCCAGACCGCGCAACCGACAAAATGATTCCGATTATTGGCAACGCTGCGATGAATCCGACACTGCATGCGACGGTGCAGATTTTTGTGACGATAATTTGCATCTGGCGGGCGACGAACGAATCGCTGGCCCCGATTTGGTTTAATATTTCCAATTCGCGTTTGTGCAGAATCGCCGTGTTTCGTGCAATAAACGAAACGCACATACCGATTGTGCCGATAATCAGTGCAAGGACTATGCCCAGTATCGTGACCATTTTCCAACCTGCCGATACCGATGGACGCAGCGCGTCATTGTGTGTGATGAAACGGGCGTTTTTCTTTACCAATTCGCCGACCGCGCGCATATCAGGTTCAGATTTAAATCGAACCTCGTACATTATGGGCAAGTATTTACCAAGTACGGAATTATTTCCGTGAATCCACGGGCGCATCAATTCAGACATTTCGTCGTCCGATATATTTCGCACATTGTCAATTTTGTCGCGGTTGTCGCCCAGCACTTTTTCGACGGCGTTGGTTTTGTCTTTATCGGTGACCTGGATTGTCGCGAACACATCCCATTGGCGGTTCCAGCGTACGACCGCAGTGCCGATTCCAATCGACAGCCCCAGTGCCAATACTGCAAGGAAAGTCATAATGCCCATCAACGCCGTCATAAAAACAGACTGGTCATGGAACAGCGAAAATACAGTTGGTCGTTTCATCCTTGTGCATCCCCAATATTACGAAATTGTTTCGACAGTTCGGCAAAATAGTCGGCACCATCGCGTAGATTGTCTTTGTGTTCGTTGTGCGATGTTGCATGTCCGCGGGACGGGGTCACAAAATTCAGACGATGATTTTCAACATGCATAACCGGGAATTTATATGTATCGATAAGTTTCGTATTATGTGTCGCGATAATAATCGTTGTCCCCAGCATTTTATTCATCTGGATAAACAGGTCCATCAGTCGTGCCGCATTTTCGTCATCAAGATTTCCAGTCGGTTCGTCGGCCAGCATTATTTGCGGCTGGACAATAATTGCGCGCGCGACGGATACGCGCTGTTGCTGGCCCCCGCTGAGTGTTTTTGGGTTTGCGTTTGCGAACTTTGCAAGGCCGACCCAGTCCAATGTTTTCGCTACGATTTTTTTGATTTTCGATTCGTCGACCCCGCGCACGCGCAACGGTAATGCGACATTATCAAACACCGACATATGGGACATCAGGGAATATTCCTGGAACACAATCGCCATTTTGTGGCGCAGCGCGGTGATTTCATCGCGCGACATTTCGTTTGTTGGGTCGCCAAAGATTTTAATTATGCCGCGGCACGGACGATGCAGTTGATAAATTAAACGCAGTAATGTTGTTTTGCCTGCGCCCGATGCACCGGTTAAAAAATAGAACGCGCCACGGCCGATGTTGAACGACACATCGGTCAAAACATCAGTATTTCCGTCGTATCGCGCGCCGACATTTGCAAAAGAAATGATAGTGTTATCTTCCATGATATTGGCATCATAGTAAATTTTTCTTTCGCGGTCAAGGGTCTTTGTTGGGTGTTGGGTTGTGTATTTTTTTCCCGTCACCCCGTTTTTCCGCCGTCACCCCGACGAAAGTCGGGGCCTATTCAGTCTCAGCGTAGCCCGCCGAGATACCGTTTTACAACGGTATGACGGCGGGAAAGGACGGTATGACGGCGGGAAAGGACGGTATGACGGCGGGAAAGGACGGTATGACGGTTAGAGTGGCGCGTAACCGTTATCGATTAGTAATTGATTGTATAAATCATGCCAGTCTGGATTCATTGTTTCGATTATTTTGATTTTCCAGTTTCGTTTCCATTCTTTCATCTGGCGTTCACGCAACACCATATTTTCCAATCTGTCGTACCATTCAAAATAGATCAGTTTATCTAAATTATATCGTGCTGTGAAACTTTTGGGATTGGCTTTGTTTTTATGTTCGAATACGCGACCAATCAAATCAGATGTAGAACCGATATATAATGTACCATTCGGTTTATTAGTCATAATGTAAACATAGCCGCCTGTTTTTTCCATGTGGTTTATGCTATTACTTTACGTGTCTTTTGCAAGTTTTTTTCGTCACCCCGACGAAAGTCGGGGTCTATTCAGTCTCAGCGTAGCCCGCCGAGATACCGTTTTACAACGGTATGACGGCGGGAAAGGACGGTATGACGGCGGGAAAGGACGGTATGACGGCGGGAAAGGACGGTATGACGGCGGGAAAGGACGGTATGACGGCGAAAAAAAACACCCCCAGGAATGGGGGTGGGGGTCAAGGGAATAAGGGGGTATTCCCTGTTTTGGTTACGAATTTGGTAACGATGAAACGTTTTCATTACAACCTGTGTTGAATTTATCCCCGCAGGTGCCGGCTGCAATCGTCTGGCTTGCAGATACAGCCATAACACGCCAGTGCATAGCACCAGTAGATTCAGCAACCAACGAACATGGTGTAGTGTCCGTGCAGATAGTTGATTCTTGTGCTGGGATGTTAGACGCAGGCAGATTGTGGATAGCATCGTATACACCATCAGATTTTACCAAGTTATTTGACCCGTTTGTTGGGGTGGAATCAACAGTGACTGCTACTGGCACACCATCCGATCCAATGTACACAGGTGCTGTTGCAGAACCGATTGGGTTTGTTCCATCATACGTAACAGCTGTTGCTGCATTTTGTTTCAATAGCAACGCTTCGTGTACGGCTTCTCCACTTGGTGCGTGTGTCGTATCATTATCGGTTATGGCACTAGCAACCTTACTATCGGCATAGTTTTTAACAGCGATTGCCTGTGGAATTTTCGCGTTGTCTGCTGCTGTTCCCTGACCAACGTTAGTAAATGCGTCTATACCTGCAACATTGACTTTGACGTTATAAATACCAGTGTTTTCACCAGTTTCCACACGTTCAACTGTGGTGTTGGTACCAGTGGTCATCGTGTCCCATCCACCAGATGCATTACCTACACTGAAACCACTTGTTGATTTGTTTTGATATGTTCCAGTTTGGCTGGCTGTACCTACTGCGATTTTACCATCACTACCGACAACCAAAACTTTGCCAGCATCGTTGGCTGCGTCATCAGTGATAGCAGGAAGGTCGCTTGCCTCTAAATCTGCACCACTGGTTACCAAACCTTTCGCATCGTATGTAATCTTTGTTTTTGTTGCAGCAGTTATACTGGCGTTTGCGTCAACTTTTGTGTCCAATGCGCCTTTGACATCCTCTGCACGGGTCAATGCGTCTTTTGCGGCATCTGATGATCCTGCGGTCAAACCTGTGATGTCAGATGCTTGAGTTGTTGCGTCAACCCATGTTGCGTCACCACGCAGGTACGCATCGTCTTTACCAGCCACTGGTTGGGGAACGATACCAGTTGAACCATTCGTTGAAGCACCTGCAGCAGTAAACACGTTTGCACTGGCTTGTTGACCAACGTATTCTACGACAGCTTTTGGAGTGGTGAACTTGGTGGTGTTATCGCTTGCGTTTGCGATAGTATCTTCGCCTGCACCCGTAACTTTGTCTGCTTTCGCTTGGTATGTTGCGTCGGTATACGCCTGGGACGTTACGATTTTTTTCGTATCAACATCTGCACGCGCAGCGGCACCAGACAGTATCGCCGCGGCAAAGCCTACGAATACTAAACCTTTTACATTTACTTTCATTGTTTGTTCCTTTTGTTTGTTGTTTGTTTGTTTGTTTGTTTGTTTGTCATTGGGTCGATATAACATCATGATTTACATCAATCCAGTGACGTTTTTTCGGTTTTAATTTTGTAATTATTCTCTACAAATTTAATTCCTGAATTTCCTTTTGTTGTTCGTTGTTATGGTTCCGATGGCGTCGGTTCGGACGGTGTCGGTTCCGATGGCGTCGGCGTGGTTGGTTCCAACTGTGTCGCGTCGGCGTTATCAGGCGTGATTACACGGAACCACTGGGCATTGCCATAGCTGTCAACCGATAATACATACTGCATCCCGTCGCCCGTCATTTTGCCGTCTGGCCCAATTTCAATGTCGCCCGGCGCGTTTTTCTTCCACCATTCCATCCAGCTGATAACCTTGGATATGTCGTCCGCTAATTTCGCACGGGCGACCGCACTGTTGGCGATTTTTTCCGTCGTGACTGCGTCATCGGCAATGAAACCCGTGGTGACGGAATCTTCCCATGCCAGTGCGCCAAGGTCGCTTTCGTCCAAGTATGCCATTTCACCAAAGTCGTCGGGATTCAAACTGTTCGTGCTGAGTTTAACATTTCCGTCGGCATCGGTTACCAAAACTTTGTTCTTTACGTTGTCGGGGTTTTCTGCGTCGGTCCATTTTGATTCAACAAACGCGCCCGTTGGGACGATGTTTCCGTTGCTGTCCACTACCAATGCCTTGCCCGCTGCATCGGGGGTTTCAGTCAGGTCATATTGCTTGTCCAACTTGGTCGCCAATTTCCCGTCGATGTCCGAAATCGCATTCGTGATAGCGGTGTTCACGTTCGTGATGCTGGTCTGGATTGCGTCGATGTTCAATTTTTCGCGCAGTTCGGACCATTCGATCACAAGGTGTTTGACACCTTCTTCTTCGTCGGTAAAGCGCCAATAAAGCCCGTCGTCGTCGGTCACGATTTCAATTTCGCGGTCGTCGCCGTCACGACCCTTGTCGCCAATAACGTCGCTAAGGGCGTCGGCAAGCGCATCGACATCCAATGTGACATCGTTGCCATCAACGTGGATGTAATCGTCGCCCGAAAGTTTGCCCTGTTTATCCTTGATATCGGATTCTAATTCGTCAATGCGTTGGGATAATGCCTCGCTGTCGCCTGTGCCCGATGGGGTCGTACTTATCGACTTTGGCGTGCCGATGTATTTGCCAATCGACAGACGCGGTGTCGATGATGCACGATTCGTCAATGTGCCACCCGATGATACCGAACCCGTCGCCGCAGTGCCGCCCGTCGTCGTCGCAGATATCGATGGGCGCAGGCCGCCCGAACCCGTCGAACGCAATGACCCAGACCGCGCCGCCGTCGTCGTCGCCGCCGCCGCCGATGTGTATGTGCCGTCGCCACCAATCGTGCGAACTGTGGGCGCCGCCAGTGCCGCAACCGACACCGCCGAACCACAGATTAAAGATAATAAAGATGTTTTTATTCTCTCTCGCATTTTTTATCTCTTGTTTGGAATTATATCACACTTTTGACTTTATTCCAAAACCGTTTTTAATTTTTTTTAATTTTTTTTTAACTTTTTTTTATTTTTTTTTCGCGCCCCCATCAGAATTCATACCGCAGACCAATCGTGAACGAATTGTCCAAGATAAAGCCAGTCTTTGTTTCCAGCGAATTTAATGGACCGAACCCAGTCACACCACGCGTCAGTGTCGGACCCATCAGCCCAGCAATCCGATAGCGGAAATCAAATGCAACACTTTCCGAAATGTAATTCGTATAGCCAAACATCAGGCCGCCTGTGAATGATGTCCGCGTTTTTTCGCCAGTGTTCGCAACAAAGTGTTCCCAATCAAGTTCGACATGCGGAAACGCAACACCCGCCGCCGCGCCAATGTAAAAGTGACCAATCAATGTGTAATACAAATTCGCCGTCACGTATGGAATAGATAACCGAAATGTGATGCCGTTGTCCGAATCTGTGAACTGGGTCGCCCAGCCGCCCTCTATATCGGCACGCCATGATGGCGCAAACTGAAGCCCGGCAAACACGTTGCCAGTGAACACAGGACGGAACCAATAGTCGTCGTGGTCTGCACCAAGATCGGCAATTGCCGATGCAGGTGTCGCAGAATATTCGTTTTTCCATGTCAGTAAACTTAAACCCAAACGGCCACCAATGTACCAATTCGCAATAAATGAATCGTATGGTGTTATCGAGACCGCTTCGTCGCGATCGGTGTACATTTTGTCATAGTCTGATTCAGATTCAACGTATTCAGCGCCGACGTTCTGTTCAGAAAAAACTTTGTCGCCGTACATGCTGTTGGGATTGTGTGCAGTCACATATATAATGCGATACTTTTTCGGCTTGCACCCGCAGGCTTTGCCACTGCAACCACAGTCACCTGCAAGCGCCGATGATGCTGCAACAAGTAATGAAACCAAGCCAACAGTTATTTTTTTCATATGATTCTCCTGAATTCCTTTGGGGAATATTATATCATATTTTTAGGCAACAAAAAAGCGCAAAAAAATTTTTTGCAAAAAAAAAATCGCCCGTGTGGGCGATGATTACATTTTCTTGATCGCAGAGACGTCGATTTCCATGACAGACATACCGTTTTTGTCGACTTCGCCCCAGATTTCAACCATGTCGGTCGGCGAAACAGTCACACCGTTCCAGTCTTCTTCGTCGATTTCCATGTTTATTGTGCCTGTATTGTCCTGGAATATGTATGAATTCTCGCCGTTCTGGCGCAGTAAATAGCCACGGACAACAACCGGCGAATTGTCGGCAAGACCGCGGACTTCTTCGACGGTCATAACGGTCATCGTGTTGTCGTTGTTCATGTTGTTGGATGTGTTCGCCATGTTCCCAGAACCTGCAAAGGCGGCGCTGGACGCGATTATGCCCATTAATGTAAGCAGTGATATTTTTTTCATGTTTCTTCCTTTGGTTGTTATGATGTTTTTGTGCGTTTTCACACAGTACCAGTATATCGCTTTTGGTGGCGCGTTTGTTCAGGAATGGTTTCGGCACTTTTGGTTGAAATTGTGTAAAATTATGCTAGTCTGGGGTGCAGATGCAAAGGACAACACAATGGAAAAGAAAAATCAAAATATGCAAATGCAACCAAATCGCCCTGTGATGCGGCCTTTGCCGATTAATGGGTGTTTGATGGCGATAATACTGTGCGCGGTCGCAGGGATTATGCATTAATGAATGCAAACGTTCGAAAATAAGACTGGAAAACGACAGGCGCAAGTATCAGAAGAATGATACCGTCGCAACGTCAAAAATATCTGATGCTGGTATCGCGCAGTTCAAAAACTTTGTGCGCGGGTGTTAAAGTATTTCATGCAGGTGGGCGCCATTCGTGTTCAGCCATCGGCGTGCACGTTCGACACCAAATCCGTACAGTTCGCGGACCGTCGCCCAAAATTCGGCTGAATGGTCCATGTGGCGGACATGCGCCAGTTCGTGCATTACTACATAGCGCATAACATCATACGGCGCAAGGCCTAATCGCCACGAAAACGATACTGTGCCCGTCGTCGAACGCGACCCCCAGCGCGATGTCGTGTCCCGCAGGCATATTCGGCGTGGCCACAGGTCACGCGGCACAGTGCGAATGATTTCTTTTATCTTGGTCAATAATTCGGACTTTACGAACATTCGCACGCGGTTTTCAATCATACGCGAATCGCCCCCGACAAACAGTGTGCCAGAACCGTCGTCATTTAAAACGAATCGATTCGCGCGAATCTTTGCATCGTATATTACGACAATCGGTGTGCCAAGGAATTCGAATCGGTCACCGGATTGAATGTGGCGTTTTACAGGTGCGTTTGCGAAAAATCGTTCCAACCAGCGGCGCTTTTGTTCAACAAACTTTAATGCGGCGGTGTTCGACGCAATCCAGGGGCGCGATATATCAATGCGTCGTTTGTCGCCCGCATGTGGACGCAACGTTATATTGCGCAGACCGCGTCGTACTGTTATGACAATTGGAATAGTTTCGCCCGATGATGTTGTAAAATTAAATTCTGACATTTTTTAATTTTTTACTAAGCGCAGCGACAATCGCATCCGCATCAAACCCGCATTCACGATACACCATATCGCCCGGGCCCGTCAAACCAAATTCATCGATACCGATTACATCGTCGGCAAATTCAAACCATGGGGTTGGGTTGGCGGCTTCGATTGCAATAACGCGCCCGCGCAGAATTTGTTGTTTGTATTCTGGGTCCGTCGCGCGAAAGTGCGAAACAGATGGCATGCTGACAACCTGGGTTCCGATTTTCATGCGCCGTGCGACGGCGATAGCAAGTGGGACTTCGGATCCTGTGGCAATAATCGTTATTCGTACGCGGTTCATCTTTGGACGATATACGACGTATGCGCCGCTGTCAATATATCCAAACACAGGCGCGCCAACGCGCATAATTTTCTGGCGCGATAAAATGATGCACGAAGGTCGATTTGTTTCAGACAGCGCAGTGCGCCATGACCATGCAACCTCCGCCATATTACAGGGCCGAAATACATTCATATTTGGAATCATACGCAGACCAGGTAATTGCTCAATTGGTTGATGTGTTGGGCCATCTTGACCGACGGCGACGCTGTCGTGGGTCAAGACATATACAACCGGTAATTGCGACATCGCAGAAAGTCGCATCGCACCCCGCATATAATCACTGAATACCAGAAATGTCGAACCAACCGCACGCAGTCCCGAATATGCGATGCCATTCATAATTGCCGCCATTGCGTGTTCACGCACACCATAATTTATATAGTTTCCCGAAAAATCATTGTGTGTGATATCAACAGTGCCCGCGACATGTACATTAGTGCTGTGCCCCAAATCCGCGCTGCCGATTATTATATCGGGTGCTTTATTCAACATGTGTCCAAGGTATATTCCCGACATTTCGCGCGTAGAAACAAATTGTGGCACATCGGGCAACAGCGCGTTTGGTACAGATTCATACCGTGTGCGCGGTGTGTCAGGGCGATTGCGTGCCAGCGCGCGCCACAGTCGGTCGCCACATTCCGAATCGAATTGTGTGATTAAACGATTGATTTCCGAATCGGATAAATCACAGCCGTGTGCGTGCGGTGTGCCGGCAACATTCGAACCGATGCCGATAATGGTGTCGCATTGTACGAATATAGGTGTGTCTGCCGATTCGGTGACTGCGTCATAAATCTCGTCAAAATCGTGCCCGTTTGCCACCCGTACAGACCAGCCCGCTGCCCGCATACGCATTGGGACATTTACATCTGTCTGGGCGGGGCCATCGATGCTGATTCCGTTGTTGTCCCACAGTAATACAAGATTGTTCAATTTATATCGACCCGCGAATGCGATTGCCTCTTGGGCGACGCCCTCCATCAAATCGCCGTCGCTGCACAGGCAATATATGCGGCCATTTGTTCCACGATGTTTTTCTGCGATGGCCATACCGATTGCGTTTGCGATGCCTTGGCCCAATGGACCCGTCGTCGCAGATACGCCATGTATGCCAAATTCAGGGTGCCCCGCCAGCCCCCCAATGCGCCGAAACGAATCTAAATCGCCAACACGATAGCCCGAAAGTTTTAACACAGAATACAACAGTGCCGACCCATGGCCTGCCGATAAAACGAATCGGTCCAATGACGGATTTAATATCACGGCATACATCATCGTCACAATATCGGCCGCCCCAAGTGCGATTCCAATATGGCCACTTTTTGCGCCATATATCGTGCGCAGCGCCGTTGCGCGCAGCGTATTTGACATTTCATGTAAATTCTTGGCATCTATATTCATTTTGTGGTATTATATCACAAAGCAAAGGTTAAACAAAATGTTAAAAATTTGGACAGATGGCAGTTGCCTTGGAAATCCCGGTCCTGGGGGGTGGGCATTTGTTGCCACAGATGGAAAAAATATCGCCGAACGCAGTGGCGGTGAATGTGATACAACAAACAATCGTATGGAATTGACGGCGGTAATTCGGGCAATATCGGCGGCACGTCGTCATGACCAGGTTGAAATTCATACAGACAGCCAGTATGTTAAAAATGGTATGCAAAGTTGGATAAAAAACTGGAAAAAAAATAATTGGCGCACGGCGGATCGAAAGCCTGTGAAAAATAAAGAACTTTGGATGCAACTGGACGAGTTAGCGAGTAAAACAAAGATTCATTGGGTGTGGGTGCGTGGTCACAATGGCAACGAATTCAACGAACGCTGTGACGAATTAGCGCGCACCGCCGCCGAACGGTTAAAATAATTTTTCCCGATTCGTTTTTTCATTGTTGCCCCGTTTTTCCGCCGTCATACCGTGCTTGACACGGTATCTCTGCGGTGTTGCAGAGACCGTTCGTCCCATTCGCTGGCGAAGGGGTGCCAGGTAGCACCTGGCGGGGTAGTGGTCCAGCAAAGCGTATAATTGGCGCATTCGCGCTGTCGCCCCGCACAATTTCCGCTGTCGCCCCGCAATTTCCGCCGTCACCCCGTGCTCCGACACGGGGTCTATTCAGTCTCACTGTATCTGCAGAGGCCCCGACTTTCGTCGGGGTGACGATGATTTTTTTCTGGGCGATTCGGGGTGGACATAAACGAACGTTTATGTCCAGTG
>Ga0310786_10000624_pt1 | contig 56915 bp, 36 predicted proteins | sample AusTroGonzalo_MG_FD_203881 | JGI IMG/M metagenome (GOLD analysis project Ga0310786, IMG submission 203881) | Bovine rumen microbial communities from tropical cattle in Woodstock, Queensland, Australia - Gonzalo_03 (v2) (version 2) | ecosystem: Host-associated > Mammals > Digestive system >...
CCAATCAAAATAAATTCTAAGCATATTTGTCTTATTTGGTTGCAAAGATACAAATAGTAATTGAGAGTACAAACATATTTGATGTTAATAGTTGAATGTTGAAATCATATAAGCATTTTCAACTTGTCAACATTAGAACTTGACAACGCTCTGCAAAGATTATCTTTTGCAGGATCAGTGGCTACAGATTCTGCAAAGGTAAGTTATGGAATGGCTACAAATATTCGAAATTGGCTACAATTTGGCTACAAATTTGAAATACCAGAAAACGAAAAGTCCCGTAAATCATTGATTTACAGGACTCTTTCTTAGGCGCTTCAGGATGGGCTTGAACCAACGACCCCCTGATTAACAGTCAGGTGCTCTAACCAACTGAGCTACTGAAGCGGTTGCGTGTCATTTCTGATTTGCGGGTGCAAAGTTACGTCGTTTTTTTGAAACAGCCAAACTTTTTGGGGAAAATTTTCAAGAAAATATATATTTTTTGTGAAAAAACGGTGAAAAAGTGCGGATTTACCATATAATCATGTAATTTTGCAGTCAGAATCCAATAAAATACGACGATGATACGAAGAATCTTTCTGTGGGTAGTGCTGTTGGCTGCGATGACTCCGGCCTTCGCCCAACGCAAGAGTAATCACAACCTGGAGGTGGGCAAGAATCTGGACATCTTCAATCAGGTGTACAAAAACCTGGATATGTTGTATGTCGACACCCTGAACCCCTCGCAGGTTATCGGTACGGGCATCAAGGCCATGCTGAGCAGCTTAGACCCTTACACGGAGTACTATCCTGAGAGTGAGACGAAGAACCTGAAGATGATGCTGACGGGCAAGTATGCGGGCATCGGGGCGCTGATTCGCTATCATCAGGGCCGTAAGCGCATTGTCATCGACGAACCTTATGAGGGTATGCCTGCCTCTGAGGTGGGGTTGAGGAAGGGTGACATCATTCTCAGCATTGACGACTCGGTGATGACTGACAAGGACGTGAGCTTTGTGAGCAGTCATCTGCGCGGCGATGCCGGCACCAGTTTCGTGCTGAAAGTGGAGCGCCCCTCGACAGGCAAGACGATGAAGTTCAAGATTACGCGCAAGAACATCAAGTTGCCGGAACTGCCTTATTATGGCATGCGTCCAGGAAACATTGGCTATATCAACCTGAACTCGTTCACTGAGGGCTGCTCGAAGGAGGTGCGCCGTGCTTTTGTCGACCTGAAGAAGCGTGGAGCCACGTCGCTCGTGTTTGACCTTCGCGGTAATGGCGGCGGCTCGGAGATGGAGGCCGTTGAGATAGTGAACCTGTGGATGCAGAAGGGTATTACCGTCGTGGAGAACAGAGGTAAGGCGAATCGTACGAACCACGACTATAAGACGCGTGTGGAACCGGTCGACACGCTTATGCCCATTGTGGTGCTGGTGAACGGTGAGACGGCGTCGGCCAGCGAGATTACCAGTGGTGCGCTGCAAGACCTTGACCGTGCAGTAATTATAGGTACGCGCACGTACGGGAAGGGTTTGGTGCAGATGCCGCTCGACATGCCTTATAACACGAACCTGAAGGTGACGACTTCCAAATACTTCATTCCCAGCGGCCGCTGTATTCAGGCCATCAACTACCGCCGAGACGGTGGCGGTGGCTACCGAGAGCGTGTGCCCGACTCGCTGACGCATGTGTTCTACACCCGTAACGGACGTGAGGTACGCGACGGTGGAGGCATCAAGCCAGATTTGGAGGTGAAGGCCGACACACTGCCAAACATCATCTACTATCTCTCGGCTACGGGTCGAGACTCCACAGAGGTGATGTTCGACTATATTGTTGACTATATTGACCGTCATCCGACAATTGCGCCGGCCAGCGAGTTCCACCTGTCGGACGCTGACTTCGATGACTTCAAGCAGCGTGTCATTAAGAGTGGCTTTACTTACGACCCCGTCAGCCGCAAACAGTTTGACGAACTGGTGAAGACGGCTAAGTTCGAGGGGTATTATGACGATGCCAAAGATGCCTTCGACGCGCTGGAAGGCCGACTCACCCACGATGTGGCAAAGGACATGGAACGACATCAGCAGACGCTCAGACACCTGTTGGAGCAGGAAATAATTGCCGCCTACTATTATCAGGAGGGAACCATTGAGGCAGGGCTCAACTATGACAAGCAGATGGAAGCAGCCGAGCAATTGCTGAAGAATCCCGAAGAATATCGGCGGCTACTCATGCCCAAACACTAAAACGGATTCAGAAGGCAAGCGTATTTGTTTGCCGTCAATACTCGTCGTTCTCCGTCCGGGCTATTATCTCGTTCTGCAGCTGTTCGGTCATGTCGTTGAAATAATCGCTGTAGCCAGCGACGCGTACCAACAGGTCGCGGTACTCGTCGGGGTGCTGCTGGGCATCGTGCAATGTGGCGGTATCAACAACATTGAACTGGATGTGGTGACCACCGAACTTGAAGTAGGTGCGGATGAGCGAGGCAAGCTTCTTCTGGTCTTCCTCGCGCTTCAGCAACTGCGGCACAAAGCGGACGTTGAGCAACGTGCCGCCGCTTTTCGTCTGGTCGAGCTTTCCTAATGACTTGATGACTGCCGTGGGTCCGTGGGTGTCGCTGCCATGAGCCGGTGACGTGCCGTCGCTGATGGCAAAGTGGGCAAAGCGGCCGTTGGGCGTGGCACCGCAAACGGAGCCGAAGTAGTTGTGGCAGGTAGTGCTGAGCATGTTCAACTGCGTTTTGCCACCACGGGTATTGGGCCGTCCCTCAATGGCTTTCACCAAGTCATCGTAGACGCGGACAGCAATCTTATCGGCATATTCGTCGTCGTTACCGAAAAAGGGAGTATGGTTGCGGATGTAAGCACGCATAGTAGCACCCCCTTCCCAATTGTTCTTACACGCCTCCAATATCTCGTCCATCGTGTAGCGTTTGTCCTCGAAGACATGCTTCTTGAGGGCGGTGAAACAGTCGGTGATGGTGCCGAGACCCGTACACTGGATGTAGGTGGTGTTGTAACGAGCACCGCCGCTATAGTAGTCGCGGCCTTTCTCAATGCAGTCGTCGATGAAGAGGCTGAGGAAAGTGGCAGGAGCATAGAGTGAGAACATGCGCTCGATGTAGTTGTTGACCGAGAGTTTGAGGTTGACGAAGTAGACCATCTGGCGATGCCAGGCGTCGTAAAGCTCGTCGAAGGTCTTGAACGTTCGTGGGTCGCCTGTCTCCAATCCGAGGCGCTTGCCCGTCTCAGGGTCAATGCCGTTGTTGAGTGTAATCTCCAAGATTTTCGGCGTATTCAGGTAGCCCGTCAGCAGGTAGGCCTCTTTGCCGAAGGCACCCACCTCAATGCAGCCAGAACAGCCACCCTCGCGGGCATCCTCCAAAGTCTTGCCCTCGCGCACGAGTTCCTTAATATATGTATCGGGGTTGAAGATGGAGGGGTAACCGTGCCCCTGTCGGATAACCTTGATACCTGCGAGCAGGAACTCATCAGGGGTGTTTCCGGCAATATGGATAGAGAGGCCGGGCTGCAGCTGGTGCAGCTCCTCCTGAATCTCCAGTATCATGTACGACAACTCGTTAGTGGCGCTATGTCCCTCACGGTCAACGCCGCCGATGTTGATATTCGTGAAGTCGTTGTAGGTACCCGATTCCAAAGCAGTAACACCTACCTTCGGCGGTGCTGGCTGATTATTGAACTTAATCCACAGGCAGCTCAGCAGCTCTTTTGCCTGGTCACGGGTCAGCGTACCGTCTTCCAATCCTTTTTGGTAGAACGGCCACAGGTGCTGGTCTATATGTCCTGGGTTCATCGAGTCCCATCCGTTCAGTTCCGTCACCGTTCCGAGGTGTACGAACCAGTACATCTGGATGGCTTCCCACAAGTCGCGGGGAGCATGGGCAGGCACCCAGCGGCAGACGTCGGCAATCTTCTTGAGCTCCGCGATGCGGCGCTCTTCACTTAACTCATCGGCCATCTGCTCGGCCAGTTCAGCGTGCCGCTCAGCAAAAAGGATGGCGGCGTCGCACGAGATGACCATTGCCTCCAACTCCTGCTGCTTGTCGGTAGCTTCAGGGTCGTTGATGTAGTCGAGGCTGTCAATCTTCCGCTGGATGCGGGCTTTCACGTCCAAGAGGCCCTCATGGTACATCTTGCCGTCCATCGCCGTATGGCCTGCGGCGCGCTGTTCCATAAACTCCGTAAAGACACCAGCATGGTAGGCTTCCTCCCACTCCTTCGACACATGATTGAAAATGCGCTCGCGCTGTGTTTTGCCCTTCCAGTAGGGAATGACCTCGCGTTCGTAGGTGTCGATGTTCTCCTGGCTGATGGTGTAGCGCTGCAACTCGCGTTCGTTCAGCGTGTGCAGGTCTTCTACCGAATGGCAGGTCAGTTCTGGGAACGTGGGCACTGCTTTGGGTAGCGGGCCGCGCTCACCTACAATCAGCTCGTCGGGGCCGATGTAGATGGTTTTCTTCTTACAAATCTCGTAAAAGTTACGGGCCCGCAGCACAGGTGTGGGCATCGTACCGTAGTTCTCCTTATAAAATGCTGTTTCGATGAGGGCCCGCTCGATGCTGAGCGTTGTCGGCGTGTCGAAGTTCTGCTGACGCAGGCGCTTGATACGCTCGTTCATGCCACCCAGATTTTCGGGGTATTTGATATTTCTGTTCATTTGAATAACGAGTATTCCTTCACGTCCCAAGCCAAAGCACTGGCTCCGAGTATGTCGCGCTCACCCTCCTTGAGGATAGACACAAGGATGCGGGTTTTGTTCCTGATGTTTGGGAATACGTGTTCCTCGAAGGACTGCCGCAAGGGTTTCAGCAGCCATTTGCCCGCTATTGTCATGTCGCCTGTCAGTATTATGGCCTCCGGATTCAGGATGGAAGCATAGTTTGCGAGTCCGAGTCCTAACATGGTACCCGTCCTGCGGAAAGCCTCAATGGCCAGTTTGTCACCCTTATCACAACACTTTGCAATGGAAAGGATGTCCAGTTCTGGCAGGTCTTTCAACAGTGTCGGCTCGTCGCTCTCGGCCATGATATCCTCAACGGTTTTCATCAAGCCTTTATTGGAACAATAGGTCTCCAGACAACCTTTGTTTCCACAGCCGCACAATCTTCCGTCTTTTTCCACGCAGGTATGTCCCACTTCGCCGGCAAAACCGTCATTCCCCAGATGAGGCATACCGTTCGAGTAGAAGCAGCTGCCCAATCCGCCGTGGCTCATGGATACGACCACGAAGTCTTTCATGCCGTGAGCACTTCCGTAGGCTTTCTCGCCCAACGCCGTGATATGGGCATCGTTGGCAAGTGCCACTGCCAGTCCCACACGGTCGCGAAGCATCGCTGCCAGGGGGATGATGCCCTTCCAGGGGAGGTTGGCCGCATTTTCTATACACCCCGTCACAGAACTGGCACTGGGTGAACTGATGCCGATAGAACGTATCATTCCGTGACCGCCGTTTTCCTCCATCAGTATGAGAAGCTTCTCGGCCAACGCAGTTACAAAATCGTTCACATCAGGATAGTCGGTTGTGTCGAAATAATCCTGAGCCACAATTTCTCCCCGCACGTCCACAATGCCGTAGGTCGTCCTTTCCAAGCGGATGTCAATGCCGATTACACGGGTCTTAATCTGGTCTACACTCTCTTCAATTGTTTCCATACTATTTACATTTTGATTAACGACGTTATTGCTTTATTCACAACTCGTCGGCAAAAATAGCAAAAAAAAACGAGAGTGCCAAACTTTCTGCCAGAAAAGTAAGAAACTTTTTGCAATAAGCACAATTGACGGCACTTTATGTCGTTCCGTCAATATGCCATTTCATGGACACCTTTGACGGCACTTTATGTCGTTCCGTCAATATGCCATTTCATGGACACCTTTGACGGCACATTTAGTCGTTCCGTCAATATGCCATTTCATGGACGCCTTTGACGGCACATTTAGTCGTTCCGTCAATATGCCATTTCATGGACACCTTTGACGGCACGGCCACTGGGGTCGTTCATGTTCTTGAAGGCGGCATCCCATTCGAGGGCGATGGCGGTGGAGCATGCAACAGAAGCTTCGCTTGGAACACTGCGGGCGGCACTGTCGCTGGGGAAGTGCTCAGCGAAGATGCTGCGGTAGTAATACTCCTCCTTATTCTTCGGGGGGTTGATGGGGAAGCGCTCGGCAGCGTGAGCCATCTGTTCGTCGGAAACCGCTGCCGTCGTTACGGCTTTCAGCGTGTCAATCCAGCTGTAGCCAACACCATCGCTGAACTGCTCCTTCTGGCGCCAGGCGACTTCTTCGGGCAGCAGGTCGGAGAAGGCTTCGCGTACAATCTTCTTTTCTATAGTATTGCCAGAACACATCTTAGCCTCAGGGTTGGTACGCATGGCAACATCGAGGAACTCCTTGTCCAAGAACGGGACACGGCCCTCGACGCCCCAGGCCGAGAGGCTCTTGTTGGCACGGAGGCAGTCGTAGAGGTAGAGTTTTCCTAACTTGCGTACGGTCTCCTCATGGAAAGCCTGCGCATTGGGTGCTTTGTGGAAGTACAGATAGCCGCCAAAGATTTCGTCGGCACCCTCGCCTGAGAGCACCATCTTGATACCCATCGACTTGATGACGCGAGCCAGCAGGTACATCGGCGTGGAGGCTCGGACGGTGGTGACATCGTAGGTCTCGATGAAATAGATGACGTCACGGATGGCGTCAAGGCCTTCTTGGATGGTGTAGTTGATTTCGTGGTGAACGGTACCGATGTGGTCTGCCACAAGCTTGGCTTTGGCGAGGTCGGGTGCACCTTTCAGCCCAACAGCGAACGAGTGCAGGCGGGGCCAGTAGGCACGGGTCTTCGAATCGTCCTCGATGCGGTGCTCACTGAACTTCTCAGCGAGGGCAGAGATGACAGAAGAGTCGAGACCGCCACTGAGCAGCACGCCATAAGGCACATCAGACATCAGCTGACGCTTGACGGCAGCGGTTAGGCCGTCGCGGATGGCTTCAACACTGGCGGGGTTATCCTTCACGGCATCATACTGCATCCAGTCGCGACGATAGTACCACTTCATGCCAGGGTCTACACTCCAATAGTAATGTCCAGGCAGGAACGGTTCGTAGCGTTCGCACTGTCCCTCGAGGGCTTTCAGCTCGCTGGCGACATAGACGGTGCCGTCGCTGTCGTAGCCTATATATAAAGGTATAACGCCTATGGGGTCGCGGGCAATGAGGAACTCGTTGCGTTCCTCATCGTAGAGGACAAATGCAAAAATGCCGCTGATGTCCTCAAGGAAGTTGATGCCCTTCTCGCGGTAGAGTGCGAGAATGACCTCACAGTCACTGCCCGTCTGGAACTCGTACTGCCCGGCGTAGCGGCGGCGAATCTCCTGATGGTTATAGATTTCGCCATTGACGGCAAGTACCTGCTTACGGTCGGACGAATATAGCGGCTGTCCACCTGATTCCGGGTCTACAATGCTCAGTCGTTCGTGGGCGAGGATGGCACTCCCGCCACAATATATGCCACTCCAGTCTGGTCCGCGGTGACGGATCTTCTGACTCATCTTCAATGCTTTCTCTCGGAGCTCATGCGTCTGCTCCTTCACGTTCAATATTGCTACAATTCCACACATATAGATTATTTACTATTTGACGATTTACGATTTACAATTATATATTTACAGATAAGAGAGGTAGAGGTAATTGGTTTGTGCCGGATATTCGGCAGCAAGGGTGTCAATCTGGTTGACGGTGGGTATGATGCCGAGCTCCTTACGCCAGGCACGGACGGTAAGGCCAGCCTGCTCCATTTTCATGCGGTTCTCCAAGCCGATGGCGCGGGCTATCTGGAAGTCGGAGAAGCCGTAGACCTTAGCTGCGTGCAGCACGTGGAACACCTCCGGTGAGCGCAGGTATTCCATGAACTCGCTTGGTTCCATGAACTCCGACACCTCGGACAGCAGGGCGTTCTCCTTCAGCTGCTGGTCTATGTCGACGATGTGGCGCAGTTTCTCGAGGAACCAGCGGTCAATCATTGTCAGACAGTGAATCTGCTCGACAGTATAGCCTATCTTCATAGCCTCAGAGATAGCAAAGATGCGGGTGTCAGTAGGCTTAAGGAAAGCCCCACCCCCAACCCCTCCCGCGGGGGAGAGGCTTTTATTTTCGACGAAGCCGTGCATGCCCTGACCAATCATGCGCAGACCTTTTTGCAGGGCCTCCTCGAAGGTGCGACCGATGGCCATCACCTCGCCGACACTCTTCATCGATGAGCCGAGCTCGCGTTTCACACCATGGAACTTCGTCAGATCCCAACGTGGGATTTTTACTACCACGTAGTCGAGGGCGGGTTCGAAGAAGGCGCTGGTGGTCTTTGTGACGCTGTTCTTGAGGTCGAAGAGACCGTAGCCGAGCCCCAGCTTGGCGGCAACGAAGGCGAGGGGATAACCCGTGGCTTTCGACGCAAGTGCCGACGAACGGCTGAGGCGGGCGTTCACCTCGATGACACGGTAATCCTCGCTTTGCGGGTCAAGGGCGTATTGCACGTTACATTCGCCGATGATACCGATATGGCGGATAATTTTGATGGCCAGTGCGCGTAGTTTATGGTATTCGCTGTTGGTAAGTGTCTGCGACGGAGCAACCACAATTGATTCGCCGGTGTGTATGCCCAGCGGGTCGAAGTTCTCCATGTTGCAGACAGTGATGCAGTTGTCGAAGCGGTCGCGCACCACCTCATATTCTATTTCCTTCCAACCCTTGAGGCTCTTCTCGACGAGTACCTGCGGCGAGAACGAAAAGGCTTCTTCAGCCTGTGTCAGCAGTTCTTCCTCGTTGTCGCAGAAGCCTGAGCCAAGGCCGCCAAGAGCGTAGGCAGCTCTTAATATAACAGGGAAGCCCAACTCATGGGCCGCCCGCTGCACCTCTTCTACAGTTGAGCAAGCCTCGCTCTTGATGGTCTTCACGCCAATCTCGTCGAGGCGTTTCACGAAAAGGTCGCGGTCTTCAGTGTCGATAATCGCCTGCACGGGGGTACCGAGAACGCGGACACCGTATTTCTCTAAGACGCCGCGCTGGTACAGCTCCACGCCGCAGTTCAGCGCCGTCTGTCCACCAAAGCTGAGCAGGATGCCGTCGGGCCGTTCCTTCTCGATGATACGCTCCACAAAGTCGGGTGTTACCGGCTGGAAATATACCGTATCGGCCACATCCTTGCTGGTCTGTACCGTCGCGATGTTAGGGTTGATGAGTATCGTCCGTATGCCTTCTTCTTTCAGCGCCTTCAATGCCTGTGAGCCACTATAGTCGAACTCACCTGCCTGACCTATCTTCAGGGCACCGCTACCCAAAAGCAGAACCTTAGCCTCACCTCCGGCCCCTCTCGCGATGGAGAGGGGAGTGGTTAGTTTTTCCGTTGCATTTCCGTGTTGAGAGTATATACTCCCCTCCCCTCTGCGGGAGGGGTCGGAGGTGAGGCTCCTTATAAACTCATCAAACATCCATTCCGTGTCAGTAGGTCCGCTGCACGCTTCTGGGTGGAACTGTGCCGAGAACCAAGGATTAGTCTTATGGCGGATGCCCTCGTTTGAACCGTCGTTCATGTTCACGAAGAGTGGTTCCCAATCAGCAGGCAGCGTCTTGTCGTCGACGGCATAACCGTGGTTCTGCGAGGTGATAAAACACTGTGTGCTACCCACACGCTGAACGGGTTGGTTGTGCGAGCGGTGACCGTATTTCAGTTTGTAGGTCTTGGCGCCTGCGGCACGGGCCAGCAACTGGTTACCCAGACAGATACCCATGCAGGGCCGTACCGTCTTATTGTTCAGGAACCTACGGATGTGTTCCACCGTTTTACCACATTGTTCTGGGTCGCCAGGACCATTGGCGAGGAACAAACCGTCGAACTCCAGCTGATTGAAATCGTAGTCCCACGGCACACGAATCACCTCCACACCTCTTTTCAGCAGGCAGCGGATGATGTTCGCCTTCACGCCACAGTCCACAAGCGCCACTCTTTTTAGTGAAGAATCAGGAGTGAGCGAACTGTCAGGTTTGTAGGTAACAACCTCTTTGCAGCTCACCTTCTCCACCCAGTTCACACTTCCATAGTCATCCTGCGCAGCCACTACCCTCCGTTCAAGGGGAGTCGTCAGGGGTGAGGTCTGCATCTCAATCCTTCCCATCATCACGCCGTGCTCTCGCAGCACCTGCGTCAGCCGTCGCGTGTCGATGCCTGTAATGGCGGGAATCTTCTCCCGTTTCAGCCATGCTGCCAATGATTCTTTTGCATTCCAGTGACTGTACAGTTCACTGTAGTCTGTTACAACAAGTCCCTTGACGTGAATCTTGTCGCTTTCCAAGACAGGTAAAGCCCCACCCCCGACCCCTCCCGCGATGGGGAGGGGAGTGGTTTCCTCTGCTGCTGCATCTCCGCCTTGAGAGTATATACTCCCCTCTCCTTCGCGAGAGGGGTTGGGGGTGAGGCTTTGAACTCCGTAATTTCCAATCAACGGATAGGTAAATGTCAGTATCTGTCCCGCATAGCTTGGGTCGGTGAGGCTCTCAGGGTAACCCGTCATGGCGGTGTTGAACACCACTTCGCCAACCGTGTCCTCCTCATATCCGAAGCTCCAGCCGTGGAACTCGGTACCGTTACTCAATATCAGTCTTGCTTCTCTCATATTTCAATACGTGGTCGTTATTTTGCACATTCCTCAATGAACGACATGAACAGCGGGTGCGGATGGAGCACGGTGGACGAATACTCGGGATGGAACTGCGTGCCGATGTACCAGCGCTTGTCGGGTATCTCTACAATTTCCACAAGGTTAGCGGCGGGGTTGATTCCAACGCACTTCATGCCCGCAGCCTCGTACTCGTCCAAATACTGGTTGTTGAACTCGTAACGGTGGCGATGGCGCTCTTTTATGAGGCACTCTTCGCCATAAGCCTCGTAAGTGCGACTACCCCTTATCAGCTCGCACTCATAGGCACCCAGTCGCATGGTGCCGCCCATCTGAGTGATGTTCTTCTGCTCTTCCATGATGTCGATGACGTTTATAGGCTCTTGGTGACCACTTCCCTCCATATCAGGGAGGGGCTGGGGGGTAGGTCTAAACTCAGCGCTGTTGGCATCCTTGTAACCCAGTACGTTGCGTGCAAACTCGATGACCATCATTTGCATGCCCAGACAGATGCCGAAGGTGGGGATGTCGTGAGTGCGGGTATATTCGGCGGCAATGATTTTGCCTTCTATGCCGCGCTGACCGAAGCCTGGACAGATAACCACGCCTTGCATACCCTTTAGCTTCTCGCCGACGTTCTTCGAAGAGATCTCCTCGCTATTAATAAAATGTATCTTTGCCTTCACGTCGTTATAGATACCAGCCAGGTTCAGGCTCTCGCGGATGCTCTTGTAGGCATCCTGCAGGTCATACTTGCCCACCAGTCCGATGTGTATCTCGCGAGTGGCATTGCGCTGCTTGTCAAGAAAGTCGTGCCAGGGTTTCATGGCGGGTGTCTCTCCTACGGGTATCCCTATCTTCCTCAAGATGGCGGCATCGAGCCCTTGATGCTGCATGTTCACAGGCACCTCGTAGATGCTGGGCATGTCTTCGCTCTGCACCACACACTCCAGGTCAACGTTACAGAACGATGCCACTTTCATGCGCAGTGCGTCGTCGAGGTGGCGTTCCGTCCGCAGTACGAGAATGTCGGGTTGTATGCCCATCGACTGCAGTTCCTTTACGCTGTGCTGCGTGGGTTTTGTCTTCAGTTCATCGGCGGCTTTCAGGTAGGGTACGTATGTAAGATGTACGCACACAGCATTGCGGCCCAGCTGCCAGCGCAACTGTCGGATAGCCTCCATAAATGGCGCACTCTCGATGTCTCCGATGGTGCCGCCGACTTCGGTGATGACGAAGTCATAAGCCTCACTCCCGCCCCCTCTCGCGGGGGAGGGGTCGGGGGTGAGGCTTCTTAACATCCGGCGTTTGATCTCGTCTGTGATATGCGGTACTACCTGAATCGTCTTGCCCAAGTAGTCGCCGTGGCGCTCTCGGTCGATGACCGTCTTGTAGATGCGCCCGGTGGTGATGGAGTTGTCGCGCGTGGTGTGGATGCCCGTAAAACGTTCGTAATGTCCCAGGTCCAGGTCAGTCTCCATACCGTCCACTGTTACGTAGCACTCGCCGTGCTCGTAGGGGTTCAGCGTACCCGGGTCGATGTTGATATACGGGTCGAACTTCTGAATGGTGACTTTAAAGCCGCGTGCCTGCAGTAGCTTTCCGATGCTGGCAGAGATGATACCCTTGCCCAATGATGAGACCACGCCGCCAGTTACAAAGATGTATTTTGTTTCCATAAATAAAACGCATTTATGGACTGCAAAGGTATAACTTTTCTCACAGCTCCAGTACAATCCGTCCTGTCTTTTCATCTACATTTTCGCCCAAAATAACAATTTGCAAGCAAAACACCCGTTTTTGCTTGCAAATTGTAAACGACTGCCCGTCCTTTGCCCCCAGAATGGTTACAATCCGTTATTTCTCGTAGAATTCGACGAATGCCTTATTGACACGGCGTACGCCGCCAGGGGTGGGATAATGCCCCGTGAAGTACCAGTCACCATGGTGATTGGGAATGGCGGTGTGAAGTCCCTCGATACTTTGAAAGACGAGTTCGATGGGAGCTTCCATGCCTTGCGGACGCAACATCTCCACGATTTTCGTATTGATTTCCTTGACGGTAAAGGGAGCATAGATGGCGCGAACAGGAGTGCCCACTCCTGCTTTACATGCCTGATAGGTTTCGTCGATGACACTTTGCATGCCGCGTTCCTTTAATAGTGCAATGGCGGCGCGGAAGGCACAAAGTTCCTCGAGGTGGGCCATGTCTATGCCGTAATAGTCGGGATAGCGTATTTGTGGACTGCTCGACACCATGACGATTTTCTTCGGATGCAGGCGGTCGAGAATCTTGAAGATGCTTTCGCGGAGGGTTGTGCCACGTACAATGCTGTCGTCGATGATGACGAGATTGTCCTCGTAAGGGCGCAGTGAGCCGTAGCTGATGTCATAGACGTGGGCGGCGAGGTCGTTTCGCTCGCTGTTGTCGGCAATGAAGGTGCGGAGTTTGATATCCTTCCACACCACTTTCTCGGTGCGTACGTTAACACCCTCCGACTTCCCCCCAGAAAGGAGGCTTTTGCGTATGCCGTCGATCATGCCGTAATATGCTACCTCGGCCGTGTTAGGAATGAATGAAAACACAGTGTTGTTGACATCGCCGTCGATAGCCTGCAGGATGGCGGGTACTAACTGCTCGCCTAAGCGTTTGCGCTCCTGATAGATGTCGCGGTCGTTGCCACGACTGAAATAGATGCGTTCAAACGAACAGGCGGCATCACCTCGAGGGGCGAGGATGCACTCCATGCGACTCTCTCCGTTCTTACGCACCATCAGTGCCTCACCGGGCTTTAGCTCACAGATGTCCTCACACTGCAGGTCGAAGGTGGTCTGAAGTACGGGGCGCTCGCTGGCTACAGCCACTACCTCGTCGTTCTCGTAGTAGAATGCCGGACGGATGCCCCAAGGGTCGCGCATGGCGAACATCTCGCCGCTGCCCGTCAGTCCGCAGATGACGTAGCCACCGTCATAGTCGGCCATAGCCGTGCGCAGCACATTTGCCATGTTCACGTTGTCGTCGATGTATCGGGTAATATCTCGTCCCTCCAGTCCGTCGGCCTTTGCCTCGACAAAGAGGCGTTCCACTTCGCGGTCTAACCGATGACCGAGCCATTCAAGCATAATGTAGGTATCGCTGTAGATGCGTGGGCACTGACCCATGGCGGTGACTTTCTTGAACAGCTCGTCTACGTTCGTCATGTTGAAGTTGCCGCAGAGGCAGAGGTTCTTGGCCTTCCAGTTGTTGCGGCGCAGGAAGGGGTGAACGTAGGTCAGTCCAGACTTGCCTGTGGTGGAATAGCGCAGGTGACCCATATAGAGCTGCCCGGCCATTTCCCTCTTGACGCGGGAGAATATCTCGGTGATGGCATTCTTGCCCTCAGCCTTCTCGCGGAACATGTACTCTGTGCCGGCTTCTGTGTCGAGTCTGACGGTACCAAAACCCGCACCCTCCTGTCCGCGGTTGTGCTGCTTCTCCATCATCAGGTACAGCTTGTTGAAGCCGTATGCCCACGTGCCATATTTGCGTTCGTAGTAGTCGAGCGGTTTCTTCAGGCGAATCATCGCCACGCCACATTCATGTTTCAGCTGTTCCATCATGGGATGCTATAAATGAAAGCTATTTGTTTTCTTTCTCTCTAATGTGTTCCTCGTATTCAGCCAGTTCTCGCTCACCGATGTGGGCCAGTCCGTAGTGCTCGTCGTGCTGCGAGAAGTCGAGACCGACCTTTTCGCTGTAGGCTGAGACGCGCATGGGGATGAGCATGTCGATAAGCTTATAGCCTGCCCAGCTCATGACAAATGTATAGACGAACACGATGACAATGGCCAGCAGATGATAGAGGAAGATGACAAAACCGTCCCACGTGCCGGCGATGAGTCCTTCCTGAATGAAAATACCTGTCAAGACGGTGCCGAAGATACCACCCGTTCCGTGCGTCGGGAATACGTCGAGGGCATCGTCGATGCGGGAGTGCGAACGCCAATAGACGGCAACGTTACAGATAAGCGTGATGACGAAGGCAATGAAGATGCTCTGCCCAACGGTGACATAGCCTGCCGACGGCGTGATGGCCACCAGACCAACGACGCAACCCACGGCAGCACCCATGGCGGATGGCTTGCGACCGCGCAGACAGTCGAAGAATATCCACGTCATCATGGCTGTTGCCGAGGCGGTGTTTGTGTTCAGGAACGCCTTGATGGCCTGCCCGTCGGCATGGAGCGACGAGCCTGCGTTGAATCCAAACCAGCCTAACCACAGCATGGCGGCGCCAAGCAGCACAAACGGGATATTGGCAGGCTCGCTCTTACGGGTATCGGCCTTGCGTCGTCCTAAATAGATGGCGCCAGCCAAGGCAGCCACACCACTGGAGGCATGCACCACGATACCACCCGCAAAGTCGATGACACCCCATCGGCAGAAGAGTCCCTCAGGGTGCCACGTCATGTGAGCCAGCGGACAGTAGATGACGAAGAAGAAAAACATCATGAAGAACATGTAAGCCGAGAAACGCACACGCTCGGCAAACGAGCCCGTAATCAGCGACGGTGTGATGATGGCGAACTTCATCTGGAACAGGGCGAACAGGGCCAGCGGTATCGTTGCTCCACCTAATGTGTTACCCGCAGGGGTGGTATAGACTGCTCCCCCTACACCGTGGAACATGGGGAACGTCAGCGGCGAGCCGATAATGCCGCCTATGTCGTCGCCAAAGCACAGCGAAAAACCGATAACCACCCACAGCACCGAGATCAGTCCCATGGCGATGAACGACTGGAGCATCGTCGAAATGACGTTCTTCGCTCCCACCATGCCGCCGTAGAAGAACGACAGGCCAGGTGTCATCATCAACACGAAAATGGTAGCTGTGATTAGCCAAGCCACATCGGCAGCCGAAATGACAGACCAGTCACAATCGAATGTAGGTTCACCTACAAAAATGCCTGCCAGGGCAATAATAGCCATGGCGGTCATCAGAATCATCCAACGTTTCTTTACTTTCATATTCTTCTGTTATTTAGTTATTTGGTCGTTTCGTCGTAAGTAAAAAGCCCTCCCTTCCGTCGGTAGTGGCGGAAGAGAGGGACACCTGGAAAGATTACGGTTGCAGCGTTAAACCAAAGACCAGGTATGCTTTCTGGGCACAGGGGTTGGTGGCGACCTGCGCGAAGACGGGGATGGAGAAGGAATCTGTCACGCGGATGTCCTTCGTAGCCCGCAATGAGATGTTGGTGACAGCAAAGCCCGTGGTGCCGTATGACGTCGTGGCAAAGGGGACGGCACCGGCCGTAGCAGTCCAGTCTACTGTAGCAAGCTTAAATGGGACAGCTACCTCTGCGTAACTGCTGTAGGCCCGCTTGCCGTCCTTGTTCACGCCGTCGTTGCCGGCAAAATTGGTGTACCACTGCACGCTGGCCAGTCCGAAGTCGTAGCCGATGTTGGCCTCGAAGACATGGTTCGTGCCGTGGGCATCGTACTTGAAGTAGCGATTCTGAGGGTCGAGACCTGCATTGAACCAGTAGTCGGTGACGCCGATGTTCAGTCCGCCGATGGAGTAGGCGAGCGTCAGGTCGAACTCCTTCGTGTCGGCGGGTTCGGACAGTCCCACGCTGCCCCAGCCCGAAAGCGAGAGGCCCTTGTAGCTGATGCCGAGCGTCGGCTGCAGCGATACACTGCCCAGGTCCTGACCACGCCAGATGTACTGGCTGACGATGTCACTACCAATCGTTGTCTCTATCTCATTCTGTGCCAAAGCGGGTAATCCACTCAGCACACTGATTGCGAATATAAATATCTTTTTCATAACCTTATCCCTTTTACCTTTTTACTATTTTACCTTTTTACTTTTTTACCTTTTACTTTTTTACCTTTTTACCTTTTTACCTTTTTACTTTTTTACCTTTTTACCTTTTTACTTTTTTACCTTTTCACTTTTTTACCTTTTTTACCTTTTTACTTTTTTACTTTTTTACCTTTTTACCTTTTACTTTTTTACCTTTTTACCTTTAGTTATAGCAAAGCTCTCCGTGTTCGTAGACATCGAGACCCTCTTCTTCAATGCGCTTGTCTACGCGCAGGCCGTGCAGATACTTGATGCCATAGAACAGGGCGAAACCACAGGCAGCAGCCCAGAGGTCGATGACGAGGACACCGAAGCACTCGGCTCCGAAGAAGCCCCAGCCGTGACCATAGAAGGCACCGTTTGAAGTTGACAGCAGACCTGTCATCAGCGTGCCGAGGATACCGCAGACGCCGTGTACAGAGGAGGCACCGACAGGATCGTCGATGTGCAGACGGTGGTCTATGAACTCGATGGCATAAACCAGCACGATGCCGCAGACGAGACCGATGATGACGGCTCCGACGGGTGAGACAAGGTCACAGCCTGCAGTGATGCCCACGAGACCCGCCAGCACGCCGTTCAATGTCAGCGAGAGCGACGGCTTGCCGTACTTCATCCACGTGAGGAACATCGTGGCTGTGCCGCCAGCAGCAGCTGCAAGGTTTGTCGTCAGGAACACGTGCGAGATGGCGATGCGGTTCACTTCGCCGCTTGCAGCCAACTGCGAGCCGGGGTTGAAGCCGAACCAGCCGAGCCAGAGAATGAACACACCCAGCGCTGCCATCATCAGGTTGTGGCCGGGAATGGCGCGGCTCTTGCCGTCCTTGCCATATTTACCCAGACGGGGACCGAGAACCATTGCTCCGATGAGGGCCAGCACGCCGCCCACGCTATGGACGATGGCTGAACCGGCAAAATCGTGGAACACGTCGCCGAACGTCGACATCATGAATCCGTCAGCTGCATCGTTGCAGAGCCAGCCGCCGCCCCACGTCCAGTGTCCTTCGATCGGGTAGATGAACAGCGAGATGAACGCCGAGTAGATGAGATACATCGAGAACTTCGTGCGCTCAGCCATGGCACCGCTCACAATTGTGGCACTTGTGGCACAGAACACGGTCTCGAAAATCAAGAATCCTTCCACGGGCAGGTCGCCCTTGTAGAAACTCAGGTCGCCCCAGTTGGGTGCGCCGATGAAGCCTGCACCCTCGCTTCCGAACATGAAGCCGAAGCCGAGGAGAAAGAACAACAGCGAGCCGAACATGAAGTCGACAAAGTTCTTCATCAGGATGTTTGCCGTGTTCTTACTACGGGTGAATCCCGCTTCGCAGAGTGCGAATCCCGGCTGCATCCAGAAAACCAACATGGCTGCCAATAGCATCCATACGGTATCGAGTGATAATCCAATTTCGTTCATACTATTTGTGTTTGTGTTGTTACCTTTTACCCTTTTACCTTTTCACTTTTTTACCTTTTTACTTTTTTACCTTTTTACCTTTTTACTTTTTTACCTTTTTACTTTTTTACCTTTTTACTTTTTTACCTTTTTACTTTTTTACCTTTTTACTTTTTTACCTTTTTACCTTTTTACCTTTTTACCTTTTTACTTTTTTACCTTTTTACCTTTTTACTTTTTTACTTTTTACCTTTACTTCTTGTCGCGTAATACGGTGTCGCCGCTCTCGCCTGTACGTATGGAATAGGTTTCCAGCACGTCGCTGACGAAGATGCGGCCGTCGCCTATCTCGCCCGTATGGGCAACCTTCAGGATGACCTGCACAGTAGGTTCGAGGAAAATGTCGCGGCACACGATGGTGATGGCAACGCGCTCTATCACGTCCGTCGAGTACTGCACGCCGCGGTAGATGCGTTCCTGTCGGCTCTGTCCGATGCCGTGTACGTCGTGGTACTCAAACCAGTTGATGTCGGAGGACAGCAGCGCCTCTTTCACCTCTTCGAACTTGGTCTTGCGGATAATTGCTTCAATCTTTTTCATACCTTAAATACCTTTAGTTGTTTACACTTTGTCAATTGACGGGTGCAAAGGTACGACATTTTGAAAGAAAGACAAGCGGTTTTCTGTGCATTTTGACTTTAATAATTTATTTTTGCTAACTTTCTGTCAGACAATCTCGGCTTTTGCTTACAATCCGTAAGAAAACCACCCACTTTTACTTACGATTCGTAACCCAATGCCGTTGCAAAGATGTTTTTTGCTATCGAAACCTTGTGTTTTCCCCCGAATCGTAGTAATTTTGCCGAAAAAATGAAAGAGAAAGTAAGATTCACCAAGATGCATGGAGCGGGTAACGACTACATCTATGTCAACACCTTATTATATAAAATACCCGATCCGGTAGCAGCGGCCATCGCCTGGAGCGACCGCCACAAGGGTATTGGCAGCGACGGACTGGTGCTCATCGGAGCGTCGCCCGTTCCTGAGGCAGATTTTTCCATGCGCATCTTCAATGCCGACGGCTCCGAAGCCATGATGTGTGGCAATGCGTCGCGGTGTATCGGCAAATATCTCTATGAGCGAGGACTGACAACACAAACACAAATTCGCTTGCTGACGCTCTCTGGCATCAAGACGCTGGAGTTGCATGTAAAAAGTGCCACCCCTGACCCCTCTCCAAGTGGTGAGGGGAACTTCAGGGGAGAGGCGAGTGGAAACACTCCTACGGTGGAAAGCGTCACCGTCGACATGGGTGAACCTGTTTTCGAGGATGAAACCCTGTTCAATCCTGCCATTGCAAAGAGACTATCTACCCCCCTCACCTACAGGGAGGGGCAAGAGGGTAGGTCTGCTCTCTTTGTCTCGATGGGCAACCCTCACTATGTCATCTTCACCGATGCCATCGACCAGGTCACTGAGATAGGTCGTGTCCTCGAGCGTCATCCCGCCTTTCCACAGCGCTGCAACATTGAGCTTGCAGCCCCCCTTTCGTCTCCCGTGGGGGACACGATAGTTCCATCCGACAAATCTATGGAAGCCTCCTCGGGGGCCGTAGGGAGGGCCATCCGTACCCGTGTCTGGGAACGTGGCAGTGGTGTCACCATGGCCTGCGGCACTGGGGCCTGTGCCACCGCCGTGGCTGCCTGCATCACCGGAAGGGCAGGACGGCACTCATCGATTGTCATGGATGGTGGCACACTCGACATCGAGTGGCGCGAAAGTGACAATCATGTCTACATGACAGGCCCCGCCACCTTTGTCTTTGACGGGGAAATCGAAGTATAATGTTTTGGATTTTGGGAAAAAAGTGCTAACTTTGCAGCCAAAATGTAGAACAGATGTATATTTTCGACATCAAGCGATACGCCATCAACGACGGGCCAGGCATCCGGACAACCATTTTCATGAAGGGCTGCCCGTTGCGCTGTGTGTGGTGCCACAACCCCGAGGGCTGGACGCAAAATCCGCAGATTCTTTACAAGAAGTCGAAGTGCATCGGCTGTCAGACGTGTGTTAAGGTCTGCCCGCAAGATGCTCTGGCGCTTACGCCTGAGGGCATCGTTTTCAAAGGTGACTGTACGGCACTTGAGACGCAATGCCATCGTTGCACCGAGGAATGTCCCACGACAGCCTTGGAGATTTGTGGACGCGAGTACACCATGGAAGCCCTGATGGCTGAGATAGAGAAGGAACGCGCTATTATGGAGGACAGTGGCGGCGGCGTGACGCTCTGTGGCGGCGAGCCCCTGATGCACCCGGAAGAGACATTGGAAATCCTGCATGAGCTGGGACGGCGTGGGTTCCACCGTACTGTTGACACCACGCTCTACGCCAACTCTGACGTCGTCATGCAGGTGGCTGCAGCATGTGAACTGCTACTCATTGACCTGAAGCTGATGGACAGCGAGAAACACCGCCTATACACCGGCGTCCCCAACGAACTGATTCTCCAGAACATTCGCCTCATTGCCCAGGCAGGCTGTCACTTCCAGATTCGCATTCCGCTTATCGAAGGCATCAATGCCGATGAAGCGAACATGGAACAGACCGCCCAGTTCCTGCTTCAGATTTCAAACCTCAATGTTCAAAGCTTAAACCTCAAAGTTTCAAGTTCAAAGTTCTTGGACGAGCCAAGCGGCAAAGCCGAGCGCAAATTTCAAAGTTCAAAGTTCTTGGCCGAGTCAAGCGGCAAAGCCGAGTGCAAAGTTCAAAGTTCTTGGACGAGCCAAGCGGCAAAGCCGAGCGCAAAGTTTCCCGTCAACCTGCTGCCCTATCATGACGTAGGCAAGGACAAGCACCGCCGCATGTGGAGCACCTACAATCCGCAGGGTTTCCCGATGGAGACACCGAGCGAGGCCACGATACAACGTTGTCGTGAGCAGTTGGAAGCCCACGGCCTACACGTCATCATCGGCGGATAATTTTCTCAATTTCTCCTTTTCTCATTTTCTCAATTTCTCATTTTCTCATTTTCTCATTCTCTCAATTTCTCCTTTTCTCACTTTCTCATTTTCTCAATTTCTCATTTTCCCTCAATTGCTGCACAGCGGGCGGTATAGAACTGGCGGAAGTCCGACCATTTATAATACGGGTAATGGTCCGTTGGCAGGGGCAGGCTGGCCTCCTTGCCGTTCAGCAGGCACTTCACGAGAATGTTGTCGTTGTTGTGACCCTTACGGTAGAAAATGAGCTGAATGTTGCACGCCTTGCAGGTCTCCCAGTTCTGGTAGCAGTTCTTCACCTCGTAGGGATCCTCGGGGTCGCGGTCGGCACCGTTGATACCCATCAGGATGTGGAGCGGCCCCAAGCGGTCGTCGTGACCGAAGCGCAAGTCGGCAATGCGGTCGCTGGTGCCGTTTAACACAGCGTCGGCCTTGCGGATGATGTCCTGCAGGATGGGAATCGTCAGGTACTGGCGGGGGAACAGCCAGGAGTAGCTGCCCAGGTTAGAACTCTCCCAGCGGGCGGCCACTTCCTCGTCGGTGATGAGGTTACCCATCATGCCTTCGTGTCCGATGTTGGGCAGTGAGGTATAGAGGTTGATCAGGTTTTCACCAATGTGCTGCATGTTGCCGGGCAGACCCTCAGTACTGGTGAAGGTACGGCCGATGACCGTCTCGCCCAGTTTGTCAACACCTTTGAACTGGTCGCGGTGCTGCTCGAAACGCGGCTTGGGGCTGGGGAATTCGCGGCGGGCAGGGTTCTGGCGGTCGTCGGGCACCACGCCGTCGAGGGTGAAGCGCGATGACTGCTCGCGGATCTCTATCTTCGGATTGCACTGCACCAGTTCCTGGCAGAAACCTGACATACTGATGACACAGCGTCCGCTGAGTGAGGCGATGGCCAGCACGTTGCCGCCCTTCTTGAACACCTCGGGGAAGTTGTTGTACATCGTCCGTGCTATGCGCTGGTGCTGTTCCCAACCCAGGTCGCTCAGCTCGCTGACACCCGTCGACAGCTCGTCCTTGGCAGCTTCGAACTTCTCGTAGAACTTCTCACCCTCAGCCGTGAGCTGGTGCTTACGGTGGGCCGTTGACAACAGGCTGTCCAGCTCACGATACAGGAAGGCGTTCCAGTAGTAGCGCGAGCCGTGGCGGCCGTAGTGGCTGATGTAAAACGGCTTGTAGCCACTGGGAGCCTTCGTCAGCTTCTGCGTGGTGAACGTATACGGATAGTCCGTACCATAGGCTTTCCTCGGGTCAGTCTTGAGCTGGTCTAATGCGTTGCCGCCTTGTGCCCAAGCCGACAGGGCGAGGAGCACGAATGTCATAATAGTCAGGGTCTTTTTCATATTGATAATATTGGTTTAATGAGACGTTCTTGTGAATGATGGCACAAAGATAGTGTTTTTTCCGCAGGAATCACCATTTCCACACCGTTAATTTACATTCTTTATGATTTAACGGACTGTTGACGAAAAAAAACGCCCAAAAATTTGGAAGTGTGTTGAAAATTTCCTATCTTTGCAGCGCTATTATTATATTACCTAAAAATTTATCAACATGAATAAGAAGATTATTATTGTCAAGGCATTGTTTGCCACATTTGCTGTAGGAGCAATTTTGTCGTGTTCCAAATCCGAAGATGCTTTCGACCCGACGGCGCTCGACCAAAGGCAGAAAGAGGTTTACAGTAACAATTTCGTTGAGAAATATGGTGCCGACGCGCTTAACAACACCTGGGACTTCACGACAGGTGCGCGCTTAGCAACCCGTGCTGCCACTGGTATCAGCGTGGAACTCCTCGAGGAAGGTCTTGATTTTGGTGAAATCACCAGACGTAGTGTCAGCAGTTGGAAAGAGGTGACAGGTGTGACGAAGAACACGAGTCTCTTCAATGGTGTCAAGAACGTGCTCCCCGAACAGACCCGCCACACAGGTGTGTCCGCTTCAGTGCTCGTCGCTCCAGCCAGCGAGTTCTATATCTTCCCCTTCTTCAGTGGCGGCTGCCTGCGTTTCGACCTGAAGGTGAAGGTGGGTGACAGCGAGCCCGTCACTATCTTCCAAAAAGGCTGGTATCAGTTCCAGAGCATCAACGGCATGGAGCTTCTTAGCGACAAAATCATGGCCAATGCTGCCGGACAGAAGGTTAACATGGGTGGCGTGAAGATTCAGGCTCCTGTAGGTACACCCGTGGAAGTCTATCTTGACAACATCTATGATGACGACTATAAATGCTCCGCACCCAACGCAGGTACTGCCAACGGTCAGGCTATCTACGTAGACCTGCCTGAGGGAACCACCATTGACCTGCCGGAAGGTATCGACCTGCACGAAGATGCCATTATCAAGTGTATCGGTATCGAGGATATTAATGTCAAGACTCCGGGGCGCCGCACTTGCGACTACGACTACAACGACGTGCTGGTTGCCGTGGTAGGTAACCCCGACGTGCCCCAGGAGGTGATTATTGAAAATGGTTCGTACACCGTCAACACGAGTATCACCAAGCGTTACATGATGGAGGACTTAGGCGCTACCGACGACTTCGACTTCAACGATGTCGTGGTTGACGTGATACAGAACATGGCCACCACCCATACTACCACCATCGAGAACGGTATCATCGTGGATGATGTTGCCTCCGAACCAGAGGTTACCAGCCAGAAGGCAATTGTGCGTTGCATGGGTGGTACACTTGACTTCACGCTCACCGTCGGTGACATCAGTTGGACGAAGAGCGATGACTTCGATGCCAGCAAGATGTATAACACCCAGGGCGATGTTAAGTACGAGGCTGAACTCAAGGTGTTAGACGTTACCGGATGGAATCCCAGCGAGAATAACGTGTCTGTGCTTGTAAAGAGCGACACGAGCGGTCAGGTGCTCTCCATCACCTTCCCCAAAACTGGTACAGCTCCTATGATGATTGCTGTGGACCCGGAACGTAACTGGATGAAAGAGCGCGTCAGCGTGCCTGAAGATTGGTGGTACCCGGTGAACTGATGTTATAGAGAACACATTTGTAAAAGTCGCGCCCCTATAGTGCCCCTTAGGTGCCCCTGCCCCAATCTGCGAATGTGCGGGCTGGCCCTGTGCCAGCCCGCACATCGGCCACGGCGTTTGAAAAAGGGTAAAAAAGTAAAAAGGTAAAAGGGTGAAAAGGTAAAAAGAATGAAGAGAATACTGATGATTGCAGCTTTTGCTGCGCTTGCCTATACGGGTATGGCTAAGGGCCTGCCCACTATTGAAATCACCACCACTACCGCCCTTAATGCCCGGGAAAAAGTGGAGGCCCGGATGAAGACCGATGGTTACGACGGCCCTATCGGCATCAAGCTGCGTGGCAACAGCTCGCTCGGTTTCAACCAGAAGAAATACACAATTGAGACCCGCGACGCTGACGGCAAGGACCTGGATGTGAGTCTGTTGGGTCTGCCTGCACACAGCAAATGGGTGCTGCTGGCTCCTTACAACGACGTTTCGATGATCCGCGACCCGCTGGCCTTCCAGCTCTGGCGCGACATGGGGCACTGGGGGCCTCGTACCGTGATGTGCGAAGTAACCGTCGACGGTGAGTACCGTGGCATCTACATATTTTCAGAGGCTATCAAGCGGGGCACTGAGCGTGTGAACATCAGTAAACTGAAGAAGAGCGACGTCAGTGGCCGCGACGTGACGGGGGGCTACCTGCTGCGCATCGACACTTTCGACGAGAATGATGCTACGTTCACCTCGAAAGTGCCAGGCATCGGCGAAGGCAACATGAGCAGTCAGGTCATCTGGTCGTGCATCTATCCGAAAAAGAAGAACATGCAGCCGGAGCAGATGGCTTATATCCAAAACTATGTGGACACGGTGGAGCAGGTGATACAGTCGGAGGACTTTGCCGACCCTGACCGGGGCTATGCCCGGTATATCGATGTTCCTTCGTTCGTTGACTACTTCATCCATACGGAGCTGAGCCTCAATGCCGACGGCTATAAGCGCAGTGCCTATTTCTATAAGGAGAAGCAGCGGGCCGACGGCACGGGCGGAAAACTCTTTGCTGGCCCTGTGTGGGACTATAACCTGGCTTATGGCAATTGTAATTTCGCCAATGCCGACAACCTGGAAGCGTGGTGCTTCGAGGGTGCCAGCAACAACCCCACACCGGCCATGTGGCAGCGGCTGCTGCAGGACCCGAATTTCCGTCGTGCCGTGAAGCAGCGCTACCAGCAGTTGCGCAAGGGTGCCCTCAGCATCGACTCCATCAATGCCTATATTGACCGTCATGCCCGGCTTGTGGACAAGGCTAAAGACCATCACTTCCAGACTTATCCGGAACTGTTGGTCAGTGAGGAGCGCAAGCAGCAGTTGGCAGAGCAAAAGAAGAATAATCCGCAAGGTGGCTTCCCGTTTGGCGGTTTCCCGATGGGTGGCTTCCCAATGGGTGGCGGAGGCTTCCCGAATGGTGAGGAAGGTGCGCCTGCCGGTCCTCCGATGGGTGGTGGTTTCCCGATGGGTGGTTTCCCGATGGGTGGCTTCCCAATGGGTGGCGGCGGTTCCCAGAATGGTGGAGAGGGCTCGCCTGCGGGGCCTCCTGCGGGTGGCGGTTTCCCGATGGGCGGTGGCTTCCCTGGCGGTGGCTTCCCGATGGGTGGTTTCCCGCAGGGTGGCGGTTTCCCTGGCGGTGGTCAGTTCATGTTCGATGGTGCAGGTATGTTCTCTGCCTACCGTGTCAGCAGTTACGAAGAGGAAATCGGTGTGCTGAAGCAGTGGATTGCCGACCGTCTCGCCTTCCTCGACCGGAATATAGAACGTTTCGACAAGGACTGGCAGCCTCGCATCCAGCCTCTCGTCGAGAAAAAGATGGAATTCGGTTTACCCTATCAGTTTCCGTAACTGCTTGTCAGTGGCTTCGGGCAGAATCTTCCTGAAATGCTCCAGCAGGCGGGCGTAGGACTCTTCCGGCGTATTGGCCGTATAGGCCGCATCTCTTCCATACAGTGATTCCGGCGTGGTAAGCAGCGACCATCCCCAGCCGTATTCCCTGCCGTGTTTGTCAGTAGGATAGACGAAATCCTCGGTGACGATGTGGCAACCCATTTGCAGGCGGGTGACATAGCCGTCGAACTTGCTGCGCATGTTGGGACCGTCGAACCCACATGCCGCCCTCAGCTCCCGTGTGATAAGGCTTCCGTTCTCCTGGAGGGTGGTCAGTATGGCATTTTCTATTGACCCTTCTACGGGCCGGGGGTGCCTGCTACGACGGTAGTTACAGAAGTCAGGCCACCACTTGCGGCTGACGAATCCCGCTTTCTTGTCGAAGAACTTGCCATACACGCAGTTGCCCTCAGTGACGATGGAACCTTTCCACTTCCACAGAGGCCAGTCCCATCCGCCATCGGGAAGAAACACGTATCGGCAGTCGTCAGAGACAACCTCCTCGGCAGAAAAGCCCATAACGCCGCCGTCTAACAAAGGCAGGAACCCCACCTCCTGAATGTATTCCATCAGCCCGGCAGCCGTGTAGATAGGCAATGTCACCAGGTTTCGATAATTTGATCCTTCAGTCATGTTCGTTTCGCTTTTTGTACTGCAATGCTCGTCGCAATTCGTTTGCAAAAATACGAATTATTCTTCAAACGCCTGTCTCTTTTGCCCTAAAAAATGACGTTTGGACGTTTTTTCTTCAGAGACGGGAAGCTTCTGCATTAGCAGGGTGGGGTTATCGCCCCGATTGTTATAATGTGTGCAAAAAAGCTAAAAATAAGAGGGAATGATGCCGTTTCTCGGAATTTATGTGTACCTTTGCAGTCTGTATCGTTAGTAAAAGCGAAAAAGGTATAAGCTTAATAAGGTAAAAAGAAAGAAAGGAAAAAGAGTGAAAATGGGAAAGATTATAGCTTTAGCAAACCAGAAGGGCGGCGTGGGAAAGACCACCACCACCATCAATTTGGCGGCGTCGCTGGCCACGCTTGAGAAGAGCGTGCTGGTGGTAGATGCTGACCCGCAGGCCAATGCCTCCAGCGGACTGGGTGTCAACATCAAGGAGGTGGACTGCTCTTTATATGAATGTATCATCGATCAAGCCGACGTGCGCGATGCTATCTATACAACTGATATTGACGGCCTCGACATCATACCGAGCCACATCGACCTGGTGGGCGCGGAGATAGAGATGCTGAACCTGAATAACCGTGAGCGGGTCATCAAGCAGCTGCTGGACCCCATCCGTTCTGAGTACGACTACATACTGATAGACTGCTCGCCGTCGTTAGGCCTCATCACTGTGAACGCGCTGACGGCAGCCGACTCGGTCATCATCCCCGTGCAGTGTGAGTACTTCGCCCTGGAAGGTATCTCGAAGCTGTTGAACACCATCAAGATCATCAAGTCAAAGCTGAATCCGAAGCTCGAGATTGAGGGGTTCCTGCTGACGATGTACGACTCGCGCCTGCGGTTGGCGAACCAGATTTACGACGAGGTGAAGCGCCACTTCCAGGAGCTGGTGTTCAAGACCGTCATCCAGCGCAACGTGAAGCTGTCAGAAAGCCCGTCGCACGGCTTGCCCGTCATTCTCTACGATGCTGACTCGACAGGTGCTAAGAACCATCTGGCATTGGCGAAGGAGATTATTAATAAGGTGAGAAGTGAGAGATGAGAGGTGAGAAGTGAGAGATGAGAGATGAGAAGTGAGAGATGAGAGATGAGAAGTGAGAGATGAGAGATGAGAAGTGAGAATTGAGAAATGAAAATTGAGAGATGGCAGTAAGAAAGAAATACGATAGAGGCGTACTGGGACGTGGGTTGGACGATATAGGCAACGGGCGCGGACTGGATGCACTGATAGACACTGGTGAGGTGAGGACGCAGGGAGCGTCGAACCTGAGTGAGATAGCGATTGGGCAGATAGAGCCCAACCCGAACCAGCCGCGCCGGGAGTTTGACGCAGATGCCCTGCAGGAGCTGGCTAACAGCATCCGCGAGATTGGCATCATCCAGCCTGTGACACTACGTCAGGTGGCTGACCAGCGCTACCAGATTATTGCCGGTGAGCGCCGTTGGCGGGCTGCCCAGATAGCGGGCGTGGCCTCTATTCCGGCATATATTCGCGTCGTCGCTGACGAGAATGTGATGGAGATGGCGTTGGTGGAGAACATCCAGCGCGAGGACTTGAATGCCATCGAGATTGCCCTGGCTTACCAGCATCTGGTGGAGACGACGGGCCTGACGCAGGAGAAGATTTCTGAGCGTGTGGGTAAGAGCCGCACGGCAGTCACCAACTACCTGCGGTTGCTGAAACTGCCCGCACAGGTGCAGATGGCTCTGAAAGACAAGGACATAGACATGGGACATGCCCGTGCGCTGCTGGCTATCGACAGTCCGAGTCAGCAGATAAAGCTTTTCAAGGAGGTGCAGAAGCAGGGCTACTCCGTGAGGAAGGTCGAGGAAATGGTGCAGATGCTGAAGAACGGCGAGGACGTGCAGACGGCTAAACGCCGCATCAGCATTTCGTCGCAACTGCCCAATGAGTACGATACGTTCCGTCGGCGGCTGGCTGACCTGTTCCAGACGAAGGTGCAGTTGACCTGCTCGCCGAAAGGAAAGGGGAAAATCAGCATCGCCTTTGCCAACGAGGAAGAGCTGGAACGGATTATGAAGACTTTGAACTTTGAACATTGAACTTTGAACTTTAAAGGCTGCGATTAAGCGAGAGCACAGCGATGCTTGCATCAGCTATGCCGAGCTTGAGCAGACTCGATACGGAGAATCAACTTTGAAGTAGACATGAAGGGAATACTGATTGCAGTGGTGTTGACGATGTTCTGTCTGGGTGGGCTTGCCCAAACAGACTCGTTGCTGGTGCAATCGGAAATGGCTAACGACTCTGTGTTTGCTGCCCAAAGCGACTCCCTCTTTGCCATTACCCCAGACTCTGTCTTGCTGAGAGACCTTGCACCCGTCATGTCTTTAGACTCAGCAGATGCTTCAAACACGGAAACTCAAACTTCAAACTTCAAAGCTCAAACTACAAACACCAAGTCCCCCAAGCGTGACTGGAGCTCTTGGCGTCCTGACCCGCAGCGGGCACTCTGGTTAGCGCTGGTCATTCCCGGCGGCGGACAGATTTACAACCGCAAATACTGGAAACTACCAATCGTCTATGGCGGATTTGTGGGGTGTGCCTATGCGCTGACGTGGAATAATATGATGTACAAGGACTACTCGCAGGCCTACATTGACATTATGGACGATGACCCCGGCACGGCCAGCTATAACTCGTTCATGCATTTGGGACGTACCATTAATGACCAGAACCTGACGCATTATCAGGAACTGTTCAAAAAGCGTCGAGACCGCTATCGCCGTTATCGTGACTTGAGCTTCTTTGTACTGATTGGGGTCTATGCACTCTCAGTCATCGATGCCTACGTCGATGCCGAGCTGTCGGTGTTCGACATATCGAATGACCTCAGCCTGAAAGTGGAACCGGCTGTCATCAGCAGTCCGCTGTCAAGAAATCCGCTGTACGCCTCGTCGGTAGGGCTGAACTGCAGCCTGAACTTTTAGCGGGCTCGCCCGGCGGGCGAAGCCCTAAAGGATAAAGGATAAATGATAAAGAATAAATGATAAATAAGAAAGAAATGATAAATATGAGAAAGTATAGGATTAAGAACATATTCAAGATAGGGAACTGGTTGCTGGCGGCATTGTTCTTTATCCATTGTCCATTATTCATTAGCCCCGCAGGGGCGCAGGATATCTTCGACCCCGACGAAGATGAGGATGAGGTGGAAGAGGCACTCACAGATGACGAGATCAGCGTCACCGACGATGAGGGCAACGAGGAAATCATCGACTTCCCCGAGGCCATGACCTACGACCTCGACTCGCTGATGAACGAGTATATGTCGAAGAACTACCTGAGTCAGGACGATGACTGCAGCATGAAGGACGTGAACCCTGTCTTCACCAAGGAAGATTACATTGCACGGCTGAAACGTCTGCCGACAGTCATGGAGATGCCTTATAACGACGTGGTACAGAAGTTCATTGACCGCTATACTGGTCGTCTGCGCTATTCTGTCAGCTACATGCTTGGTGCCTCGAACTTCTACATGCCCATCTTCGAGGAGGCGCTCGAAGCCTACCAGTTGCCGTTGGAGCTGAAGTACCTGCCCATCATCGAGTCGGCACTGAATCCCAAGGCTGTCTCGCGCGTCGGAGCCACGGGACTGTGGCAGTTCATGCTGGCTACGGGTAAGCAGTATGGGTTGGAAGTGACGACGCTGATTGACGAGCGCCGCGACCCCACGAAGGCTTCGTATGCCGCTGCCCACTACCTGAGTGACCTGTATAAGATCTTTGGCGACTGGAGCCTTGTCATTGCCAGTTATAACTGCGGCCCGGAAAACATCAACAAGGCCATCCACCGTGCCGGCGGACAGAAAGACTACTGGCAGATATACCCCTACCTGCCGAAAGAGACGCGCGGCTATGTGCCTGCCTTCATCGCTGCCAATTACATCATGACCTACTATTCCGACCATAATATCTGCCCGATGTCGACGAAACTCCCGGCCAAGACCGATACGGTGATGGTAGACCGTGAGTTGCACTTGGAACAGATAGCGGGTGTGCTCAGCCTCGACATCGACATGCTACGGTCGCTGAACCCGATGTACCGCCGCGACATAGTGCCGGGCAACACCAAGCTCTCGCCGGTGAAGCTTCCAGTAGCCGACACCAGCCGTTTCATCGACAACCAGGATTCCATCTACGCCTATAACGCCAGTGAACTGCTGGCCAAGCGTTCCGAGGTGGCCATCAACGACGACGTGCCCACGTTCGTCAGCAAGCGCAAGACCACTACCCGCAGCAAGCGTGGCCGCACCACGTCGCGGAAGGCAAAGTCGACAAAGGCGTCGCGCAGCACCAGTCGTGGCGTCACCGTGCGTCGTGGCGACACACTCTCGGCCATTGCCAAGCGCAACGGCACCACCGTAGCCAAGCTGAAGAAGCTGAACGGTATCAAGGGTAACAACATCCAGGCGGGCAAGAAGCTGAAGGTGAAGTAATATATATAATAATGTATGGAGGAAAAACTATGGATGATGACCCTAAAGTGATTGAAGCTGCCGATGACGAAATAATTAACGACGCTTTCCAGAAACTGTTGGACGGCTACCTGTCCTCGCGCCACCGCAAGAAGGTGGACCTTATTACCAAGGCTTTCAACTTTGCCCGCCAGGCTCACCGGGGTGTGCGTCGCCTGTCGGGAGAGCCTTATATCATGCACCCCATCGCCGTGGCACAGATAGCGTGTTCGGAGATAGGCCTCGGCTCGACGAGCATCTGTTCGGCACTGTTGCACGATGTCGTCGAGGACACCGACTACACCGTTGAGGACATAGAAAACATCTTCGGCACGAAGATAGCGATGATTGTCGACGGACTGACAAAAATCTCCGGCGGTATCTTCGGCGAGCAGGCTTCGGCACAGGCCGAGAACTTCAAGAAGCTGCTGCTGACGATGAGCGATGACATCCGCGTCATCCTCATCAAGATTGCCGACCGACTGCACAACATGCGGACGCTCGACTCGCAGCCCCCCAACAAGCAGTACAAGATTGCCGGCGAGACACTCTACATCTACGCACCGCTGGCCCACCGCCTTGGACTCTACAAGATTAAGTCTGAGCTCGAGAACCTCAGTTTCAGGTTCGAGCACCCCGAAGAGTTTGCCGCTATCCAGAAGAAGCTGGCATCGACGCAGACCTCACGACATGAGCTGTTCGACCAGTTCACCCAGCCCATCGAGGAAGCTTTGCGGCAGATGGGCATCAACTACCAGATCAAGGAACGCATCAAAACGCCATACTCCATCTGGAGCAAGATGCAGAACAAGCACGTCACCTTCGATGAGATCTACGACATCCTTGCCGTCCGCATCATCTTCACACCCCGGAGCCGCGACGAGGAGGTGAACGAGTGCTTCAACATCTATGTCGCCATCTCGAAGATCTACCGAAGCCATCCCGACCGGCTGCGCGACTGGATCAGTCACCCGAAAACCAACGGCTATCAGGCCCTGCACGTCACCCTGATGTCGAAACAGGGACGGTGGATAGAGGTACAGATACGTTCCGACCGCATGGACGAGGTGGCCGAGCAGGGGCTTGCAGCACACTGGAAATACAAGGAGGGCGATGAAGACGATGAGTACACCGAGGACGAGGCAGAGCTGAACGAGTGGCTGCGAACCATCAAGGAGATTCTCGACGACCCACAGCCTGATGCCATGGACTTCCTCGATGCCATCAAGCTGAACCTCTTTGCCTCAGAGATATTCGTGTTTACGCCGAAAGGTGAGATTAAGACCATGCCTGCTGGCTGTACAGCTCTCGACTTTGCCTTTTCTATACACACCTTCCTTGGTAGCCACTGTATCGGTGCGAAGGTGAACCACAAGCTGGTGCCCCTGAGCCATAAGCTGCAGAGCGGAGACCAGGTGGAGATTCTCGCCTCGAAGTCGCAGCACGTGCAGCCCTCATGGGTCAACTTCGTCTCGACAGCCAAGGCAAAGGGAAAAATCCAGGCCATCCTCCGGCGCAAGAACCGCGACATACAGCGTGTTGGCGAAGAGGTGCTCAACCAGTTCCTGCAGGATAACGGCATCGAGTTCTCGCTCCCCATTGCCGACCAGCTGGCCGAATACCACGACATGAAGCGCCGCGAGGAGCTGTATCAGGCCCTTGGCGAGAAGACGGTGCTACTTGGCGAGAAAGACCTGGACGAGCTGCACGGCAAGAACAAGAAAAAAGGCGAGAACACCGGCGGCTGGCTCAAGTACGTTCCTTTCGTCAAAGCCAAGAAGAAAGAGGACGAGCCGGAAGTAGACCTCTTCGTCGTGCCCGAGAAGTTCAACCGCAAAAAGCCTATCTACATCACCGAAGAGAACTTCCGGCAGTACATCTTCCCGGACTGTTGCCACCCCATTCCCGGCGACGATGCCCTCGGCTACATCAACAACAAGAACCAGATAGAGATCCATAAGCGTTCCTGTCCCGTGGCTGCCAAGCTGAAGTCGAGCTTCGGCAACCGCATCCTCGACGCGAAGTGGGACATGCACAAGCGGCACCTCTTTATAGCCACCATCCGCCTCAGCGGCATCGACCGCATCGGACTGCTCAACGAGGTGACGCAGGTCATTTCGGCGAAGATGAACGTCAACATCCGCAACCTCTCCTTCACCTGCGACGACGGCATTTTCGAGGGCTCCATCGAGCTCCGCGTACACGACCGCCAGGATGTCCGCGAGATTATCAGCAACCTGAAAAAGGTCAACGACCTGAAGGAAATCAACGAGGTCTGAACCTCCCCTACAAGGGAGGGGAGCGGCTGCGCTTAATCTACATAGTCTTTTCAACCTCACAGTACGAATAATTATCGGCAATTTCTGTCAATTCTTTCCAATTTCTTTCCAATATATACGGAATAAAACGGGTATGAGACAAAAAGAAAAGGGCGCGAAACAAACAGAAAACTCCATTATCGATATTTGCCGTAACTTTGCAGCCGATTTCATAAATAATCGCGCTCGCGTGGGCGCAAAATAACAAACGAGCAAGTTTCAATCTTTTATTATTAATTAATTAAATGTATTACAACATGAAAAAAATTACTAAAAGTTTAATGACGTTAGCCCTGTTAGCTATGGGTGTAACCACAGTTTCGGCACAAGAAAACCTTGTTGACGAAATTGTCAATGGTGATCTTGAGGGAACGGAACTTAGTAACTTCCGCGTAAACGATTATGTAGATGGTGAAAAACGACCTGTTGCAGAGCCGAGAGTAGTTGTAGACCCTGATTCTCCTACAAACCACTGCATCGTTGTGACCACAAATGAGAATCCTGCAGATGAGTGGGACGCCCAGTTCTTTATTACACTTCCTGAATGTAATTTGCGTGAGGGTGACAAATTACAACTTAAAATGAGGATTAAGGCTGAATATGCACAGACATGTGGATCACAGTCTCATGCTGCTCCCGGTGCTTATATCCACTGGGCTTGCGTTGGTAATCTCGAATTTACAACTTCTTGGGCTGATTTTGACTCTGGTGTCGTAACGGTAAGCGCACAAATGGCACAAGGCGATGCTGGTAAATTCCGTACAATTGCTTTCAATCTGTCTGATAAAACTAATAATACAGCCCAAAACATGTACTTTGACGACATTCAGTTGTTGGTGTACAGAACTCCTATTCCTACACAGCCTGTTGCTTCTACTACATTTGGTGACTTAGTAGAAGTTACTCCTGTCATTTATTCTAAATCAAATAACGGTAATCCTGCAGTTGCAGAACCTGATGGTGACGGTGTTTATGTAGTTAACAACTCTTTAACTTCCGGTGATGCTTGGGGTACACAGTTTTGGATTGCTGCTCCCTATGCTCTTCCTGCTGGTCAGAAATTCTATATTGAATTCGATTATAAGGCTGATGTGGCTGGGTCAGCTGAGACACAGACTCATGCCGCAGATCCTGGTAGTTATATAATTTGGCATTGTATTGGTAATGTTTCATTCGAAGCTCCCACCGAAGCTGTCCCTGCAGATGAAGAAGCTGGTACCCCAGCTATTCCAGCATCCGATGGTTGGAAACAGTTTAAAAAGGAACAGGCGATTGAAAGTGATATGGCTGGTTGGCAGTCAATTGCCTTTAACCTTAACTTGCATGTAGAAAATAACTACTATTTCAGAAACATCAAACTGATGGTTCCCACTAAGGCAGAAGCTGTAGGTTACACTCTGGGTGCTGCTGGCTGGGCTACATTCTCTTGTGACAAGAATGTCAGATTAGACGGTGCTACGGGTTATGCCGCTAAGTGGAATGGCAGTTTTGTTGAGCTAACAGAGGTAACTAATGTTCCTGCAAATGCTGGTGTCATTATTAAGGGTGTTCCAACTGAAATTACTGAGTATTCATTCCCCATTATTGAGAGTGCAGATCCTATTGAAGGTAATGAGCTGAAGGTTGCCGGTCTGGGAACAACAGGCGATGGTGCTACTATCTATGCTCTGTCTAAGGGCAGTAAGGGTGTTGGCTTCTATCTGGTAGCTAATGGTGTTGAGATTCCTGTAGGTAAGGCTTATCTGGAAATTGCTGCTAAGGGCCGTGAGTTTATCCCCTTCAATGGTGATGCTACTAGTATCAACGCCGTTGCAACTACCAAGAAGGTTGATAACGTGCTCTACAACCTCGCCGGTCAGCGTGTCGTGAAGGCTCAGAAGGGTCTGTACATCGTGAATGGCAAGAAGGTGCTCGTGAAGTAATTCATTTTAAGTAATCAATTTAAGTTAAACATAATTATATTCAGAAGATTATGAAAAAAGAGTATATTATTCCCGTCACCGAGATGATGGAGGCAGAATTGGGCGATCTGATTATGGATTCTTTCAATCTGTATTCTGATGAGGAAGAACAGATTACGGAACAAACTCAGTTCCTGGTTCGCTCTCAGATGTTCCTCCTGGATGACTAAGCAACGGTTCGCTTAAGGAAACAAAGCAAATCATTAGTTTATAATAACACACTTCTGGAAGCTGCCTGGCTCACAAGCTAGGCAGCTTCTGTTTGTTTCCTGCACTTCCTGCACTGACCACTGACTACCAGACGGTTAGGGGCCGATTTCCGGCAATTTTCCTGCACTGATTCCTGCACGGAACCTGCACTGGAACTTGTACGAACCTGCACTGGAACTTGTACGAACCTGCACTGGACCCCGTTAAGTCGGATTTCCCGTTAAGTAATGATTAATTCAAGTTCCACAAAGATGAGAATGCGCAGCCAACAGCCCCGTAGGGGCATGACAATGGTAGCCAGCCGTTTCAACGGCTGGGACAGCGAGTGATGGAAATGCGTGCCGTAGGTACGCGACCTGCCACCGTCCTTTGTCGCGAACCTAAAGGCACGCCTGTTGCGCCAACCATTGGCCTATTTTCCGCAGCAGAAAACATTATTTTCTACGGCAGAAAACATTCTTTTCAAGCCTTGAAAGTAACACTGTCAGGCCTTGACGGAAAATCTGACAGTTTTCTTAACAACTGTTAAAAGCGCCGTCTTGCGCATATAGAGGCTGCCCATGAGCCGACTCGCAGCTCCGTCACGATCCGTGTAATCCGTGCAATCCGTGCAATCCGTGCAATCTGAGGTGAACAGTGGTCAGTGCAGGTTCGTACAAGTTTCAGTGCAGGAAAATTGCCAGAAATCGACTCCTAACCGTTTGGTAGTCAGTGGTCAGTGCAGGAAGTGCAGCTTTTTGTGGGCTTTACAGGGTGGAAAAACGCGACCTCTGTGGTGAAAAAGCCAACCGCACAGGTGAAAAAACGCGATGCAACAAAATCGGGAGGGCGTGCAACAATATGGAAACCTTGTTTGGTGGAATCGTGCTACCTTTGCACCCGATTTATGCAAGTAACCAATCATTTAATAACATTTTTATTCATCTTAATTAAAAACTTATGAGAAAAATTACTAAATCATTGATTGCGCTGGCAATGCTCGTTGCCGGTACAATGGGAGTTAATGCCAAGACGCTGGATGTTGACCTCAGCACGCTGCCTGCATCGAGTGAAAACACGACGTGGGACTCTGGCACTAACACTTTCACTTGGAGTGCTCCATCTTGGAATTCTGTTGAGATTTTTGGCCCGGGTAATTATTCCGCTTATACCACCTTGAATTTGGTTACAGGGGCGGGGTCCGCAGACCATTTCCGTATTATAATTAAGTTTACTAATGGTGCTGGTCAGGTCACAATCAACCCAGTTGCTGTCGGCAATACCAGTTTAGTCTTGGAAAACTATGTTGCCAACGTTGCTGACCTCGCTTCTGTTCAAACCATCCGTCTATCTGGTGCTCAAGACTGTACAGGAGATATTATAGTTTCCAGTATCTATCTTGAAGGGCCGGACGTCAACTATATTGAGGCAAATCTCGTGTATGAAGCTCCTGCAGGAACAACCGACCTTAATGATTTAACAGGAACGAACACCAACTGGAGTGTTACCTATCCTGCTGTTCTTAATGGTCAGGCACAAGCCCTGTGCGGTGATGGAGACGGATCCAACGAAGCTTCTCATGTTAATATTGCCGGTTACGACTATCTGTGCTTGGAAATAAGCAGTTGTTCTGGCGGAAGTTCTGATTTGCGTATATGGATTTGGGATGATGTAAATAATAAAGTTGTGACATTGCGTCCTCATCCCATTGCCGATTATGCAACTGTTGAAGACTGGGAAGCAGCTTACAACATTTCAGCTCCAGGAACGTATGTCGCAAAAGTATCAGGATATAAATATCTTAAAGGAATGAAAACAAACTGGGGTAGTAGCGCACTGTTAACGGTCTCGCAAGCCTATATGTCAACTGGCGAAATACCTGTTGAATACACTCCAAGTGGCAAATATAAGCTTTTTGGTGAAACACCAGGGTCTGTTTCCCTGAATGCAGCTCTTGCTGATGAGGCCGCTACCAGCTTCGATGCTACTGGCGTTATGGGCACCGGCCTGACTCTTGATGCAGCCAACCCCAATGCGCTCTTCATTGCCAATGAAGGTACGCTGGCTAACACCAAGAACGTGATTGTCAACGGTGTCTGCTCTAATCTCGAACTGACCGACCAGAAGCCGTTCATGGCTCCCGCTGACTTCACCGCCACCGCAGCCTCGTTCTCAAAGACTGTGACCGATGCTGAGTTTGCCACGATGGTGCTGCCCTTTGCTGCCGCCCTTCCCTCTGGCGTTGAGGCTTTCGAAATTACAGGTAATACTGGCAATGTGCTGACCACCAGTAACGTGGATGCTATCGAGGCCAACAAGCCCGTGATGCTGAAGAATGCAGGTGCTTATGCTTTCACTGCTGCTGATGTAGAGGTCAAGGCCGCCAACGGTGTCCAGACAAACGGTCTGCTCAACGGCGTTTATGCAACAACTGACGTGCCTACCGATAACGGCTATGTGCTGCAGAAGCAGGGAGAAGACGTGAACTTCTTCAAGGCTGGTGACGGTATTAAGGTGAATGCATTCCGTGCTTATTTGACCGCTACTGCTGGTGCTCGTCTGGCTTTCGACTTCAACGAAGCTACAGGTATAGCTGAGATGGAGAAGGTGAGAAATGGAGAGAATGAGACATTCTACAACCTGGCCGGTCAGCGTGTCGTGAAGGCTCAGAAGGGTCTGTACATCACGAACGGCAAGAAAGTCTTTAAATAATGGATAATTGACAATTGATAATAGATAATTTAATAGGAAGTACGATTATGAAAAAGATATATCAGAAACCCGTAACTCAGGAAGAGGTTTGCATGGAGGTAGAGAACGAAATGCTGGCTGGTTCTCCTGGTTTGTCAGAAACAGCAGCCGACAGCGAAGCAGAAAATCTGTCACGTTTCATGCTTCTTGATGCCATCGTTTTCGAGTAATTATTGCTATGTAACATGTTTTAGGGAAACGGATTTGAATAATTCGTTTCCCTATAAACCTTATTAAAAAGCTCCGGTTTTAGGAACAAATATGGCTTTGCCTTGCGAAAAAGTTGCGAAAAACAACGCGAAAGTATCTTTTCGCGCAAATGAGACATACGGAAAACACACATTATTATTTAATATATAACTTTGCAATCGCAAACAGTATTTGTAACCAAGGAATCACTATTAATAAACCCAATATTATTTAACTAATTTGTAAACTTATGAAGAAAATTACAAAATCATTGCTGACGTTGGCACTATCAGTGCTGGGCGTTATGAGTGTGAATGCACAGAGTGACAACTGTGCCACATTTGAGAATCCGGGTAGGACTAATGCTGAGTGGCATGCCGACACACAGTCGTTCACCTGGAATCAAAGCTATTACAACCAGGTTCACAACATCGGCTTGCTTGAGGATGAGGCTGGAGATAGTGACATCTCGAACCTGAAGAATCTGACGATTGACTATGAAATCCTGAGTGGTGACGGTTTCCGTGTGCTGTTCTATCAGGGCGGCTCTAACATCGCCGTGTATATTAACGGTGACGGTGCTTACTGGGACAATGCTTTCACAAATCAGGTGGCTGAGACCGTTGATGGCGTTGTAGTAATTCCCATCTATGAGTTCCTGACAAATGCTGACGGTTTCAGTACTGACTACCTTCTGAAACTGACGGACATCTGTCTGTCTGGCTTTGGCGGAAGTGGTGAGGTGCAGATTAACAGCATGTGCGTAGATACCTATGGCCCTGGTGAAAATCCTGGTGTCGAGGAAGAAGAAGACGAGGTTGATCCGGGTTGGCCCGCTGGCGACTATATCGACTTCACAGAAGCCTTCCCCGAGCTCAATCCGAGACTTGGCATCGGTGACGACGGTCACCCGATAAAGCTTGGTAATGGTGATGTTGTCGTTGGTCAGAGAAACCAAGACGTCATTGCTGACCTTTCTGACTACAGTGAGCTGACCATCGTGACCTCTCCCGGTCTGAAGCTCGTGCTCTATATGAACCACGAGGTGGCTGCTCAGCAGAACGCCGGTGACTATGCTGCGGAAGATGAAGGCAAGTATGTGTTCATGGATGTTCAGGCTGACGAGAACGGTCTGATTGTTGTTGACCTGACCCAGTTTGACAAGGCTGAGCTGAACTGCATCTGCCTGCCTTGGGACAACTCTAACAGAGGTACTGTTTGGTATCTGCTGCTGACAGAAAGCAACGACCCGCTGGTGAAGTTCAAGAGAGCACTGAACGACATGATTGCTCTGGGCAATCTGCAGAACCCCTATGCTAAGACCGAAGAGAGCTTCGAGGCTCTGACAACCGCTATTTCTCAGGCCGAGGATGCCCTGAATGCTTCTGATGCTACTGAAGAGAGCCTGACCGATGCTGCAAACGCTATCATGGATGCCATCGACGGCCTGAAGCTGGAAGCCGGTTACGCTAACGTCACAACCGATATGTTTATGACTTGGGACAGCGACGATCTCTTTGCAAGTGCATTAGGTATTTCTCCTGCAGGTGCTTCTAACATCGGATCGGCTGTTAACGGCGGCGGTGTTGTATATGGCTTCGGTACAGGTAACGTTTTCTGGAACCATTATGCTGACCTGACTCCGTATGAGTCTCTGATTGCCCTTGGCACGCCCGGTACTCAGGCTCGCTACCTCTTCAACCGTGCTATGAACCCAGAAGATGAGACTGCTGAAGGTTTGGATTTCATTGAGCAGATTATTGATGTCGATGATAATGGTATTGCTGAACTTGTTCTTGCTGATGTTGCCGATGAAGGCTATGCTCACCTGAACACCTTCAAGGCTCCTGCCGGCGGTACATTCACTGACCTGCTCGTCTATGCTGAGAGATCAAATATTATCATTGGTGATGCCGGCTATGCTTCTTACAGTGGCATCATGAACGTTGACGTAGCTAATGCTGACTTTACAGCATACGCAGCCGAATATGCTGACGGTGTGATAACACTGACTCCGATTTCTGCTATTCCCGCTGGTGAGGCTGTCATCGTGAAGGCTAATGAGGCAATTGAAGAAGGCTCCACAATGCTTTATCCATGCTACAATGTTGAGACTGCAGAACCCATCTACAACGAGTTGATGCTTAGCGACGGTTCTATTCTTGGCGACGGCACGATCTATGCCCTTGGTAAGGTTGACGGTGTGGTTGGCTTCTACCGCCTGGCCATTGATGAGGCTGTTCCTGCCGGCAAGGCTTATCTCGTAATTTCTGATGAGGCCCGCGAGTTCATCCCCTTCGGCGATACTACTGGCATTGCTGAAATGAAGGGAATGAGAAATGCAGAAAACGAGACAATCTTCAACCTGGCTGGTCAGCGTGTCGTGAAGGCTCAGAAGGGTCTGTACATCATGAACGGCAAGAAGGTCATTAAGTAAACCAATTGATAATGGACAATTGAAAATTGATAATTAAAAAAGAAGAACGAATATGAAGAAGACTTATATTAGCCCTGTTGTTGAGGAGCTGTTCGCTGAGACGACCGAGATCCTCCAGACATCAACTTTGGAAGCGTTCACTGATAGCGATGCTCCTGAAATCGCCACCGACGAGGTTCTCTCTCGTGGTCTGATTGAGGATGTGCTTGGTGACGGTATGCTGAATATTTTCCAGTGATTAGAGAAAATAGCAACTATTTGAAACAAAAGACAAAGCCCTTTCCCGTAAAGGGCTTTATCTTTGCACTTGGAAATCGAGACGAAAACGATTATACTGTATTATTAACTTTTTAAACAAAAAAAACATGAGAAAAACTTACCGATTGATTCTTGCACTGCTGCTCTGCGCCGTAGGTGCAATGAACGTGAATGCTGAGGAAATCTCACTGAAGGACGTTCCTTTCTGCTCTTGGAACGGATGGACGCTTGATGCGCAAAGCACAGGCACCTTGCCTTTGTGGGAAGAGGAGGAAGACCCGACAGAGGGCGTGTATTGCCTTTACCGTATCGGAATTGGCAGCACCAATGTCTATGGCGACACTCAAGTGATTAACTTTGCCGACCTGACCAACTACACGCAGTTGGTGGTCACCGTATCCGACGGAACCCCGCGTTTCCTCTTCAACCGTGACGTTGACGAGGGTCAGTGGGCCGACGACGAGTCGCAGTCACACCTCATTGATAACACGAGAGGTGGCTGGAGCGGCAAGTACTTCAGCAGTGAGACCACTGATGACGGTACTGTCTACACCGTTGACCTGAAGCAGATGGTGAAGGACAAGGGCTATGCCCACCTGCACGCCATCAAGGGTGCCAACTGGCAGAATGTCACTATTACCGACATGGTTGTTGTGAGCAAGGGTAAGAGCCAGCAGGTTGGCTGGGTTAACCTGGTTAACAACAGCGACATGGAAGGTGACGATGTGAGCAGCTTCTGTGTGGCTCTCGATGCCGTCAACAATGCCGGCTACGAGCCCGCAGTGATTACCGACGGCGTCGGTGTCAACGGCAGCCGCGGTATCATGGTTACCTCACTCGACAGCCCGGCAGAGGTATGGGCAACACAGTTCTTTGTGAAGTTCAACCAGTTCCTGCCTGCTGACACACGCTGGCGCATCTCTCTCGACTACAAGGCTGACAAGGAAGCTGTGACCGGTACTGGTTGTCACGGTGAGCCCCGTGCATGGCAGTCGGGCGGACTGTTCGAGGGTCTGACTTTCACTCCCGAGTGGCAGACCTTTACTGCTGAAGGTGTGATTACTGAGAGCCAGGCAGGATCAGCCGGTCTGGGCAGTATCGCCTTTGACCTGAACAACGATGCTGAGGCTACGAACTACTACTTCGACAATATCAGGTTTGAAATCTACAAGGCTGGTACGACTGCTGAGTTCAGTGACGACGTGGTTCTGCTGGACTTCGGTTTCGACACCAATCTTCCTGAGCTGGTTGCCGCTTCTGGTTCCAGACGCATATTCTTCCCCAACGAATGTGCTACTGTGAAGGCAGATGGCAAGGATCAGAGCATCTTCTCGATTGAAGGTCTGGAAGACGGACGCTTCTACATCTTCTTGGAGGAAGGTCTGAACGACGACGACGTTGTGGAGGTGACATTCAACAATCCCGCTGGTGACTACCACCTGACATATACCTCCGGCCCGAATGTCGGTGCCGACGTGCCCAACTTCTCTGGCATTGCTGAAAACAACTGGAAGATTCAGGAGAACGACGGCTATCCTTACGTCTTCGTTACGCCGACTGTCATGAGCGCTGATCCCGAGGATGGCTCGTTCAGTCTGCCCAACAACATCAGCGAGTTCAAGCTGAAGTTCGACAAGAAAGTTGACTGCGCTGCCCTGCAGGCTACCATCAACGGTAACAAGTTAGCCGTTAATCCTTCCAGCGGTTTCGCTGACGAGGTGACACTGATTCACACTGGCACGTTCGCAAATGGCGAGTACGTCATCAAGGTTACGAAGATTTATCCTGAGGAGCGTCTGGACGACTCTATCTATGGCGAGTACACCTACACGGTGAACATCGGCGAGATTGTCATCGACCCGAACGACCAGCCTTACGAGCTGATTCCTGCTGAGTACTTTGAAAACGCTGCTGCCGGTGGCATTCCTGAAGGCTACTACGTGCTGTTCGGCGAGGAAGAGCGTACTTCTGACGCTGGAACATTCGGTTCTGGCTCACGTATTTTCGACTTCGGTGCCGGTGGTGACTTCGTCAAGGGTCTGTACTTCCGCGAGGGTTATGTGGAATACGGTTCAACCAATGGCTACGAACTCCCCATGGAGGCTAACAAGACTTATAAGATCCGCTTCAACACGGCTATGTGGAAGGATAACGGTACAAGAACCCGCTTCGAGATCTTCGACGAGTCGGGTGAGGCCGTGCTGACCCAGATGATTAGCAATGCTCCTAACGTGAACGGCAGCACCGGTGCTGTGACCGGTTCTACTGTTACTGAACTGAAGTTCTCGCCTGAGGCTTCTGGAAACTACATCTTGAGATGGACTTCTGCCCTTGACGAGACCGGCAATCCCGGATTCATCGAGATTATCCTGGCCAACGTGGCCTGCACATATATGCCTAACACCCTGGGTGTTGAGGAGATGCTGATGCTGACCAATGCCCTTGAGAATGCCAAGAACACACTGGCAGAGAACGATGAAGAGCGTTACCATGGTGCTGCATTCGATGCACTGAAGGCTGCCATCGAAGAGTATGATGGTAAGTCCTGGTCTTCTCCTTCTAAGTATAAGGAGGCTGCCGAGGCTCTGAATGCCGCAGCACAGGCTCTGAAGGATCACCGTCAGAACTGCGACGACTACGATACTCAGATTAAGAAGGCTATCGACGTTATTCGCCAGAACCGTGAGAACAAGTTCGCAAAGACCGACCTCTACGCTGAGCTGACAGTTGTCGTCAATAAGTATCATGGTACCTCTGAGTGGGTGAACGTGAGCGGCGACGAGGAGAATCCCGAGTGGGAGCTGAACTACAGCTTCGACGTCCTGACCGATGATAGCCAGTTGGAGAGTGCTATTGCCGAGCTGAAGGATCTTGCCAACACAACGAGCCTGCTGTTCACCGAGGGTGTCTCGGCAACTGGCGACAGTGGTGTGAAGGTACTTGTCGACCGTCTGCGTCGTGGTGCAGAGACCCTGAAGGCTCTCGGTGTACCTGAGGATGACTACCTCATCGTTGCAGCTAACAAAGCCTTTACCGACGATGACGATCTGGCTGAGGAAATGAAGGGACGTATCGCCATAGAGCTCTACGGACAGCTGAAGGAAGCCAACAACACACTCTTTGAGGAGATTGTCAACGAAGAGACGCTGGAGACTGAGGCTCCTGTCTACGACATGAGTGTCTTCTTCAAGAATCCGAACATCTATGCTCTCCAGGTGAAGGACGGCGTTACTGAAGAGAACGTTCCTGGTTGGGAAGTTCCCGAGGGTAACGGTGAAATCTCCACCATGTGGGTGGGTGGCACACCGCGTAACGTTCCTGGCATTGCCGAGGATGTAGTGTTCACCAAGTATCATGCTGTTGTACGCTACGAGCAGACCATCACCGACCTGCCTGCTGGTGTCTACACTGTTGTTCTCGATGCTGTCAGCTGGGCTGATGACGATACGACTGACGGATACGTCTATGTGAAGACGACGGAATCAGGTGATGACTTCGCTGCTGCAGTTGATCTGGCATACTATGGACAGTATGTTGGTCACCATGACAACGAGATGGAAGGCATCGTAGTGACCGACGGCGTGCTGACCGTTGGTGCTAACTTCGGACCGAACTCTCAGTGGATGTTCGACCAGATTAAGGCTGTCAACCTGACTGCTCCTGCTGCTGGCTTCGACTATGCCAAGGCTTACACCAATGGCATTGAGACACTGGGTAATGAGACCGCCAAGGTGCGCTCCATCGAACTGTACGACCTGAACGGTCGCCGTATCAGCCAGGCCCGCCAGGGTATCGTGCTGGTGAAGAAGCAGATGAGCGACGGCACTGTCCGTACCGAGAAAGTCATCAGGAAATAACCTGATAACCATCTTACAGAAAACTAAGTTTGCGGGCAGATATGCGCAGGTGCATATTTGCCCGCTTTTAACAAAAAACCATTGAAACCTATGAAACGATTATTGCTTTTACTGTCTGTTATCACTATGAACTTCGCCACGCTACTCTCTGTGGCGCAAATCAAGAACCCGATGCTCTGGGCCGACGTGCCCGATCCTGATGTCATCCGTGTCAATGATACGTTTTATCTGGTCTCCACCACCATGCACCTCATGCCCGGCGCACCCGTCATGGCATCGAAGGATCTGAAGAACTGGGAGACCGTCGGCTATATCTTTGACAAGTTGACCGACTCGCCGAAATACGACCTGTCGTTCTCACTGCCCTTAGACCAGCAGGAGGGCAAGCAGGGCATCGGCACTGCCTACGGCCGTGGCCAGTGGGCTACGTCGCTGAAATATCACGACGGTAAGTTTTGGGCGCTCTTGGCTCCCAACGAGTCCGGTCCGATGGGTGACACCTATATCTTTACCGCCCCGAAGGCAGAAGGTCCTTGGACCATCCATTCACGCCTCCGCCATTTCCATGACGCTACATTGTTCTTCGATGATGACGGTACGCCATACGTATTCTTCGGAACAGGTGAGATGTGCCAGCTGACACGCGACTTGAAAGGTGTCGTCGAGGGTAGTCTCCGCCACTATTTCCAGCGTGAGGAGGACGAGCGCGGACTGCTTGAGGGTACCCGCGTCATCAAGCACAACGGCACATATTACGCATTGCTCATTAGCCATGTCTATGCTCCCGGCCGCCACCGCCGAGAAGTGTGCTACCGCACCAAGGACCTGAAAGGTACTTGGGAGAAGAACGTTGTCTTGGAAAGCGACTTCGGCGGCTTCGGCTATCTGGCTCAGGGTACCATCGTCGACACCAAGGAGGGCGACTGGTACGGCATCATGTTCCAAGACCGTGGCGGCGTGGGCCGCGTGCTGACATTGTCGCCCGTCCGCTGGATTGACGGCTGGCCCCAGTTAGGCGATGAGAATGGCAAAGTGCCCGAGACCATGCGCCCCTATAAGAGCGGACAGCCCGTAAAGTCCATCGTCTGCAGCGACAGCTTCGACGGCTCGAAACTGGGCCTGCACTGGCAGTGGAACCACAATCCCGTGGATGCCGCGTGGAGCCTGACTGAGCGTCCGGGATTCCTGCGCCTGAAGACCAGCCGCGTGGTACCCAATCTCTACTTAGCCCCGAACACGCTGACGCAGCGCATGGAAGGTCCCACGTGCAGTGGCTGTATCATGATAGACTACTCGCACATGAAGGACGGCGACCGTGCCGGCTTTGCTACCTTCAATAATGAGACGGGCGCACTGACTATCAAGAAAGATGGCAAGAAGGTGGTGCTCGAGATGGGCGAGTCGTCGGTGCAGCTGACCGACCGTGAGAAGGCCGTGACGAAGGTTGACGAGAAGACAGTGGAGAGCGTTGACCTCAATCCAAAGAACAATAGGCTCTGGCTCCGCATCGACGGTGACTTCCGTCCCGGAGAGCGTGGCGGACGCGACGCAGCCAACTTCTTCTACAGTCTTGACGGCGATCATTGGACGAAGATTGGTACTACCGACTACCGGATGCGCTTCGACTGGCGCCGCTTCTTCATGGGCTCGAAGTTCGCCATCTTCAACTATGCGACGAAGAAGGCTGGCGGCTACATAGACATAGATTGCTTTGAGTATAAGGTAGATGAGAAATAGGCGGCCGTGTTGACAGCCGCGAGGTCATACAGTAAGATTTTGTGGGTCAGTCCGCTTTCGGGCTGACCCACTTTTGTGACAAAAAGTAAAACATCTGAAACATATATCAGTGCCGCTCTGCCGGAAGTTTCGTACATTTGCAGTCGCTTATTGTTTTAAACCCATAAACCCATGAAGAAGCTATTGTTACTGTTGCCGTTAGTGGCATTGATGACGGGCTGCAACTCCACCGACGATGGAGGGAAGAGTCCTGTACTGACCGTGGAAGGCGGCCAGATTCAAGGTGTCCGGGCTGAAAATCCCGGCGTGTTTGTTTACCGTGGCATCCCCTACGCCGCACCGCCCATCGGCGACCTGCGCTGGAAAGAACCTCAGCCCGTCGTGGCGTGGGACTCCGTGCGGGTGTGCGACAAGTTCGGTCATCCCGGTTATCAGTCCGTCCATTATCCCGGTGGCTACGCTACGGAGTGGGGCTATGGCGACGAGGCTCCCTACAGCGAGGACTGCCTGTATCTGAATGTTTGGACAAAAGCGCCCGGTCAGGTGGGGAAGAAACTGCCTGTGGCACTGTGGATTCACGGTGGCGGCTACCGCGAGGGCTGGGGCTCCGAACCCGAGTTCGACGGACAGGAATGGGCATCGAAGGATGTGGTGCTCGTGTCCATCAACTACCGCCTGGGTATCTTCGGCTTCATGACCTATCCCGCCCTGTCGGAAGAGAGTCCGAACCATGTGTCGGGCAACTACGGCATCTTGGACCAGATTCAGTCGCTGAAGTGGATCAAGGCTAACATCGAGCAGTTTGGCGGCGATCCCGAGAACGTGACCATCTTCGGACAGAGTGCCGGCGCCGGCAGTGTGCGCACGCTCTGCGAGAGCCCGCTGGCCCGTGGTCTGTTCCACAAGGCCGTTATCATGAGTGGCGGCGGCATCAACGTGCCCGCCAAGGAAGGCGAGGAAGCTAAGCCCGCCACACCGATGAACCGCTTCTTCACCTACAACCCGTCGCTGGCCGAGAGCGAGGCTGAGACGAAGAAGGTGATGGACTGGGCCGGGCTGACCGACATAGAAAAACTGCGCCATGCCTCGACGGAGATGCTCTACACCATTCCGCAGTTGTATAACATGGTGACGAAGAGCGATGTGTTCCTCATGCAGCGTCCCATCATCGACGGCTATGTGACGTTGAAGAACTTCGACACTGCCACCCGTGAGGGGACCATCGCCGATGTGCCCTATATGATTGGCTACACGCTGAACGACATGGGTTCGATGTCTGCCGGCATCGCCGAGTTCTGCAAGGTGCGTCAGGCACAGGGCGCCAAGGCATGGGCTTACGAGTTTGCCCGTCCGCTGCCCGACGACGGCAAGCATCCTGAAGTGACGGAACGCCTGAAGGGTGCATTCCACTCGTCTGACCTCTGGTTCGTGTTCAAGAGCCTGAAGCACTGCTGGCGCCCTTGGACGCAGGGTGACTGGGATCTGTCAGAGAAGATGCTGACCGCCTGGACGAACTTCGCCAAGTACGGCGATCCCAATGGTGAAGGCGATGGCTTGGGCTGGAATCCATGCACGACGGAGGCTCCGCAGTTCATGCTCTTCAAGCTCGATGCCAACGATGCCGAGGCTTCGGAGATGGGTGAACCCATCATTCCGGAACCGAATCCTGAGCCAAGAAATCCTTAGGGGGAAGTGCGCCTGACAGGACTCGAACCTGCACGTCGTGTAACACCAGATCCTAAGTCTGGCGCGTCTACCAATTCCGCCACAGGCGCAACGTGATGCGTTTTGCGCTGCAAAGGTACAACGTTTTTGTGGATTATGCAAATTATTGCACCAAAAGTTTGCGCGCAAATTCAATGATGGTATCTCTTCCGCGTAGGAAATCCTCGTCGGAAAGCTGGATATTGTAGTCCGGTTCTATGCCAAATTCCGTGGGTTGACGCTGTGCGTCGTACATCGGAATGGCAGAGAACCGGACTACCCATCCATTGGGCAGTGAGTTTGACATGGGCATACCAGCGCCGCCGCCGGTATGGTCGCCCACGAGCTTCACTTGCGGCAGGGCGTGCATGTATAGCACGAACTCATTGGCGGCAGAGAACACGTGGCGGTTGGTCAGCACGCAGACGGGCTTGTGCCAGCGCACACGGCTCGACGGCTCCAGATATTTCGGCTCTAAGTCCGAAAAGTCGCTGTGCCCCTTGCCTGTTTTGTGTTGCATGTAACCCACGAGTGTCTTCTCCTGCACGAAGCGGGCGGCAATGCGCTCGGCGTAGTTCAGGTTGCCGCCACCGTTGCTGCGTATGTCGATGATGAGTCCCCGGCAGAGTATCAGGTCTTGCAGTATTTCCGTCAGGTTGCCCTCGCCCACTCCTTCGCTGAAGCTCTCGTAGCGTATGTAGCCGATGTTGTCGTCGAGTATGCGGTACTTCATGCCGGCGGCAATCTTATAGTCGGTACCCAAGTAGCGTCGTTCCAGCGTGTCGCTGAAGTTGGCGGGGTAGTTTTCGTACCACGACCAGTAGCGGGCGTAGTCGTGTGCGGCAGAGAGGTTGACGTGGCCGTCGCGCAGTTCGCCGAGCATGTCTCCCAAGACCTCGAACAGCTGTTCGCTGGTCATGTCGTTGTTCACGCGTACATTATATTTATTATAGACGGCTTGCCAGTCAAGCCCGTACTCGTGCTGCTTGTAGTCGAAGAAGCAGTAGTGCTCGTCGATGATCTTCCACAGAGCCTCGAAGTTCCCCTGCGGCGAGTCCGGAAATTCCTCCTCGTCGACACACGCTTGGAAAATGAGAAAATGAGAAAATGAGAAAATGAGAAAAGCAACGCGCCAAAGTCTCTTCACACTTTCCTTGTCCCAGATTCCTACACTGTTTGATACTCTCGTCTTCATATTTCTCATTCTCTCATTTTCTCATTATCTCAATTTCCCTCACGATGCCAATCATCACGCGGTGGTGGTAGACGTGCGACTTCAGGTTATTGACTTCGGCCTGTTGGTAGTCACCCAGATAACCGATACGCATAGTGGCAAAGTGCGGAATAGCATACTCAACCGACAGCAGCTGGCGCAGGTTCGGTGAACTGACGAACGTTGTGGGTACGATGTTGTGGTCGTAGTTGCCACGCGAGAAGATTTCGTAGTACGACTGTCCGTAGTTGGGGCTGAACATCACTCCAACGAGCGGCAGTTCCACCTCGTAGCGCAGTTTCAGCAGACGGCGGAAGAGTGGAATGTCGTAGGTGACAATGCCCGACGGCATTACCTGTAGCGACAGTCGAGCCTGTGCCGGGTTATTGCTGTTCGACGTATTATAGATGAAGCCGAGGTTGAAGTTTCCGGCACCACCGGCTTGCAGATGCAGACGGTTGAAATGCCAGGCGTAGTAACGCCCGTAAAGGAATGTGTAGTCGCCTTGCAGCTCATTGACGGTCTTCGCGCGGTCTTCTGCCGAGGTGAAGTTCAGCTGGTGCTGCATCAGCGAGCTCCAGCGGCTATCAGGCTTCTGACGTTCGGTGGTGAACAGCAACGATACGCCTTCGCCACGGAACTTCTCCTGCGACAGGTATGTGTCGAGGATATGGGTGCTGCCCAGACCAATCTGGTACGTGTTTTGAACGTAGACGCTCCTGATGCTGTCAGTGGCCTGAGCGTTTGCGCCCAGACTCATCGTCAACATCGCTATGATTGTCGTCAATTGTCTAATCATAAAAACACTCTTAACCACGAATTATACGAATTTCACGAATTCCGGCGACAGCCGATTCTTCACTCTTCACTCTTCACTCTTCACTTAACCAGCGTTAGCCGATTCTTCACTCTTCACTCTTCACTCTTCACTTAACCAGCGACAGCCGATTCTTCACTCTTCACTCTTCACTTAACCGGCGACAGCCGATTCTTCACTCTTCACTTTTCACTCTTCACTTTAGAAGTCTTCATCCGAGAAGAGGTTCATTTGCCCAGAATCCTCATCAGCTTTTTTGCGCTTGCTCTTGACTGGCGAGGGAGATGGGGCCTTTCGTGGCTCTGGGGCTTCTGAGACTACTGGGGGCTGTGGGGCTTCTGAGACTTCTGGGACTACTGGGACTTCGGGGGGCTGTGGGGCTTCTGGGACTTCTGAGACCTCTGGAGCCACTGGGACCTCTGGGACTTCCGGGGCTTCGGGTTCCTCTGGGTCTTCTGGGCTTTCCGGCTCTTCCTGACTTTCTGGGCTTTCCGGTTCTTCCGGCCATCGCGTCGGCTCCAGTTCGGTGATGCTCTCTATCTGGTATGTGCTCAGCCGCTTTCCCTTTGCCTTAAAGCCTTTGACGGAGATGAATTGCTCGACGTCAAACTCCTCGCTGCCGCGGAACTCGTCGTTGCCACCGTAGACAACCTGAATCCTCGGGAATACCTGGTCGGTGAGCAGGATGAGCTTCGACAGCGAGTTGTCGCCGAGGAAGTTCTGCTTGCGCTTTGCCGCCTCCATGAGGAACCGTTTCACGTACGGATAGCCCTGATTGTCGGCATCCCACAGCACGGCACTCCACACCTTGTCGGCATCGTACTTCTCGATTCGCAGGATGTTTTCCTCGTAGTGGTTGCTCACGTCGAAGTTGCTCAGGTAGAAGTCGCCGTTCTTGAGAATAATCAGGATCTGGTCCTCGTCGAAGAACTCGCCCAGCAGCACTCCGTGCTCGTCGTAGTTCAGGCGGTTCACGTCAGGGTCGTACCACACCTTGCGGCCGCCAAGCGTAGAGTGGCCGTGGCTCTTCAGTCCGATGCGGTGAACGGAGTACTTCGTCAGCAGGTTACCCTTCGACGCGCGGCCCTTGATCATCACCTCCGAGAAGTCTTTGTCGATGAAGATCTTCTTCAACTTCGGGTTCGGGTCGAGCGTCACCTTGATAATCTCCGCCTCGCCGTTGGGATTGGCGGTGAAGTACATCACCTTCGAGCCGGGCGTGCCCTGCGTCAGGTCGTACTCCTTGTCTCGGGTCATGCTGGTCACGTTGAAGCGCTTCATGTAGCAGGCACCCTTCTTACCGTCGCGGTACACCACATTATAAATGGTGCGTGTGTCGTTCTTCTTGAACACCTGCAGATAGTGTACGTTCTTGCCCACGAACAGCTTTTCGGCCACGCGCACCACCTTGTACTTACCGTCGCGGTAGAAGATGATGATGTCGTCGAGGTCGGAGCAGTTGCACACATACTCGTCCTTCTTCAGGCCTGTGCCGATGAAGCCGTCGGCGCGGTTGATGTACAGCTTCTGGTTGGCCTCCGCCACCTTCGAAGCCTCGATGGTATCGAAGTTGCGGATTTCCGTCAGGCGCGGATGGTCCTTGCCGTACTTGTCCTTTAGGAACTGGAACCAGTCGGCCGTCACCTCCACGAGGTTCGCCAGGTCGCGGTCTATCTCCTCTATCTCGGCCTTGATGCGCGCCATCAGCTCGTCGGCCTTCGCCTTGTTGAACTTCAGGATGCGCTGCATCTTGATTTCCAAGAGTTTCAGTATGTCATCCTTCGTCACCTCACGGACGAGAGTGGGGTAATAGGGGGTCAGGCGGTCGTCGATGTGTTCGCAGACCTTGTCGACATTCGGTGCCTCCTCGAACTTGCGGTCCTTATAGATACGCTCCTCGATAAAAATCTTCTCCAGCGACTGGAAATGCAGCTGCTCCAAGAGTTCGTTCTTGCGAATCTCTAATTCCTGGCGTATCAAGTCCTTCGTGCGGTCAACATTATATCGCAGCACGTCCGAGACGGTCAGGAACTGCGGCTTCTGGTCCTTGATGACGCAGCAGTTCGGCGAGATATTGATCTCGCAGTCAGTAAAGGCGTACAGTGCGTCAAGCGTCTTGTCCGACGACACACCCGGCATCAGGTGTATCTGTATCTCCACTTGTGCCGATGTCAGGTCGTCTACGCGCTTGGCCTTGATCTTGTCTTTGTCGATGGCCTTCTTAATGCTCTCGATGAGGCTTTCCACCGTCTTCGAGAAGGGCAGGTCGCGGATGACAAGCGTCTTCTGGTCCAGTTTCTCTATCTTGGCACGCACTTTCACTACGCCGCCGCGCTGACCGTCGTTGTACTTCGAGATGTCGATGCTGCCGCCCGTCTGGAAATCGGGGTATAGCTGGAACGGCTGTTCGTGCAGGTAGCTGATGGCGGCATCACAGATCTCGCAGAAGTTATGGGGAAGTATCTTGGTGGACAGTCCTACGGCGATGCCCTCAGCACCTTGTGCCAGTAGGAGCGGAAATTTCACCGGCAGTGTGATTGGTTCCTTGTTACGTCCGTCGTAGCTCAGCTGCCACTCCGTGGTCTTGGGGTTGAAGACGGTGTCCAAGGCAAACTTCGACAGGCGGGCCTCAATGTATCGCGGGGCGGCGGCATCGTCGCCGGTCAGGATGTTGCCCCAGTTTCCCTGCGTGTCGATGAGCAGGTTTTTCTGGCCCATCTGTACTAAGGCATCGCCGATGGAGCGGTCGCCGTGAGGATGGAACTGCATGGTGTGACCCACGATGTTGGCCACCTTATTATATCTGCCGTCGTCCATGCGCTTCATCGAGTGCATGATGCGGCGCTGCACGGGCTTGAAGCCATCCTCAATATGCGGAATGGCTCGGTCCAGGATAGAGTACGAAGCATAGTCCAGGAACCAGTTCTGGTACATACCGCTGAGGTGATGCACCGCTGCCGCATCAAACCGGTTCACGGGCTTATAGTCGGAGTGGGCCTCTGGAAATTCCGAGTCCACTGGGGCTTCTGGGTCTTCTGAGTCCACTGGGTCTACTGGGTCCACTGGGGGCTCTGGAGCCTCTGGGGTGTTCTTTATTTCGTCGTCCATTTTGCTTTAGCTATTGATATTTGCCATGCAAATATACGACATTTTCCGCAAAAAAACGAGAAACGGCGCAAGATATTCAGATTTTTTAGCCGAATCTCGAAAAAAATGCTTATCTTTGCCACGAAATAACGCCAATGACATGAAATACAAGAAGACATTACTGACGCTGGGCTTGTGCGCCGCATCCATTATGGCCGAGGCACAGACCGACCGCGTGACGCTGTTGCAGAATGCCAGGAACTTGGTGGTTCGCACAACAGACAACCGTTCTTATTATTATCTGATAACATCCGAGCAGAGCCAGAAGATGTTCCGTGGCGACGGCGAGCTCGTCGTCGGTAAGGACAAGTTCAGCGTGTCGGACATCAGCACCATTCGCCTAAGGGCATTGCCCCGCTTCTCGCTCAACGAGGACAGCACCGACATCAGCGCCGCCTATGCCGTAGACCACGGCCTGTTGGCTTTCCGCCGCTCCTTCCATTTGGGGCAGTGGAACAGTCTGGTAGTGCCGTTCAGTCTGACCGGCCAGCAGGTGCGCGAAGCTTTCGGCGACGATGCACGGCTGGCCTATGCAAAGGCTGTCAGCGAGGGAACCTGGGCCGCCCTTGAATTTGAGACTATTCCGCTCGACACGGACGATACCGTCGTCGAGGCGGGTTCATACTACTTGCTCTGGCCTACCCGTGAGCCTGATATTGCCGAGGGCGAGCAGACCTCCGTGGTCTATGGCAGCAGCAGGATGCCAGGACCGCTCTACGTCATTCCCAACGTGTCGATGGCCAGCGGACAGTCGGCACCGGCGAACAAGCTGTTGCGTTCTGCCGACGACCAGCTGCGCTTGCGCCTGCGCGGTACCTATACATATCTTACAGGCCGTTACAAGGTCTTTTCTGCCAACCGCCGCCAGTTTGCACTCGACGAACGCGGAAAGTTCAGCGAAGTGGTCGACTCGTTGCCCATGAAGGCGTTCCGCAGCTGGGTAGAAGAGACACGTAACGAGAATCAGAAAGATGTGGCGTTCTACGTCGACGGCGTCAGCGACGACCTCACGCCCACCGGCATCTTCGCACCGTTGGTGAACGGCATCGGCCAGCAGCCTGCCGATGAGGTCTACACCCTGCAGGGACACAAGGTAGACCGCTCCATGCTGAAGCCGGGAATCTATGTTATTAACCGTAAAAAGATCGTCGTCAAATGAAGAAGCTATATATCCTCGCACTGTTATGCCAGGTCGCCGTTGCCGACTTGGCTGCCCAGGACACCCTGTGGGTGCGCTACGACAACCGTTTCCACAGCAACCTCGTTGTCAGGATTGCCGATGCCGACGAGTTGGAGTTCACCACCTCACAGGTGAAGGTGGGTACCCGCAACGTGACATTGCCTGTCGACAAGGCTTCTGTCGTTTTCCAGAACCCAGGGCGATGGTTGCTCAAGCCGAGCACCTATAGCGGCACCAACTACGAGAACACGAAGGCCACGTCGGGCTATAACTTCGCACATTCAATGGAGAGCGAGCACTTCGCCGTATTCTGGGACGTGCGCTATGGCTCGAATCCCGCCAAGATACAGTACCCCGGCGATGGTAACGTGACTTCGGCTACATACGTGCTCAACATTGCCGAGAAGTGCTGGAACACCTACGTCAACGAACTGGGCTTCATCACACCAGGCAACTCCACCACCGACAAGTACAAGATACAGCTCTACATCCCCTACCAGAAAGAGTGGCGGGCCGACGCATCGGGCGTCGACGGACAGGATTCCAACGGCACTTGGGGGAAGACGGGCATAGGTCACTTCAACCCCTGGGCGGCTAACGCACGCGGCGGCCATACCATTGCCCATGAGGTGGGACACACCTTCCAGTACTTGGTGGGTGCCGACCTCGGTACCAATCACGGCTACGGCTGGGGCTTCAACGGCGACGGCGGTGGCGACTGCGGCTGGTGGGAGAGCTGTGCCGACTGGCAGGCTTACCAGATATTCCCTGACCGTCAGTTCACCGATGGCGAGTACTTCGAGCAACACCTCGACGGTCATCACCTGAACCTCCTTCACGAGGACTGGCGCTACGCCTGCTGCTACATTCAGGACTGGTGGTGCATGAAGTACGGGCGCGACTTCATCGGACGGATGTGGCGGGCATCGAACAAGAGCGAAGACCCCGTGCAGACCTATAAGCGCATGAACAAACTGTCACAGCAGCAGTTCAACGACGAGATGATGGAGGGCTGTATGCGCATGGCAACCTGGGACATCGATGGCGTGCGCGAACGGGCCAAGCACCGCATAGGACAGCACAAGAACTTCCTGAAGCTGGTCGACAAGACGCAGGGCATCTACCAGATAGACTCCGCACACTGCATCCAGAACTATGGCTACAGCATCATCAAGATGTCCATTCCCACGGCAGGCACCGTGGTCAAGGCTAACTTCACCGGACTGACCGATGCCCCGGGCTACCACTATGTGAAAAAGAACTTGGCCGGCTGGCGCTATGCCTTCGTGGCCATGCAGAAAGACGGCACCCGGCACTACGGCGAGGTGAAGGCCGACAAGGAGGGCGTGGCTGAACTGACCGTGCCCGAAAACTGCAGCTACCTGTTCTTCGTCGTCATGGGAGCACCCACCACCCACTGGCAGCATCCCTGGGACCGCAACAAGGACGCCGCCTCCTGGACGCAGAACAACGAACAATGGCCATACCAGGTGGTGTTCGAGAACACCAAGCCCAGATGAAAGTTCAGCCGAACCCAGTTGAACGGAAGGAAAAGAAGAATCAGTTACCCTTATGAAACGACTGGGCCAGAATCAGGACTCAGTACAAAAAAAAGCGACTCTTTCACAAGAACCGCTTTCCAAACAACTATGAATTCCTTTTATTTTCAATGATGGTAGGGACACCCGGGCTCGAACCGGGGACCTCTGCAATGTGACTGCAGCGCTCTAAACCAACTGGGCTATGCCCCTCCATTACTAACCATCGTGGGTGCAAAGGTACGAAATTTATCCCGATTGCAGAATAATGCTGCCCGTTTTTTACTTCCCCTTACGTTTTTTTAACGTTTGGCGATACGCTTGGTATCCTCTGCCACTCCGCTATTTCAACCTACATACGCAAAAAAATAAAAAAAGCGCGCCCCCGCGCCCCCTTTTGAGTAAACCTCCTGAATACCAGACGAATAATGGGTGCACAGTTGGCCAAAAAGCGCGCCCCCACCGTGCACCCACCGTGCACCCAACGTACACCCAACGTACCTCACAGCGCGCCCCACAACGCATCCCCTTAATTATTTGTCGAGTCAACGAGAATTCAAAATAAGTATTAACTGGGTCAACCCTTATCGCAAATAAGACTGAAAGTAGCCAACTACATCG
>Ga0310786_10000625_pt1 | contig 56896 bp, 80 predicted proteins | sample AusTroGonzalo_MG_FD_203881 | JGI IMG/M metagenome (GOLD analysis project Ga0310786, IMG submission 203881) | Bovine rumen microbial communities from tropical cattle in Woodstock, Queensland, Australia - Gonzalo_03 (v2) (version 2) | ecosystem: Host-associated > Mammals > Digestive system >...
GCTCAGCGATAAATGCTACGATAGCAGCAACTGCGCCGATTGCGATGAAGCCTAAGGCAACTGCATCAGAAACTTCTTTCTGTGTTACTCCGCCTAAGAAGAGCACCACAAGGTCAGCAAAGAGTACAACCCATGCTGTAACCTTTACCCATTTCTGCTTGAAAAAGTTCATTCTCGTCCTCCTTCACATGAAGTCTACAATCATTATATAGCTACCAATAATAATTGTCAATAAAAATTATTTGTTTTTAATTAAAAGTGCATAAAAAGATATGCACTTTTAACAGCTTAGAGTACTGTGACGTCTCCGTCAGAGTAACGTGTGTAGGTTGTTTCACCGATTGTGATTGAAGCAAATGCGTCAGCAACTGCTGCGATTACTGCTTCACTCAGGCCGGTAGAGGCAGGAACAAGAGCCTTATCAGAAGTTGTAGGCTCTGCGGTTTTGGTATAAACGATAGCTGTATCGTTTTTCCAAGCGGAAAGCTTAGCAGAAACATTTACTGTTACCTTTTTATAAGCTTTACCTGTGTCAGGTGTGTAGACTTTATTCTCTGTAGCTGAAAGCTCAATGAGAGTAACGTCTCCTGAAGCCTTAACATCGCCCCAAGTCTTTCCAAGCAAGTCAGCAGGAACATTGTATCCTGAAGGCTCGATAAGGTTTGCTACTGGAACATCATCAGTTAATACTGCACCCATAATATCCTCCTATAGGTAGTTATTCTTTATTATACTACCTAATGCTTTTTCTTGCTACCATAAAGTCGCTCAAAACAGTCTTCCATGTCTTTCCAAGTCTTTTCAAACTCTAAAAGACCCTTTTCGTCACAGGGAATACCTGAGCGAACTTTCTTAGCCTTATCTGTCGTCGCCGTCGCCATGTATCTTTCCTCTAGCTGCGCGTGAAGCAAGTTTCTGCAAGTTCATTTCGGCAACTACATCTAGGTCAACGTCAAGGCAAGTAGCAAGCTCAGCTACAAACCACATAACGTCTCCGAGCTCTTTGACGATAGCAGTTTTGCGTTCTTCGTCTACCTTCCCGGCACTGTCACGAATAGCCTTAGCAAACTTTCCGGCTACTTCTCCTGCTTCCTCTGCCAAGCCAAGAGCAGGGTAGAGCCAAGATGTGTGGTTGGCATTTATGCCACCTACGCAGCCTTCAGGATAGTTTGCAGTCTCGTGTGCTTTTTTCTGATATTCATTTAGTCCAAGCATTTTGTTCTCCTAGTATACTATCCAATCTTCTGCAAGCATATCTGTCTGAGAAGCAAGCCACGGAACAATGCCACGCGGTGCGTTAGGGTTATCTGACTGAAGCCCTGTAGTTACAATGTAAATGTAAGGCTGTGTCATTTTTGAGTGCTCGTCAGGTCGCTGCAACTCGATATAGATACCCTTACCGTTCCACCCTAAACGGCAAACTTTTTTGCCTTCCTTCAACTGTCTTAAAGCCCAGCTAAAATCCATATAGACCTCCTTAGTCCTTAAACTTTGTAATATCTTCTGCTGTAACTCCCATGCTGATAAGCAGGAGAGTACAGTAGCCAATAATGTCACAGACATCATTAACGCGGGGTTTATCCTCTGTATTCGACATAACTCGTCCAAGCTTATCGTCAAGACGGATAAGGATAGAGTTTGTGCTGTCGCCTTTATAGAAAATCTTTTTAGGACTGATTGCACTGTCCCCGTACTTATTGTTCTTGTACAGAAGCAAATCCTTCATAGCTTCTGTGATTTCACGGATTTTACGCTGTGTAGGTGTTGCGTCCCCAAACGGGTCATCCATAAGACCCTTCATCACCGAAGCTTGAGCCATTTCCCAAGGCTTTATCTTGTCAGCTGTAGGCGCCTGCATCCTCAGTTCCTCAGTGCATGTGTCACAGACAATTCTTCCCCGTGGTATCTGTATTCCACAGACTTTACATTTTGCCATTTCTAGCTCCTTCGACCTTTATAGGTTCGTATATTTTATTTCTGCTTGAGATAAAGTTATTCGGAAGTATTACAGGTGCACGCTCACCGTAGTACGGAAGCGCCCGCTCAACGTCATAAATAACCCACTCAGAAGCTTCTTCCCAAGTCCAGTTATTCTGCTTCATAAAGCACTCACAAAGGCGCTCGAAGCTATAAGCCACATGGCTTTTGTCTTTTGCAAGACCAATGATAGCAGGGTAAAAGTCCTCGCGGTCTTTATCACCAATCAGATAGAAACCGTGGTCTTCTCCATGCTCAAGCCAGTCTCTAGTTACTGTTCTCATTTTCTGCCTCATCAATGAATATTAGTTCCTGAGCATAAGGAAGTGTCCTAGCCCAGTCAATAAATGCTGTGCTCCATTCAGTGAGTTTGTGAAATCTTCTCTGTCCTCTTGAACAGATAGCAAGAAGGTTTTCATAGTCAAAGGTAACTGTGCGCTTCTGTAGCCAAGACTCAGGAAGAAGCCTTATAAGCTCTTTCCAATAGCGGATGTCCTTTGTTTCATTGTATTTTTGTCTCAGGAGTTCCATATATTTTACTGTATGATACCAATAAAACCCTGTAGACATCGGCGTATTGAGCATATAGCCTATATCATCCAAGTCTTCAAAGTCGTCCATTTCAAAGCAGTCTTCTGTAATCGGAGTTGAAGCAAGCTTGTGCATTGTGCTTGTGCTGTTTGCCACAGTACCTACCTTATAGGTGTCAAACTCTTTCCACCAATAAAGCGGAGCTGTAATGTCTACAGAGACAAAAATCTGTCGCATAAACTTACGGTGCTCACTTCCTGCTTTGATAAGCTTCTGAGCAAGCTCAAGGTCGCTGTGTCCTACTCTGTACTCGAACATACGATAGCCGTCTTCAAACTTAGTTGTCTGCTTCCAATAGCTGTCACTCTTATCCCAAGAGTTCATCGGGTTACGCATACCTCTGAAAGCTCCATCAAAATTAAAGACACTTGTTTTTTCAAACTTCATAGTTACTCCTTTTTGTCATTATCTACTTGCTTACGCAGTTCCTCTTTCTTAGCATTATCTATATGCTTCCGCATTTTTTCAACCTCAGGGTCTACAAAGTCAGGAAGAAAACATCCCGGCTTAAAGTCTACTTTCTCAGGCGGCCACCACAACACAACGCTATCGTCTTTGACAAAGCCGTCACTTTGTACTGTATGTACCCCAAGCTTTCCACTTGCATAGTTCTTGTCAACCTTCACATTCTTGAGGTGGTGCATAATCTTTGCAAAAGTCTCTTGTGAAACCACAAGCACGGCCGAGTCGGTCTTATGTGCTTCCATAAAATCATTTGCAAGCTCCATCAGTTTATCTACTTCTGTCATAGTGGCTCCTTATCTCTGACTGCCCAATCGCCTTCCTGACAACCTGGATATTTTTTAGACACTGCTATCATATCTTTAATCTTCTTATACAGGCTCTGCTGCGCCGGTATCAGCTTTTCTCCTACGCATATACTCTGTGCAAGCGTTGTGGTTGTCATAATGTCTAAAACTTCAACTTCCTCAGGCGTAAGTTCTATATGCCAAGTTACTTGTCCATATCTACTCATACACTACTCCATTCTGATAAAGTTTTGGGCTATAAAATCACAAGCCTTCTCATAGTCTTTCCAACTCTTTGTTACCTCAATGCCCTTTCCGCTGAAGTCAGGTGCACAAGGGTCTCCGGTGTATACACGACATTTGTAGCAGGCAGGAACTGTCATAAAGTTAGGACACCTGCTACAGGTCTCTTCCTTAAAACAACCGCTTTGGCTCATAAAACCTCCTACATCTTATAAAGCTTTTCAAAATCTTTCTTGGTCAGTCCGTCAAGCTTGATTGTTTCATCGACCATAACCTGCTTCCATCTGCCTTGAACCTTTTCTCTAAAGTGTTCACAGAAAAGCTGTCCATACAGAAAGATACATTCTTTTCTGCTCAGGCGGAGCTTTCTGTGACGAAGTTCACAATCCCTGATTGATTGTCTGTAAATTATAGCTTTAATCATCGTTCAGCTCCTTCACAATATCAATAAGTTTAGACAGGGAATACTTGCCCGAGGCAGGGATAAGGTACAGCCCTTCTCTGCTTCTCGTGCAGCCAACATACAGGACTCGAAGCTCTTCGTCAGCGTTGAGCGTAATGTTCTCACTGACAACCCTAGTACAGTCCATAAACATCGCCGTATAGTCTGCCTCACCACCCTTTACTTTATGTACAGTAGAAAGCAGACAGAAAGGCTCTGTCATCCTTGACATACTCTTTAAGGTCTCAAGGCCCCAAGTGTCTACCAAGTCCTGATAGAAGTATCTTTCTTTTCCCGGAATAAGTTCTGAGTGCATAAAGCTGTCGTTTATATCCGCAATCTTATACTCTTCCATAAACTTCTGCTTGGCACTCTCGTTTCCGTATCCTACCTTTCGGTAGTTATAGTAGCGCTCAATCTTATTTAAATCCCGCTCACAGATACAAAAGCCTTTGCTTGTGTGATACGGAACTATGAACTGTTCAAGCACTGAAGCCATTTCACCGATGAAACAGTTTGTACGGAACAGAAGATACCAGCGGCCCGGCTTGAGTCCGTTTGACTTGAGGTCGTCACGGATAGTGCGAGCTAAAACGTTACGGTCAGGAAGAGTTGTTACAAAGCCCTCACGGTCATCCGCAGGCCTATAGTCTTTCTCAACTTTTTCCTGAATGAGGTCTGTAATTCCCTTAGAGAACTCATAAACCTTTCTCGGGAGTCTGTACGAAATCTCGTGCTTCACAGTCTTATAGTGCCCGGCCATTTCGACCAAGAGCTCAGGCGCGGCGCCATTGTAAGTGTACAAGCACTGAAAGTCGTCACCTAAGCAGATTACTTTCTCTGCTTCTGAGAAAGCTTTCATACATACCTGCCACTGTAACGGTGTCAGGTCTTGGCACTCGTCAATGAGGGCAATCTTTACGCCCTGAAGCGGTTCTCCGTTTTCCATATATTTCAAAAGACAGTCATAGAAGTCTACAAGGTCATGGCCCTCTTTGAAGGCTTTATAAGCGTTTACAAGGCGGTCGTATCTGAAGCGGTCATAGTTCCCGTCTACAAATACACCACGCTTGCTGCCTGAGCGCTCAGCGTCGTAGCGCTGAAGAAGTCTGTCGTCCTCAGTTACATGACCGAAGGCATCGTTCATAGTCAGGGAGAAACCCAGCTCCGAGTTGAACTGAGCTATATCTGAGTTTGTAATGATGTTCTTTCTAGCTAAGTGAGCCTCACGGAAGCAGAGCGCATGGAGTGTCTTAAAGTGCATAAGGTCATCAGGCGTCAGGTCTTTGTTTACAGCTAAAGCTCTTGCTATACCTGTCTCAACACCCTTTCGGGTGTAGGTAACAAAAGCAATCTCGTCAGGTCTGTAAGACCTTAATGCGTCTGTGATAACCTTCATGGCAGTAGTCGTTTTCCCGGCCCCTGCTGAGGCTAAATGAATTGTTACATCGTCTGTATTAAATCTCACCACCATAAGACCTACTCCACAAACCTTATGCTTATGTTATTTCCCTGCAGCATAGCTACATGAAGCTCTTTGAGCGGGTCTTCATGTCGCTGGATATTACGTTCTGCGTAAGGCCACCAATGAGGTGTAATACCACCTTCAGCGTAGCTTTCAAGAAACTTACAGAGTTGCCAACCTTCGGTTTTTGACAGGTAAAAATCACCTAATCTTTTGCTCCAATAGTTACCTTCAGCAGGGTGTAATGAATACACAAGCTGGTCATTGATGTAAACCTTTAAGGGTCTGCATTTTGCAGGGTCAAACTCCTTACCGTGTACAGTAATTTCATAGATACACTCATCCGGCATTGTGTTTATAAAGCTCACTGCATCATACTTACTTTTTGTCTGTTTGTAATCCACCACTCTCATATTTAACCTCCTATGAGAACTCTATAAAGCAGGGAGATAAGTCCACACACAATGTATAAAAGCCCTAACCCCACTGCTGTGCAGAACAGGCTGATTAATACTGTAGCAATAGCATCAGCCCACAGTTTCTTCCACTTCCTGCTCATTTCTACCTCCTAGAAACGGCTGTCTTCGTCTCCTGCTTCGCTGTACTCTGCGCTGTCGTCTTCAGTATCTTCTTTCTTGCTCTGAAGCTGAATAGCTGCGGCGCGGAAAGCATCCTGCTCGTACATGTCGTCGTAGTACTCAAAGCGCTTTTCAAGTTCTTCGTCAACATCCTTGACCCAGCACTTGATAGTAACTTTCTTTCCTGACTTCGTGTTGTAGCTTACACTTCCTTCAGTACATCCAAAGTGCATAAGCTCTTCACGAAGGTTTGTTCGACCGAGTGAGAAACGCTCGATACGAAGATAGTCTTTTACACCGTCGGTTGAAAAGTAGTACTTGTTGTCTTCCTTATAAACCTGACCGGCATTAATCATATATGAAGCACCGTTCGTAACCTGACGGTGAGTCAAATACTTCACAAGCAGGGAATGAAGCTCATTGAGCTCGGTTGTATCACTTTCAGCTGATACTTCAATCTCACGCTCACTCATCCCTTCCATACAATGGTTCAGTATGTCAATCCAAATGTTGTTCTTTACCTGCTGAGGCATCCACCCTAGCTGGTCAATACACTTTGTCTGTACTACAAGCTGATTGCGAAGCTCTGAGGCGTCCTCAAAACGTACAAGTTTAGGCTCTTTACCCGGTGCGGCAATTTCCCACAGATAGTAAGGGATGCGAGCTAATACCTTAGATATCGGCCCCATCACATCAGCTCCTGTGTTTTCATTCTGCTGCGGATTACTCTTCTGACACGCAGTATACTGACGTTTAGCGCACTCTCTGCGATTACAGTAAGAGCACATAGGGTCATGCTTGCAGGAGTAGTTCCACTCCTTGCCATTGGCAGAAGCATAAGTACTTTCAATTCCCTGCATGTCCTCATACTGAAGAGGAGCTTCCATACAGTTATCAAGGTCAAGAAGTTCAGGAAGGTAGTCATATTCCTTTCCATATTTCTTCTTGAAGTATACACAGGCATGGAATAAAAACTTGTTTCTTCCTGCGTTTGCATTGAGAGCGCCTGTGAGGGCCATCATTTGAATACAGAACGGAGCATCCGAATAAGGAAGCTTTGCAAGTGTCTCTTCCATTTCAGCAACTGTTGTATAGTTAGCTTTAATTGTCTCAAGTGCCTGCTCAATACCAAGGAACTTGCCATCAACAGAAATCATTCTGTTCATAGCCTTGCCTGAGGCAGCATTGAAGTAAGGCAGGAAGACACATTTACCGTCCTCGCCCGGAACTTCTGTGGCGTGCATAGGAAAGTACTCAACCTTACTCTTGTGCTTGTCGTCACAGTAGAGCATATCAAGTCCGTAGACTGTGATAATCTTCTGAAGCAGCTCGATTACTTTTCCTGCGTCCTCTGCCTGTTTGAACATGAAGTAGATATGAAGACCTGAGCTCTTTGACTGACAGGCAGTAAACTTCCACCCTACAGCGTACATACGACGAATAAGGTGCAGGAACTGTCCCGGCTGACCATAAACATCAATATCAATAACTCCGTAGTAACACATGTTGCGTGCTATGATATTTCCTTCGTCGTCTGTGACGTTACACAAAGGCTCTATAGCACAACCCTGCTCACCGTTGAGGTGCATACGATAGTCTTCAATAGAGACAGGTTTTTTAATTTTATTCTCTTTATCTTTAGGATTAAGCAGAGCGTAAAACACACGCTTTGCTTTATTCTTACCTGAGCTTTCCTGCGTAAAAGGCGGCTGGTGAATAACGTACTTCGCCCGGCTTCCGTGGAAAATGGCATAGAAATCCCTGAGCAGTTTTTCTGAGTCCATATTCCCCTCCTAGCCGATATAGTAAAACTCGCCTCTCTTTATACATTTGAGAGCCACGTATTTTGTTCCGCATACTTCGAGTATAGGAAGATGTGGCTGGTCTCGGTATTTAGATTTACTTGCTACAGCAGTAAACTTTATGAATGAAAACGAACCATACTCATAACTCGGCTCTTTAGGGTCAAAGCCCACGCAGGTCAAATTGTTTGCGCCGCTGCCAATCTTAACAAACTCTTTAATCAGCTTGTCTAAATCCTGCACAACAGGACTGTAAATCTTGTCCATGTTCTCAGCTTCTTTTGCTGACGCAGGAGCATAAACAATCCTGTCCAAGATTACACCGGCTGTGAGTGTGCCGTTCATAATTCTTGGCTGCAAGTCGTCGCCACAATGATAATACTGCTTAATGATATCTTTTGAGTAGTAGGCTTTGCCGCCTGCTATTACTTTATAAAACATACCGTCCTCCTTAGTATTATGGGAGTGCAGGGAATTGAACCCTGCTACCGATGAAGGGAAAATACTTCAAACCCTTGGCAGTTCCTCTGCCCGTTACTCCCGAAAAAGAAGGCAGGAGAAAGTAAATCTTACTAAACCTTACTCCTGCCTTTTGCTCCTAGCCGCCGTCGCTAGGAGGCTTTGTTTTTAGAAGCGGACTGCCTCTCCCTCAGAGTCTTCGTCCTCAGCAATTTCTGCTACAGTACGGCTCTGAGCACCCGGGATAAGCCCTGCGATGTTCTGACGCTTAGCTACCATTGTGTACTCGGTGAAAGCCTTGTACATTTCTGTGTAGCGCTGCATTACATCCATCAGCTCGTCCTTTGTAAGGCCACCTTTTACTGACTGAAGTCCTGTCTCAGGAGAGTAAGCGCAGTTGCGCTGTTCCTGAAGGTCGAACTTAGGGTAGTAGTAAGTCTTGTTGTAAGTCTCGTTCTTTACGGCCTGTGTGCCGATTGTGATACGAAGCTCAGGAGCAATCTTACTGTTGGCCTTTACAAGTTTCTCGAGTTCATTGTAGTACTTGTTTCCTGTTGAACGGAAAGAAAGAACTACTCCCTCGAGCTCAGGGTGGTCGTGCAGGTACAAGAATACCCAGTGCACAGGCTGCAGTACGTTACCGTTTGCAAGTGGTCTGTCGAAGTTTCCTTCGAGTGGAACCTGCATAGCATCGGCCGGATGCCAGTAACCTACAGTCTTAGGCATTTCTGCCTTGCTTGCAGCAGGTTTAACTTCTGCAAATACCTTGAACATACCAACGATTGTGGCGTCCAAAGTCTGACCGAGGCGTGTCTTAGACGAAGCGATAACGAAATCGCGTGCCTTAGCACCCTTGATATAAGCAACATCACCTTCAACAAGTTCGTTTGCTGATGGGTCAAGGATTTTGAGCCACAGCAAGTTAGAACCGCTTTCAGCGCGGATTGTTGCTTCTGCCTGTGCTGCCTGTGCAATCATAGCATTGAGGTCAGCACCCTGTGTAGCTGGTACTCCAGCTGTTTCCTGCTTTGCAGGTGTCTTCTTTGTAGCCATATTAGCTACCTCCGTAAATTGGTAATAACGTAAAAACGTAAAACGTTTCTCGTGCGCCCTTATTTCTAAGCTTCCTGCCGACGCGTTCAGAAAGCCGTAAAGCCAGCCGGGGTTTCGAACCCCTCACCTCGGCGGCAACCGAGGAGCTTTTCCAAAAAGCCTTAAAGCCGACTAACCGCAGAACAGAGTGATGATTACCCTTTAGGAGACCTCTGCCTACTCGCTTTCGCTTACGTATCTCCGGTGGATACGTTCACCATCCTTCCCTTGGAGAGAGTCTTCATGGGCCTAAAAAGGCCTCTGGCGCTGCAGGGAATTGAACCCTGCTATCGGGTAAAAGCCGAAGTAATTGTGAGGGACTTCAGCTGGTGTCAGTTCCTCTGACCGTTAGCGCCGAAAAAGGGCAGGAGGTGGAATGGGAAACAGTCAATAACTCGTTCCACGCTGCCCAAGTAGTTACATACAATCATGCACCAATATATCCTACTTAACCTAGAGTTGTGACTCATAGACACTCCTTAGAACACAGGTACTTCAGGTTCTTCAACCTTAAGCACACGCATTTTTACTCCGTTCTTACGAAGCTCACCAAAGATACGAGTCAGCTCGTCACCCAAGTCAACAGGGTATTCAAGCTCAAGAGTCATCTTTTTATTAAGACCCGGGAAGTCACTCTTCATAGCTTCCTTGTTGACCTTAATTCCAATCTGCATTGGCTCTTCCTGTGCCTCAGCAGGGGCAGGAGAAGCCATAGCTTTCTCAGCGAACTTGGCGCGGAGTCTTTCCTTCTCAGCCTCGACCTTTTCAAACACCACAGATGCAGGCTCATAGGCAAGCATATCTATGTAAGTCTTAGGGTTGATGTAGTCCGCAAACTCACCACCACAGGCCTTTTCAATAAGCTTGATGTCAGCTTCCTTCTGCTTCCGTACATTAGCCTCTGCCTGATACTGTTCACGCAAGTCCTGTGCTACAGCCTTCATGTCAGCTGACTTATTGTAGTATTCCTTCTTGCGTTCAACTTCAAACTCAAAGCCAAACTCATCAGCAAGGTCTTCAATAAGTCCGTCGATTGCTGCGTTTACCTGTGCACGGCGCTTCTCTTCTTCCTTGTCAAGGATTTCATCACACTGTGCTTCCATTTTGGAAATGTCGTCCATAATCGCATCTGCCGCGGTCTTGAATACATCCATAGGGCCCTTGTAGGTTGCCTTGACATATTCTTTGACCTGCTTGTCAAAAGCATTACGCCATCCAACTACGCCTCTTTTAATCACACGCACACGCTCAATGTTCTCGTCGGTCATTTCCATTTTGAGAACAGTTGCAAGACGGAGCTCCAAGAACTCCTTCTGAGCTGCAAGCGTATTGTCTGCGTTAGGGAATACAACCTCTTCTTTCTTAGGAAGAGAGAGGGCAGGAAGAGGAGACAAGAGCTCTGCATCCGTTAGTTTCTTCTGTTCCTTTTTCTTAGCCATATTTACCACCTTAGCTCTTAAGAACTTTATTTCTGACCTCAACGGTCTTTCTGTCTAATGCCTTGAAGACTTCGTCTACGCTGTCTTCGGGCCCGATAGTCGCTGTGAGCGACACATCCATCATTTCGTATCCACCCAAGTTGAATTTTCTTGTGAAAGATACTTCTTTGATTTCTGCCATTATTTACCTCCTTTGGCACCATACAGAAGAGTCTTTACGTCCTCAGTGTCTCGAGGAAGGACTCTGTAAAACATTTTATCGTGAACGCATATACATGCGCACTTGCCAACTTTTTTACCCTGCAGCTCTAAGAACCACTTGTAGCACCCAAGCTGCCATGCAAGGTACTCAGGCTTAAACTTTCCTGTTTTAATATCGTACAGGTCATATATGCCGTCGTGCTCAACTATGATGTCCACCGCTGAAGCATAGTCCTTCAAGTCCCATACAAGAACTTCTGACATAGCCACCGCGTGAACGTCAGGAGAAGAGTAACGTTTTGTCAACTCTTCCTTTACCCATGTAGCTCCTGTGTGCACTGTTTCAAACCTGCCGGAGTCAATCCAATTCTGTATCCAGGCATGAACCTGACTTCCTTCGTCACAACGCTCTGCTACCTGATTTTCAGCCTCCTTAAAGTTCAGCTTCATCCTATCACAGATTTTACCTGTAACTCCTGAAAGTCTTTTACCTTTGTAGTGGTACTCATGTAACACTTCATTAAAGCTTACCCCGGGTGCAAAGCTCTTTCTGCCTTGTCCTACAACTAACATAATTTACTCCGTCTGATATTGAATATATACCCACTTGTGAAAACTGTCAAGTGGGAAATTACAATTTTACATCTGTATTTACAACTCTGAGCTGGTCAGGCTTATACCAAGGAACTTTTTCTATACGACCTCGTTCCTTAAAGTTCTTGTCGAGATACTCTAGGAACTTTTTGTCTACGACGTCAAAATCATAGGCATCATCCCTGTTATTCGACAATCTGTACTCAATCTTACCATTAGCTCTGTGCAACGGTTTTTTCACATAGAGTGTTACATCTGATGGATAAATAATAAACATAATTATACTCCTGCGAGGTCAATCAAAAATATGTTCTCGTAGGCAGAAGGATAATCCCTACCCCGGGTACGGCTTCTGATTTCCTCAAGCTGATAACAGTGCCGCTCAGAAAGAGCAACAGCCTTCCACTGTGATGAAGGCGGTGTGACCACGCCGATGTCTGCGAGAACCTCGTAAGGAGACAGTCCTTCAAAGCCCATCTTTCCAAATAAATGCCACATATTAAAGTAGCTTACCTGTTCAAAGAGTCTGAAGTTTTCCTTACAGTCAATAGTGAAGTAGGCGCGGTCAGACAATGTCTCGGCAACCAGCTCAAAGAAAGCAGAGTAAAGGAAGTCTGATTTATATACCTTATCAATTTCTTCCTCATCAAGCTCAACTCCAAGTCTCGTATAGATAGAGTCGATTGCCTTCTTAGCCCATACAGCAGGAATTGCTTTTACATAGTCCTTGTATGAGTAACGCCAAACCCTATAAATCTGTCCTTCGTGGGCATAGAACATAGGCTCTACTGCAAAGAACTGGTCAAACTTGGCAACCGTTCTGTTTATAAGGTCACCGCGCTCATCGTCACTGAAGCGCATACAGGAAGCAAGAAGTATTTCAGCCAGCACAAGTTTTTCCTCTTCCAACATATCACGACGTTCTGTTCCATACTCCTTAAATGCGTCATTGATTGCTGCCAAGTCAAACTCATTAGGCTTGTCCATCTTTCCTTCCCAATAAGCTAAATCTAAAACTACCTTTCTCATTAAACCTCCTTTGTAAGCTTTATAGCAAAGCGACCTATTGGTGCTTTACCTGAGCGGCGGTAGTAGCGTAGGGCGTTCATACCCTTACTCACCGCTTTGAGTTCATTTTCATCAGTGAAAATCTCAAAAGGAAATGACGGCTTAGCGTCATCATAGATAGTTACCTTGAACATACTAGTGCTCCTTAAAACATTTTAGTTTTCCATTAAGCATATTAGAAATACGATAAATTATTCTTCCATACTTTGAAATACTTGCTTCATCAACTATATCTACTAAAACCTTGAGCTCTTCCTGATTAAGCAGGAGAGAAACCGCGTCTTCTTCCTTGATGTCGTACTGAAGATGCAGCGGCCGTACTCCGTCATCAGGGTCTGTAAAATCACGGTACACCCTGTCTATTTTGTCCTTTACTTCGTTTCTGACAGAGCTTACAAAACGTTCCGTGATAACATTAGGTTCACGGTCATCATACATTATACCTACATATCTTTTCATATTAGTGCTCCTTAAATATAATCTGTTCGCCCTCTTTAAGCGACCAGCAGTTTGCGTTAGCTACAGCACACTCATAGCAGTTACCGCTGCAGTAGCGTGCTCCGTCCTTTGCTGTGGTAGTTCCGTCCTTAAAGAATACATGGGCCTCAGGAAGATTGTGAGGGTTATCCATAGGAAGTCCTTTCCAAGCAGAAAGGATGATGTGCAGATTGTCAGGGAAAGAATGTTCCTTCAAATGAAAGTTTACAATCTCATACTGCTTTGTAAAGCACAGTATCTGACAATGAGGGTTATTGTTTGCAACCCAAATCATATCCAAAAGATATGGAAGGTTAGGAATATCTCCGCTCACCCCAAAGCGGAAGTGAGTTGTCATAGCTGCCGCTGCGTTTACCTCGCGCCAGAACTTCTTAGGGTCACTTCTCAGTATGTAGAGATTTCTTTCGTAGGCCGCTCCTACTGTCTTCTGCCTTCGCAATACATAGCGCCGTACATAGCACTTTTTACCGCAGAGCTTTACAGCTTCAGGTGAGCAGGTCTTAACCGGTGGAAGAGACACCGACGGTATCGCTCCCATTTTCTCGTTGCCACGACTTATTGATACGTGCAACTCTGTTGCGTCTACAATACGCATATATTCCTCCTTAAAAGAAAGGCCCCCTAATCTGACAGACTAGAGGGCCAAGTGTGAACATAGAAAATTAATTTAAGAGGTAGGGGATTTTTTCCAGCCCCCCAGCTGTTCCTAATTTCGGGACTTAGCCCTTAAGATATATGCCTAGCAACGCTAGGTTTGCTACACCTGCAACGCAGGATTGAGCTCTTTAAGTATAGCACTACTGTGCTACTTGTCAATGGCGTGTTCAATAGCCTTAAAGAGGGCTTCAATCTCTTCCTTGCTTCCAAAGGTACACAGGCAGGGAACACCGTTAGTATGCATCAGAGAAGAGTCGTGGATAAACATATCGTCAAAGGCCATGATAAGAGAGAAGTCCATCATACCAAGCTCAAACTTTTTCTCTGCACAGAAGTCCCGAAGGTTTTCAAGGGCCTCTGACAACTCATTAAGGTGAACCTTAAGAGCCTCGTGAGTTACCTTAAGGCGGGCTACAATCATAGCCTTGTCAACATCATCCGTGGTGTGATTTTTGATTTTTTCTATCAACTGCTGTTCCATAATTCCTCCTATCTTATTGCTTCAGGAAAGGTTGCATGAAGTGAAATAGCATAGCTCATGCTTGGAAGACCAATTTCAGTCCAGTTACCGTCCTTCATATCAAGGATAGTGCGTGCTACACGCTTGATACTCAGAACTTCCTTGGCTGAAAATCCATATCTTATGGTTGCACTTTCAAGTGATGCATTGGCCATAGATGTAATCTGAAGGTTGTTCACCTCATCATCAGTCAACTGCTGGTTGAACTTACCCTGTCTGTCAAGCTGTTTCTTCACAGCGTTCTTCACACGTGCACGCAGGTCATCAAAGCCGTAGAACATAGGTGCTATCTTATTATCAGTGTTGTATCTGATACCAACCATTTCTGTCAGAGCAGCAGGAAGTTTTTTCCAGTACTGTCTGATACTATCCATAGAGCAGAGACAGATTTTATCACTGCTTCCATGGTTTCCACAAGGACAAGGATTTGTCGTCATTACAAGCTGTAAGTCTGCAGGGTAAACTGTAGTTCTTCCTGCTCTTGATAGAGATATGTTACCATTACGCATAGGAACATTAAGCATCTGAAGAACTGAAGTCTTAAACTCCAAGGTATCCTTCAGAAAGAGAACTCCGTTATGTGCAAAGGAAACTTCACCGGGAAGGCACTGAGCACCTCCGCCACACATACCCTCGATACTTGCTGTAGGGTGAGGCATACGGAAAGGACGCTGAATGATTTTCTGATTTGGCTTCAAAAGTCCTGCAATAGAGTAGATACGGTTAACACTGAGCTGCTCTTCTGCCATAAGGTTAGGCATGAACTGTGTAATCTTAGCAGTGATAAAATCTCTGCCTTTCAGAGGCTGTCCGTACACAAGTACGTGATGTCGTCCCGCTGCTGCAACTGCAAGGGCATAGATAAGTCCCGGGTCAGGGTTTACGTCCTGTACAGGAATGTCAATCTGCTTTTCATCCTTTGCAAAAGGTGCAAAAGTTACCTTGTTGTCAACATCTGATGTCTTTACTGTGAGAGTACATCCTTCGTATCCGAAGTTTTCATTTTCTGCCATACTAGGCCTCCTTTTTAAGCTCTATATGTTCTGCAACCACAAAGACACGTGAGCGTGTGTCTCCCTCATCGTCTTCCCATAATGACTGCTTGAGTCTTCCAACTACACGCAGGCCCTGATGTTCCTTAGACTTACGCATGAGGTCAACCATATTGCCGTAGGCCTCAGCATCGAAGTAAGAGACTTCTTCTGCGTTGTTTCCGTCTTTTGTCTTATAAAAACGCTTAACAGAAATTGTAAAAGAAGCCTGTCCGATACCTGAGTCTCCCTCAGAGTACTTGACTGAACCTTCAAGGTTCCCTTCCAAAATCAATGAGTTTAACTGGTTCATATTTACCTCCTATGACCGAGTTTTATTTTTATGATACTTTTTGTACCAATCAGGATTAGTAAAGCATATCTTTCTTCCTACCTTCTTGCACTGATTGAAACAGGCTTGGCAGGCGTGGATACGCTTTCCGCAAATAGTGCATGTTATGCGACCACCACTTGAAATATCGTCAAGAGTGTAATCTGTATATCCGTTACAGTAAGGACAGTATTCTTCAAACATAGGCTACTCCTAGATAAGATTTTACAGTCTCCGGCAGGATTTGAACCTGCGTCCTTCCAATATTCGGAGACTAAAAAACCCCGAGTGAATACCCGGGGTGGAGACTAACTAACGTTCGTTAGTTATTTTTTGAGGGCTTTTCTCTGAGCCTTTGTGATGTCTGCGAAGTGGTCAACCATTTTCTTGAACTGAGACAACATGTGGTCAAGTTCGAACAGTTCCCAGCGCTCGCAATCGTCGTTGATGGCCAAGATGTAGTCCTTGCCTGCTTCTACCTTGTCTGCACCGATGAACATGTTTTCTGCCCACTTATCGCAGTTCCAAGCGGTCATTTCAGGGTGGTAGGGATTGTTGAGTTTATTCAAGATGCAAAGGTCTTTGATGTCCTCTTCTGTGGCCGGTGTGAATGTGTAATAGTCTGTGCGCTCGTTACAATCATCAACGATAGAATCAAGGGCATAGAGAGCCATACGGCGGATGTAGAGAGACTTGTCTTCCAAATCCTGCCATTCAATAACGGTCTTTACACCGTTTTCTTCCTTGTAGCGTGTGACAGGCTTGAGCACCTTCTTGAGCACACCTGTCTCGATAAGGCGAGCCATAAGAACACCTTTGGCTGACTCTTCGTACTTTTTGATGTCGTCGATTGCTGCCTGTTTCTGCTCTTCTGTTGCGTTTTCACTGAGTACGCGTGAGAAACGTCCGTCTGTTGATACGATACGGCTATCGTACTCGATTACTCTTGATTTCTTTTCGACTGTCATAATTTTACCTCCTATATGACTATCTAAGATTTATTACTGAGCCACTCAGCATAAGGCTTAGGGCCCGTAGCATCCCTTACTGACTGAGCAGCTTCTTTATTTACAACTGCCCAGTTACGTACATAGATTATGTACTTATCCCAACTTTTCTCCCCTGCACCTGCAAGTCCTCTTGCACTCATAATGTAGGTTCTGTTATTGTTTGAAATAATTGCTACGATATCCTCGTCAGGACGAGAAACATGACGGCCTATCCACTTTACAGTGAATATAGACTCAGGTGACTTACCACCAACATCATCTGCTGTCGGCGAATGACCATCAATCCACTTATGTCGTACTTCCTCACCGTCAGGTATAACAGTTGACACATGCTTTATGAGCCTATCCCACGAACTGTATACCGGGTATACCGGCCCCGAGTCTATAATATAGACCTTGTCACCTTCTGTAAAAGGCATATCAGTTGAAAGAAGGGTCAGCGCATTTATGTTGATAATATATGACACATTACCGTCATTTATCAGCGCAAGTTTTTCACCCGTCAAAGCGCCGTGCTCCCTTACAAACATAACAGTAAACACACTGTTTTGTGCCTCTGCCTCCGTCACTGAGCGTCCGTGTACATACTGAGAGCATACACGCTCGACGGCTGTAGTTGAAGATGCCGCCTCACGGTAGTAGTCCAAAAATCCCGGGTAAGTTGAGTATGCAGCCCCTCTAAACCCAATCTTTACTTTATCGCCTACATGTACCATTTTTTACCCCCTATGATAATCAGGATTTATATTGCCCATACCGCCATATACCCATATTGCGGTAGCCAATGCCCAATAGTAGACATCTTTTACAGTTCTCTCTTTACCCTTGGTGAGGGCAGAGAGATTGACAGTAAACTCTTTTGCGAGTGAGGTTATCTCTGCCTCGTCGGTCGCAAGCTTGAGTTTACTTCCCTTGAGCCATGACTCAACATCACGGATATTGAGCCATTCAAGGTATGAGAATACCCTGTAAATATCTTTTGCACACTTTGAGTATGTATTAAGACTGATGTTGAGTTTATCTTTGAAAAACACCTCGTCAAGGTAACGCTTGACCTTATCGAGGTGGAAGTGTTTGTTCTGCATACCCTGCCTCCTATGCCTCTGCCGCTTTCTTTGCGTTCGCTACTGCGACTAAGGCTTCATAGGCTTCGTCTGCAGCCACATTTGAACAGTACATACAGTGAGCACACTTTCCACAGTACGACTTATCGTTATCCACAGTTACCGGGCAGAAGTCTTCTTCAAAGTCGTAGGCCTTCATTGACTCATACCAGTAGTTTCTCCAAGGGTCTGTGTCGAGGGGCTTTTCTTTCTTCTCCTCTGTCTTTTTTGGTGCGGTCGTACCGCTTGACTTGAGGGTGCTTTTTCTGACGTATGCTCTTTTGTCCTTGTCCCATACGAGGCAGTCATCGTCATAGTCCCACCATGCTCTTCCGTAGAAGGCAGGAGAGGACGCATACCCTGTGTATTTCTTGTATGCATAGGTGTGGTTCGAGTAGTGGACACCGTCTTTTTCTTCCCATCCCTTACCCATAAGCTCGCAGTGGTTATTTCTGTCCAAGATTGCAAGCCTTGAGCCGTCGATGAGATACTCAATCAACTTTTTGGTTCTTTTATTCTTGTACCACTCGAAGCTTTGAATGATGTTTGACAGATAGTCTGTTATGAACTTCATTGTATCCGAGTAGGTCTTAGCACCGTCTGAGGTGATGTCGAGAATACCATTGTGGGCCACACCGATGTTGCACTTGTAATGCAGGCGCTTGAGGTTCTTCATTTCAGAAGACAGAGGGAAAGGATGTGTCATACATTTTTCATATCCCTGTGTCGCAATTCTAAAGTGCATAACATAAGGCACTTTGTCACCTGTGATGGCGCGGGCCTTATTGAGAGCGGCCATAAACTTTTCAAAAGTCTCATACCCTTTATGGATATGCACCGCACCTTGGAACGAGTACATAAACCCTGCACCGTCGTCGTTATTATCAAAGCAGTTTTCGAGGATAGCCTCTTCAGGAAATGCCACATTGAGCGGCTTATAAGCGATTATACACATAATTATTCTCCTATTGCGTAAGATTTACACATTTTTAGTGTTTTTGAGATTTGCCGGGCGCACCCGGCTGAGATTTGATTTGGTTAGTTAGAATTGTCTGTGAGGTCACCTTCCCATTCAATATTCGGGTAGAGTGTCAACATCTGACTTCTGAACGCACCTCTTTTGTAGATATACTTGGCGGTTGACTCAGTGATACCTCCGAGCCATGAGATAAGGTCGTTTGTCTCAACCTTCTCAACCGTAATTCTACGTGCATTTTTTGTGATTGTGAGGATAAGGTCAATCCAAGAGAAGAATGACCAAGCGTTCAGCGTACCTCGACCAAGGCGGTACTCAAAGGTATTTGTGTTACCGTTATTGAGTGCCACATAGTGGTTCTGACTTCTTCGTGAGGCGTCCACTCTCCACTTTTCATAGTCAGTCTTTGCCTTGCGGTTATACTTGGCGCTGTCCGACATATTGTTTTTCTCACAGTACTCGAAGTTACTTCTTCGGGATACCTTTGCCATATCATTCCAGTTCTGGTCAAAGAACGTATAGATTTTAGCAATAGCAGAGGACTGTTCAGAGACAGTATTTCCTAACATATTGCGGGAAACATGGATATGAAGTCCGCAGGTTCCCACATTGTGGCTTGAGTAGCCATGGCTTGACAGATACTTGAGCATCTTTCTCCACTTATCAGTCTTAGACCAGAAGTCCTTGACGGTATGCGGTTCTGAGATACACTCAAAGCCGTAGGACAGAGAGCCGTCATGTGCAAAGCGCATTTCGTTCTCTTCCAATCCGCATTCAGAGCAGAGATTAGCTGCGACATCGTCGTTGTTCTCCTCAGGCTCGTCACACGTATCAACCTCAAGTTCAAAGCCAAACCCTGCAAAATGTTCTCTGTCCTTGTACTCTCCGAACAGGACAGGGTTTGCATTGTGGTCGTGAGACTCGCCATAGCTTTCTATGACATATCTTCGGTGTTCCTCTGCCCAACAGTGCTCACACCAATCGTCTCCGTGATATGTCTCACTGTCTACATAGCACTCACAGTGCTCGCAGTAATACAAGTCTTCCCAATATGAGTTTGGTGCCCAGAAACTGTCTCTGTAGCCGTCAGAGTTTCGGTACATATTGAACTCACCATCCTCTCGGAAGTAGTACTCATCACGCCATTCCTTGGCAAGCGTTGCAAGGCAGAGATAACCGTCGTGTGTTTCGACAAGATATGCTTCCTTGAGTACCCACCAACCGGTATAGTGACACTGCGCTACCTTATCATCAAATCTGCCTGACAGATGTAATGCAGCACCTGTCAAGAGCGTGCTGATAAGGGCTGCTCCATAGCCGTTCCATACGGCGCGGCCTTCAGTGCACATATCACCGAAATCAACTCTGCCACCTTCATATACCTTTACAGGCCCATAGTAGCGTGTGTCATTGATTACCTCATCAAGTGTTACCTCGACAGGCCATTCCTCACAGCGAACTGTGGTTTCTGTACTTTCAGCTACCTGCTGGTCGCTTGAAATACCCTCGTTCTGTGAGTGTGTCATTTCTTCCTCTTCCATAGTATTTACCTCCTCTATGTATAGGAATATTTAGATTTGTATAGGTATTTTACCTATACAAAACATTTTACTTGTAAAAATTGGTAATATCTGTATATAGTGTTTATTTTCTGTAGAAAAAACACCTTCTCTCTGTCTCCTAAGAGACATATTTGAGAAAAATTTTTATTTTGAAAAGATTTACATACCTAAGGAAATATAGGTATTAGAAGGGATATTTTGATTATATATCAGTTATCCTTTATTGTCAATGTTTTTAATAACTATTTTTATATATGATACATTTGAGAAAATTAGATAGATAAAGATTATATCAAGAAAAATTAGATAGATAAAGATTATATCAAGAAAAATTATATTGTATCCAATCTATCTATAGAGTAGATTTTTTAATCTTTCATTTTTCAAGAAATGAAAAACACTATTTACAGATAATACCAATTTTTACAAGTAAAATTACAAAGCAAACAGGCGGGCTTTCTTCTCCTGCTTTTCCTTCTCCTGCTTATAGTGAAGGACTGCCATATCGAGCTCTGTCTCATTCCTTTCTGACTTATGATAAACCGCGCCTCTCTTCTCTGCCTCGGCCAATGCCTTTCTGAAATCTGCGATAACTTCATCCATACCGCGCCTCCTACTCTTCAAAGTATATTTTGTTTTCTCTGAGATACTTTTTGAGTCCTTCTATGTCGTTACGCTCAATATATTTTGACATCTGTTCGAGTTCATCGGATGCCGGGTAGAATATTATCTGAAGGTCTAAACCGCATCCTTCTTCGTCATTAGCCACAATATCATCATTAAGGCTTGACTCCGCATAAAAGTGATATCTGTCACCTATGGTTACCTCAAGGCATTTGTATTTTTTGCCCTTGTATTCGATTTCTTCCATACCGCGCCTCCTCTATAAATAGTTTTTAAGTTCCTTTACAGGTGTATTAAGAGGCGTTGTAGCCTTCAACCTTCCTGTCTGAACTTTTATGAACTTTACCACATACGAGCCGAAAATAACCTCGTATTTATGACCGTTTACGGTTGTATAAATCCTTCCACCCATTTCCTTTCCCCTTTAGGATTTTACCTTTACAATCCAGTCTCCTGTCTGAATTGTATTTTCAGATATTTCATGCCCATTTAGGAAATAAATCATTTTCTTATTCCGAACAGTGCATGCCATAGGAATATCAAGGGCTGCAAATACCGCATTGAGCCTTGATTTAGTTGTTTGTGTAGCATACCCGCAGTCAGACACGCTTAATTCTTTAGACATGATGTCACCGCTTGCTATAGCATGGCCCCACAGGTCATAGGCAAATGTGTCGTATTCCGACCATCGGAGCGAGTCTCTTCTCTGCTTCCGGCCGTCCGGGTTGCTGCCATAGTAGTTGTTCACTATAGGCGGTGTTTCAAAATTACAGTGCTGACGCAGGGCATTGATAATCTCTGTTTCAATTACCCGCATTAAAATACCCCCTAAAAAAGGACTTGTTAGGTAACCCTAACACTACCAATCGGTAGTTTTATCATAAAACTAACTAGTGTTAGTTTAGTAACTAACTATTGTTAGTTTGTTTGTTAGTTTGTTTGTTTGTTGTATGTATTTACTTTTTGAATTGCAAAAAGTGAGAAAAGTTTTTTAACTAATTATTGTTAGTTTAGTAACTAACTAGTGTTAGTTAGTTTGTTTGTTTGTTATATATATTTACTTTTCAAACTGTGGAAAGTGAGAAAAGTTTTTTAATTATTTTTTATCAATGGCAAGTTATAGCCATATATAGAAGGAATTGAAAAATGAAATATAACAAAAAGTTATAAGATTTTTTTCTCACTTTTAACAGTTTGAAAAGTAAATATATATAATCAATTATTAAAACTTGTTTCACGTGAAACAATAAAAAAGTTAAAAAACTTTTCTCACTTTTTGGGACTAAAAAAGATAATATATATAAATAATATTTATTGACATTTTTTATTTATTTTGATAGAATTGTGTTGTCACTTGTTAAGTGATACAAAAAATCTTAATTAGAAGGTGGTACACCATGAAAAAAATCACAATCGAAACATTAAACAATCTTAGTCAATCGGCTATTATGGAATTATTTTATAATGAGTTTTTACAGTATGCAAAAAAATGTAGCGTTTATATTGCAAAAAATCACGATATGAGTGAAACATATTGTACGAACTATATTGCTAGTGGTCTTTTTGAATTGTTTCTTAACCGTTGCGAAAAATTGCATAGTGAAATTGATAATTGCTCTAAGTCTCTTAACTTTTCACGTGAAACAATGTTAATCGCTTTTTTAGGTACTAAAAAATTGATTAAAAAAATCTTAGCCATGACTAATTATTCTAGTTACTTTAAAAATAATAACTATGCCTATGGCAATAGTGAAACTAAGTATAAGATGACTGCATACAAAAAAACTAACAATAAATATTCAGAATATCGCAATGTTAAAAAAGTAAATAGCCATGTTATTGATATCGTCGATATTTTAGAGCAAAAAGAAAATAGGACTAGCAAAAAGAACTTGTCTATTAATGCAGTAGTCAATGATAATGGCGATGAGTACGGCGTGTTTGTAAAATCTTACTACCCTACACCCGAAGAGGAACTATTAAACAAGTTATCACGTTTTTATAGTAGATGTACAGCAAATAAAATCCGCAACGATAAGAACTACTACAGAATTATTGAAATTGAGACTAAAATTAAAAATTGTGAAACAATTTCAAACACTGACAATCATTTTATGTATGACTTCAAAAAACGCAACGGACTAGAAGTATTAAAAACTGATGAGTTATTATACATTGTTAATAACTACTAACTAAAACTAACTACCGATAGTATAAACTAACTATCGGTAGTTTTTTAATGATGTTGTTAGTCATAACTAACTATGGAGGCGTTAGTACAGACTAACTAACTATCGGTTGTTAGTTTCCTTACGTTAGTCTTACCTAACAAATTTTTTCGGAGATGCCTACCGTTGTCCATCCGCGATTTTGGATTTTTCAGGATACCGCACTTGACGCTTTACCAAAAAAGAGTTATTATATCCAAAGGAGGCAGATATGAAGCAGACTAAAGTATATATAGGAACTAAGTTCCACAATTTGACAGTTTTGGATATGAGGTCAGTAGTCAGAGGAAAGACAAGCCCTCGTAGAGAAGTTCAGCTTTTATGCAAATGCGATTTTTGCGGCAGTGAAAAATGGTACCCAAAGTTTAATGTCGTAAATGGACGAACTAAGTCTTGTGGATGCAGTGCATCTAAGACAGTACATGGTGAGTGGCATACAAGACTGTATGGGATATGGAGTGGCATGAAGCGTAGGTGTTATGTAACCACATGTAAGATGTATAAATATTACGGTGGCCGTGGCATCAAGGTATGTGATGAGTGGAAAGATTACATTCCATTCAGGGATTGGGCTTTATCACACGGATACACAGAAAAGCTTACAATAGACCGTATTGACGTAAACGGAGATTACTGTCCTGAGAACTGCAGGTGGTCAACTTATCTTGTACAAATGAATAATAAGCGCAACAACCACATAGTTGAGTATCAGGGCAAAGAGTATACTTTGTCTGAGCTCGCAAGGGAGCACGGACTGTCCTCATCAGTTGTGAGCGCAAGATTACGCAAAGGGCTATCTTTAGAAGAGGCTTTAAGTAAAGAGGACTTTAGAGGAAAAGGTTTCAAAAAGGTACTGAAGCTGTATAAAGGACAAGGTAAAGAGAACACGCTTGAAGGTTGGGCTGCTGAGCTTGGTATTACAAAGCGTAAGTTGAGTCATAAGCTATACTATTACGGGACTATTGATGAAGTTATACGCAGAATAGAGTTTGAAAAATAATCGTAATAAACCATGTAAAAATATTGCAGAAAAAATAAATTAAATTGTATTCAATATGTCCTTAAACGCAGGAAAACTTGACGATTATGCACCTTTATGCGAAAATATGTCAGAGTGTAAAAGGAGACTTGTCAATGACGGATAAAGACAAAGATTTTAGAGAACTCGTACAAAGATGTATTGAAGCCTATAAAAACCTTATGAATGTAGGTATGGCCCTCGATTACTGTCGTGTGACAGGAAAGCAGAGAACTTTTATCATGCGTGATATAGAGTTTCAGACTGAAACAAGGGCTATCCGCGCCCAAAAGTATCAGGAAGAACTTGAGGAAGTGCAGGCCATCTACGACGCAGCTTCAAAACTAGGGAATGATGGTGATAACTGGGACGATTACGAAGGTGACGACGGTCGTACTCAGGGAAAGGGCAAAAAGAAAAAGAGTCAGGTAGGAAACGATAAGGATGCTCTTTCAATGCAGCTTAAGGCTGCGTCTATGAGACGAGAGCTTATGTCTCTTACTGCTGAAGATAATACAGATAATGAAGAGTCAACACTTAATTTCTTTTTCACAGCACTCACCAGAGAGGAAATGGAGCAGCTTAAGGAAGTTGAAATCAATCACGGAACAGGCGATGACTCAGCGTTGATGGCTATGGGAAGCGAAGACTCTGAAGAAGACGTTGCTGCAAAAGCCAAGAAACGAAATGAAAAGAACAAAGAGCTTACAGGAAGCAATATTGCAGATAGTATAAAGGATATGACCCCTGAACAGAGGGAAGAGCTTATGATGGCTCTCGTTTCTGTGGAGGGTAAATAGATAATCAGACGGAGGATTATTTTATGAGTGAAAACACAGTGTTGCTCCTGCCTCATCAGGAGCGTTTTATACAGTCACCGGAACTTTTCCCTGACGTGAGATGGCACTTCCTGCTCGGTGGTTACGGTTGCGGGTAAGACCCGTAGTCTTGCTATCTCTGCCTTAAAGATTATTGAGGAACTTGACGGCGAGAAAGATAAAGGTGGACTGTACGCAAAAGTTATCGTAGCTGGTTATACGTTTGCACACCTAGAACAGACCTTCTTAATAGATTTCAGGGCATATCTTGACACCTCTAAGACACCATATCACGAGGATACAAAAAATCATATCTTCACTGTAGGCACGGTGCAGGTTATTCTTGTCCAATTACTAGAACCGGGTAAAATCTTTGGTCAGTCTGTTTACTGTGCACTCGCAGATGAAGTAGACGAGCTTCCTGAAGACGTAATGATTGAAGCTATGAAATCATTGTCTCAGCGTGTACGTCAGATTATGCCTAACCATCGCTCACCATATATTATGTCTGCTTCAACTGCGCAGGGTATGAAAGGCTTTTACCGCCTCTACTGTCACTATAAAAAGTCAGGTATTGGTTTTGTTCTGACCCGTGCAAGGACGCAGGATAACTGGTACCTTCCAAAAGAATATGTCTTAGACCTTTGGAAAAACTTTACTGAGACAGAGAGAAAGGTATATATGGAAGGCGCGTTCCTTTCTGTTACTCAGGGACGTGTAATTCCGGGATTTGACTGGGATAAAAACTTCCTTCCTGAAAGCGATATGGACTTGGAGCTCAGGCCGGGAGAGAGGGTATATGTTGGTCAGGACTTTAACTCAGGGTATAACAGAGGCTCTGCGTGGGTTGCAAGAAACGGTACGCTCCACTGCATCAAAAGATACGACTTTCCTGACCCTGATGATATGGCAGATATATACAGATATGATTTTCCTGAGCAGGATATATTCTGGCTTCCTGACGTTACGATTAAAGACCAGTACCCGCATTTTGCTCGCAGCCTGAGAAAGAACGATATCCACATCATCCACCGCTCAAAATCTCCGCTGGTAGAAGACTCGTGCTTCCTCATTTCAAAGCTGTGTGCTCAGGGACGTATTATGATACACTCACAGGCAAGGGAAGTCGCTGAAGCGTTTTCTACTGCAAGCAGAGGTAAGGATAACAAAATCCCTAAAGGTGTGGGCCCTAACTCACCTATCCACGATATAGACGGTGCTAGGTATGTGTGTTCATACCTTGCCCTTATCCTGCCTGAGTTTAAGGACATCAGAAAAGGTATCATGTCTCACCTTGCATCATTCAGAGCAGGTGCAGAGGAAATGGAAGAGCGGCTGTCTGCTGTGGCACAGGTTGGAGCTGGCTATACAAGGATTGAGGGCAGAGCCTTTACAGAAAACAGATAAGGACTTATAATAAGCTTGACTGTAAGGAGAATAACTATTATGGCCAAGATTTTAAGACAGAACGTAGGTGGAGTTGATTATACTGTAGCAGGCTGTGCGCTCACAGGCGTATGCCCGACATCAGCTGCTGACTATGTAAAGCAGGTAACTTTATCTGACGGAGACACAGTCTCTGACGGTATGATGATGGTGGTTACCTTTGCCAACGGTAACTCAGCGGGTATTGCCCCGGGCACAAAGACTATTTATTCTTCAGACCAGATTGATTATTATGAGGACGAACAGCTCACAGTGCCTTTTACCCTTGCTCCTGACGGATGCTACGAGATTGAGTACACAGGCACTGGTAATGCCTATACTTACGTTGATTACCCCGTCTTTCAGGTTGGCTCTGTCACAGGCCCTGTGTGTGACTACAGGGGACACATCACCTCAGGTGAGCTTTGGAGCTCAGGCGACTCAGTTCAGTGTATGTACAAGGAAGGCAAGTTCCTCCTGCTTGGTGGTTCTGGCGGTGCTAATATTAAGGTATATGATACAGTGCAGGATATTATTGATGATTTACCAAACCTTCAGGACGGTGAGTTTGCAGCTTCCGAAGACACGGGCGACGAATTAGCCAAGCCCGTAGACGTAGTGGAAGAAGATAACCTGCACGCAGTTACAAGTAATGCAGTAAGTGAGGCAATAAGTTATTCTACAACAGAGCATTTTACGGGTAAGTATTGGATAGATGGAAAAAAGATTTATGCGATAACAATTCCATTCACAATGACAGATACAGAAACCTATAAGAATATTGATACAAGTTCGCTAGGTATACAAGAAACGTTAAAATATGAAATTATAGGAAATTCTTTTAGAGCATACTACGAAACAGATACGGATAAATTAAGAGCGTGGCGTTATAGCGCACAATATATGCAAGTTTATTGTGGCAGTCAATACCCCACTAGACCATTTTCTGCAAATCTTTACTTAGAATATATTAAGACTACAGACTAAAGGAGCGTAAAAAAATGTTAGCACAGATAATCACAGAAAACGGCGTAAAGAAATTAAAGCCATTGACCGCAGACGCAGGAGCAGGCGTACCCGTAGGCTTTATCGCACCTTTTTATAAAAAAGGAAATTATAGCGGGTGGTTGTATTGCGACGGTAGCACTTTTGACGCTACGCAATATCCGTTACTTTACGCATACTTAGGCACAAACGTATTGCCCGACTTGCGAGAATTAGGCTTAAAGGGAGCAGAGAAAAATACTACTTACATTTTCGATAGTACGGAAACCGACCCACGCACAGGACAGGCAGGAACGCAGAATCACGATGTATTTGCACAAGGTGAGTTTAAGGACGACCAGCTAAAATCACATAGACACGCTATAGGTATATATGCACGACAAGGAAGTGCAGGAGCAAGTACACGCCCAAGTTTACAAGCTGGTGGTGATGGCTACGGACTTGCTTGGCAAGATATGCAAACATCTACTAGCGAGGGTGGCACCGTTACCCGTGGCAAGAGTTTTGGTGTATTCTACTACATCAAAGCGACAAGCGGGCTTACTGAGGGCCAGCAGGACGACGTTGCGAATATCATAAACGGACAGAGAAGTTATAGCACGGAAGAACACTTGACAGGCAGAAAGTGGACAGACGGAAGACCGACGTATGAACGTACATTTGAGTATACTAATAAAAGTATAACCGGTGGTACGTGGCTTTCAGTAGATGCACAATTTCCTATAAGTCATACCGATATAGTAAAAGGTGAAAGTCTTTTTATTTGTACTCAATTTTCTATAAGCCTAGATTGGTTTATAGAAGGTAGTGAACTTAAAGTATTTGAGGATATGGCATCACGCACGGGTACAGTTCTATTGACCCTCGAATACACCAAGACAACCTAAACTATAAGAACGGCTTTGCAGATTGTAGAGCCGTTTTTTTGACACCTCACGCAAACCCGCCGGAAAAATGAACATTTACACGGCTATTTCTTTATATATCGCTATTGTGGTACAGCTTGACCTCTACTAAATACGGTGTTACAATTAAGGCATACTAGCCAAAATACCGCGTTTTGCAGTTTACAAGACTAACGGCAGTATCAGGGTGAGAAGCCCTGCGCGGTTGCCAATATATCAAGAGGTTTACATGGCATATAACAGTGACGTATGGCGCCAGATAGAAAAGTCAGGCACATCAAACTACAGAAAAGATAATGTTACCATAGTTCGTAATACGGACTCGTTTAAGGCTATGCCTCTTAAAACTCAGGAGAGCATCAACCTTAAGATTGCAAACGCAGAGCTTCAGAACGTAAAGAAGGTCATGCCGAATGTCATGTCAGCTTCTGAAGTAAGGGAACGTGTAAACTCACGTCTGACCCCTGTCATCCTAAACACATATCACTCGAAAGGCTCTGTAATATCACGTGTATCAGACATCATGCCCGGTCTTGGTGTTCCTCGTGCTGCTCCCGGCCCTCAGGGTTTTGGGGACGGCTATGTCGGAAACTACACAAGCGGAGCGGGTATGCCCGGAGCTGACCCTGCGCACGACCTTCAGATTGTTCCAAACGTATGGATATCTCCGGGAGAGGCAAATGCCATCTACTCTCAGAAAGGTATTCCTGAACTCATCATTAAAAAGAAATCTCAGTCTATTCTTATAAACGGGGTACGTATCAGAAACCCTTACTTTACTCCTGACCAGATGGATAAAATCCGCGATAACATGATTAAGCATGACCTTGCTGACCATATCGCGCAGGCTACAAACTGGTCACTTGTTTACGGCGGCTCACTGATGTTTCCTATGTTCAAGGAAGACTCGCCGGTTTCTATGCACCTTCCGATGCGCTCTCTGCTTAAAGCAGGCATCGTAAAGAAAAACTGTATTGAACGTTTTGTAACCCTTGACCGATGGAACGTAATCCACGTTCCTCAGTGGAACCCTACAGCAGCAGACTTTTTGAACCCTAGAGAGTATTTCATTCCTTTCTTGGGTTGCGATGTGTCGGGAGAGCGCTGTGCACGAGTCGTAACAGCTCCACAGGCAGGATACCTTGGAAACATTATGACCCTCGGCTGGGGTATCTCAGACATGAACGGCTGGTACGAAAGCGTACTCAACTATATGACAGTAATGTCTACAATTCCTACAATGATTAACCAGATGTCAATTCTGGCCCGTACAATCAATGTAGACGGAGTGCTCGCAACTGAAGGAGAGCTTATCCTTGATGAAGTTGCACAGCAGGACACAATCCGAGTCCGTCACTCTTCAAATGTTGACGACCCTATCAACCTTGATGTTATCGGTAACCTTCAGGCTATTCAGAGAGACTTCAAGGAAGTGCCAGAATTAATGCGTCTTATCCGTCAGGATTTCTGTGCAAGAGCCAATATCCCTGAAGAGCTTATCCTGTCTTCTGAACGCGGTGCTTTCTCTTCAGGAGATACCACAGAAGGTGCTTTGGAAAAGCAGTGGGAAGCCATCAAGTACATCCATAAGGATGTTGCGCGTCAGCTTCGATACATCACATACCTTATCGTAATCGACGCTCTGGGTGTTGACCGCGAGGTTATGAAGTATCTTCCATACACCACAATCGAGTTTGATAACCCGGCCCTTACAGACGCAGCTAAGAAGGCTGACTTCTTCAAGAAAATGACCGAAGGATACTTCAACGAAGTTTCAGGTCTTATGCCTGCAGGCGATGCTCTTTCTCTTGCTGCTTCTGTCGGCGAGACAGATTTCCCTGTTGACTCAGATGTTATTGAAGAACTTAAGAGACGACAGAAGAAACTTGACGCTCAGGCTGATGAAAAGCACGAGCTTGAAATGGAGCTTTTGCGTGCTCAGGTTGAGCAGACTAAAAATGCAGCCGCTCAGCCTTCCCCTGCTTCCGGCGGTGCTGCGGGTAAAACCGCGCCGAAGCCTAAGAAAGACGATGACGGTAAGGGACATTCTTACAACTCGCGCTTGGAACAGAGAACTCACGAGAAAGTAGCCGCAGGTGGAAAGAGCTTCGAGAGAATACAGAAAGCACAAAATGCCTAACTAACGTTAGTTATTGACAATACATATACTAAGGGAGTAAAATAATACTATGATAGTACGTATTCACGACGGAAATGAGGTATATGAGACAGAAGCCGACGACTGCGGCTCAAAACCATATATCGCAATCAAGAAATGCAGAATGTTACGCTCAGGTATTCAGCTCTATACAAGGGACGAAGTGCCTGCAGAGCTTTTAAGCGAACTTCCACCTGAGAAGCGTAATCAGAAACTATTTAAGGTTTATCGTCGTCCTGAGGCTATTGTAAAGCACCTCAAGGATTTTAACTACATCCCGCTCGCAAATAATCATCCTGACGTAGACATTACTCCTGACAACAGAAAAGAGTACGAGGTAGGACGTGCCGGAGGACAGGCAGGTCTTGTTACTCTGAAAGACGGAAATGTCTACGTTGAGAATGACCTTGTCTTTGACGACAGGGCAGCTTACGATGAATATGTAAACGGTAAGCGTGAGCTTTCAATCGGACTTCAGGCTATATGGAAGGTGTCAGACTCTCCTGAGTATGACTTTGAGGTTCCTGACTTCACAAACGTAAATCATGTAGCACTTGTTACTCGTGGTCGTGCAGGCCACGAGGCTAAAGTAATTGATACTATGGCGGCAGTCAGCCGTTCCATTGATAATAACTTCCGTGACAACGGAACAGGAGGATTTGGTATGAACTTCTTGAAAATGTTCGGTATCGGCAAGACAAAGGACGCTGCCACTTTCTGCCTTAGTAAGGTAGTTTTTGACTGTGCTGCTAAGCTTGCTGTAGAAGGTATCACAGAGGACGAAGCCAATACAGAAGTAAAAGCTGTAATGGAGCACGTAGTTCGTCTTGGTGATAGCGACGACCGCAAGGTTCTTACTGGTATGGTTCGCGATGCTTTGACAGGAGCTAAAGAGCTCAACGAAGCAGACGCTGAAGCAAAGAAGAAAGTCGCAGACGCTATTGACGCTCTTTATGGAAAGTGCGTTGACGCTGACGACGAAAAGGCTAAAGCCGCTGTTGAAGATGCCTTGAAGGGTAAAGAAGACCCTAAGAAAGACGACAAGGGCGACGAAGGCAAAGAAAAGAAAGACGATGAAGGTAAGAAAGAAGAGGGCAAAACTGAAGACGGTTGTGGCTCTCAGAAAGACACTGCTGAAATCGTTGCAGAAGCTGTAGCAAAAGCTATGGATGCAGCAAAGCTCGATGACAAAATCGAAGCTGCTGTAGCTAAAGCTCTTGGTATTGGAAAAGAAAAGCCTGAAGCTAAGGGTCAGCAGACAGACTCTATGAGTGCAGGTTTCTCAGCTGAAGACCTTGCTATTGATGCTTGGAACCGCTAAGGAGGATAAAAATGGCATACAGTACACCGGGTGCTAAACTTTCTGTTACTGGACAGAAAGTATGGAGAGGAACTGATAAGTCAAACGGCATTTTGATGCTTGGTGACAGCGTTCCTCATATTGAAACTTCATATTCTAAAATGGAGCTTGACTCAGACCTTGAAACTCTCGGTCTGCCTTTTGTTCCTTTTGGAAACGCTGTCTGGTACGATGACAACGACATCGAAAACGGCGAATACGCTACAATCCACGGCTCTAAGCCAGCTGATGGCTCAAGCTTCGCAGGTGTTATGAAGTACGAACAGGGAGTTATGACTGGCTTCCCTATGAATGATAAGAGTGGATACGGAAACGGTATCATGCCACACATGAAGGGAACTCTCATTAAGAGAGGCTTCGTATGGTACAAGGACTGTTTCGCTTCTGCTTCAGGAACAACAAAGCGTGACTTTAAGGACATCACACGCGACATGTGCCTCTTCGCACGTAACGCTGGTGGTTTCCCTGTTTTGGCTGTTCCAACAAGCTTTACAAACGGTATTCCAACTCTCGCAGACTGCTCTTATGTAGGTTCTATTGAACAGATTGAACCTGAGAATGAGTCAGTTCTCATTAACATTGGTTTCAACTACGCTGTAAGTGCTCCTGTAGCGATGCAGTAATGGTTAGAAGGAGGAAATAGAAATGGCTATTATCACAGCAGCTCATCGCATGAGCGATTTTGCAAGCAAAGCTGAAGCTTATCTCACAGCTAACCATGCTGGTAAGATTGACGCTTCTTCTTGCCGCATCCACATTGGAGCTAACAAAGACTCAGGCCCGGGGCTTGATGCTCGTTGGCGCTTGACAGGTATGGCTCGCAACGCCACACCACTTTACATGGAACTTCCTGATAAAGTTCTTAGTAAGGCCATGATTGCTAACCCTGACGCTGTTTTGGGTGGAGACACTTTCAAAACAAAGGTTACTGATGCAGCTAACGACTTCATTCAGAACTCTATTCAGGGTCTCATGGACTCAAAAGGAAAGACATTCGAAGAAGCTAAGAAAGCAGTATTCGATGCTATGCCTCTTGTAGGTTATCGTAACCCTAAGACACACGAAATGGAGGCACAGCCTTACATTAAGGGTGTTACAGATGCTGACATCAACAGCATGCAGGTTCCATTCTGGAACATTTCATATCTCAACAAGATTTACAAGCAGCCTATGTTGCAGGGCTACGCTAAACATCTTGTAACAGAGATTGGTGTGCCAAACGTATGGGCTGATGCAGTGTCTATCTGGACACAGAGCTTCGAGGGTATGGCTCGTATCGCTAATGTTGCTAAGACTACAGGTCAGCACAACATCAACGAAGCAGCTAAGACTCGTACTCATCAGATTATCTCTGAGTTCGTAAACATGGTAGCAGACTTTGAAACAGCGCCTGCAGACCAGATTTACGGTGCACTCTCAGGAAATCCTTTGACAAACGCTGCTATCGGCGAAAACGAGAAATATACTCGCTTCATGCTTGAACAGCTCCACAATGCTCTGATTTACTTCGGAGACGGTGCTTCAGGTTTTGAAGGTCTTGCTCAGCAGACTTCTGAAATCCAGTGGGATGAAGCTCCTTTCGAGTATATCTACGAAGACCCTACAAACGCAACAAAGGGTGCTGACATGCTCGAAATGCTCAACTACCTCATCGGTGGCTGGCTTGAAGAGCTCAACTTCCTGCCTACAAAGGTACGCATTTGTTGTTCACCAACAATGTACAAGTGTCTTAAATGGTCTTTGACATCTAAGGTTTACAACCAGTCAAGCCCATTGAAGTTCATCAACGAGGCATTTGACCAGCAGGGCAATAAGTTTATGAGCACAACTCCTGTAAAGCAGATGGACAACTTCCAGCGCATTTACGAGTTCTGCTCTGACCCAATGCTTTCTGCCACAGACGAGAACAAGGGCATTATCAACCCATTCAACAATGAAGATACAGACTTGATGTACGTTACATTCCCTGAGTTCCACTCAGATATGTCAGACACAGGTCTTACAGACGTTGTAATGGCTCCTGTTGCCTTCGACAATATGGTACTCCCATACTTCTATGGTAACAGCCGCGATGGTCAGGGAAGAACAATGATTAAGCGTGTAGGCTCAATCCTCTGCCCTGTAGACGGAGCTGTAAAGGTAATCCGTGGTATCGGAAAGAACCCTAACTACACACCGTCGACCTAATCGAGTGTAAGCCGCAGCGGGGACGGCGGCTTCCCCGCATAGGAGTTACAAATGGCAAAGAAATATATTCAGAACACATATAGTTCTGATATCAGAATTGACCTTAAGAAAGACGGTCGATTTTCGCAGAGTGTAGTGTTTGGACGCTATGTTCTTAACCGTGCTACAGGACAGGTAGAGCAGGACGGTTTTACAGAAGTTGATGAGGAACTCTTCAAAGAGCTTCAGAATAGTCTTTCGTTTAAGGTTCTTGTAGAAAAGAAAAAGCTCATAATCAAGGATGAAGCACCACTTAAGGCTGGAAGCTTCACTCAGATTATGGAAATGAAAGCTCGTATCAAGGAACTTGAAGACGAGAATAAGGCCCTTAGAGCTGAACGTGACGCCCTTAAAGGCGGTAAAGCTAAGGGTGGAAAACCTAAAGCTGACAAGCCTGAAACAGACGAAGCAGCTGACGAAGCTAAGGAATAGTAATGGAAGCAGTTTTTCCTGACGGAAAACCACTTCGCATTAACCGGGAGGATTTCAGGAGACAGTTCCTGACTTCCTTCCCAAAGCTTGCAGGGCTCGAAAACAATGCTAACGAAGCTGATAATATCATAGATACTGCGATTGACGCTGTCTATGATATTTTTTCAGGCGTTGCTACACTGTGGAACCTGCAGGACAAGCAGACGTGGTTTGACAAAACTAGACGCTGTTACCTCTATCTTACTGCTTGGTATATTGCAGACATATACCCTAAGTACGTAGCAGGAGTAGCAGTTATGGGAGCAATTCCTTTGAAAGAAAAGAAAATCGGCGGTGTCGATTTGAAGTTCGATACTGAGTTTATAAACTCAGGCAAAGGTTCAAACTTGCTCAAGGGCCTTTTATCAAATCCATTCGGTAAAATGGCTTACACAATGGTAACCTGCTGTGCTAAACGTACAGCTTTGCGATAGTGCACTTAAATAGCCTGTTTCTTCTGCCCTACGCCGTCTATGGGCAATAACGGGGAGACGGGCTACCTAAGTGCACTATTTGGAGGACTTATGGCAGAAGGAGTATACGGGTGACATGTTAGCAGCCTTCCCTGAGATTTTTCAGACCGTTCCCTATTACGAGCGTGAGCCTAAGATAGGGGCAGGTTATGAAGAAAAGGCCTCAGGGTTTGTAGATGTCATCATTATGCCTGAAAAGACTTTCGCTGTTTCTATCGGTGGAAGGTCTACGTCAGAAGCCTCAGCAGATGTTCTTGATATTAAGGATAAGGAGTACGTATGGGTTGACCACACCTCTCCTCTGACTGTCGGAACATTCTTAATGGACTTAGAGAAAGGAAGACTTGTACGCCTTATTGGTCGCTCTGAGTGGGGACACTACGGCGGGTTTACAAGATTTGACTTTGAGATTGTGCAGGGTACTACTTCTGAGCCTGACAGAGAGCATACAGATATAATTAAAGGGAAGTTCTAATGGCAGGATACATAAGATATGAGTTTGAAAACGAACAGACTCTTAAGGCACAATCAACAGAAATCCTCAATAAGACTGCTATTGGACTTGGTTTTGAGTCTGCAAGAAAATCAATAAACATTAAAATCCGTTTCAAAAAAGGTGCCTCACACAGAAGCTGGAACTCAGGAAGTCTGCTTCCTTCGCAGGAGCTTGCTATGTATTTAGTTAAAGGTTTTCGGGCAGGCAGAAAGCATAAGCGTGTTCCAAAGCGCCCTGTTTTTGACCTGTACCTTCAAGAGTACAGCGAAGAGATAGCAGACTTATGCGCTTACGCTTTCAGAACAAGAGGCACTATACGGCAGCGTGCTAAAAAAGCCGGTGAGGCTATTAAGAATGACTTTAAGCGGCGTATCTATCAGGGAAGCTTTGACCTTGCTCCAAACACAGGCAAATATGCTAAACGAAAGTGGGGAGCCGGGTACGGAGATATTCCTCTTGTAGCCACTAAAAAACTTTTTGAAGATTTGGAGGTTGTAGTCGAATGATAAAGACGGATGAGTTCGAAAACATCAACATGACTAATCTTCGCGATGTTCTTGCCAAAATATTCTTTGGTGAAGAAGATTGGGAAGAAAAGAAAAAATATGTTGTTCCTTTGCAGGGAAACTGGTATAATCCTAGTCAGACGTTAAAGCTTGATAACTGGATAGGCTACGTAATTGACAGCCTTAGAACAGATGTTGCAATTGTAAATCGCGGTGACGACGGCAGACGGTATTACAGAGAGGCACAGACTACTGTCCACCTTTCTTTTATCGGGGTGGACGCAGAAAAACTTGCACAGTCTGTACTCTTTTGGCTTGCACGCGTAGACGTAGTGAAATTGTTTGACGACAAATACAAGGGAGTTATAAACAATAAAGAGTTCGAGATTTACTCGTCTCTTTATGAGCAGGAGGGCTTGAACAGTACTTTGTGCTGGAATGTAGAGTTCTCCCTGCAGCATAATATTTTGCTTGACTCGGAAAGTCCTATCTTACGTAAGGCAGACATTTCCGGCAATATAATTATTGGAGGTTGAAAATGGCAGACGATTTTCTCGGTTCTATTGCTCAGGAGGACGTACAGTTCGTCACTGAAATTGTAAAGACCGTAAATCCCGGCGATAACTTCAAACATCTTGTAGTGTATACTGACGACAGTCAGATTGCTTCAGGTGCTGTTATGGCCAATGTCAAAAACCCTACAGGAACTGTTGTAGCTGTATACGCAGAAGTAACTGCTGACAACTACAAAGATACTGTACAGGGTGAACTGCTTGTTTGGCTGACAGACTACTTCAGTGCCGGAGGCAACGAGTCTGTCTTTATCGTAAACGCGCAGAACGGTGAGGCAAGCCTTACAAAGGCTATTCTTACTGCTGCATACAACGTCACACATCAGTGGGGCTGGTTCAAGACAATTTGTGTTGAAGACGCAGATGTAACAACTGAGTTCCACCTTGACCCTGACGCAGCAAGCTGGCTTGCAGAGCTTTGCTCTACAGACAAGCTTCTTTCTTCTGCTCCTTTGTATCCTATGTCTATGCCTGTTACTTCAGGCGAGTTCACAGATACAGCATACCTTGCACTTGAAGCTGCAAATCTTGATGCATTTTGGGCATACCACCTCCCTGCTCTGCAGACTGATGGAACTTATGTTGTCCATAATGGTGCTCTTGTGGCTCTTGGTATTGCACTTAATGTGATGAACGCAAGCGGTACTTATGTAGGTAACTCATTCGATATGGTTAACACTTCAGCAATTACTGCTTCAGGAATTGACGGTGGTGCTCTTGACCCTACAGTACAGTCAATCCTTAAGGGAGCTAACATCAACTACTTTAAGTTTGTCGGTGACACAACAGGAGCTGTAGCTCTTCGTGGTGGAAAGACAGCTAAGGGTGACGTAATGTCAGCTATGTGGATTGTAAACTTCTGTAACTATTACAACAAAGTAATGGTTGCAAATTACATGGCTCGCAGAAACGTATTCAAGTCTTCTGCAACATACGATGTAATTCTTTCAATCCTTATCAAGACAGTTTCTCGTTTCGTAACTTCAGGAAGACTTGTAGGATTTGCTCTTACAGCTCCAGCTTACGCTGACCTTCCTCCTGCTGCTAACGATGAAATCGTAGTACCAAATGCTTGGCATGCGACATATCAGGATGATTTGCGTACTGTCAAAGTTTATGGTACACTGTATATCTAAGGAGGAATAGGCTATGGATAATCAGACAGCTTCATACATTGTTCAGAACGCAGGTGCCGCAACCATATCTTACAGCTATCCTAACGAGCTTACAGGCCCGGGAGATAACAACAAGCTGGATGCAGGTGCAAGCGTAACCCTCACAGGTTTCAAGCTGAACCAGAACTATCTTGACACACAGCAGGCTATTGATAACTCATTTATCATTCCTCTGCTTAACGGTGGTTCTATTCAGATTACAAATGATAATACATGTGGTAGCATGATTATCAGTGCAATCCGAACAGATACAAAGCTCGAGTCAGGAGATATCGTTGCGATTGCTTCTGCTCAGCGTAAAGTTCCGGGTGGTGACTCTATTGGTGCTGACATCATCGTATCGTTCAGCTTCAACAACACTCTCTACAAAGTTCAGTTCTTCAACTGTACTGTAGCACAGTGTAAACCAATTACCCTCGCAGGTAACGATGCACCGGATTACAGTGTAAGATTTAATTTCTCTCACTGGGATTTCGTATAATCTAAAATAAGGAGACGGCACTTATGGCAGACACACCAATTACAATGAGTCCAAATGATGTGAACAACATCATTGATGACTACACAAAAAACAGAGCTTCTACTGCAAATATTACAGTAGAGCTTTCAGGAGTAAATGAGCTTGACCCGCTCACTCTGCTCCGCGTAATGAGCATCAAGCAGCCGGGAGTTGATGACCTCGCTCCTGTCTGCGAAGACATGCTCGACGGAAGAACTATTAAGTTCAAGAACAACGGGCAGGATATCTACCACGCTGTTGTCTATAACAGAGGAAACGGTAACAGACTTGCCCTGATGTTCACAGACGCAGTTTATCTGTATGACATCCTGCAGCAGACAATTTACGCGTTACTGCTAAAAAAACTAACGCCGCATTTAGAAAGCTCGAACTAAGTACGGCAGACGACAAACCGAAGGCTAAGAAAGCTACAAGGCTTTCAAAGCCTACAACAGCAGCAGAAGCTTTACGCTTCGCTTTTGGTGCAGGCAAGCCTTCGAAAGCCGAGCTGGTGCATAAGCACCTTGGTACTTATGTATTTTTATACTACAGGTACTTAGACTACTTTAAGAGTGTTCCGTCCAGTCTGGACGATTTGATAGACGGACTAATCTATATCCACCTGATTACACGGGAAGATTAAGTCCCAAGGAGGCGTTCCCGTGGCAGATAATGATATAGAGCTCAGCGTCGGTATCAAAATTGATGACGCACAATTCTCAAAAGAATACAATAATCTCCTCAGAAATGTCTCTGCAAGTACAAGGAAACAGATAAGGACTACTGTTAAGGATGAAACAAGCGGCCCAGCTACCTCTGATTGGGGTGAGCTGCCTTTTTCAGGTATGCACCATAAAATTAAAGGTGCTAGTGTTGCTACAAACGCTTTTCTACCTTCTTTAGCACAGGATTTACAGGGTGCAGGTTATGCTCCGAAAAGTATAGAGTATGAAAGTGCCCTTATAAACGCTGCTTACAGAAGCTCTATGGCAGACCCTATGCAGCGCTATCATCGTATGCTTGCTATGGGTCTTACGCAGCAGGCAGACCTTACACATCCTGACACTGCTCTCGGTAAATCCATTGAAACAAACTATGCCTTGATGTCTCAGCCTTGGTCTCGTGATTTCATTAAGAAGGGAGAAAAAGGTTCCTACGTTGACTTTGCAGGTATGCGTGAGTACGCTGTTGATGCAGGTCTTGGTAAGTGGATTGATGAAGACGGTGGCAACACAGCTGACAACTTTGAGTTTATTAACGATGAGCTTGAGAAAATTGAAGACAAGTCTAAGAAAACCAAGAAAGCCTTCCTTGACTGGGGCGATGCCCTCAAAGGTGCTTTAGGTACGCTCACAGCTATTGCTGCTATAGGCATAAAGGCTTTTGAGGTTGCCTATAAATCTTCTGAAGCTCATACAATCAGTGCAGGTGGAGCTCTCGACAAAAGACGTGCCTTTATTGGTATGTCTGCTCTTGACGAGCTTAAGACTAAAGTTGCAAGTAAGTCAGTAGGTCTTGGTGAAGACGCTATCAAGAATGAGATTTACTCAATGTCAGAAAACATCGAGCAGTATAAACTGCTTGGTCAGGGTGATGCTCTTCCTCCTGCTCTTCTTGGTATCTTCAACAACTTAATGAGTGCTGAAGACCCTTACGATGTATACACAAAGTCTGCTGATGAGCTGTATAAACAGTTAAAGGGTGCAGATGCACAGACTCGCAGACGATGGCTTATGCTTATGAATAAGGCAGGGCTTGGCTCTATGTCAAGTCTTGTAGGACAGTTCTTATCAAACCCTGATTATGCAAAGCAGTACGGTACTCCTTCTGCTTTGTTTAATCTTAAGAGCAATCCTTATTACGGAGTGTATCCTGAAGCAGAGACTATGCTCCCACAGATTACTAAGCTCAATGAAAGTTTGAAAGCTTCCTATAATCAGATGTATACAGACTGGGAGAAAGCTTTTGGTATACCTTTCAAGACATGGTGGGACAGCACAATGCAAAACAAGGTAGTCCCTTGGTTTGAGCGTATACTGGAAATAGTAACGCCTAGACAGTCTGTTACTGATGAAGAGTTTGACAAAGCTTGGAAGAAGGTAACTAAGTCACAGCTTAAAGCCAATAAGCCTAAAAAAATTACTGAGCAGGACGTAGCTACAGGTGCATGGAGTTTAGCTGCCGGAAGAGCGGTTGCTATTGGCGGTGAATATTGGCATAGTTTTGATGCCTCTAATATAGCAGATAACTACATAAAGGGATACGCCGATAAGGCTGCTGTTAGGCGCCTGAAAGGTGACTATAGTGAGGGTACTTATACTTATAAGCCAAGTGAGTTTTTGGAAGGATTAAAAGTACTTGCTAAGGAGAAAGCGTATAGCGATGGTGCCTTAGACAATGCTGATGCTGATAAAATGCAGTCTAGGGCAGCTCTTGCACTTGACTGGCTTAAAGAGACAGGATTTGAGAGCCAGCTTAAAGGCGGAGTAAATACTACTACGTCTTACGCTCTTATTAAAGTATTGAAAGAGTATTTAGCTACTCCAAATATGCAGGAAGGAAGACAGACACTTGAGGCTTATCTGACAGAGACATACCTGAAAACAGCTGGGTGGAATGATGTAATCGCTCCATTTCTTAAGGCTAATGCAGGCTATCTTAGGGAAAATCCTGAAAGGCTGCAGGAAATAAAGATTACTTTGTTCGACCAGTACGGTAAACAGGTGCAGGCTAGAGTTGATGATATTGTATATGGCGATAGTAAGTCGGTTAATCGCTAGGAGGAATTATGGCAGATGTATTCTCAAAGATATATAATGCAGGTAGAGACTTAGCTGGAAAGGCAGGAGGAAAAGTTCTTGCTGCCCTTACAGGTATAGACGCAGCACAGCTCACACAGATGCTTGAGGCATTAAACCAGCCTTCTCTCTGCTATGTTCCTATACAGAGTGAGACAATGTCTATGCGTCGTAACGTAGATATTGGTACTACAATGCTCATTGGACAGGTTGACCAGAAGAAAGACTACGTCACAGACAACTCAGCACCGCATCCACGCACTTGGAATGTTAGTGGGTACATAACATCGCTTGTTCCTCTGCTTGAGAACTATCTTGTGATTAAACCTTCTCTGCAGGTACAGATGGCTATACTTGATGCTGCGGCAGACTCAAGACAGCCTGTAAAGTTTAAGACGGATACAGGAGAAGTCGTAGACGTACTTGTGCAGGATTTACAGATTACATCTATAAATAAAGGTAATAATGTAAGACAGGTGACATTTACAGTGCAGGAAGTAAAAATGCTTGAAAACTCAATATTGTTTGATGCGGACACTTATCTTAACAAAGCCAGTGCAGGTTCAATTCCTCTTCGTGCTGTAACTAATCTTGGCAGAAGTTCTGCCATAGGGTCTGGAGTTTCTAATGTAGCTTCAGGTCTTTTAAGCATTAAATTATAGAGGTGGTTTATGAAACTTAATTATACAACATTCAGACTTGTGAATGTAGCCTTGAACGATAATGAGAATGACCTTCAGCAGGTAATGACAGCAGGGGAATTGACTCTTATCTGCTCACTTCATTTTGATACTGACGCTATATCAGATACTTATGGACGATGGATTTGTGCACTCGATGTAGTATCTGATACAGAGGATATTACAGAGCGAAGTTTAGTTTTATATCCAAATACATTACATTTTGAAGGTGATGATTTATATGTGGTTTCTGTTACTGCAGACCTAGAGGAAATAGGTCACGGTGACCTACAGAATGTTTTCCTTACGATAGGAGTGCCCGCTGATGAGTAAGACTTTAGCACAGCTTGCAAGACTTCTCTCTGCTTCTAACGAACAGCTGTTTGACAGATACATTGATGTAAAGCTGTATCGTAATAAACCTGTTCCCGGAGCACCTGCTGACAAGTCAGATTTTGCAATACGGACTCCAAAGACAGGACTGAAGCCTAACATTACTGTTTCAGGACAGTTTTTAATCAGTAATACAGCCAACACTATAAACATCACTATCTACAATATCAGCGCCAATGTAGATACAATGGCCTATAACTGGGTAGAGGTAGACTGCGGCTATATGAACAGCGGAGTACACGCCTCATTCATAGGACAGATAACAAACTGTTATATGGCTAAACCTAATCCAAATGGTGAGCTTGTAATAACAGCTGCCTACGCAGATATGAAAGACTTGTACGCACTTGGGCCTTTTGAGGTTGCTTTCCCTGATGATATTATGACTACAGACAAACTTATTAATACCTGTATGTCTGCTGTCCTTGCAAAATATCCTGACCTTAGCGAGTGCATTGTTCTTTCTGAGCTTACAGCTTCAATGGCTCCTGAATGGAAACTGCAGGAGTTTGCTGTAGGAAAGGCATCAAGACATTTCAGAAGTCCTATGGAGTGTATAGCTTGGCTCAACTCTCTGCTTGCTGCATTTACTTATCCTACAGGATATGATTTTGGCCCGGGCGGAGCTGTAAGTACTGCTTCACTGAATGAAAGCGAGTTACCTCCACTTAGACTTGGATTTAGTACTGTCGGTAAACTGTGGTGTACGTGCTCTTATAGCTCGAGTGTTCCATATAACATTAAGGCTATCTCTGCTATAGGTTCAGCGGTTCTTACCAGTACATCTACAGCAACTATAACCGCGCCGTTCAATCCTAATATCATGCCGGGAGAAGTTATCTTCATTGACTCAAGATATTTTAAGACAAGACTTAATATAGATGCTGTTCGTGACGAGTATAAAAATCTTGGCAATCTGTGGTACGTCATACAGACAAGCTTTACGTTCTCAACGCACACTACTAATACTATGACGCTGCAGCTTGTCAATACCACGGATAAGATTACAGCTCGGGAGGGCTAAAATGGCTGGAAACGGAATAAATGCTATGCGTGCTCACGAAGCTCGTGTGCACGATGATAACACGTATATAAGGGGCGTAATTCAAAGTTATACTTTCGCTACCTATGGAAAGGTTATAAGCTATAAAGACGGCAGGGTGGATGTACAGTGCGGAAGCCTCAAGTTTACGAATGTTGAAGTGCTTGTGATTGGGGTAAACGGATGGGGAATTAAACCTGTTCCTGCTGAGGGTGACCGTGTCCTTCTGATTTCGTCTCAGGCTCCTGTCATTGATATTAAGGAGTTTAAGGCCACAGGCTCTATGCCTCCTTATGACGTGTCAGGTCTTAAAGCTATTCCTGTGACTGATGAAGAAGCAGCTTTGCAGCTTATCACGGTTGATAAGGATAAGATTGAGATTACAGGAGATAACAAGCTCACTGTAAATGCTGACGGTATACAGCTTGAGGATGTGAACGGTAACAAAGTTACTACCTCTGACTCTGGTGTTGCCTTTGAAGATAAGAACGGCAATAAAGTCACATGTGACGATAGCGGAGTTGCTTTTGAGGATAAGAACGGTAATAAGATAACTACGACCTCGTCAGGAATGACAGTACAGGATAAGAACGGTTGTAAGATTGAGACAAGTTCTTCTTCTGTGAAGATTAACGGAAAACTGGAGATTAAAAAGTAATGGGAAAAGAGCTTGCGGTTCAAGGATGTACATTCAAAGCCTCTATTACACCGGGGACTATCTCTGCTAACTGTTCTGCAACCTCACAGCCTGCTAACGATATTCTCGTAAGCAACAAGGGGGTGTGTTTCAATAAGATTACAGTAATGGTTCCCTCAGGCTCGAGAGTAACTCTTCCTGCCCCTCCTTCAGGTGCTACATCGCCATCAGGACAGCTTTTAGCACCGGGTTCAATAGACATTACAGGTACGGGCTCAAATATTCTGAGGAGTAGTCAGAAGGCTGTTCTTAAAGGAGATAACGGCTCTAAATCTCTTACCTTTACGTTTCCGGGGCCAAATGGCACGCAGGTTCCAAGTCCTGTTAATGTAAAGGTTGAAGTGGATAACCCCGGTCAGACAGATGTTATTGCCTTATAGGGTTTTGTGTGGTATTATTGATTGCAGGAGGACGTATGGAACTGCTCATAGTTTCAAGTGAAGACCCGGAAGCAGAGCGATGTAACTGGGACATAGACGTTGTAGACGGTGTCGCAGCTGTAGTTCCTGACGGGGCAGAAGAAGACCAAGAGGCTTCTATCATAGCCTACCTTGAAAAAAGCACAATTCCTCTTATGGAGGAAAAAGGTGTCGACTGGACAGGATACCTGACAAAACGTACTTCTCTTGCAGAGATAGATACTCAAATCAGAGAAAACCTCAAGACATATCTTGACAATGTTATGTACACTCCTACTTACACTCCTGTCGAAGGTAAGCTTGTAGTAAACATGGCAAAATTAGTAATAAACACAGGAGCTTAATATGGTAGAACTCGACGGAAGAAGTTACGTTGTAAATACACCGACTGAAAATGCCTTTGCGCTGCTTGAGTTCATCAATCAGTTTATGGTTGATAATGACGTGAAGGATAAGAACGGAAATGTCGTTCAGTTTAAGATTTCCCTTGCCTCTCCGATTTGGCTTATTATAATTGGTGTAGGCTATATGGCTACAGTCTGTCAGAAGATTATGTATGCCGTTGCGCAGGCCTTTAATATTGCTGACTGCTCAGAACAGCAGGTTTTGAGCCTTTCAAAGATTGCACGTCTTGCCCGTAAGGAAGGTTCTTATACAACCGTTGTATGTACAGCTACAGCCACAAACGACGGCGTGTGCTCAATTACCACAGACCTTATCGCTGAGGTTGAGTATGAAGGTGAGACATATCAGTTTAATCCTATCTATGCTGTTGATATTCCTGCCGGGACATCTGCCGAAGTAATTTTGATTTGTACTATCACAGGCCCTGTTTACTTTGAAATGGGAGCCATCACAGGATTTACAACAGAGGTTGAAAATCTCGACACTTTTGTTTCCTCTGCTCCTCAGCCGGGAAGCGGCCTTGAAAGCATTTCTTCCCTGCGTACCCGTCTTATGACAAATGAGTCTATCTCTCCTCTCACCGGTGCTACACAGGGCTTGAACGCTTTGGATGGTGTTACAAGAGCAGTTGTTTTATATAACCCTAACTATGACTCAGATATGGTACTTGCAGGAAAAACTGTCCCACCAAAACGGGCTGTAGTTTTCATTCAGGGATATTCAGATAACATCGCAAAAGAATACTATAAGCACATGACAGCGCAGACTTACGATGACGGCACAGCCCGTCAGCAGGGAGTAACACTCGGTAATGGTCAGAACTTTACATTGAATTATTACACACCTATGGCTGTTGATTTATATATACGTGTGAGTGTTACTTCACCTGCAACACTTGAGCGTATAGCAGAGATTAGGGCAGCTATTCAGAACCTGTCAAACTCTCGTGAGATTGGAACCAATTATACTCAGGCATACGTTATTGATGCCATTAACGCTAATCTTAATTTCCCTGAGATTACAGGTATTCAGATTTCTACAGACGGAACTACTTGGAGTGACACAACAAACTTTAACGAGGGAAATATAGGTCTTATCGCTGCTGCCCGTATTTCGGTTGAGTGGCCTACAGGAGAGTAAGTATGGCAATCTTGTATAAGGAACCTGACAGAAAATATGTCGCACGACAGTTTAACGGCTCGATTATCTCTGCTTTTATCAAGGCCGTTTATAACTATTTGCACATGTTTTTAGACTATCACGCGCAGTATTTTAAGACACTGAGTATTGAAACAGCTGACACCCCACACCTCCGGTTTATAGGACGTCTTATGGGGCTTCAGCTTTTTGAACTCTTCACAGACCCATCAGGTGGTATGTACCTCATATTTACTGATAATGATTATGACGTAAGTGAGTATACTTTTGACAATGGATGGGCAGAAGTGTACAGAGCTTATCAGGAAGGAGACGGTGTTTTTGGAACAGGAAACGAGATAGATTTTCCTGTTGTACTTTCAACTGAACAGTACAGAAAATTGATAGAGGCTGTAAGCAATATTACTTCTGCTTCTATTGACTCGTTGTATGCTGTAGATACGCTGTTAGGTGTTTTCTTGGAAAGTACTGATTACAATATAAGTTATAATAACGGTTACATAGATGTTATTAATGTAGTGCTTGGGCCTACAATTCCTGTACGTAATGTACAGATACTTCAGTCAATGTTTGACAGGTTCTTTAAGGGCGCTGTTAATACAATGCTCGTAACACATATCTAGGAGGAATTATGATAGAACAGCTTTCACAACAGACTATAGCAGAATATGCCTCAGACGCACTTACAACGCAGAAACCTGAAGGCACAGATTATTCACAGGGCGTAAGGGTTGGTAGAACTATTCCTGCTAAATGGTGGAACTGGCTTTTTAATGCTGTGACAAAACGTCTCATACAGTCAAATGCTGATGCACAGGATATGCTGACTGAAATGCAGAATACAGTGACTGATGCAGGTCTTACTCTTGACAGTACTGATGATACGCAGTTATCACAGGCAATAGATATTAAAGCAGACGCAAGAATTGACGAATTTGTAGATGCAAAACGAGCAGATACACTTAGGCTATGGGAAAGTAAAAAGCCTAGAGATATGTTTAATTTTGTTGCCCGAGGCAAAAAGGGCGTGCCCGTTTACTATTTATATCCTATAGGCCCGAAAATATATCCTTCAGAATATAAATATACCGCAACACAGCGCATGTTTGAAGTTAACGGTATATATTTTGCTGCAGGCCAAACTAGACTTGTGGTCTCTTACCAGTATGCTTTAATGTATAGCGTTGATTTAGTAAGCTGGTTCTCTGCCACTCCGTTCAAAGGGGACACAAGCGGCGGAGAAGACCCTGAAACATACAGCGAGTACGGTGTAGTATATTTTAAGGGTATGTGGTATATGCGTACTGTTGCTCGTAAGAGAGTTACATTATATGACTACTTCACAGTAAGCGTTAAAAGGTCTTACGACCTCGCTAACTGGGAAGAGGTGTTTACAAATAGCCGAGGGCCACTATCATCTTTCGCTAACAGGGGAATGATTGTTGCCTTTGATGATGCACTGTATTTCTCTGACGTTAATGGAGATTTATACAAGACAACAGATGGCAACACCTGCACAGCTACAGGAGCCTCTGGTATAGACACTGGATGGAGTGGATGGACAGCTTTCAATGTTAGAAATATTTCTGACGAAGTAGCAATCATTAATAATTATCTTCTCAACAGAACGACAGGGGCCATGACCAATATCATAGCCGCTGGTTTCAACACAATTAAATTTTGTATTAGTGTAAGCTTTGGTAACGGCACAGGCGCTGTCGGAGGAGCTTCTTCCTATAGCGACGGCAACTATAACACAGCATACTATGCAAGAGCGATGTATATGGTGCATAGTGATGGGACGATTGACAGCCTGATATCAGACAATCACTATGAGTATTACATACTCGGTGCTTTTGATAATATATTGCTGCGTAAAGATAACACTGTGCTCACTTTGCCTTGGACATTTAGTTACGACGGAACTAATTTCAGTCCTTTAGCCTATGAAGGTAACGACTGTATGTGGCCTATTGGTAAAATCGGAAATACTATTATATGTACTTTTGGCCGTACTAAACTTTATAGTATTGAAAATGCTTTGTCGTCAAACATGGCAGATTACACACTTATAAATAATTCTCTGCCTAACTTTGTGTCTACGTATGTGAGCCCAAGCCCTACGCAGTTTATGTTCTACTCTGCCTATGACAAGGCATTGGTTGTTCCGGGGGCAGCTTCATTTGACGGTGGAAAAACATGGGTACAATGTACAGTCACAACGACACGTGCAACATATAGTTTCTCAGGGCCTGCACAAGGTGTAAACAAATACGGTAAGCGCATAAGTTTCTGTGGCCAAAATTCAACGACTACGTACGAGGACGAAGTAGAAGTTGCTGAAACGCATCCATGTATAAATGTTGTACATGGTCAAACACTGTACCTGCAGTAAGGAGGTATTATGAAAGGAACACTTGAGCAACAGGCCTTAGACATATACTCTTCTGACCCTCTTGGAGCTAAGGAGCAGCCTCCTAGTCCTAACTATGAAGATGGCGTAGATGTGGGCTACACAGCTCCTGCCAAGTGGTGGAACTGGCTGTATAACAAACTCTGTGTATTCTTCAGTGGTTGTCTTGTAGACCGAACTGACATGCACGTAGAGCTTGTGAATGTTCTTACCTCTGACTCTGTCACTCCTGACAGTGCAGACACACACCAGCTTAGTAAGAGTATAAGCTCTATAGGAGCATCTAGGTGCACAGTGTATAATAATAAGACAGTCACAGAAACTGTCGGAGGAACGCAGGTGACGTATAAGGTAAATCAGCCTGATGTTGTCGGTTTTACCTTACGTCTGCCTGACACAGAATTGTTGTAATTAAAAGCCTTATGGCTTATAATAAATTATTGGAGGATAGATATGTCAACTAAACTTCTTAACAGCTATGAGGCTACATACGAAGGTGGCGCTAAGGCTGTTTGTAACTCTCAGACTATGGAAGAAGCAGCAAAAATTCTTTCAGAAGAAACTGAACCAAGTATCCTGCAGAAGGTAGCTGCAGGGATTAGAGTAGCTGTTCCTGACCCAGCTCTTGCTTTCAAGACAGAGGTAACAGGAGAAGGCTGTTATGAGGCCGGATGCCGCTCTTATCCGTCTGCTGGTGGAATTGTAAAGGCCGGTGATACTGTATTCCTCTCTGCTGTTGCAGTTGATGGATACAACTTCATGGGCTGGTATCAGGGTGAGACTAAGCTCTCAGAAGATGCCGAAACCGCTGTCGTGGTTGCCTCTTCTTCTGCTGTTCCTGCTGTGATAACCTACGAAGCACGCTTCGAGCAGATTATCTAAAGCCGTACCCTAGACGGCAGGGTGCAAGGAGCACGTTATGAAGGATGAAGAAGTTCACGGACAGTCAGATAATACTTTACTTATAGAGGTTGTGAAGAGTGTTGCAGTCCTCACATCTAAGTTTGACAGCTTTGAGAAAGTAAGAAGCGAGGACAACGTGGAGCTCAAAGAAAGTATAAATAAAGTAGACCGCAAGGTTGACGGGCTTGACATCAAGCTCGAAAAAATGAAAGAAACTTACGACAGCAAGATAAACGACCTGCAGAAAGCACCGCTTAAAGATAAAGCTGATAAGTTTGAGTCCTACGCGAAGCTTGTAATCGAAACGATTATTGCAGCAGCGCTGGTCGTAGTACTTGCGAAGATTGGTCTTAAATAAAAAGGAGGACGGCATAAATGGAAGAAGCATTTGGATTGGCTAAAAATATCGTATCAGTTGTCGGCGTTGTCGAAATGATTAAGAACTTTGACAAGCAGAAGAAAGTTCCCGGCTTTGTATGGGTAATCCTTACAGTGGCTTTTGGCACTCTCTCTGTCCTGCCTTTTGTTCCTGAGTGGGCACTTGACGCTGCCTTAGTAGCTTCTGTATCAACATTGTTCTACGATGTGATTTTGAAGAACATCAAAAAGCTGATTGCTAAGAAGCTTGGAGGGGACAATGAATGAAAAAGTTAGTACTACTATTTGGATTGGTATTTGCTGCGCTATTTCCTTTGTGGTGTTCTACGCCTCTAAGCTCTTCGGAAAGAGAGGAGCTGACAAAGATAGTGACCGAGCTCGAGAACTTAACGAACGAGCAGGAGACAATAATAGAAGCCTCGAAGAAAAGGAACAGCGAACTCGAGAACTCATTGAAGAGTCAAGAGCAGAAACTGAACGAGCTCGAAGACTTGTCGAAGGACAAGCAGACGATAATCGACGAGCAGAGGAAAATAATAGACGAGCAAAAGAACTTATTGGAAAAGCCAAAGACATCTTGGCTGACGATAATCAATAGTATTGTGGCAGCTTTTGCCACTTTCTTCGGCGGATTTTTCGTCGGAGTAATTTTATTCTAGGAGCTGGAAAATGACTTTACTGAACACCATAAACGTAGGCGGAGCAGATTACGGAATTACAGGGGCGGCTATCATCGGAAGTTGTCCTACCCCTGCAGGCTCTGAGGTAAAGATATGTTCTTTTACAGACACATTCCAGCTTAAAGCCGGTGACCTTCTTTTAATAAAGTTCACATACGCAAACACTTATGGTGACGGAAGCACAACATATCCTAAACTTCAGATTAACGGTACAAACTACACAATGCGCCGCGCCGACGGAGACTATGTAGAAGCCGGTGAGTGGGACAATAACGCGACCCTAACTTTCCTTTTTGACGGAACAGACTTCATTCTCCCTGCAGGCTCTTCTACAGGAGGTGCAAGTGTTCCGCTTGGTACTGTCCTTGCAATCTACTCAAATCAGGTTCCTGAAGGATACCTTCCTTGTAACGGTGTTCAGTTTGACTCTGCTCAGTTTGCAGCTTTGTATGCCCTCTTGGGTGATGACCATACTCCTGACCTTCGTGAAGTTACTTTGCGTGGTATCGGTCATAACGGTACTTACGTGTTTGACAGCACTGAGACAGACCCTTCAACAGAGCAGGCAGGAACACAGAACCACGATGAATATACTCTTGGCGAGTTTAAGGATGACCAACTGCAAAATCATACCCACGCAGTACAATTTGCTGACGCAAATAATAATTACTATAACTCACTTGCAGAAGGACAAGCTACCACTTCATCAGGCGGGCATATCTTTTATCGAGGTCAATCATTAAGTACACCAAATAAAGGTTTTGCAAATACAATTATAGATGGTAGACAAGGCACCGTAACCCGTGGTAAATCTGTCGGCGTAAACTATATCATCAAAGCTACCTCAGGACTTCCTGACGACCAGCAGGACTATATCTTAAACCAGCTTGCCCCGGTAGACGAAGTTACTGTTGATAACATGCATTCTGTCACCTCAAATGCTGTAGCAGAAAGCCTTAGCTATTCTACAACGGAGCAGAAAACGGGCGGAGTGTGGATTGACGGAAAACCGATTTACAGAAAAGTAATTAACGTTAATGGTTATCCCACTACAATTCAAACAGGCATACCTTCAACAAGTGAAGTAATTAATTTGATATGCAAAAACACAGTAAGTGGACAAAGTGACGCTTATATTTTTAGTGGATTGTTAAATAACAGTAGTGTTTATTACCCTTGGGTTTATGAACTAAGTGCGGATAACTCAACTTTAACAAGATTGACGGGAACATATAGCGGAACGGTAAAGTTTATTATCATTGAGTATACAAAAACTGCTGCTTAATCTGTTTATTTCCACCAACCTTTAGTATGTAGCATATATTTTGTTCCGTTTAGGTTATAAGGATAACTTGCACATATAGCCATAACAATATCAGCATTTGTTTCGGTTGCGTTATTTTCACCTTGCTTTAGCCATATAACAGGTGTTCTTCCGCTTATACTTGGTACGTGAATATCAATAAGAATTGGAGTTGTACCTGTTTTATAGGCATTTGCTAAAGTGACACTAACTGATGTTGCTTTTGTTTCACCAGTGCCTGCAAGGGTTACATTTGGGAAGGTCTTTTCTTCGAACTGCTCCATTAAACCATTTGCATACTTTACGTAGTATCCGTTAGTACCGATTTTTCCATATTCTTCAACTTCAAAACCACTAAAAGCCACCGCTACAGCATTTGAGGTGACAGAATGCATGTTATCGAAAGTAGTTTGACAATTCCTGCTGTAAGCTTTATCATATAGGAAGGAGCATTAAATGAAGTTTGAACAGTTTTTAACAAAGTATTGTGGCAAGAAAGTAGACTTTGACGGAGCTTACGGAGCACAGTGCGTTGACCTATTCCGTCAGTATTGTAACGATGTTCTTAATATGCCACATACAGGAGCTGTAGACGAAGCTAAGGAGCTTTATGAGAAGTACACAGACCTTCCTGTAGAGAAGAAATACTTTACACGGCTCACAAAGAAAGCTGTTCCTGAGTACGGGTATGTTGCTGTATGGGGCTCAACACCGACAAATAAATATGGCCATGTAGCAATCGTTATATGCCGCTTGAGTCCTACTTCTCTGCTCGTGTTTGAGCAGAACGGCTTTCAGCAGGACGGAGCTAAGTTTACGGAAAGAAGCACGGCTAACCTTTTAGGTTATCTTAAATATAAAGGAGTATAGCATGGAAAAATATGAGTATCTTGTTGTAACAACTGACGGTAAGTCTCATCGTATAGTAGCTGACAGCATCAAAGGTGTTTTAGCTGCTGTCGATGAGGAAGAAACACCTATTGCAAATATCTTCAGAAATGTCTCAATATCTGAAGGAACAGTTTCAAAGCCTGCAAAAATCAGTGCTAAGGTTCTTCCTGCCGTTGCCTTTGAAACAGGCTGTAGAGCTTATCCTGTTCTTCCTGTTGACACAATGCAGGGAAAAGCTGTAACACTTTGTGCAAACACAGCAAGAGGCTGGAAGTTCTCAGGCTGGTATAACCCTAAAGGGGAAGTTGTATCTCTCGACATACAGGCAACAATCCTCGTGGAAGAAGCAGGAGAAACGGTTTACGAAGCACGCTTCTACCCTGCGGTCTAGCTTGACAAATAAACTAGTCAGGTTTAAGATATAAGTATCAGAAACTTCTTGTCATATTTTGTTTCATTATTTTACTACTCACCACCGCCCCCTGTTTGCCGCAGGGGGTTTTCTTTTACAGCTCGTCTTCCATAAGCAGCGCGTTCTTACCTTCTTTTGCGTACATGTTTACCGAGCACAGGTGGCCTTCTTTATTGAACTCTTCAATACAGATTGCACGTACACCGTGAATATCTTTTCCGCTTGCTGACTTATGCAGGTCACGATAAAGACTGTACACAGGCTGTGTGTATCCTGCGACTTTCCTTGCTTCACGCACGATTACAGACTCATAGGCATATACCTTTCCGTCAATCTTCATTAAATAATCAGCACAACCATAAAGGTCAAACTGATAACCGACTGCATCCTTACGTCTCTTTCTTTCCTTAGACATTTGTATCCTCCTCTTTTCTCTTCTCTGCTAAATATATTGCGCATGACAATGCAAATGGTGCGATGATATCGAAGAACATCGCCGGTACTGCCTGCATAAAAAGCCTTAATGTTTTAGGACTTATTTTTATAAATCCTGCAAGGAATGTAAACACATCCTCTTTCTCTTCTACTACCTTACTCGCAACCTGAGGCTTGGAAGAAAGCAGGGAAGAAAGTTCCGAACGTACCGTCGACACTTTCTTTCTCTGCTCTGAAAGCTGTTCTGAAAGCTCATCATAGCGCTTCCAGCTTCTGTTCTTCCACCACTCGGCCTCTTCAGAAATAGCCTTTTCTGTGGCTACTGCTTCGTCAAGCTCTTCTGTCTTCAATTTAATCTGTGCCTCGTAAGCTGCAAGCTCTTCGCTGTTTCCGGCAGTCTCTACTTTCTCAGTTTCCTCTACTTTAGTCCAAGCCTTGTAATTTACTACAAGCGTAGACATCATAGAGTAGGCTATGACCATAGCCCCGAGCAGGACAAAGATAAAGGCAAATCCTCTGACAAATCCTTTTTCCTGCCAGAACCAGCGGGCCGCTGTAAATGCCGTAGCTGAGAACAATACCATTACAATACCTGTGATAAGTCCTACAGCCAAAGGTCTGCCGAACAGTCTCATAGCAAGTGTTGTATGGTATGCTGACATACAGGCACTCATAATTCCCGCTGTGCACATTACGAGCAGAATAATCAAGGCAGGAGAAACTTTCCGCTCAACTTTCGGTTTTTGTAGTTTTTCTACAGATTTAGGGGAAATTTCCACTGTTTTACCCTGATTTCCCTCAGGTTTTTTCTGATAGTGTCTGAGTATTCCTGTGGTCAAAGCATACTTGTAATCATACTTGAAACGGTCATCACGTCCTGCCATTTCCTGCATGACTGCACCGACCTCTTCTTTATTCATCATGGTAGTCTGTGCAAACTCAGAAGGAGTAAGCACGATGCCTGACTCCATGATTATTTTATTTTTTCCCTCGATGTATTTTTCACCTGTAATCGGGTGAACCTTTTCCTTTACCATTAGAATACCACCTCGTTTTCTTCCATATCTTCTGTAGCTTCTTCAGCAGCTTGTTTTTCAGCATATCCAAGCCAAGCAAGCAGTGCATTGAAATATCCGTCTTTATGACTTTCTGCGGCGCTGTAGACAAAGATATCTTCAGCCGGAACTCCGTCTGCCATAAGCTCTGCCTTAAAATCTTCCATAACGTTTTTAGGTGTGATGATAAGAGTAGGCTTTCCTTTACCAATAGCAGTCTGAGAAGCCATAAGGCTCTTTCCTGTACCACAGGCAGCATTTACCATTGTGAACGGGCGTTCTATCGAGCGTGCTATAATTCCTTTCTGATACTCGTATGGTTCTCTCATTAAGCTGTCTCCTTAAGTTCAAACACTTCCTTACTGTTTGTCTCACCAATAAGGTCATCACCCAAATCCAGTGAAGAGTAGATACGCTCTTCAACTGAACCCTCAACATAAAGTCTGTAGGCATACTTCATACGTCTTGTAATACCACGCAGGAAACGTCTGCGGCTCTGATAGTCATACTCAACTGAAGAGTTGGAGCAGGCATAAATCGTATAGTCGCAGTTCTTCATAAAGTTTACACCATAGGCTGCTGACTGCTGATTGGCAATACAGATACGGTATCGGCCTTCCATAAATCCCTCGCGGGCATCTTTCTTCTGCTTGTCATTCTGCTGACCTGAGAAACAGCAGGTAGCTATCCCTGCCTCATTCAGTGTCTGTGCTACAAGCTCCATAAAGTTTGTACGGCAGGCCCAAATAACAATCTGATTTTCCTCAGGGTCAATCTCTTCTACAAGCTCCATAAGTGCTTCAAGTTTTGGATTTTCCTTGAGCGGATTGTAAGTAGCTTTAGGCTTCTTACACTCTGCATGAAGTGGACAGGTATTGTGAAGAATACCGTCTTGAGCGCCTTCTTCCTCACAGGAAAGGCAGGAAGAGACAGGCTCAAATCCGTTACACACGTCCATAAGGCGCTGAGAAAGCTCCATAGCTGCGGCCTTACCTAAAACCAAGTTATCTGTAAATCCGAGCGTTACAAGCTGTGTGTACAGCTTTTTTGCTTCTTCTGAAAGCTTTACCTTGCGGACAATAGGGTGCTCAATATACTTCTCAAGGGAAGTATCAAAAGCGTCTTCGCGACTTACAATCTCTGTACAGTCTTCAAAGCGTTTCATAAGTGGTGTAATGCTCTTGAACGGTCTGTACTTTTTATGACATATAATCCACCAAAGATTTTCTCGTGAAATCCCAAGCTCACGGGATATACTGTCCATAGAAAGAGACAGGCGTCCAAGTCCACCGATTGAATATGCTCTTGATAATCTTCCTCTGATACCGCACCAAGAGTTACGGTCTTCCTTTCCTGAGTGCTCAGGAAGAAGTACGCGAGCTCCGCGCTGGGTTCGAAGTGTCATCATAATACAATAGCGCTCTGCAAGAGCAAACATTCCTTCCGGGAAAGCTTCCTTATTCAGGTACTGATACTGGTCTATCATATTGAGAGGTGACTTGCTTGTGAGTGTACCTGTAAGTGCCATACGTTCACCATACTTTGAAAGCAGCTTGATAAGACGTGTGCGGGTAGACTTTTTATTTTCTACCATTGGTGTATTTGTCTTAATACGTGAGCTTTCATCAAGTACGATGAATGGGTCAGGGCAGGCAGAAAGAAAAGTCTGAACAACCTGCGGAAGGTCGTCTGTAGACAACTGTTTCTTTGTCTTCAATCCTGACTTTGAAAATGCTTCTGTATTTACGATAACAAACTTCTGTCCCATAATTATATCTCCCTTACGTTCAGATATATTCCCTTTGGTGTAGCACGGCCCTTTTCAAGGGCAGCCTTAGCTGCTTTATCCGCATCTACAAGATATACGACTCTTTCCTCTGCATCCCACACGACGACTTGTATTTTTAGCTCAGGATGCAGTTTGTAAAATCGCGGTTGCGTAGGCTCAAACTTAAACACACCGCCTTTTCTTGCAACTTTAGTTTCGTAAAACCTAGCCTCCTGTGTTGCAGTTCTAATGAACAGTAAGTCCGGGAAACCCGGCTCTTTCTCTTCATTCTCAACCTCAAATACAGTACAAAGGTTCATACTTTTAATGTGTGCTATCCAAGCTCTCTTAAACTCCTGCTCATCCTTAAAGGCATACCCGAAGCAATCAATCTTACTGACACCTGTGAACGTAATCTTTATCTTTCCTTTAACGTTCATACATCTTCTCCATGTGCAGAGCGTCAGCTACCTGATACTCAAGCGTTGCACCCTTGCTGCCTTCCCAGCCTCTAAGCATTAAAATACTTTTGCACTTCAAAAGCATTTCCAAATCAGCCTTCATATAGTCTGCATACTCGGCCTTTCGTCCGAGAGCTTCGCACATAGCCTCAACTCCGACAGCTATGCTCACAGGAGTATAAATCTCCCGAAAGCCCAGCCGTCGCAAGTTTGCTTCTGCTTCAATGAAAGGCTGACGCCAGTCCTCTCCAAGTTTTT
>Ga0310786_10000626_pt1 | contig 56760 bp, 29 predicted proteins | sample AusTroGonzalo_MG_FD_203881 | JGI IMG/M metagenome (GOLD analysis project Ga0310786, IMG submission 203881) | Bovine rumen microbial communities from tropical cattle in Woodstock, Queensland, Australia - Gonzalo_03 (v2) (version 2) | ecosystem: Host-associated > Mammals > Digestive system >...
AAACAAATCATCATCCAAAATTGTGATTGTGTATGAATCAACCTCACTTGTTGCAAGAGGCATTTTATCTTGAACAATAATTCTCTGCCCATCATCTGTGAGTTTGTAGATTTGATAGAACAATTTTTCCGATGAATTTGTGGAATCAACATAAATCAAATCTTGCAATGTGTTGTTTGTTTCCATTGCATTGAAATCAAATTTCGGTTTTATTGACTTTGCTGCTTCTTTGTACACAACATTAACATTGATTCTTGATCCATTGAGAGCATATTCATAAGTTGCAACCTCTCCATCCTTCACAAAAGATATTTGCAACATTGGAGTCAACATGTATCTGTCAACCTTGTCTTCTTGTGCCCCTGACACTCTTCTAAACACAATTGTTTGCTTGTTCACTTGAACAGCTGAAATTTCATCACCTTCCACCCTGTCTGCGGACGAAGTGATAAGTGTGTTTTTGGAAAGTGCATATGAAACGTTTTTAAAACTCAAAACTCCATCGTCTGTGATGCTAAACATATTGCCATTTGATGTTCTTGTGTCTGCGAGTTGATAATTTGGAACAATGTATATGCTCGTTGCAGAATTTCCGTAAATATTTATGATGCTGTCTTCTGTGACACTTTTTCCATTTGATGTTGCACTTGTGTGATAGATTGTCTTGTCAACAGATTTATTGAAGTAGTTTACAACATAGACATAAACCAATTTTCTCACATTGACATTCAAAATGCTTGAAAGCGAAATCGTGGAAAGTCCACAACCCATTACAGAGATGTTTTGATTTGCATCAAAACTCAAAATATTTGATTCCGCAGCGGAAAATTTAACTTCTGCACTCGAAAGCGAGAATGGATAAAGTGTCGATGCTGTTGATATAAAGTTGAGTTCTGCAACTTGATCTTGCACAATTGATTGTGCTTGACTTGCATCGTTCAACATGCTGTCCACACCAAAATAATACATAAAGAAGACATCCTCATCCAATTTGTTTGGACCAGAAACAATCAACTCAATATTCTTCTCAACAAAGGCATAAATTCCACCTTCATAAGTCAAATCAGAGATGTATGTAAAGTTTGAAAGGTAAACTGCCAAATAATTTCCATAGTATGTTGTCGTTGACGTGTTGCCTCTATCAACATTTGTTGCACTCGCAATTGACGTTCTTTTCAAATATGAGAATTTGCCAAATGATGCAGGATTTGAAATTGAGCTATAATCTCTTCCACCATAGAAGCCGACAGCATAGAAGTATGCTCCCGAAATTCTTTCTTCATCTGTGGTCATGTTATAGTCTGCGGCGAAGTATTTGATAATCATTGCACTATAAAATGCGTTTCGGCCATCATCAACAGCTTCAAGTTTGTTTTCTGTGCCCCACGTTACACCGCCAGTTGTCGAATTGTAATTCTCATATCCAGCAATTCCACCAACATAGTGCATACCTCTCACAAATGTTCTGATTGTATTGTTGCTTATTGTGATTTGTCCAGATTCTGTTCTTCCCAACAAACCTCCAACAGAGTCTTTTCCACTTGTTATCATTGAAGAATCAACTTCTCCTCCAACAAGCAAGTTGTCAATCACAACACCTTGTGCAGAAGGTAACACATTCCCAACAACACCACCAAGGTACACTTGGCTGACATTCCCAGAAACTTTGATTTGTGTGATTGCAGAATATCCTGCATAGCCATACATATTATACGTCAATGTTGGCAGGAATCTCTTTATCTCTCCTTTGGTTGTTCCAGCAACTCCACCAGCATAAACTTTTGCAGATGAACTGATATTCACAAATCCTGTAAAGTTTGCCATATTCTTGGAAACTTGCCCATCATATCTCCATGCAACTGGAAGAGCATTTCTTTCATTGTCAATGACAACACGAGTTCCGTTTGAATAAATTTGATATCCGTCTCTGTCCGTTGTGTAACGAACCCCACCTTTCCATGCAAAATATTCACCAGTTTCTGCATCTTGTTCGATGTTTGAAAGCTTGTTGTATGTGTAACCAGGATTATATGAAGATGATGTTGAAGTTGCTGCTTCTTCATTGCTATACTTCTTGAAGTCTTGATATATGTATCCCTCGTTCACTGCAACAAGTCCACCGAAATACAAATCTTCGTTTGCGGTTATGGAAGACTCTCTAATTGTTGCACCACTATTGATAATTTTTCCAAGATTTGTTGCGGCAAGAAGTCCAATTTTTGCAGAATTTTCAGTTTCGATATTAAATTTTCCTGTCAAAATCACATTTTCAACAATCGCACCAGCATTAATTTGGGCAAACAATCCACCAAACAAATTTTCACCAACAAGATATGAGAAATTGTTGTTTGAAACAGAAATGTTTGTGATTCCAGCTTGTGAACTTGAACCAATCAATGTTCCACTAAATCCAACAACCTCACCATTGAGAATGCCAATTGGAACAAAGTTTTTCACAGACGACATATCAACAACAGAATTGATTTCATAGTGACTTCTCAACATCACCTCATTTTTGCCCATTTCGACAACATCGTCTGCACTTTCAAGCAAATATGGATTTGCTTTTGATCCGTTTCTGTATTGCACATCCAAAACGACAGGCTTTCTTGCACCAATAACCGTGTAAGAATTTCCCCATTCTTTTGGATATATGTAAATTGTTCCAGTCAAAGGACATGTGATTTTCTCGATGCTTTCACTTCCCGTAAGATGTTGATTATAGAAATTTGCACAAGAAATTGTAATCATATAAATTCCATTTGCGCTTTGAGAATCATCAACAGAATATGAAATCAAATCAGAATACTTGTTTTCTGCATCCTTGACAAATTGAACTTTTACTGACTTGTTTGTTGATGTTGTTGGATATGTATAAACACCAACCGTGTAGGTCAATTTACTGCTTGAAAAATTGAGTTTTGTCAAATTTGAAGCCAAAGAGATACTCTCAACTGGTTTAAATTCAACAGGGGTTATTTCCATGCTATACATTTTGTTGCTCTTTTGAGCAAACCCTCTTTGACTGATGGTTGCATTGATGATGACAGGACGAGTGTCAATGTCATCGCCCGCCATATATGTCAAAGATGCCAAATCATAAACACCACCATATCCAATGTCTATTGTATACACATTTGAAAACACAACTGAATATGTCGCAACCAAATCGCCAGTGTCTTCATCATAAAAATCAAATTCAAAATCGTCTCCCATAAACATGAGACCTTTGTCTGACAAAATGAGTGTCTTTGTTTCAGTTCTATCCTCCGCCCCACGAGTCACTTTTGTCAAAACGATTTCTGTGGAAACATTGAGGTCGTCACCATATTTATCTTGTACGTTATAGTAAATGAACTTCCTGTTGAATACCTCATGTGTGAGAGTCAATTGCAAATCACTTGTTCTCAAACTGATTGAAGAATATTTGTCTGTTTCTGCATCATAGTGGTAGTCATCTGCCTCATCAAACAATCTCATCAATGCCTGATTTGTCAAATTATACTTATAGAAATTTGAAGCATTTGGATTGTTTGCAACAACAGACAAAGCAAGGCTGTTGTCATCAATTGTTGCATTTTCACCAAAGTAAACTTTGCTTGGGTTTGCATAGTCTTTGCCATGCATAAAGTAAAATTCACTCAAAACAGAATAAGATGTCAAATTTACATATACGTTCAGTGTAACATCGTCTGTCGCCACAAAATCTTCAATCTTATATCCATGCAACACAAATTCAGCAACAACATCACCATTTTTCGTTGTTGAAAGCAAATAATGTCCACCACTCATTGTTGAGATTGTGACGGTATCATTTGACAATGTTGCCTCAATTCCACCAGAGCCAATCGTGTTTGCACTAATAACAATTGTTGTGGCCGTTCCAAATGTGATATTTTCTCTGTCAGAAGGATTCAACACCTCAACATTCAAAACGTTGTCAAAGTTTGTTCCTTCCGTTCTCGAATAATCATAATATGTGACGTTTTTATTTCCTTCGCCAGCCAATTTGATGGATGTTGTTTCTTCTTTCAATGTTCTGATTGCACGAATTTGAACAAGTTGTTCTGTTGGCACACCATTGTCCAAAACAAGCCTATAAAAACCTGTTCCTGTTGTTTTTGCTTTCACCGCAAAGTTTACATAATATCCCTCATCAATGATTGTGTATGGTGTGGCATCATCAAAGATAAATTCTGCAACATCAACACCGCTTGCAAATTTTGCTGTCACACTCTTGAATGCCTCATTTGCATAGAACATATTTTCAAATGTTTGTGCAGGAGCATCAACATCAATATAGAACGCCTCTCTCGATTGATATGATGTCACCAAGACAAATGTGTCTGCACCTTTCACAATTTCACACCTAATAGGGAGAGTTAGCTCTTCAACACCCTGCAAAATGCTACTCTTCAAGTGCAAAACAATCTCTGTTTCTCCTGGTGTGGCACCATAAGGAGCTCTCATTTTGAATGGAACACTCAAATCGGAATACAGGCTGTTTGGTGCAACAGGAGCACCATTGCCGCTGTAAATAATTTCAATAACATTTGTATCATAAGTGAAATAAATTCCATCATAAGTTGGAGAAACGCCATAATCTGTTGACACCCCAATTTCCATGTCAACCCAACCATTGTTTGCAAGTGAAGTATAATAGTTGTAAAGTGTAAACCTTGGGTCAGTTGTTTCATTGACCATGATGGATGTTGGAGCAACTTGCAATTCTCCAATGAAACCTATCGTTTCGTTGATGTCATCATTTCGGAATTTTCTCCCAAGATCATATGAAACCTTAAAGCCAAATTCCAATTCCCCTGGCACTTGTGCTCTGCTGATGACATGCCAATATTCAATCAGCTTGTCAGATTCTTCATCGCCAGGTTCTGCAAAATTGTTTAAATTGTCGACCAAAAGGCTTGGCAATTGCACATGTTCACTTTCTCCCGGAACATTTTGATAGCACTCAATTCTCACAGGAGAAGAGCTTATTGTGTTTTCAACTTCAATCTTTACTACAAAATCTGACATTTCTGCATTGTTTGGAACAACAATCACTCTTTGTCCATCTTCAAGATCCATATACGTTCTTATGCCGTTTATATTATATCCGCCAGAAATCGTCATTTGAAGTTTTGGCAAAACATACACATCATCCACAACGTAGATGATTTGATCATATCCCTGCTTTGCATAACCTTGACTTCCAACTGAATAATTATAGACGGACAAAAGGCCAAACTTGTCCACAAAATCGGCTTCTCTTTCAGTTTCACCATACAAAAAGATCAGTTTTTCTCCATCAAATTTGACGCAATCAAATTTCTTGATTGTTGCCTCTTTCAAATCTGTTCCATCCGTAAATGTTGCGACATCATCCGTCACACTCAAAAGTTTGTTATATACCGAGAGGTTGAAATCCCCCCTCTTTTCGTAAACGTAGTATGACAAATCTTTGTATGTCACATTTGCATCAAATTCAAAAAGTCCGGCATCTGGAATAAAATCAATGTCATCAGAAACATAAAGAAGTTCGTTCAGTGAATTCATTTCACTCTGTTTCTCTGCATATTGTGTGACACTGATGTCAACCAAACACTCTTTTCCACCATCAAGTGTAAATGCAGAAAGTGTGCTGTTTCCACCAGCAAGTCCCGTCACGGTGACTTTGATTCTTCCATCACTCAAATATGTTGGAGATGAAAACTTGAAAGTTCTTGTACTTTTTGATCCATTTCCGCTTCCAATCGTTCCATTCCCACTTTTTTCACTGATGCTTACAACTTTTTCAAAACCTTTTTGATAATTTTTAATCTCAAAATAGATGTCTTTGCTCTCACCCTTTTCAAGTGTGATGCTTTCAGTTTGTGTTGTAATTGAAATTTTGCTGTAATCTATACCACAGCCAACAAAAGAGAAACCTGCAAACAAAAATGCAAATATTCCAAACAAAACTATAAAGATACTCTTTGTTCTTTTTGCCATAGGTCCCTTTCTTTTGATTTTATCTTCCTTCAAACAATCTTCTGATGTAATCGTGAGCAACGATTTGCACCGTTGTTCTGGTCGTTGGTCCAGTGATCAAGAATGCTTGACCAACACCGGCAGTAACAATGGAGTTTTGCTCTTCTTTGTTGATACCGCCAGCCTTTTCATAAAGTTGAACCAGGTCGGACATATCCGCTGGTGCAAGTGAGAAAATAAGTGAATATTGGCAGGCGTTGATAACGGCAGTTGATTGACGTCTAATTTCTTCCGTTCCAACAAAGTCGGCGATGTTCTGCGTAATAATAATCTGCATTCCACCATACTTTCTGATACGTTTTGCCATTTGAGCCATAAAGTCCAAAGCGATAGGATATTTAGGATTGATGAAGATGTGCGCTTCATCAACAGCAACAATAATCTTTCTGTTCTTTCTATACTTCTTGTTGAAGTCCTTGTTGTTAATGATTTCGTTGTTCAAATATCTAAATACCAAAAGCATTTGGGCGTTGGTAATCTGCGCATTGTTTCCAGCAACCAAAGATTGGAAGTTGAATGTAACAAAGTTTTCGTTTGTTTCAATAGATGTTGGCCCGTTCCAAAGAGCACTATTTCTTCCGCCCTTTGCAAACTTTTTGATGTATGTTTCAACGGTCATCAAGTTTCGAAGCGAGAAATCATCTTTTGCCTCTTTAATTCTTTTCAAAATCAATGCATAAAGAGCATCAAATGTTGGGTAATCTTCTGGCTTCAATCTTGCCAAGTGAGTTTCCTCGTCAATGTTAAACTCTTTGTAAAGGTCGATTACAAGTGAGTTCAAAACTTCAAAAGCATCCGAGTTGATACCTTCCAAAATAACTCTGAAAAATTGTTCCAAGAACTGCAAGTGTTGTGAGAAAGAATCGTCAAGTTTTTTTGAGACCTTTTTCTTCTTTTCAATAGGTCTGCCATATTCATCAAGTTGTTCTTCTTCATCCTTTTCTTCATCTTCTGATGCTTCAAGGGAAGAAATAACGTGGAATGGGTTGATAATTCCATGCAAGGAAGAACCAACGTCGATAAACTTTCCACCCAAGCTTCCCGTCAAATCTTTATATTCGTTTTCTGGGTCCAAAATAAAGATTTTGCAGTTGTCAGCAGAAAGGTTCGTCAAAAGTGTTTTTGTCGCATAACTCTTTCCAGAACCAGATTTTCCAATAACCATCATGTTTGAGTTAACTCTTTCTCTGTCACGTTTAAAGAAGTCAACAAACACTGGGTATTCGTTGTAACCAATATAGAAACCATTTGGGTCTTGCAACGAGTTTGAAATGAATGGGAATGTTGCGGCAAGGGTTGATGTTGGGATTCCTCTCAATGTTCCCTTGACAGAATCACGTCTTGTGACACTTGAACTGATAAATCCATCAATCTGTTTTGCAAACAATTCTGAATATTTGAAGCCGTTTTGTTTCAAAAGAGCTTTAACGTCTTTCTTTGCAGAGTCTTCTGCAACTATGTATGTGTTGACATTGAAGAGTTGTTGGTTGTTGTTTTTCAAACTCATAAGCAGCTCTCTCAATGTTGACAAGTGCGTCTGCAATTCAATTTGTGATGAACTTCTACCAACCTTGCCAAGTTTTGCTTCCATTTCCATGATGGCGCGGTCAATCTGTCTTTCGGATTGTTCTCTTGGAATTGAGGTAAATTTCATAACCGTTTTTGTTCTGTCCATCAAAAAGAGGTTTGCACCCCAAGCATTTCCAACTTGCAAAGGATAGTCAGCAATACCAAAACAACGATAACAGCTGTCATCAACAAAGTATCTTGCAATGTTAAATTTCAGTTTGTTTGGTGTTACCCAATTTTGATGTTGTGTGATTGGCAAAACTTCAAGTTCTCTCTCGTCAAAGTCTTTTCCAAGATTTGCCTTCAAGAAAACAAGCAAGTCTTGTCCTGTCACTCTCTTTGCTGTGATTGGGTTGAGTGATGCAGCCATTGAGTTGATCATACCTTCAAGAGTTGTGTCCAACACTTCTCTGTCCTTATCATAAACAACAAGATAAAAGTGGTCCTTGAAAATTTTGGTTTGTCTGTTGAGTTGTTCATAATATGAAACTCTCTCTTCAAAAATAGGAGCACGAGCATCAATTTCTTCCTGTGAAATCTGTCCATCATACTGCAAGTCATACAACACATCATACTTGTTGTTTTCGTTGTAGATATATCTATCCAAAACCATAGGCTTTGACAATTTGACAATTTGACATGTTTGGTCTGCCGTCATTCTTCTCAAAGCATTGGCGAAAGATTCAATAACATTGTCTTGGTAATACTCTGTCAAGAGTGTGAAAAACATTGGTTGAATTTCAAGAACCCCACCAAAGTAAGGCCCAAAGTTTATGTACATATCTTGAACGACGCCTTCATAAGCAATCATTTCTTTGATGTCAGCTTTCTTCTTGTCGTTTCCTTTTGAGAACTTTTTCTTTTGAACAGAATAACGCAGCAAGAAAATCATCGTCACATAAAATCTCTCATCATCTGCCAGTTTCAAAAACATGGATGCAGCAATGATAACCCATGCAATACCGATCCAAATGTGAAACTCAAAATTTGCCAAAAAGAGCAAGATGGCAACTGCAATAAAAACAAGGGCAAGAATCAGGTCTAACCCTGTGACACCCCTGATAAATTCTGATTTAACTTTTGTTTTTCTTGGAATAACTCTGACCATATTTTCCTCTCTTTTTTATGATACTACAAATGCTTCTAAAAATACAAACAAAAAAAGCAAAAAATTATTATAAATAATTTATTCACAAAAAAAGAGAAAATTTTATCAAAAAAATCTTTTTGTTAGTGCAACAACACGATTAAATATTTTTCAAAAAACACAAAAAACACATATTTTTTATATTTTTTTGCTATTTTTTGCCGCAAAAAAGAGCTCGTTGATTTTTCCGTGTTTTTTTGCTTTTTGCACAATGTTTTTTGTTATCTTCTCACCACGTCCAACAATTTTCTCGTGATTAAGTCCAACAACATCTTCCAGCGCAATCTTGCCAACATAGAAATTCATGTCAAGAGAAATTTTTTCTGGTGAAAAACTTTGCCCCTCATTTGGCATTTGCTCTTCATATTTTTCATCGTTTGAAACGTCTGGTTTCTTTGATGCCCTGCGCCTATGTGAAAACGAAATCAAAACAACATCTTTCTTGATTTGTCTGATGTTTTTTGCAACTATTTCACACCTTTCAGTAGAAATCTTTTCAAGTTTGTTTTTTGCAAAAAAGATGTTTTGAACATATCCATAAAAATTTCCATCTTCGTCAATCACCATTTTTCCAATTATGCAATCTCTTTGCAAATCAAAAAATTTCATTTTGTCTGAACTCTCAACAATCAAAACATCTTTTCCAAAAGTTGCAACATCCTCATTTGCAACAAAAAATTCAGTGTCCGTCTCCTTTTCAACCACAAAGTACCCTTCCTTTTTCAATGTTTCAAAATCGACAGCGACATCAATCACATAACCAAAGTTTTCTCCATCATTTAAACAAACAACATTCTTTGCAATGTTTTCCATTTTTCATCTCCTCAAATATGATTATGCCCACATCAAAACTTTTAGAAAGAAAAGCAACAAAAAGACATTTTTCGCCGATTGAATATTTGACAAAGAAATGTGGTTGTGTTAGAATCTTGCAGTAGGAGAAAACATGGCAAAGAAAAAGAAAATCACCGCAGACATGACGATTGGTGACGTTTTGAAATCAAGTCCAAAACTTGCAGAAGTGTTCCTTGGCTTTGGGATGCACTGCATCTCTTGTCCTATAAGTTTGATGGAAACGATTGAAGAAGCAAGCATGGTACACGATGTTGATCTCGAATTTTTATTGAAAAAATTAAACGAAAACAAATAAAAAACTGCAAACAAATGCAGTTTTTTTGTTTTATAGCATATTTTTGATGATTTCTTTTAGATGGTCCACCCCATCTTTTTTCTTTGCCGAAAAGACAACTTGATTTTTTTCTATCTCAACTGGTCCTTGCAATAAGTCACTCTTATTCAAAATCACAAGTCTGTTTTCTGTTGCACCCAAATCGTCCAAAATTTTGTTTGTGATCTCAATGTTTTTCTTATAAAACTCATCTGCAACGTCAACAACATGCAAAATCAAATCAGCTTCTTTCACCTCTTCAAGTGTTGCCGAAAAACTCTCAACAAGTTCATGTGGCAATTTACTGATAAATCCAACCGTGTCAGTCAAAAGACAAAATTGATTATCTCCCAAAAACATTCTTCTGCTTGTTGTGTCAAGTGTTGCAAAAAGTTTGTCGTCAGCATAGATACTTTCTCTTGTCAACAAATTGAAAATTGTGCTTTTCCCAGCATTTGTGTATCCACCCAAAACAACACTTTTGATACCATTTTTTTCTCTCAAAATTTTGTTTTGTTTTCTGCTGTTTTTGATCTTGTCAATTTCGTTTTGCAAAGACAAAATCTCTTTTTCAAGTTTTCTTCTGTCAAGTTCCAGCTTTGTCTCTCCGGGTCCACGCATACCTGCGCCCTTTCCACCGAAACGCCCTTGACTGCCCTGCATTGATGAAAGTCTTGTAAGCAAATATCGGTCTTGTGCCAATTTGACTTGAATTTTGCCTTCGCTTGACTTTGCATTGAGAGCAAAAATGTCAATAATCAGCAAAATTCTGTCAAGAACTTTCACATGAAGTTCGTCTGACAAATTTCTCAACTGCGAACCAGTAAGTTGAAAATCAACAACAAGACAATCAATATCGTTTTCCTGAATGTAAGCTCTCACCTCTTCAAGTTTGCCTGTCCCCATGATTGTTCTTCTGTTGAAAGCATCAGTGCTTTGAACAAACACCTTCTCAACCTGCAAACCAGCAGAAAAACACAGCCTGCTGATCTCAACAATCTGATACTCTTTTTCTTTGTCATTTTCAATAGGACAGAAAACCACACATTTTTCTGTTTCTTCTTCCAAAACTTGATGTAATTTGCTCATGAAAAAATTATATCAAATTTCATTTTGTTTTTGCAAGCACAGAGCCATCTGTTGTGGAAATAATCACAGAGAAACTTTCGTTTTTCACGTTTAAAATTGTAAAACACCAAAAGAAATTGTCAAATTTGTTGGCTTTTTTGTCAAGCACTTTCAAATATACTTCTGCATTTAAATTGGCATATTTCTTTTCTTTTTCAATCTCCGTCTTCAATTCTTTGATGGCAATATTAAGAGCCTGTTGCCAATCAATTACAAAATTTTTAGACAAGTTTTCAAGTGTGAGAGTCTGATCCGCATATTTCACTGCAATTTGTTCGTTTTCATTCAACAACAGCTCCAAATCTGCCAAAAAAGAATTTGTCATTGGGTTGTATTCCATTTCGACCTGTCTTTTCTCCTCATCAATTGTGACCTCAACATTTATGATTTCTGATGGGATATCATCAAAAAAAGTCACACTCAAAAGTGCAAAGTCTGTCAGTGGTTGAGCTCTGCCATCCAACAGATATTCCTTTTCCCTTTGCCCTGATGCCAATGTAATATAAAAATTTTCGTTTTCAGCAAAGCAAAAAGTTTTTGTGATTTCCGCAACATTTTCTTTCACATAGTCCGCAGTTGTTTTGCCACATCCAAAAAACAAAACTGCCATGAGTGAAAAAATTGACATTAAAATTGCTCGTTTTTTCATCTTTCCTCCAAAAATATTTGTCTAAAATCATTATACGTTTGCAAATTCTGCAAAATATGTTAGAATAAATCAGAAAGGAAAAAGTTTTGTCAAAAATGAAGAAAACAGAAAAGCAGGTTCACAGCGGTCATAGAGAAAGACTAACAAAATTAGTCCTCAATGCCGGCATAGAAAATGTCACAGATGTTCAAGCAGTTGAGTACTTTTTGACATATATTTTTCCTCGTGGTGATGTCAATCCTCTTGCACACAAACTCCTTGACAAATTTGAAAGTTTTGGAAATATTATTGATGCGGAAATTTCTGACCTTTGTTCGATCAAAGGCATAAGCACAACATCTGCAAACAAAATCAAAATTTTTGGTCAAATGTTGAATTATTACACATACAGCAAATTGACAGGAAAAGTAAATTTGAAAAACACCGGAGACTTTCTTGATTTGCTTGAAAGTTTGCTCCGTTTTCAAAACACAGAAAGTTTGTATCTCTTTGCCATTGACCATAGTTTCAATTTGATTTCAAAACGTAGATTCAATTTGCAAGAAGTCCGTTCAGTAGGTTTGAGTCCTTATGAACTTTTCAATTTTGTTTCTTCAACAAAACTTTCATATTTGATTGTGGCTCACAACCACCCAGGTGGCACGGCAGTCGCTTCTCCACAAGATCATGATGCTGCATCTTACATTGAAAATATGCTCTCCACTTTGGATTGCAAATTTTTGGATAGTTTCATTGTTGGCAAAGATGGCATATACAGCGAAAGACAAAAATCATTCATCAGAACTTTTGAATCAAATGAAAACATTTTAAAAATATGATAAAAAAATGAGCACCGATGCTCATTTTATTTTAATTTAAAAAGTGTGGTTGGCATTGTTGTTGCAACATCAATTTTAAACGTTTCTCCCTCAACAAGCCCTTTTTTCGCCAACTTGTCGCATATGTATGTATATGCCAAATCCGGTGAATTATTTTCTTTACTCAAATGTGAAAGAACAATTTGTTTTGTCCCACTTTTCACAAGTTTTTCAATAAATTCTGCCGATTGATCATTTGACAAGTGTCCTCTTGGCCCCGCAATTCTCATTTTCAATGTCAATGGATATTTTTCACAATTTTTCAACATTTGAACATCATGATTTGCTTCCAAATAGATCAAATCACAGCCCTTCATTGTTTCAAAAATTTTGTCCGTTGTGTGTCCCAAATCTGTCAATATTCCAATCTTTTTGTCTGCCTGTGTGACACAAATTCCAAAACATTTCACATCATGAGGAATTTCAACCGGTTGAATCAACAAATCTTTAATTACGAAATCGCCAGTAAATATTTTTCTATTTTTCTCCGCCACTTTTGCCAATTTATCTGCAAGGTCTGGCCAAACTTCGTCATGAGCATAAACTGGCACATCATACTTCTTGCTGAAAACATTGATTCCTCTGATGTGATCGATGTGTTCGTGAGTGACAACAATGCCATCCAAATCTCCTCCTTGAACACCAACAAGTGCGAGACGATTTTCCACTTCTTTGCACGATAAACCCATGTCAACCACAATTTTTGACTTTTCTGTTTCGATATATGTTATATTCCCATCACTTCCGGAGGAAAGATTTATCACTCGCATCATGCAACAATTTTACATCCATCCAAAAAAAATGTCAATTTGTTTACAAAGACCGGTTGACAATCCTTTTTCTTTCATGTAAAATAAAAATAGTTTTAAGGAGCAAAAAATGGACCAAAGTAATATATTTGACACTGCGAAAGAGCCTATGTTTACTGAAAAGCAAGCAAAGAGAATCGCAAAAGCTGTCAAAAAATTGAAAAAACAAAAAAGACAACAAGAAAGGTCAAAATAAAAAAGACGTACCGGTTTTTACGTCTTTTTTTATTGTAGTTTACAACATTTTTGCCAAGAATTGCCCCGTGTAACTTTCTTTCACTTTGGCAATTTGTTCTGGTGTGCCCGTTGCAACAATCGTACCTCCCTCATCCCCACCTTCTGGGCCGATATCAATGATATAGTCTGCACACTTGATCACATCAAGATTGTGTTCAATTACAATCGCAGAATTTCCTTCTGCAACGAGTCTTTGCAAAATAGCAATCAATTTCTTTACATCAAACATATGGAGCCCAGTTGTTGGTTCGTCCATAATATAAAGTGTTTTCCCTGTGCTCCTTCTTGCAAGCTCTGTGGCAAGTTTAACTCTTTGAGCTTCGCCGCCAGAAAGTGTTGTCGCCGGCTGTCCAAGTTTGATGTAAGACAATCCAACGTCATACATGGCTTGGATTTTTTGTTTTATTGAAGGAATATTTTCAAAAAATTTCAATGCTTCCTCAACGGTCATATCAAGCACGTCGCTGATTGTCTTTCCCTTGTATTTTACTTCAAGTGTTTCTCTGTTGTATCTCTTTCCACGACAAACTTCACATGGAACTGTAATATCTGGCAAGAAATACATCTCTATTTCTTTCACACCAGCACCTTCACATGCTTCACATCGTCCGCCTTTCACATTAAATGAAAATCTGCCTGGTCCAAATCCACGAGCCTTTGCATCTGGTGTTTGTGCGAAAAGTTCTCTTATTGCAGTAAACACCCCTGTATATGTTGCAGGATTGCTTCTTGGTGTCCTTCCAATAGGGGCTTGGTCAATGCTTATCACTTTGTCAAACACGTTGACATTTTGAATTTCTTTGCACTTGCCAAGTTCCATTTTGCTTCCGTTAAGTTCGTTTGAAAGGTATGGATAAATAATTCCATTGACAAGAGATGATTTGCCGCTTCCAGAAACCCCAGTAACACATGTCAAAACACCTGTTGGAATCTTGACATCAACATTTTTGAGGTTGTTTTGTTTCGCCCCAATGACATAAAGATAATCTTGTGGTTTTTTTCTGGTTGTTGGGACTTCAATTTTATCATCTCCACGCAGAAATTGTGCTGTTACAGAATTTTTAACTTTCATGACTTGTTCAACAGAACCTGCTGCAACAATTTCTCCACCATGAACACCAGCATAAGGTCCAACATCAACCAAATAATCTGCTGCACGAATAGTCTCTTCATCATGCTCCACAACAATCAAAGTATTTCCCAAATCTTTCAATTTTTTGAGTGTGGCAAGTAATTTTGCATTATCTCTTTGATGAAGACCAATTGAAGGCTCGTCCAAAATGTAAAGAACTCCAACAAGGCCACTTCCAATCTGTGTCGCCAGTCTAATTCTTTGAGCTTCGCCACCAGACAAAGTTTCTGCAGAACGACTCAAAGTCAAATATCCAAGTCCAACATCTTGCAAGAAATTTAATCTTGCCAAAACCTCTTTCAAAATTGGCTCTGCAATTTGAGTTTGAGTTTTATTCAATTTCAAATTTCCAAACACATTGAGCAAATTTCTCACACTTTGCTGACAATAATCATCAATATCTTTGCCACAAATTTTGACAGAAAGTGCCGCTTCGTTCAATCTCTTGCCATGACAAACAGGACAAGCTTGTTCTCTCATAAACTTGCCAATTTCATATCTTATATACTCGCTTGAAGACTCACTATATCTTCTGCGCAAATTGTTGATTATCCCCTCAAAAACAATGTTTATTTCTCTTTTTCCGTGTTCGTTTTCAATTTTTACATCAATTTTTTCATCTCCTGTGCCATACAGGATGATGTTTAATTTATCTTTTGAAAGTTTTTCAACTGGTTTGTTGAGGTCGATATCATACTGCTTTGCAAGTGCATCAAAATATGCTTTTGCCATCGAGCCTTCTTCCATTCTCCAACCAGTGAGATTGAAAGCTCCATCTGAAATTGAAAGATTTTTGTTCTTCAAAACCAACCCTTCGTCAATATCAAGAGTGTACCCCAATCCAGAACAATTTGGACAAGCTCCATATGGTGCATTGAAAGAAAAAAGTCTTGGAGAAATTTCTTCCAATGTCCAACCACACTCTGGGCAGGCATAGTTGATTGAAAACAATTCTTTTTGCTCGTCCGTTGCAACATAAACCAATCCATCAGCAAGTTTAAGGGCTGTTTCCAAACTTTCTGCAAGGCGAGTATCTTTTCCTTCTTTGACAACGATTCTATCAACCACAACATTGATTGTATGTTTCAAATTTTTATCCAAAGTGATTGTTTCATCAAGAGTATAGACATTTCCATCAACTTCCACCCTCACAAATCCGCTTTTTTTGAGGTTTTCAAAAAGTTTTTCGTGTCTGCCTTTTTGTCCTCTGACAACAGGAGCAAGAATAGTGATTTTTGTTCCCTCTCCCTTTTCTTTGATGTCATCAACAATCTCATCAATGGTTTGTTGTTTGATTTGCCCATGCCCATTTGGACAATATGGAGTCCCAACTCTCGCAAAAAGAAGTCTCAAATAGTCATATATTTCAGTCACAGTTCCAACCGTTGACCTTGGGTTGTGATTGGTTGTTTTTTGATCAATTGAAATTGCTGGTGAAAGACCTTCAATAACTTCAACGTCAGGCTTTTGTGTTTGCCCCAAAAATTGACGAGCATAAGAGGACAAACTTTCAATATATCTTCTTTGCCCCTCTGCAAAAATTGTGCCAAAAGCAAGAGAGGTCTTTCCAGATCCACTCACACCAGTAAACACAACGAAATTGTTTCTTGGTATCTCCAAGTTAATGTTTTTTAGATTATTTTCCTTCGCACCTTTTATGACAATCGCATTTTTCATAATTCACCTACAAGGATTATATCACTTTTGTTTGTGTTTAGACAATAAAAAAACTGCAATGCAGTTTTTTTGTTATTTTTAATGAACATCCAAAAGATCCAAAACTTCTTTGATGGCAAGCATTGCTTTGTCCATTTGTGCTTTTGTGTGTGTTGCAGTGTAACTTGTTCTCAAAAGTGCCATACCAACAGGTGTTGCTGGTGAAACAACAGGATTTACATAAACTCCTCTCTCAAGAAGCATTGCACAAGCTTTGAATGCCTTTTCATCTTCATAAACGTAAATTGGAATGATTGGTGTTGGAGCATCAATAAGTTTCACCCCAAGTTTTTTCAGTCCATCTCTCATATAACTTGAAATATCAAGCAAATCTTGAACTCTTTTTGGATTTTCTCTCAAAATTCTCAAACTTTCAAGTGCGCATGCAGCACAAGCTGGTGTCATACTTGCAGAGAAAATGTATGGTCTTGATGTGTGCATAACATATTCAACAACTTCTTTTGTTGAAGCCATATATCCACCCATACTTGCCAATGACTTTGAGAATGTTCCCATATAAATATCAACTTGGTCTTCAAGTCCAAAATATTCAGCTGTTCCTCTGCCATGTTTTCCCAAAACACCCAAAGAGTGAGCATCATCAACCATCACTCTTGCGCCATATTTCTTGGCAAGAGCACAAATTTCTGGAAGTTTTGCAATTTCTCCACTCATACTGAAAACACCATCAGTAACAATCAAAATTCCCTTGTCCTCTGGCACTCTTTTGAGTTTTTCTTCCAAATCTTGCATATCACTATGTTTATATCTGATCATTTCTCCAAAAGAAAGACGACAAGCATCATAAATTGAGGCATGATTTTCTCTGTCACACATAATCACATCATGCATACCTGCAATCGCACTAATAATTCCCAAGTTTGTTTGGAATCCCGTGCTGAAAGTCATAACAGCTTCCTTGCACAAAAATTCTGCAAGTTCTTTTTCAAGTTGTCTGTGCAAATCAAGTGTTCCGTTCAAAAATCTTGATCCGCTGTTTCCTGCACCATATTTTTTGAGTGCAGCAATTCCGGCATTGACAACCCTTGGTTCTGATGTCAAACCAAGATAGTTGTTTGAGCCAATCATAATTGTGTCAATTCCCTCCATAATAACTTCGGTGTCTTGACCACTTGTCAACTCATGAAAGTATGGGTAAATTCCCTTTTCTTTCGCTATTGTATAGTTGTGTTGACCTCTTGTTTTTTCAAAAATATCCATATTTTTACCTCAACTTGTAAACTATTCTTATGATACAAAAATAGTGCATCGTAAGTCAAACAAATGCACCATTTTTTTAATTAAATTGTCTCTTTTTTGTTGAGTCTTTTTTTCAATTCATTGATTTTCGTTCTCATCTCAATAGCTCTCTCAAAATCAAGTTGTGATGAAGCTATTTTCATCATTGAAGTCAACCTGTCAATCTCTGCTGGAATATCCTTTCTGGCAATGGTTTGCGATTGGACTTTTTTGCTGATGTCAAGTGTGTTTTTGATCTCTTTTATGATTGTTTTAGGAACAATTTTGTGTTGTGTATTGTATTCCTGTTGCAGTTTTCTTCTTCTGTTTGTTTCGTTGATGGCATTTTGCATAGATTTCGTCATCACATCAGCAAACATAATAACTTTTCCGTTGGCATTTCTTGCCGCACGACCAATCGTTTGAATCAAAGCTCCTTCACTTCTCAAAAAGCCTTCTTTGTCCGCATCCAAAATGCAAACAAGTTCCACTTCTGGCATGTCAAGCCCCTCACGCAAGAGGTTAATGCCGACCAAAATATCAAAATCTCCTTGTCTCAAACCATTGATAATTTCCACTCTCTCCATCGTGTCAATTTCAGAGTGCAAATATTTGACTTTGAAAGCTCTGTCTGCCAAGTATGTTGTCAAACTTTCTGCCATTTTCTTTGTCAGCGTTGTAACCAAAACTCTCGCACCACGTTCAATCGTCTTTTTACACTCTTGCATCAATTCTTCAACTTGGTTTTTTATTGGTCTAACTTCAATTTCTGGATCAAGCAGTCCTGTTGGACGAATCACCTGCTCAACGACTTGCCCTGCTTTTGACAACTCATATTCAGCTGGTGTGGCAGACACATAAATTGTCTGTTTTAGTTTCTTTTCAAATTCTGCGAATTTGAGTGGACGATTATCTCTTGCCGCTTCCAAACGGAATCCATATTCAACAAGAGAGTTTTTTCTGGCCTTATCTCCATTATACATCGCCCTAATTTGAGGAATTGTCATGTGACTTTCATCAATGATTGTCAAAAAGTCATTTGGAAAATAATCAATCAGTGTGTATGGAGCTTGACCTGGTTTTCTTCCATCAAAATAACGAGAATAGTTTTCAATACCACTGCAAAAGCCCACTTCGCGCATCATTTCAATATCATAAGCCACACGTTGACCAATTCTTTCTGCTTCAAGCGGCTTGTTTTTTTCTTCAAATCTTTTGATGGCAATTTCTCTGTCTTTTTCAATCTCTTCAAGAGCATTTTGCAAGGTGTTTGAACCAACAGCATAGTGTGTTGCAGGATAAATTGCCACATATTGCAATTCGTTCAGCAAATTCCCTGAAACTGGGTCGAATTCATAGATTTTTTCAATTTCATCTCCAAAAAATCTCACTTTGATTGCCATTTCTGATTGGTTTGCCGGAAAAATGTCAATTGTGTCACCTTTCACACGGAAAGTGGTTCTTTTGAAATCAACGTCGTTTCGTGTATATTGAATTGAAATCAGCTTTGAAATAAGTTCATCTCTGTCAAATTCCTCTCCTTCACGAAGTGAAATATGCAAATTGTAATACTCATCTGGTTTTCCCAACCCATAGATGCAAGAAACAGATGCCACAACGATTGTGTCGCTTCTTTCAAGCAAAGATGATGTGGCAGAAGAACGCAATTTGTCTATATCATCATTGACACTCATATCTTTCTCAATATAAGTGTCTGTGGAGACAATGTAGGCCTCCGGCTGATAATAATCATAGTAAGAAACAAAGTATTCAACTCTGTTGTTGGGGAAGAATTCACGAAACTCGTTGCAAAGTTGTGCTGCCAAGGTCTTGTTGTGAGCAATAACAAGTGTGGGTTTTTGCACTTTTTGAATTATGTTTGCCATCGTAAATGTTTTGCCAGAGCCTGTAACTCCCAACAGAACCTGATCCTTCAACCCATCAGAAAGACCAGAGACAAGTTCTTCAATTGCCTTTGGTTGATCTCCTGCTGGTTTGTACTTTGAATGTAATTCAAACTTCCTTTCTTCCATAATGCCATTATACCACAAACACAAAACAATTCACACATTTTTCTCACTTTTTAAAAATTGCTCTCAAAAGAATTCCAAACGCAAAAGAAATCGTCGCCAAAAAACAGCTTCTTAAAACGAGCATACCCAAGAGTCTTTTGTTTTTCTTGCTGTCAATCAAAAAACTTTGTCCTGCTTTTTTGAGATTGATGCAATAAAAATATCCATCTTTGCTGTCGGACACAACAAACTCAATGAAATTTTGATTTGCGAGTGCAACCATAATCTCATCAATTTCCTCAATGGACAAAACAAATTTTTTTGAAAGGACCATAGTGATTTCTTGTGGTGAAATGAGATAGGTTTTGTTTTTTTGACATTTTTGACACAAGTATGTCATCACCATTTTCTCTTTTTTGTTCATCAACAAATTTTTGACATAAAAAAAAGAAACATACAAAAGTATATTGTTTGCACATAAATGGAAAAATAGTTTTATGTTAGACACCAAGTCAAGACTTGTTTTATCTGTGCTCGCAAAAGAGACCAAAAATGGCAACTACAAAATTTTTGAATTGCCAGATATAATTATGTCATTGCCAAAACATTATCGCATGGATGAATCTGCCATCAAACACATTTTGGTCCATCTTGAAAGGCAAGATATCATCTCAATCAAGTATGAAGACGATGAAAAATATTGCCTTGCAGTTTTGCCTTTTGGTTTTGAAATTTTGGAAACAGAAAAACCAAAATATTATCGTGAAATAAAAGACAAAAAAAATAATAATAACAATTTTTTGATTGGTTTTTTCTCCGCATTTTTAGGGACATCTGCGGGTTTTGCTATTTTTTATTTAATTTTTAAATTTTTGATAAAATAAATAATTAAAAAATAATTTTTTAATAATAAAAAAATATAAAAAAATAAGGCAAAAATAGCCTTATTTTTTGTTAAAAACATCTTTGAGTTGCTCTATGTCAACGTACGTTCTCACGAGCTTGTTTGCACTTTGACTAAACACTCCATCTTCTCCAACAATGTAAGAATCAATCAAGTTGACTCCACATGTGAAGCACAAATTTTTGATTGCAGAAAAAGCATTGTCATCATTTTCAGATGGTGTTGCCTTGCCGTATGGATGACAATGTGCCACCACCAATGCGGCTGGTTTTGCCATTGCCAAAAATGCCGCAAGCTCTGTCATAGACATTGAAGCTTGTCCGGAATTTCTGGAATCAATCCTACGTTTGTGTGTGATGTAGTTTCCCGCACTGATACCAAGCAAAATAATGTTTTCAGTGTTTCTAAATCGCAGGCAATCTTCCACAACATCAATTATGTCAGCACGACAACTAACGGCCGTTTTTCGCCCCATTTTTGAGGTTGTGTAATAGAAAAACATTTCTCCAAAGTTTGCAATCTTTTGTGCTGCACGTTTGTTGATTCCTTTCACTCTGACAAGATCTTCCGCACCAGCATCCACAATGTTTGTCAACGAACCATATTCTTCCAAAAGTGCATGAGCAAGAGGGTTGACGTCTCCGCGGGGAAAGATGTAGGTCAAAAAGTATTCCACAGCCTGAACATCGCTTACCGCATCAATTCCGGCTTTTGAAATCAACTCTGTCAACCTTTCTCTATGCCCCGCATGAACGTTTTTCTCATCAGTCTTTTTCATCTGCTCTCACCTAATCATAATCTCCTGTGTCGCCAGGAACATTTCCAATCATATAGTTCACTTCGTTGCTTGCCTTTGTTCCGCTGACGTAAACTGTCGCGCCCTCTTTATGTAAGATATCATTATCCTCTGGGAAGTAATATGTATTTTCAATAATATCTCTTACAAAATACACACCACCATCATCAGGACTGCTTATGCTTTGAGCAGCCTGCTCAACTTGTGTTTTCCATGCCCCAAAATCAATACATGAGTGAGGAATTGAGCATCTCCATGCCACCAATACTACAATAGAGGCTGCGAGGATTGCCCAACCTACCCAGGTCCAAGGTAGCCCCGCTGCTGCTACTGCAAGTGCCATCAATGCTGCACTATATGCAGCTTCCCAAGCCTTATCTGCATCATGTTGTTGCGTTCTATAATAATTTCCATATGCAAATTGAATCCATGAACTATTGACATTTCCAAACTTGAATCCAAGTGTCTTTGCCCCAGTCCCTCCAGTAACAGGTCTTGCAAGCACACTTCGCCACTCTGTTTGAGAAGTCGTTTTGGTAATGAAATATTTCCCGTTGTCGCCAGCCGAAGCATAAATTCTTCCAAAGCCACCAAGCCCATTAAGTCCGTTGGCAGACGTCCCAAGGCTTCTCACATTTTGTCCACTGGCTCCACTATCACCTTTCGTTCCACCAGAGCCTTCTGCATAGGCTGTTGTTGGAATGTTGTATGTTGTTGTTGAAGATGAATCAACTTCTTCATAGAAGGAATCAGCACCATCTCCACCAAGACCACCAAGACCACCAACTCCGCCTCTTGCAAAGCCACAGGTCACAACCGATGCACCGGTTCCAAGATCAATCGTTCCGCCATCTCCACCAGCCGTTCCATTCTTTCCGTTTCTGTTGGTTTTTTCAATATCGTGTTGTTCTCCATCTACACCATCAACACCCCTGTATCCATCACCGGAAATGAGAATATCCTTGCTTTCTCGCTTCTCAAGAATCTGGATGCCGACTGTTTTGTCAGTGCTGTTTGTTGCATCCAAAACATTGACAGAAACAGAAGATGTGATGCCCGCAATGCTTTCTTTTGCAATTGTGTAAACTTTTGCATAATTGTTACCACTCACACCTGCAACATTCTTTTGAGCATTTCTGTAAGAGCCGTAGAGTTTTGAGTTTTGAATTACACTACCTGTCTTGTTTTCTCCAATAAAGATGCTCATTTCACTGCCAAGTGACATTTCTCCAACTTGACGATGAGCAACAAACACACCACTATCAACCAGTGTTTCATTTTTTGCAAACAACGATTTATCCTCTGTCAACACAGCATTGATGATGTGTCCATCAGCATAAAGTTTCTTATTTCCACTTCCAATGCTCTTGGTGGAATACATGTTGTCTGTCAACAAAATGTAGTTTGCGGCAACAATTGTTGCTCCGCTGGTTTTGTTTACTTTCAAACTTTCCAAAGTTGCTTGATGATTTTGCAAAATGTCAAATTTGTATGCATCTCCATTCAAATATGATGTCGCCGTGAGAGTGTCTCCTGCTGCATTTTCTTCCACAAACGTGCTTACATACGACAATGGATAAATCACATTTGACGTGGTGTTTCTTGTCGTGGCACCATCTCTATATGAAATTGCGTCTCCTTGTGATGTAAATGTTGATGTCCCTTCATACAAAGAAACTTGTGCAAATTTAGTATCAGATGACACCGTTTCCATCAGTTCTGTTGCAATAAGACTTTCACCATTTTTGTTTCTAATATAGGTTGCCAGATTTCCAGAATTTCCCAAGATAACATTTAAATAGATCGTTCTGGCTGGTCGTTTACCATCTTTCCTAAAATAAAATCCGCTTGCTAATATATTGTCTAAATCACTACGCGTTTTTTCCACTGCCTCTGAAGGTAAGCCATTGTATAATTCCATACCTGACTCCATATTACTCAACATATTTTGATAATATTGATTTAATGCATCTATTGTTGCTTGATCGGCAGGTAAGCCATTTTCATCATAGTTGCACGTAACCGGTTCTCCACCATTTGTCAATGTTACTTGTGTTGGTTTACTCTCCAAATACGTATCACTATACTTTATATACATAGGATAATCGTAGTCTATTTGATTTATATTCGTTATGCGCTTATATCTTTGTTGAATCTCATAGAATTTATTGTTTTCAACGCTGTAAACAAATTTTGTTTCATCTGGATCATTAAATTCAACTGCAAAACCACCATTGTCAAAGACGTAATAGTCATAAGTATAAATATAGTTTTTAGGGCTTCCAGCAGAAAAATTTGTGTCTCCTGTCGCTGGTTGTGCATCAGGATCTGTATTATACTGATAATGTGTTTTGACATAACTATGTGTGCTGTTGTAATAAGATCCAAAGAAGAACCCAGCACTTGACAATCCTGTCGAAACTTTGTATGTGGTATATTTATCCCCAGAGACGGAGAACGTTGCTTCAGCCGCTGAATCCGAAAGTTGTGTTCCCGCCGGAGTTGTTGCTCTTGTTGAGGTGTACCATTCAAAAGTTATTATTTCATTTTTATTATACGTCTGTGACACATGGTAAACCTGCTTTGACGTTGCATTTTGGTTGATTTCCTGTCTAACTCCATTATCAGTTGATTTCATTATCCAACCAAGATTTCCTGTGCTTGTTGTGATTGTGACATCTGCATTATAACCAGCTCTTGTGTACCTTACAGTTTTTGGCACAAAATCTATTGCAATAGACCCAGAACCAATTGTTTGCGGTGCACCATCTGTTATCACTCTGTTTCCAAGTGTCCCATCCACTGTGATTGCGAATTTTCCATCTGTGTATTCAACATGTCCTTCTTCTGCTCCAATTGTTCCTGCAGTGTGAGTCGTGCTATTTTCATCCAAGTTGACATTCACATAATAAGTGCAACGAGCGGAACCAAGAAGCCCAGAATCAAACTCGGCCGTTAATTTAACATTATCGCCAGAACCTGAAAATTGTCCAAATCTTGAATCCGCTGCAAAAATTTCTCCACCAGTGTTGGTGCTATCTTGATAAGCAACAATATACCAATCTGGCTCTGATGGTTCAGTGATTTTGAGCACAACCTGATGAATTTCATAATCAGTATAATTTGTTTGACCTTTACATGTGACAACTGCTTGTTTCACAGCTTGCAAAAATTTCGTCCAATCAATGACATGGTGAGTTCCAGATGCACTCTCAATATAATTATAACTCATTATCTCTGGTTCGCTCATGCGAAGTTCTGCCCCTGTCAGATCATAATATGCATGAAAATCATAGTTCTTTGCAAAATATTTGTCATCTGACAAATTAAAGGTTGAAGTTCCAGAATTAGATCGACCAACGGTCAAAGTTATTTCTTTTGCAGATTTGCTCAAATACCCAAGTTTGACTTTTGCAATTTTGCCCATGAGATTCTTACCCGCCAATGTTGAATTATTTACAATCACTTGAGGCTTCGTCCCCGACAGGCTCATCGAAAGTTGATTTAACACAGACGAACTATATGTTGTTCCATCAATTTCCAAGGAATAACTGCCATCATACTCGACTTCCATGTCAGCATCAGTGTATCCGGCAGCTTGCAATTGTGCTTTTGTGTAATAATCAGTCAATTTCTTTGGAGCTGCTGCTGTCGCTCCCATCACAACTTTTGCAATTTCTGGTTTGAATGTTGAACCAGCATCAGAGTCAAATGTTATTGTTGTGGTACTACCCGATTTCGTCACGTTTGTTTTTGTCAGCAAAATTTCTTCATATGTTCTGCTGTATGTCACTTCTGCATTAACAACGGCATTATCGTTATTTCCATATTTGAAATCTGCTTTTGCTTTGACAACTTTCTTTGTGGATGTGCTTGCACTGAAATCAAGAGGATATTGTTTGTCAATAAATTGATAATCACCACTAAACACAACTTTAATGCTGCTTTCATCAATTGTGGCTGGATCATCAAGTTCAAATGTGGCCTCAACACTTCCTGAAACAGGCGATGTAACTGCCGTGTAATTGTCGCTGTTATGTGTCATTGCAACATTTTCCGTTCCACCAACTGACAAAATGTTGTATCTACCGGTGCTATTCTCAAACAATGAATTGATTCCTGCAACAAGTTGATCAATTGTTTGTGGCCCCTCTTCAACCTCTTCTCTCACAACATCGCCATATCCTTCTGCAATCTCCAATGCATCTGCATCTATATATGTTTCATACCCAGCAAAACTTACTGACTCTGCATATTTCACAAGAGCACCTTTCAAAGTATATGGATAATCATTAAATGCTCCCGATGCACTACTTCTTGTTATGCTTCCTCGTATTTGTTGTGTGTTTTTCCCACCAACGGTTGTCGCTGTTCTTGTTTTCGAATTGTAATATACTCTTCCTTCGTTATAATATGCATCACTTGTGTATTGGGAAGTCATAAAATGATCATATGTATCCAAAATGTCATTTCCATATGGGCTTGAAGCCGATTCATATGCTTTTCCATATTGTCTTCTGATGCCGTCAACCATATAGAGTCTCTTGACAAATCCATAACTATCTTGTCCGTTTTCCGTGTACATCAAATCTGCATTTGTCGCTTTTAGCGATCCATCATTTTGATAAGTAAATTCGCCATAGAAGGAGTAGTCATAAGCATACTCATCACTGCTTGATTTGTTAGGATTCAAAACCCTATAACTTCCATTATTACCATCTCGTTTTTGTATGCCTGACTTGCTTGTAACAAATTTATCATCATTGTTGAGTGCTGCATATCTGTCGAAGACGAGATATTTCGTCTCTTCTTTTTTGCCGATATTTCCATCATTTTTGATGTTGTCCTTGGATGTTGCATTTGCATCTTTACTGAACGACCCACCATTTCCAATTCCGTTTGCATAAACTTGTCTGTCCATTGCAACAACACCTGAATCTGTCTTTTTCATGTTGTATTGTGTTGTCACCTTGAAAATCAAATATTGTGGGTTATTTGTCAAACCTGTTGAACCGGTTTTGTCAATTATCAAAGTCTTTGAAATGCCATCAATTGCACCTGTCTGTTGTGTGATCTCAATAACTTGTCCTTTTGTGACAGACGAGCCAGACTTTTGTATTCTGCCGTTTTCAACATGACTCAATGCTTGAACTGCTCCATCATTTTGACAAGCTTCAACCACAATGCTTCCTTCTGCTTTTGCAAAGATTCCGCCAGCATATGAGAAATGCCCATCTGCGACACTATAATTCCCAGCTCCAACCAGAGCAACGTTGTAAGAATTCAAGACTTTCAAATCTGTTGTTTCTTTGTTGATATACCCAACAATTCCACCAGCATAAGAAGAAATGTTATGTGATCCTGTAAATGATGCCAAAACAGCATTTCCGTTGTAAACGTTGTTTACTTCTCCACCATCCATTCTTCCAACAATACCTGCTGCAACAACGTCTCCTGCGCCTGTTGATTCGTTTGTGATGATTCCGTTGTTTGAAGAATTTGTGATTGTTCCATTTGTCATGTATGCAACAATACCCGCCACTCTGGAATTCTTGTCGGTCGCATCAGAGGCAATAGAATATGTTGTTGTTATATTTAAGATTGATTCAACAAGATTGATTGTGCCGTCTGTCATCCTTCCAACAATGCCACCAACATTTATTGATCCTAAATTTCCATTTGTTATGGTCCCTTCAAAATGAAAATTGTTTAATCGTCCGCCAGTTAATTTGCATGCCAAAATTCCTACATCATCATATTCTGTGTTAAAGTCAACATTGATGTTTGTCATAGTAAGATTGATAATTTTTCCTTTAATTTCTACGAATATAGCTTTTCTAATTTTTGTACTCTCTGTACCATAATTTTGCAAGTTGTGTGTCTGTCCATCAAGCACAAAATTGTCACTGGCAGTTCCCTTTTCAAGTTTGTCTGTCGCAATCGTGCTTACATCGATATCATATCTCAATATGAATTTCATCTTTGCTTCCGCGATTTTTTCATCACCAGAATTTGCATATACATAATCCAGCATGTCTTCAAGTTTTGCCAAACTTGGAACTTCGTAATATGCATTTTCATCAATTTCACTCAAATTGGTCAACTTTTGATAAGTGTAAGTTTCTTTGCCTGTTGTTGCGTCTGTCGTATCAGCACTTGGATTGCGTGTAAACACCTTAATTTCTGCAACACGCATAAACCCAAATGGTAAAGTTCCGTAACCATAGTTTACGGCTTTGTCATAATACAACTTTCTCTTTGTCGAATTTGTCTTTGCTTCGGCAGCATCATCTGTAAATTTATGGCGTGTTATTGTTTTTGTGGTGTAGCCATCAGATGAATTGTTGTCGTTATATGAGAAGTTACCCGCACCATAAATCACTTGGTTTTCATCTGTCACTTCCGCGGATGCGGATGCAAAAATCTTTGTTTCATCAATTCTTGTTATTGTGTAAAGATCAAACGCATCACCATAAGCTCCCTCTTCTGCAAACAAAATCTTTGCCAAGTGACATTTTGCATAAGGTGTCAAACTTCCAGATGTGTAACATTCTGAAACAGACGGATACTTGTCATTTGTTGAGCTTGCAGGAATATATGAAATTCCGGACATTTGAGCAGAAGCATCTGCTTTTGCACGATAAATCATGTCAACATCAACATAACAATTGCTGATCCATCCACCCTTCTGTTTCCCGGCAATTCCTGATAATGTCACTGCAACTGCACCACCAATTGATGCGCTTCCATTGACACCAACACCATAAACAAAGGATTCATCTTGCATAATGCCAACAACGATTCCGAATTCTCCATTTGAAATGTCTTCTGAAATTTGAGAATTAATCAAAAGATTTGAAATAATTGAATGTCCGCTTATGCTATTTGCAAACCCGGCTTTGACAGCACCTGCCGCAGCAGCATAATCTTCCCCCTCTTCCAAATCTGTTGTTCTTGTGAATGTAAACCCATTTCCAACAAAAGCAACATTTTCAAGACTGCCAACAGGCTCACTTGCAGCAATATCTTCACCCATTGCCACCCATGTGATTCCATGAGAGTTTCCATCTCCTGTTAAAACAGCATTTTCTGCATTGTACAGAATAGGGTTAACTTTCGTACCTCTTGCACTAATTGAAGAAGATTCTTTAAGGAGTGACATGCCCCCATATACATTCGTCAAAACGCTGGCTGTTTGAGGTTGCACGTCTGATAAATCAACTTTTGAAGAATATCCTTTATAGTTGATTATTACTGAACCATCGTCTGGAGAGAAATATGGTCTGTCTATTCCACCTTCTTCTTGATATGCCAACACAACACCAGAAGAATAATATGCATTGCATTCAGGCGTTGAACCCGATTCAGCATCAGGTGCATATTTTACTTGACCAGCATTTGCTCCAATCAATGCCCCAACATTCATTGTTTCTTGATGTTCTGCCCAATATGTTGTTCTGTTGTTATAGTTGGTCAACAATGAGTAAACCGTTTTCAATGTAACATTTTTGTTTGCTGATGGAGCTGTTCCAATCACACCACCAAACACATATGAATCAAGTTTGAGATTTGTTTCTCCTTCTTCAACTTCATCATCATAGTAGTTTACAAAAACATCTCCAAGTGATAATGTTTCATCAACAACAATGCCTTGGCTGTTTGCACTAAATGCTCCAACAATTCCTCCGACAACAAGAGATTCTGTTGCTCTCTTTTTTACAATATGTTCAAATTTTCCAGAGTAAATAAATTGTTGAATAATCATTGAATTTGCATCTTGAACATAGCCAATCACACCACCAAACACAACATCTGTTGCAATTGTTGTCACATCAACATTGATCAAATTATATACAGAAGTTCCAATGAAATTTCCCTCTTCACTGATTGTAGCAGCCAATTCTCCAATCACACCACCAACATGTACTTTTTGAGCTTTCACATTGATAGCATATCCTGCACTATCATTTTTGTTGACTTGAATTCTTCCCTGAATTTGAGTTGTGTGTGCAAGAGTCCTTCCAATCAGTCCTCCAATATTCACATTTCCGAGGGTCTCAACATCAATATCAACCATCACATCATTGCAATTTGCAATCGTCAAACTTCTTCCAGCTGCTGCCAAACCTACTATTCCACCGATTGCATAACCCCAGCTTGTTGTATCACTTTCGTTCCAGTTTTTAAACTCTATCTGTGTGTCAATATCAAATCCTGCAATTGAAGAATTGTTTGCCATTTTTCCAGCAAATCCGCCAACAGACATTGTGCTTGAAACAGCACCATATCCCGTTTGCGTTTCAGTTTCCCCAACTTCAACATATGAATAAACATTTGTGATTATTGATGTCACTTTTGCTCCGCTTTGTCCAACAATTTCAAGAGCTTGGTCTCCATCAATGGCTCCAAACATTGCGCCAAGATAAAGATTTGCGGTTTTCCCGTTATAATTGATGTTGATTTTCTTGTCTTCTGTGTCTGTTGTTGCCAAGTTGTCTTTTTCAACTTTGATTTCATCAGCATTTTTAATGTATCCAGCATAAGCACCAACATACATCCCAGCATCACTACCAGTTTTTGTCTCAATGTTTTTAGCAATATCAATCGTCAAATCAACAGCGTACGTCACAAAGTTCGAAGAAAGTTTTGAACCATCATGTTTCTCAACATGACCAACATGACCACCAAAATACAAAGATGTTGGATACCCTTCAATAGAATCTCCCTTCAAAATGTCAATAAAGATTTTTCCTGTTTGATCTAAAAGATTTCTTGCTCTCACAGCAGAGCCTTGCAGTGTTGCGGTCATAAATGTTCCTGTTTGATAGAAATAACCAACAACAAGTCCATAATTTCTTTCAACATCATTTGGCATTGGAGCCATCTCGTCAATTTGCTTGAATGTTACATGCACAGAATTTGATTCATCAAACTCTCTAAATCTTATATTATTATTAATCAATGTGCTTGATTTTGCCAAACCAACGAGGGTTGCTGCCACTCTGAATTGATCTCCACCAATACCGCTTAATGATGCAACACATTCTTCAATCACAAGAGAAGGACTTGTGACAACCACTTCACATCCTCTTATTGTTGCTCTGTCTGTGGTTCCAACAATTGGTCCTTCCAGTTTGTTTCCTCTAATATAGAAATTCACTCCACTAATAAGAGCATTTGATGAGACGTCTGCAAACATCTGTTTATTTAGAATAATACCTGCACCTTGTCCAATTGTTCCTCCAAGCAAAGTATCATTATCATAACTCTCTTGTGTGAGTTTTGCTCCGTCAAGAGAGTTCATATATGCATAATGAGAATACAATTTGCCAGTAAATGCTTTGCCGTCCAAATCGAATTCAATAGGATTTCCACTATTGTCTGTCAAATTTGTTAAATCAATATCTTTACACTCTTCGCTTGATTCATCAATTCTTCCACGAACAATGATGATTGGAGAACCACTCTTCATAGCTTCAATAATTGTTTCCGTGTTGTAGTGATCCCAATAAAGAACCAAGAGTTTTGGCAACAATTCGATTTCTGGATACAACGTGTCTTGATTGTGTACCCAATATTTTTCTTCCCATCCTCTTTCAATGAAATATGATGTCATTCTTGCATAAGTGAGAGTGATGTCTCTTTCAATATCATCAACCCACAAAATCTTGCTATCGAGAATTGAAGGTTGTGCTGTAAAATATCGTGCCGTGGAATCAAAGGCTTCACCAGCTTCAACTTTCACATACTCGTTATTTGAATTTCTCTTGTAATATACTTTCCCGTCTGTCAATATCGCAGATGTTGCGCCTATAACCTCTTTATATTGTTGTTCAACAAGTTCATTCTTCACATTAAATCCAAACACTTTCATCGTTTGGTCGTTTCTTGTAACTTTAAAACCACCAACGGTCAAAGATATTTCAATTTCTGTATCACCATTAAACACATTCAACACTGCATTGTTGTAGTTGTCTATGATAAACAAATCTGCCGTCAATTGTGTTGTTCCACCAATCAACATAGCATGGTTATTCATGTTTTCAAGAGCTTCATTTGAATAATAATTCAATGCCAAAACATTCTTAAATGCAAGTGTTGATTGTGCACCTTCTACTAACGAACCAATAATTCCACCAGAGAATGTGTTTGCCTTACCATAAAGATCACCAGAAGCATAAACATCGTAGAACAATATGTTAACAGATCGTGGTCTGTTCATGAAGTTTAATGAATAGAATGTTGCATTCTTCCCAACAAGACCAACAATACCACCAACAGCAAATGTTTTTGTCTCGTCATCCGTTTTTTCATTATGTGAAACAACATTCAACTTGTTGTAAGCAACGTACATAAATCCGCCGCCCATGTAACCAACAAGTCCTCCAATATATTTTGGATTGTTTGTTCTCTTGGTGTATCCTTCTTCACTTGAAGTGTAAGAGAAGATGCTGCTTTGGCCTCTTTCCAAAGAAGTGTCTCCATTATAATATGAATAGGCATTTGCTGTGCTTCCAGATTTTTCTATTGCATCTTGCAATGGTTTGCTATATCTGGCATAAACGGCATGCAAACCGCCATAGTTTTCACCAACAAGTCCACCAGCAAACAAATTCTTTGAGATGATGTATGATGGATTATTGAGATACATATCAGCATCAAGTTCTATCGATGCATCATAAATTTTTGTGCTCTTTCCAACATAACCAAACAGACCGCCAGCCGTTTCTGCATATATGTTGACAGAATTTCTGCCTCGAACCGTTATGATATTGTAATCATCAACTGTCAACGTTGTTGAATATATTGTTGAAGTGTTTGCATATTTGTTGTAAATATCAACGAATCCAACAACAGCACCAGCATAAGAAAGTGTTTTGATATTGTTTACAAATGAAAGTCCATAATCTGCACAATCTCTGATGCTTACATTATTGTTGTTCCTACCAGCAATATCTTTTGCATTATCTTCAATTTCCTTATTTCTTGCAAAGTAAACCGCTTCAATATCAATAGATGAAACCGTGATATCAGACATGAAGCTATCGCCAAGCAACATACCAACAACACCACCAGCAATATTTTTACCTTTCAATGCTGTGTGTTCTTCCGCATTTGCCGTAGGTTGAAGATTGATTGCCAAAATTCTTGTGTTTATTGCCTCTCCGGCCAGAACACCAACAACATTTGCCTCATCATCATGCACAGATTCAACGGTCAAATTGATGTTCATAATCACAGAATCTTTCACTTTTGCAAAGAGTCCAAAGCTTTCAACATTGCTATTTGATCCAAGATTGATATTTTCAATGGTAAACCCATTTCCATCAATCAAACCATTTGAAAGAGTTTTCTTTGTGGTTGTCAATTTGATTTTGTTTGTTGAAGATTCACTTTGTCCAATTTCATCCATGTCAATAGAACTTACAAGCCTGTATGAGACAATCAATCCAGCCTTTGAATTTCCAAAAACTTCATCGTCAGAGAAGAACTCTTTGTAAACTGAAATATCAGAAGATCCTGTTGCTTTTGCGAAATCAGCAGCAGATTTGATAATGAATGGGTTGTTTTGGCTTCCATATTTGATTGTGATTGAGCTGTATGTTGAAGAATCAATCACAAAATTGTTGTAGAACACACTCGTCATGTATGAGCCTGTAACTTGTTTTACATATCTGTTTGAAAGAGCAATCTTGTTTGCACTAACAAGAGTTATACCTTCTTTCTTCATCACCCAAATTCCATCATAGCTACCTTCATCTGATGCAAAACTAAACCCATAGAATGTGTTTTGTTCGTTTACATCATTGATTGCAACAGCACCAGAACCCACTTTGCTTTCATTTGAATCGTCGGCCTTTGTCTCATTGTAGAAATAACTCGTGTTGATTCTTCCCAAATTCAATGATGTTCCAATGTTGTCAACACCAGTAAATTGCATTTCTCCAACATCAGATCTCAAAACTTCACAGGCAGCATAACACAATTCGATAGATCCTTCTGCATCATTGATATAAACAAATCCAGATGCCATATAACTCTTTGCATTTATGTTGTCAATTGCAATGTTTGCATAAGAATTTCTAATCGTATCTTTGTTCTCATAAACAAAGCCAGCAGCAATACCCATTGTGCTCATGTTTGACAAATTGTTGTATGGAATGATCTTGTCATTTGCATCAAGAGCCCCTCCAAGAGCAGCAACGTAGCTGTTTTGAATCATCCTGCTGTTTTCAATTGCAAATCCAGCAGTTTTTGATGAGACTGAACTCATCTTGTTGTAAATCTGCATTTTGTTTGCATATGATGCACTGATATAACCAGAGTTTGATCCAACAAATCCAGAAACATCTCCTTGTCCTTCAATGGCAAAAATTTCAAGTGAAATATGTTCGAGATACATTCTGTTTGCAATTTCAACAAAATGTAATGTCTCTTCCCCTCCAACACGTGAATTCACTATTGTTCCACCAGATTCTCCGTCACTTTCGTTTTCAACAACAAATCCTGCAACAACAGATTCCACATTTGATGACTCTGTGATTTGCACTGGGTCTGATCCATCTGCTTTCACATATTGCACAAGCAAGCCAGTTTCTCCACTCAATCGTGAAGATTGATATGTTCCATCGTAATATGCCACAACTTCGCAGTTGTATATAATACCATTGTTTGTCACCGCAAATCCGGCGATTTTGATATCTGTGTATCGTTTGTAATTTACGACAATTTGTCCACCATTGTAAATATTTACTTTAACATTTTTCAAGAGTGTGTTGCTTGTTACCGTATCAAACAATGCCAATCTCAATGTGTTTGAATCAGTTGGCATCTTAAAGCTGTTGATGTGAATAGTGTACCCATTTCCATCAAAGCTGTTAAACAAATCCGTGCTTACAGGTTCATAATCTTCCAGCACAATATCACTTGTCAAGACATAATGTGCAGCAGTGTCGCCATTTGTCGCCTTGTCAATAAACTCTTCGGCAGTTGCAATTTCAAGAGGAGCATCCTCATCTGTCCAAACGTCAACCCTAATCAAGAAGTAATAATCCCAATTTTTCTCAATTCCTTGATAATAAATTGTTGTTCTCAACATCATAAGTTGACTTCCAGATCTCTTTCCTATGATCTTAATAAGATTGCTATCATCAGGAGCTTCAACGTTGAAATAATCATTTTGTGTAACTCTATGATAGTTGTCATTGTAGAATTTTGTTACATTTCCTTCGCTTGACGCATACCAGAGTTGTTGACGTAATGTCAGCTTATCAAAATTACCCGTATCTTCATTGAACACATAGTTGATGTAATAGGAAGCCTCATTGTCGCCATATGAGAAATTCATCAAGAATTCATTTCGTTTTCTCTCAATTTCATTTGCTATTCTTACCTGATTTGCATCATTCTTGTCGTATTCAAGATCTTCTGGTACAACATGATAATCAAATTTAAGTTCCCTTTCTTCATTTATGTATGCATAAATTGCATCATATGATTTTCCATTATAAACGAGCTGTCTTGTGCTTGCCGAAGCCTTCACCTCATCTTGTCCCAATTTGATTGTAAAATCTGTCAAACAAACCATAGCTCTTGAAGATTTAAATTCTTGCACACCATTGATCACTCTTTCTACGGTTGCACAAACATAGAAGATTCCCGTATCCTTGCCTGTTGTCAAAAGAGCATCCAAACCAACAGAAAGTGTTGCCCTATACGTCTTTACCCCATCTTCAATGTCGTATGTTGGTGTGGAAAGGAGAATCCCTTTTTGATTGTTTTGCAAATACAAACTATACAATGTTTGGTCAACATTTACTGCAACAGAAACTTCAACACTTTGTCCTTTTGCAATCAAATATGTAGATTCACCATCCACCAAAACTTCTGCCTCGTTCAAAGAACTAACAATCAATTCACGAGAAGAACCACCATCACGAAGAGAAGTTTCTCCATCGAAGAATTCTGCTGTAAATTTGATATGTTTTGGTTTTCCGCTAAACGAATTTGATGCATAAACTCTAAAATAATAGATTCCGTCACCAGTTTTATCTGCATCTGTAAGATTTACCAAAATTCCATTTTCAATAAGTCTTGCAGCACTCAAATCTGTGTGATAACCATTATTCTTATCATAAACAATTCTTGAAATAGAAATTGATCCGAAATCACCATCACCTTTGTTGTCTTTATCTTCTTCGGCAACAAACATTGTGTAAGTGAGTTTGAAGTGTGTCATTTTTGCATAAGCAGGATCAACCATCACTGCAACAATTGCATCTGTCGCAGGAGCTATTGTAGTGATTGGATCATTTGCACGTGTAATGTAAAGAATTGAATTTCTAACCTGTCTTGATTTGATGCCATAAATTCTGATTGACACATCATTGAGAACTTGTGTGCCGACACTCAATGGCAACCTCTTCATATATTGTGTGTTGTCATTTTGTGTTGCCGCATTAACTTGCAAAATCAAATCATTATAATCTTTGTCAACAAGATGACGATATTCTGGATTTACTCTCACAAACACATTGAATCTGTAATCATTTCCAGAAATATACGTTTTTGTCCAAATAACATCAAGAGCCAAATTGCTGTCAACTCTGAAAGTTGTTTCATAAGCTTTTCTTTCAGCTTCAATTTCAACCTCTCCGTTCATCAAACTAAATACCAAATCGTCTTCTTCATTATCTGACGTCATAAACACTACAAATGGAGCATAATCTGCCGGTGTCACATTGAGTGTTGAAGTTGATGGTATTGACAAGGCTGTTGCACCAGTAAACACTGAAACAGCAAAATTCCTGTCAATGCCAATTGCTTCTTGATATTCTCTGCCTATTCCAGCAATTGTGTATTTTGTTTCAATTTGTGTAACATCAGAGCCTTCACTCAAAGCAATCCCTCTCAAAATAAGAGAGTTCCCAGCCTTTGTAAGAGAAACATGTTCATCTTCGCCTGAATACAAAACATCGTAAGTGTCAGTTTCAATTGCATACATCGTGCCTGCAAGTGAAATTGCATTCACTCCACTATAATAAACATTTCTTGTCTTTGTTTTTTGAAGCAAAATTGTTTGATTATTTTTCAACTCAACACCATCAATTGTTGTTGTCAAAGTTGGCATTGCGTTGACAATGATGAATGTGAAATCTTGTGCTTGTGAATAATCCATCTTCAAACGAACAGAAATTGTAAACTCTCTTGTTGTTGTATCTGCAACCTTCAAACTATCGTTTGAAATCACAATATTTCTGCTTTCGCTTGTCATAAGCAAACATCTTGCTTGTCTGTCAGTCAATTTTTCTTTTGTATAATATGTCAAACCAGCATCAAAATTGTCTGCCGCATCAACTTGCACAAAATCAGCACCAAGTTTTGTGTAATAAACAACACCATTTTCAAAGGCATCAATATCTGCCTCAACATAATTTGCAAACAGGTCTAACAATTTGATTGTATTATAGTTGTCAAGAGCAGATTTTTCACCTGGCAGAACAATTGTTGCTGTTGGTCTATAATTGAACAAAACGCCTTTCAATCCATCAACACTCTTTGCTTTATATTTCTGCCCATTAAGCACAGAAACATCATCCAGTCTCAAATTTTCAACTGCAACCTTTTCACTTGGCAAAACATTTGCAAGATACTTATGTCCAAAGTTTACGTTGCCACCCTCTGCCCAAATTGATGTGTCTGTCAATGCATCTTCTTCCGTCTGTCCACTTGTTGTGTAATATGTGATCTTGTTTCCATTTTCAAAGGCAATATATCCATTGTCAATAGCAACGGAAACACCAGTCGCCACACCAAATGGGTTAACAGCAATTTCATCTGCAAAATATGCAAACACTTGTGAAAGTGTTGCTCCTGCATTTGTTACATAACCAACCAATGGATATTTGTTTGAAGCCGACGCAACATTTCCATCTGTATAGTCATAGACATAGGATTTTTCGATTCTTCCGACACCCATAGTTCCAGCAAGACCACCAAAGTTGGTGAATGCTTCAACTTTGTTTGAAACATCTTCTTGGAATTTGTAGAACTCAACTCCGCAGTTTTGAATTGTTCCCTTATTTTCTCCAACAAGACCACCAACATCAGCAGATGGAGCTTCGATGTCCACACCATAGACATAAGAATCGGAAATTCTTCCGTTGTTTTGTCCAGCAATTACACCTGCAACTGCTTTTGATGAAACCAATTTGCTTGGACCATATGTGTTGTTTGTGTTATAGACATCAACAGAACAATTTTCAATGCTTCCCGTTGATTGAACAATATTTGCGATAAATCCAGCATATCTCGTGTTTGACATAGTAATGTGGTCTTTGTCAACCAGTCCAGCAAAATTCAAATTTTTAATCTTTCCTTCAAGGCTGTCAACAAAAGCCTCGCTTCCTGTCGACTCTTTCGTGAAAGTGATTGTGTGATTTTTTCCGTCAATTTGTTTGTAAATTGCAGGAAAGGCTGTCCAATCTGTGAGAGTGATGTCGTTTGCAATTTCATAGTAAAGAGTTGGATCAATCGTTGACAAATCAGATTGTCCATACACTCTGATAGCAAGATCCTCATTTGAGCCGTCTGCAATCACAATCTTGATTCTCAAAATGATGTCTGAATAGTAAATTCTTTCTCCATCATTGTTCAAGAAGTATGGAGAAACATCCAAATCCCCTTCTCCAGTGACAATGTTTTCATAATAGCTGTCCAAACGAGAAAGACGAACATCGTAATTTGGAATTTCGATGGTGTCATTTTCTTCGTATTTATAAAGCAAAATTTTCTCTGTCGAATCAACGATTTTAATCATATCGGTAGGGATCAAATACAAATATCCTGTCCCAGACATCTTTTTGTTGATTGTGACATTCACTGTTTGACCAACCGTTGAGGTTGTGATTGTAAAATCTGATTGCGAACCACTATAAACTGGTGTCAAACGGACATCATTTGCATCATTTGGAAGCACAGATGTTGAAATTGTAAAGTTTGTTGCATTTGTGGCACTTGATCTTGCATCCATATAAACAACATCATCAATGGTCCTATTTAGCCATACGACACTTTCAATTCTCTTTGCATTTTTGATTTCAATTTGAATTTCTGTCTTTTTGTTGATTCCATTTCCATCTCTATACGTGATTGTCAACAAATCTTTGTATGATGTTTGCAAATTTGTTGAATTTGCTGTGATTTTGAAATCAATATATCTGCCACCTTCTTTAAATGAAATGGCACTGATCATGTAGTATGTGTTGTCAAGATATGTTTCCTTGCTGCTATTTTCAGTCCATTCTGCATTTGAAGAAACAAAGTTCAAACGATCAAGGTCATCATCTCCACCCGCATATGTTGGATGCTGTGCATCTGGTCGTAGTGAAAGTCTCACATCAACATAGGATCTGTTTATATCCTTTTCACTCAACGATGTTGTTGTGTAAAGCAGTTTGTTTGTCACGTTGCTTGAAAGATATCTCACTGAATAAAAACTTTCAAGAGCAAAGAATCTTGCAAGTGTCACTTTTTCATGGTTATCATCATATCCACCGAAGAGCACACAAACAAAGCCTTTGAAAGCATTGTTCCCAATTTGAAGTGTTGATGTATTGATTGTAAACAATGTTTCTGTTTCAAATGGCAAGAATTTGTAATAATCAAACAATCTTGCTGCTGTCACCAAATCTGTTTGATCAAAAATATCATAATCAACTTCAATGTGAAGAGCTTCCATATCCGTCGCAATTTCTTCATAAGACAAGTATTTGTATGAAACACCATCCTCACTCAATGTTGCACCATAATAGTTCGTACTCAAAGAGAGGTTTGTTCCGGCTTCAACCATCAATTTTGAAACAGAATTTACTGGCAAAGCTGTTGAGACAACTTCTGTTCCATCCAACATAAATGCCTGTTCTGCGCTATGATCAACATAAAGATCTGCGGATGCCTTGTCAAGGTTTTGCACGCTTGCCTTTGTAATTGGCACAAAAGCACTCACTTTAAACTCTGCGGATTTCTTGCCTGTGATATGTCTAAACCAGAAATATACATCATCAGCAAAGTTATATCTATCAGCAGAGATGCTAAATTCAACAATTATGTACTTTTCGTTTTCAACGTCATATTTTTCTTTCAGTGTGAGCCCAGAAACATCAAACAAATCATTGATACCTTCTTCAACGATTGTTCCGTTTTTCAACCTTCCTGTCACCAATTCAAGCCCAGCCAAAGATGTGACACCATTGATTTTCATCTCATAATCCAATCTTCTGGAAGAAGCCTGACTTGTTGACATGTATGTCACTTCTGGAACTTCACTATCATCAACGTTCTTCACAATCAAATCTTGTTCTGGTGAAATCTCATAGAAGTTTACATACAAACTTGTGTTGACATTTGGATTGCTCATTGATTCAACAACAATTTGAACATTGTCAAAAGTCCCCTTTGCAAGCACATAAACTTCTGTCGTTGAAACAAGTTCTTCTGAAACATACACAGCAGAACCCAATGTACTTGGAGCAAAGGTCAGTTCTCTTCCCCCTGCAACAAAACTTGCAAGTTGAGAAATAGGATTTGTTCCAACAAGTTGTCTCAAACTAATCTGTTGTGTATCAATTGAAAATCTGAAATTGTTGTTGTCAATAGGAATATCACTTCTCTCAACAACAGGAACAAGTGAGAATCCTCTCACATCATTGTAACTTGAAAAGATATCTGCTTGGCTGATTGCATAACCATTATGTTTTACTTCAACTCTTTCAGCAGCATATTCAACTTCAATCGTCAATTGGATGTTGTCTGTTCTGATGTCGTAATAATAGTCATTGTACGAAACTTTGAAATAGAGCAAGAAGCTGCCATAGGCATCATAACCAAAGTTGTCATAAGACTCAATCACAAAAGAATAGGTTTTTGTTCTTGTTGTCTGTGAGACAAGTTGCACATCTGGTGAGAAGTATTTTTCAATAAATGGTTTTGTTTCCCTTTCTTCCTCTGTCAATTCATTTTGACTTGGCAAGAATTGTTTTGTGTTCTTGTCATAAATATCAAGCCCAAAAGTGATGTCGTAGCTTGTGTTGACAACCATGGTGCCTTCAAGTTTGCTTTCCTCACGATTGTTTCTCTTTACATTAAATGTCCCAGCTGACATGATAACTTCACCATCAGCATAGATATCTTGCCCATTGTTTGCATCTTCCAAATGAAGATTGCTGATTGTTGAGTTGTCAAGCACAGCAAGTTCAACGACACTTGTGATGCTTGTGTTTTGTTTAAACGTTGCTCTGATGACAATTCTTTCACTTGTGTAATGTTCGTTAACGAGCAAAACATCGTTTTCATCAATTGTTGCTGCAACCTCTCCGCCAACAGAAATGGATTTTGAGCCTTGCTCTTCAAATGACCAATCAATGTCTGCAACATTGGCAGTGATTGGGTCTGGATCAAAATATTGATTTACATCGAGTTGTTTTGCAATTCCTCTCACTGCAAATCGATCTGATTTGTTTGATTGAGAGTCAACTGCAAGGGTTGTGATTTTTTCAAGGATTGTTTTTACTGAAACATTGATAACTTCACTTTTGGTTGGATCATCAATTGAGAGAACTCTTACTTTTGCATTTCCACTCTTCTTGTCTTGCTTGGTCAAAATCTTGAATGAATATTTTCCGTTTGCTTTCTTTTGTGTTATGTATGTCTTGTCAGTTTCGATACAATCTCCACCTTCTTCAATTTCCACTCTAACACCAACATTGGAGTTTTCAACAGAGACTTCAATTTCTTTGCTTTGATAGTTTTCTTGGTTTGAATCGTTTGTGTAAATGACGACGTCATTTGTCGAAACAGAAAGAGAAACTTGTTTTTGACAAGCTCCCAAAAGCACTCCTCCTAACAAAATGAAAATACCGAGAATACTATAAGCAAACTTTCTCATTGTGCCCTCCTTGAATATGTCGACCAAGACATAAAGACCCTCTTATATAAATTATTATAAATAATTTAAAAACTTAAAGTCAAATTCTGACAAAAATTTTCATAAATTCTTAAAAATATTTTTTACAGAATCATCAAAAATGTTTTTAACTTTTCCGGATTTTTTTGAAAATTATTTTTTGTCAGTATTTACGGCACACGTAAAAATAATTTGCATTTTTATAAAAAATAATAAAAAATTGCGAAAAATCCGCAATTTTTACATATTTTTTCATGTTTTTCATATTTTTTTTATTTTTTTGTATTTATTTTTTGTCGCCATTCCACCACGAATATGCTTATCCAAAAAGTTTGTTTTCAAAATCTTCTGAACTTTTCTATAAAGATCAAAATTCAAAAATTTCAATCTCTTTGACAAATCATTGTGCAACGTACTCTTGCTAATACCAAAAATTTTTGCCGTTTTCCTTATTGTGTCGCAGGTCTCTTCAATGTGTCTCGCACACAACAAAGTCCTTTCTGTGATATATGACCTCATCAACTCCTCCCATATCAATTTCTATGAGAGAAAATGTCATATTATGCAAAAAGGTGTCGTTTTTAGGCAATAAAAAAAGACGTTTTCACGTCTTATTTTTTATCAATCAATTCCACGATTTGTCCAACCGTCTTTATTTGATTTATCTTGTCATCTGGAATTGTTATGCCGAATTCATCTTCAAGTGTCATCAGCATTTCGATAACGTCAAGAGAATCTGCTCCCAAATCTTCAATAATGTTTGATTCTAACTTCACTTTGCTCTTGTCAATACCAAGTTGATCTGCAACCAAACTTGCAACCTTATCAAAAACCATTTCAACCTCCATCTGTTAAGATGATAACATATTTGACAAGGAGAAATCAACTTTTTTTTAAACTTTACTTGTTTTGAAGATCAAGATAATTGTTTGGGTCAATTTCAACACCATTTTTCAAAAGTGTGAAATGAAGATGTGCACCATCAGCGGCCTCATTGGCAGCAGTTTTTTCTGCAATTCCAATATTTTGTCCTCGTGTAACCTTGTCTCCAACTTTCAAATTGGTCACCTCACCAAGAGAACCATACACACTTGCAAATCCATCGTCATGCGCAATTTCAACAACATAGCCATCAAGAGAATTTGAATCAATTTTTGTCACAACGCCATCACAAACGGCATAAACTTTTGAGTTTTCTGATGCCAAATCAACTGACAGGTGAATTTCCCATCTATTTAGACTCTTGTTAAATTGCAAATGATCGTCAGCATAATCTTTCACAACAACCGCATTGTTCATTGGCAAACCAAATTCCACAACCTCTGTCGAAACTGGATCTGTTTTTTCTTCCACTGCTGGCTTTACATTGAATGTGACAACCATTGCAATCACAACCACAGCCACAACAGACATGGCAACCACACCATATCTTCTCAACACCCTCATAAATCTGTTTTCTTTTTTCATCTTTGCCTCCATACACAAATGATTGACCATTTTGCATTGTTTAAACATCAACTTTTGCGATTTTTGGCAAAATTTGACAATAAAAAAACACCAAAAATGGTGTTTTTTTTGATTTCGATGTTAAATTTTGTCTTTTAGAATTATGAAAAGCACAATCAAAACAACTGCAACTGCACCCCAAAAAATGAATGCCATTGGAGCAAGCAAATTTTTCTTTTCTTTCTTTTGTTGATCATTTTTTTGTGCTTCTTGTTTTGGCTGTTCCCCCGTTTTTACCTCTGCTTTTGGTTGAGGTTGTGCCACTGGTTTTTGAGGTTCTTTTGCTGAAACAGGAGCCACTTTTTCAACAGGTGGATTTGCTTTTGTTTCTGCTTTTGTTTCTGCTTGTGGTTTTGCTGTTTCTGTGACAGCTTGTTGCGATGGCACCTTCAATCCTTTTGGTGGAGGTGGCATAAATGGTTTCTTCTCTTCCATAATCACTCCTACTTTTATTGTAACCTAAAAATAGAAAATTTCAAAACAAAATAAGAAATTATCAAACATTTTTCCAAATTTTGTTTATATCTTCATTTGAATCAAGACATTCAATTATGATAGTGAAAATGCCTTTTTTGTCGCTTTTCACCCTCAAATCATCCGGCATCACAACATAATCGCAAAAACACACTCGGTCTCCTCCGCTAATCGTCCCGTCATAGTAATAATATCCGTCTTCCTCAAAGACAAATTTTTCTGTCGTCTCAAATGGCAATATTCCTTCTATGTTTGAGACATTTCCCTTCACTCTTACAAAGACATCTTGTGTCAATTTTTCTGCATTGATATAAATTTTTTGAGGAAGTTTTTCGTTTGGCAGGTAAGCACCATCAAAACTAATTGTTTTGACACTTGTTTCATTAGGCTTGACACTTATGTTCAAATCTTGTCCAACGACCAAATCAGTGTCAAATTTTGATGACGACAATGAAAAAAGAAAGCCAGTAAAACCAAGAATAGTCATCGTTGCAAGCAAAACGACCAAAATTGTGGTCACAAAAATCCAAGTTGTTGTTGATTTTTTCATGTTATTATTGTGACTTGCAACCCGTTTATTATTCAAAAAACTAATCTTTTTTCTGCTTTCTTCTTCTTTTTTCTCTCTCTTGTCTGAAACTTTCTATTTGAATTCTTCTAAACTCCTGACTCTCTTCCTGCAAAGCTCGTTTCTTCTGAATCCAGCGATATTTTCTATTCCCATAAAATGTGTCATAAGCAATAACTCCAACACCCTGCAACAAATAGAAATAGAATGTAAAGAATCTCCACAGAAGCAAAGCCCAAAACATACTTCCGCCAAGATAAGTACCAAATAGCCAAGCAAATGTAATTTCGTTGATGCCGACACCACCTGGAAGAGGTATGAAATGTGAAGCCAAGTCAATCAATGCAGTGTAAATGAAAAACTCTCCAAACATATCAGGGTTGTACCCCTTGAAAGCGCAATAGATGAAAAATGGAATCGAATACATCATAAAGTAACGCACAAAGCTTAAAACAAACTGATAAATCACCTCAAAAAATGCTTTATTGTATTCTTTCATCACATTTTGATAGTCTTCCAATGCACCAATCAGTCTTGTGTATTGTTTGTCATAATCCTTCCAAATGCGAAGCCAAACCATCACTTTGACAAACCACCCAATCATACGGGAGCCAATTTTCTTTGAAATTGAAAAACAAAGAAGCACAACAACAATGATCAATGTCAAGACAAAACCGATTATGCTGAATGCCGACACAATTGTTCTGATTTTTTTTGTAAATGAATATATCAAACATGCACTTGTAAGAAGCAGCCAAACCAGGCTTTGAAACAGCAATTTTGTGATAGGAATTGACAGGGATGTTGCTGGTGGCACGTCACGACTATTGAGGTATGAAATCATAAATGGTTGCCCACCAGTGGCAAGCGGTGTGAATCTATAAATTGACACCGATTTGTATGATGTCGCCCATCTTGATCTTGCGGTTTTGTGATAAATCATTCTATGAACTGACAAGACTTCCGTCAAAATCATTCCAATCATCAACAGCCCTGCAACCAAAACATAGGAATAGTCTATATGCAACATTTCAAATGGTGTGAAATCATCTGTGGATAAAATGTTCCAGATAAGAATCCCCATAATCAGCAAAATATTAAAAATCCAGAAAAATAGGGATCTTTTTTTCTTTTTTGGAGATTGACTCTCTTCAATTTCTTTGTTCACCTCTTCAAGTTTTTCTTCGACTTGTTTGGTTTCTTCGGCAGAAAGCTGTTTCGCTGCTTCTTGTTTGAGGTGTTCTTTTCTCTGTTTTCTATTCTCTTTTATACGAGAAAAAAGTGATTGTTTTTTCGCAATCTCTTCCTTTGCAATATCTTGTGTGTTTTGATCTTTTTTCTCTTCCATTATTTAACAATATTATCAAAAAAAACAACCCTTTGTCAATTTGACTGGGTTGTTTTTAATTTTATTTATACAAGTCTTTTATGTTTTTGTTAAACATTTTGATGTCTGTTGTGGTGTTTGATCTCAAATTATGCATATTTTCATTTTGGAAACTTGCAAAATCTCCACTTGCTGAAATTTCACTAAACACAACATCAAACACGGTTTTGGATGAGAAAACATTGAGTTTTGCATTTGCAAGTGTTGCAATTTGATTTGCATTGAGTGTGAAATCTTTGGTGATTCCATCAAACAAATTTTCAACTTTTCCTGCATAGAAGAAAATGTACCAACCATCATCAACTTGAACAAGCATACTTGTGTCACCAACTTGTGCATTTCCATTGTCATACAATGCCGCAATCGCTGTCTTTATATTGTCATTTGTGTAAGTTGAGTTTGCCAAAACATTTCCGCTTCCATCAATCCCAAACACTGCATTAAAATCTGCATTTTTGTATGTGTCCTCATCATTGTAAAGATAGAAATATTTTCTGTATTCTTCAACACTTATGTTTGTGCTTGTAAGTCTGTCTGCAAGTGTTTGCACAGACATGGTGCTTTCAACTTCACCAGTTGTTGCATTTCTAACTGAAACGAGATTTCTGTTTGTGTCAACGATTTGTGCAACCGCTCTTTCGTATGCTTCTGGTGTGATTAACCCAGCAGCCAATTTTGATTCAAGTTCTTCAAGGTCTGTCTTATCTGAATCCAAGAGGTTTATTTTGATTGGTGCAACAAAGAAATATTGAGAACCATTATCCAAAACATAGTCAACATTTGCAATGCTGTTGAGCACATCATTTTCAAAAGTTGAAACTTGGTTTTGTGCCATATAAGTTGTGTAATCTACACGCACTTTTTCTGCATATTTTTCAACAACGTCTTGCACTTGAACAAGTGAAGTGTCCTCGTCTTGATATGCTTGTCTGTTATAAATCACTTCATATTTTTCTGCAATATAGTTGTTTTTGAGGATTTCATAGACTCTGTCAATTTCAAACAACATCCACTCTTTGTTTGTCTTTGTGTAGTATGTGTAATTTTCTTTGATCACTGAAATATACTTTGTGAAAGCATTGTTCCAATCTCTTTTGCTTTGTGCGTCTCCCAAAGTTGTCAATTCGTTCAATCTGTCATACATAAGTTCTTTGAAAACATATTCACCATCTTTCAAATAATCCAAATCGTAAGCATGTCCTTCAACATATCTTGCTTCATATGTGTCCCTTATTGTTGTGGCAGGGGTGTTTTTTCTTATCACACCATCAATAAGTTTTACTGATGAAGTATAATCAACAAAAATTGATGAGTTTTGATCTGATGTGGAATTATCTTCACTTGAAGATTTATACCCTTCAAGATATCCTCTCAAATTCGACAACACAGCTGCATAAGTTTTATCCCAAAGATATGTTGTTTCATTGTCATTAAACAAATCTTCATGTGCATTTTTGTAGTGATCAACGACTGCTCTTCTTGTAATGTAGCTGTCTATGACACTTTCAAGTGTTGTTTCAATAGCTTTTTTTGTCGTGTAACCATAATTTTGAACATAGTTGTATCCATAGCTGCTGTATGCCGTCAACAATTCTCTTTTTGTGATATTGTCTTTTGTTCCATCAGTGTATGTGATTGTTGCTACAATAGCTTCATAGTAGTTTTTGTCATTTCTGGAAACCAATCCACATCCTGTGAGCACAGAAAAGAACATTATGGCAACCAAGAATAGTGATAATATTTTTTTCTTCACAATATTTCTCCGTTTTTTAGTGTCTAACTCCTGTATTATATAATATAATGACAGAAATTTCAAGCAATTTATCAATCTTTTTTAAAGCCGCTTGCATTTGAAAAAATTTCAATCAAATGGTCAACTTTGTCAAGAACTCTTCCTTCAATATTGACTTTCAAAACAGGCAAATCTTCAAATTTGAGCTTGGTGTCATAAAATTTTACGACATCTGCAAGTCTTCCATCAATTATTTCCTCACTTTTGTAGAAATAAACAGAACAATCTGTTGCATTGATTTTGATTTTGCACACATTAAAATCACTCGCCAGGTTTTTCAAATATGCAATCTTGCACAAATTCTCCACTTCTGCCGGCAAATCTCCGTAGCTGTCCACAAGGTTGTCAACAACGTCAGCAAAAGCTTCTCTCGAATCAATTTGACTGATTTTGTTATAAAAAATGATTCTTTCTTCCTGCGATGAAATATAATTCTCATTGATGAAGGCATCAAGAGGCAACTCCATTTTGATTTCCCTTTTCGTCCTCACCTTTTGACCAGAAAGCTCCTTCGTGACTTCTTCCAAGAGTTTTACGTACATGTCATATCCGACCTTTTGCATATGTCCATGTTGTTCTTTCCCCAAAATGTTTCCTGCACCACGAATTTCAAGGTCTCGGATGGCAATTTTAAACCCGCTTCCAAGTTCTCTAAATTCTTTGATTGCTTCAAGTCTCTTGTAAGCATCTTCCGTCAAGATTTTGCCCCCATCATAAGTCAAATAAGCATAAGCAAGTTTGTCTCCACGACCAATTCTGCCCCTAATTTGATAAAGTTGACTCAATCCCAACATATCACAATCAACAACAAAAAGTGTGTTGAGAGCTGGCAAATCCACACCATTTTCAATCAATGTTGTGGAAATAAAAACATCAAATTTGTCTTCATACAAATCATTGATAACTTTTGCAAGTTCCTTTTCAAACATTTGTCCGTGTGCAACACCTATTTTTGCCTTTGGCAAAAGGTTTGCAACATGGGCTCTAAACTGATAAATTTCAGCAACTTTGTTAAACAGCAAAAGGGCTTTCCCTCCTCTTGCAAGTTCTCTTGAAACAACATCCTCCAAAAGTTGATCATTGTATGGGCTGACATAAGTTTGAATTGGCAATCTTTCCCTTGGCGGAGTGGCAATCACACTGATATCTCTTATCCCAGACAACGACATGTGCAAAGTTCTTGGAATTGGTGTTGCTGAAAGTGTCAAAACATCAATATCTGTTTTCAGTTTTTTGATTTTTTCTTTGTCTTTAACCCCAAATCTCTGCTCTTCGTCAAGCACCAAAAGCCCCAAATCTTTGAATTTGAGATTTTCATTGAGAATTTTATGTGTCCCAATCAAAAGGTCAATTTTCCCTTCCGCAAGCTTTTTGTAAATTTCTTGTGTTTGTTTTTCTGTCTTAAAGCGATTGAGAATTTCAATTCTCACTCCAAAATCTGCAAAACGCTGTTTAGCTGTTCTATAATGTTGTTCACTCAAAATTGTTGTTGGGCACAAAAAAGCAACCTGTTTTCCATTGTAAACAGCCTTAAAAATCGCACGAAAAGCAACTTCTGTTTTACCGAAACCAACATCACCGCAGATGAGCCTGTCCATGATTTTTTCACTTTCCATGTCATCATTAACATCAATCACCGCCCGTGCCTGATCGGCAGTTAATTCAAATTGAAAACCTGCCGCAAATTGTCTCTCCAAAGAATCGTCTCTGACAAATTCAAATCCTTTCTGCTCCTGCCTATCTTTGTATATCTTTGCAAGAGAGATTGCAATTTCCTTTAAATCTTCTTTGACTTTTTGTTTCAACTTGGTCCATTCTGTTGAGCCCAAGGAGTTGATTTTTGGAACATCACCACCAACATAGGCAGAGACCAAGTTTGCTTGTTCTGTTGGAAGGTATAAAAGTGCACCATTTTTGTATTCCAAAACAAAATAATCTTTTTCAAAATGTGAGAGTTTCATCCTCACAATATCTTTACATTTCCCGATTCCATAAAATGAGTGTACAACATAATCACCAATCTTTGGCAAATATGAAAAATTCTGTTTTCCTTTGCGATAATCAACCCTCTGTGATTTATACATATCATCAGTGCCGATTCCAACGATTTGTTTTTGCAAAAATGAAAATGAAAATGAAAAGTGATCTTTGCACAAATATATTTTCTTTTTGTCAACAAGTTCTCCATCAAAATCTGCAAATGGAATTCTGTTGGTCATCAAAAACTCTTTCAAAATTTCATAAAATTGTCCAGCGAAAAGAAAGACATTGATGCCACCATCTGCATACATTTGCAGGTCTTTTTTCAACATCATAAAATCGTTGACATAGTTTTTTTCTCCAACGACTTCATTTTCAAATTCACAAGCCTCTGTGTTTGAAAAAATTGTGCAATTTTTGAGGCTTTGCTCTTCAAAATTTAAGAACAAATCATCCCTTTCCCATGACAATTCTTGACGAGATTTGCTCAAAATATTGCATTCGTTTGCAATTTTTGAAGGTTCTTCAACAAAAATCTTGTCACAAAGATCAAAGATGCTGTCTCTTCCAAACTGCAAAATAATTGGAGTTATTTTTAGTGTTGACAAAGAATTTTGAGACTTCATTGTGGCAAAATCAAAGCATGTTATTTTTTCAATTTCGTCGTCAAAAAATTCAATTCTATGCGGATATTCTTCTCCGCAAACAAAGACGTCAACGACCTCTCCTCTGACGGCAAATTGTCCCTCTGCACACACATAGTCCACTCGTTCATAGCCAAACTCTGCAAGTTTGTTCGATAACATTATTTTGTCAAAATTTGTCCCTTGCGAAATGACAATATTCTGTGTCAAAAATTTCAAATCAAATTTTGTTGTCAATGAAGATGGCAGAAAAATCAAGCCATCAATTTCTCCTCGCAAAAAGCCTGAAACACCTTGTGCAAAACTTCTCAAATTTACATCATTTTTGTCTTCATTTTCCCTTCCACAAGATATGGTTTGAACATTTTTTCCACAATCAAGAAATCCTTTTCTCATCTTGCTTGCAGAGACAAAGTCCGAACACAAATACACAAATTTGTCTTGCAATGCACAATACAAAACTTTTTCGCCAACAAAAAAACTGCCCAACGTTTTTTGATTAGGCATTTTTGTTTGATTCAAAAAGTTTAGAAAATTCTTCACGACTATATTCTCTCACAAACTTGTTGTGCTGCTTTTTCTATGATTGGTGCAAAAGTTTCTTTATCATATTTTGAAAGCACATAATCGGCAAGATCCTTGCTGATATCTCTGCCGATTCCAACTTTCACTCTCTCAAAATCTTGCCCAATGTATGAAACAATGCTTCGCAGTCCGTTGTGTGTGCCAGCAGAACCATGCTCACGATACCTTATGTCACCCTTTGGTAAATCAATGTCATCAACAACCACCAAAATTCTTGCATCTTTAAACTTTTCTTTCACAAGAACGACACTTTCTCCACTCAAATTCATGTATGTTTGTGGTTTGACAAGCAAAACTTTTTCTCCATTGAAAGTCCCCTCTCCAACAAGAGCTTTAAACTTTGCTTTGTCAATTCTGATTCCCATTTGTTGTGCCAAAAAATCCACAACATCAAAACCAACATTGTGATACGTTCCATAATATTTTGTTTCTGGATTTCCAAGTCCAACAATAACAACCATATTTTCTCCTAAATTTTTTGGTTTATAATTTTTTCAAATGGTCCAATTCTTTTCCTGTTTTCAATTTTGCTGTTTTCAAGATAACTTTGACAAACAGAAACCCCCTCACACAAAATTGTGTCTGCAATATAGTTTCCGTTTTGCAAAACAACATTGTGTCCAACATAAGTTTTGCCTTTCAAAACATTGTTTGGATATATCACACAACCCTTTTCAATTTCAACGTCCGCATCAACAAAAATTGTGTTTTCTCCAAATAAAATAACCCCGTTTTGTTTGTGATAAGCCAATATTCTTCTGTTTAGCTTTTCAAAAGCAAGACTCAATTTGGTTGCATCGTCAACAACACAAAAATCATCTGTGCCAAAATTTGTTATATTTTGTGACAAAATCATTTTGGCTGTTTTCAAAAATTCTGACTTGAAGACATAACCTCGTGGCAGTTGCAAAACATTGAGTCCCTCATTTGAAAAATAATTCATAATTTGTGCAAAAGTTTCGCTTTTCAAAAGTGGAGTATTCCCATACAAAACAGCAATGTTTTCATAGTCTTCTGCAAATGTTTTTGCAATTTCAAAGGCGTCTGCATCATCAACCACTTTTTGCTCACAACAACAAGAAGCCATTGCAACCCACTCAATCATCTTTTTCCCACAGATTGAAAAATCAGAGTCAACCTCGCCCTCTGTTCTAACCAAAACAACAAGTGTTCTCTTTCCTGCCCACTCTTGTTTGAGTTGAGTTGAGGTTTTTCTGTCTTCCAAAAAATCAAAATCTATTTGATTTTCCCCTGTTTCAACTGCGACATCTTCTTCCAAAATTTCCATAAATTCATTATAAAGTTATTTGATATTTTTGTCAACAAATGAATTCTTGATAACAAAAATGTTAAATTTATTTTTAAATTTAAAAATATTATGATAAAATAACGTTGAGTATGAGAAAAAAAATATTTGGTTTTCTTGTTTTGAGCCTTTTGCTGCTGGTTTTGTCTGTTGGACCAGTTTTTTCTCAAACAACAAATTTCGTTTATGCTGAAAATGATGAGCAAACAACAGCCATTCCTGATTTGACAAATGGAGATTTCACCATAAAAATAGAAAGCACTGGAAGAAAAACCGAACATGCCACATATGTCACTCACAATGTGACAACATTGACTGGACAAGATGTTTTGTATTATTGTTTCAATTGGAAAGACCTGCAATTTTTCACATTCAAATTTGTGGCAAATTTGGGAAGTTCAACAAAGGAGTACAGAAGCTATCAATTTGTTGTTTCAACAAAACAAACAGAAGACATGGAAACTCCAACAGAATCATTCACAGAAGATGCTTTACCCCTTCTTTCTGGTGACATAGTTAACAATGGCATAAACATTCCAAACTTGCTGTATTATATTGACAGCACTGCCCAATTCAATGATTCATCAAGAAATCGTGCAAAAGGACATGATTTTGGGCTGTATAAATTTGATTTTCAATATTCCTTCTTTGAAGATGATGAGATTCACCAAGTGACAATGGGTTGCATCTATTTTGCAGTTATGCCAGAAGATATTGACACAATCCCAACAGATGGTTTGGCAATCAGATATTCAGTTTCCAGCTCAAACGAACTTATGAACGTTTACAACCTTTATGTTTCTGCTGAAAGCAGTTACAAGTACGTCAACCCAGCATATATCAAATGGGAAGTTGTCGGAAAAGACAAAAACAATGTCAACTATGTCCTCACAGAAGAAATGAAACAAGGAAATCCTCTTTACACAAACTATCATGTGATTTATTCTTCCCAACTTCCAACAGATCCAATAGGACCAACTTTCACATTTGACTCTTTGGGTATTGAAGGCTTGTGGAAAGCATCTTGCATCATATACACAACATCGGGTGTGGAAAAAACAAGAGTTGAGTCGGCAGAATTGTCAACTTATCGAACACCTCACAAATCATACCTTTGGCTAATTTTGTCAGCATCACTTGGCACACTTCTTGTTGGCGGAGGAACCTTCTTGGTAATTTACAAAAAGAAAAAAAATTAAAACAGGCATCGCCTGTTTTTATTTTTCGTTTGTTGTTGTGTATGTTGCACAATATTTATCTGCCCTATCTTTGACTGCGGCATATTCCATATCGTTCATTTCAAGCATTTCTGTCTCTGTAAAGACCCCTTGCTCATATCTATATCTCAAAACATTAAGTCCTTGATTATAGTCTGTTTTTTGATATATTCTGTATGGATTTATTCCATGCATTGCATTCCCGCCACCATGCATAGGCAAACAATTCAAAAATTTCAAAATTGCTGCATCGTTGATAACATCATACAAATCTCGTCTTGTTTTGTCATTGACATTGATTTGATGCTTTGTTTTTGCTGTTGTCTTTGCAACATGTTCGTTGTATCGTGCTTGATAAATATAGTTGTATATGTATGGGTTTACAGGAATAAGTGCTCTTACAAAATCAACCATCGTGAGTCTTGTTTTTTCCTTGCTCAAAAGCTCTGAAATCTCATTGATGATGTCTGGTGTTCTTTCAGAATAGTTTTTGATTTTGAGTTTCATGCAAATAAGTTCGGAATTCAAATCTCCAAAATCTTTTGTTGGCATATATCCCAAAAATTTGTCTATTTTTTGGTCTGTAAATACCATAATTTCTCTGTTCAATTTCAACGCCTTTGGCAAAGATGTGTAAACATTGAAATTCACATCCAAGCACATACGTGCAAAATCAACATTGTTTGTGAGTTGTTTGTTGTTGATTCTCTCATAAGCAGTAGGTGTGTAAATCAATCTCATAAAGAGTTCTGTGGTTGGGATTGTTGTCTCTGCCATGATTGTTCTTTTGACCTTTCTTCCATGCTTGTTTATCTGTGTTGCTTCAAGTGACTTGGCATATCTTACCTCATCAACACCAAAAGCAGATTTCACTCTTTCAGCAAAATTTGCTGCTGCTTGTCTCAACCTTCTTGTAAATTCATATTCTTCTGCTGTTTCGTCATTGTCAAGATCTTGGTCCTCTTCCATGTCCACTTCATCGTCTTCAAAATCTTCATCTTCCATATAGTCGTACATTTTGTCCTCCGTATATACGTAAATTGTAACATACAAAGGTGTGGCTGTCAATAGTGAAAATTAGAGAACATTATGAAAACTTGCACCCATAAGATGCTGAAAACTTTCAACAAAACTTTTGATAATTTCAAGCGAAGTAAAGAACTCTATTGGCTCTTCTTCGTCTATGTATGTCTTCAATCTGACAATTTCAATGCCGAGTTGCTCGACTGATTTGTGATTGACAAGAAGGCACAATTTTTCTTCATCTCTTTTCCAATCATATTCCATATTTTCCACCAAACTTGCGACATCTCCATTGACAATGCCACCACCACTTTCGGCAGCAGCTTCAATTTGATAGCAATATTCTTTCACATGGTTCAAAGAGTGAACAACCAAGCGATCTTCTATGACACAAATTGCCACTATTGCAGCAAAGATACAAAGTGTGCTGACCAGTTTAAACCATCCCATTTTGCTCATGTGTTCACCTGCTCTATCACTTTGGTTTGCAGTGTCTGAAATTTCTTTCCAAATTCTTGCAAAAACACAAGCCCATTCCCATCAATCGTCATCAACAGCACATCTTTCACTTTTTTGACCTTTGCTTCTTTCAAAATTTCTTGAACTTGTTGTTCTTCCACCTTGGCAAATCGCAAATTCTCTTTGAGCAACTTGCCTTCATTGATGATATTTACAGGTATTGTCGAGGTGTCAACCTGCAAATCAACATCTCCATTGACAACTGGTGCATACTCACTCTTTGGCAAAACACTCATTTTTCCGTTTGTTTCCATGATGGCATATTGCACTTGTTCAATGCTGAAATACCCACATCCCCTTATTGCCTCAAAGACGTCGTCAACCGACATATTTAGGTCTTTCAACGCCTTATAGTCTATTCCATCTGGATTTATCACAATCACAGGTTTTCCACTTAAAAAACGGCTAAATTTGTTGCTTTTTGAACTCAAAAATGTCAAAACAAAGTGTAATAACACCAGTGTCAAAAGTGGAACAATTCCGTGCAAAACAGGCACAGAAACTTCTGCCATTGGCACGGTTGCAAGGTCGGCAATAATCAGTGTCAAAACCAGCTCAAAAGGTTGCATCTCTCCAAGTTGCCTTTTCCCCATCAAACGATACAAAAACAAAACAATAAAATAAATTATAACCACTCTCAAAACAATCGTTAACATGCAAATATTATGTGCAAAAAGCAAAAATAATTAGGCTTTTTTCAAAGATTTGATTTTTCTTTTTGAAAATTTTTCTTTCAAAAGAGACATCACAGAAGAAATCTTGACAACATTGAAAATCACACACAGCAAAATAAACGTCAATTCGCCCAAAACACATGAAAAGAGCAAATCAAGCACAATAGGCAAAACGTGAGCAAGAAGCGCACTGACAAAAGATGTCAAAGAAATTGCTGGCAGGGAAAGCAAAATCAAAAGTGCCAATTTGGGTAGGTAATTCACAGATATATGCAGTTTCTTTTTGAGCATCAAGAAGTTGAGAGAAGATGAAATGATGGTTGACATTCCCATTCCAATAATCAAAGCATGAATGCCAATAAATTGGGGCAAAATCAAGAGGCATAAAAACATGAAAACATCTCCAATAACATAGTTGACAAAAGACCTAACCTCATATCCCACGGAATTTAAAATCGCAGAAGAAATGTTTGTCAAGCTCATTGGAATCATCATCCAAGTTGAAAGTTGCAACAGAGAACCGCTAAAAGAATTGTCATACAAAAACAATCCAATTTTATCACCCACTGCCACAAAAATTGGCACAACCAAAAAAGACACAAGCAATGTAAATGTCACAGAAGCCTGCACTCTTTTTTGAATGTGGTCATGGTCCTGTTTTTCAAGTGCCATTGCAATATCCGGTACAAGGGCTGTGGCAAGAGAGCCAATAAGCGTTCCTGGCAACAGCAGAAGCGGAAAAGTCATCCCCATTGCAACGCCATAAATGCTCATCGCCTGTGATTTTGTATAGCCCGCAGCAATCAATCTCGCCGGCAGAATCAACGCAATCAGAGGCTGTGTGAAACTCCCAAGCACTCTGACTCCTGTGATTGGTGCCGATTGCTTGATAAGCTTTTTGTAAATCTTTGTTGGTTTGCCCAGCTTGCCACCATACACAAAAAACAACAGCACAACAAAAATTGCAGAGACAATACAAGAAGTTGTGAAGGACCACGCCACTTGACATGCACTTTGAAATGCACTCATCCCATAGCCCAAGATCAGAACAAAAACTGCGATTTTCACAAGTTGCTCAACAAGTTCTGACACGCACAATCCAAAATAGTTGTCACATCCCCACATTGCCCCACGAAAAACACTATAAATCGCAGAAAAAACCAAAGACGGAAGCAAAATAATCAAAATATTTAGACAATTCTCATCAGTGAACACAAGTTTGAAAACGTTTTGAAAAACAAGAACTATCAGGCACAAAACAATGCTTACAATCAGCCCAACAAACAAGGCTGTCGTCACCAAACTCGCCATAGCTTTTTTGTCTGATTTCACCCTGTAACCAGCAGTCATTCTGGAAATTATGAGAGTGAAACCACTTGATACAATTGTGAGCAAAATGAAAAAGACTGACAAGGCAACTTGATACATCCCAAGTGCCTCTGCTCCTATCGCACGAGACAGAAAAATGCGAAACAAAAAGCCCAAAAATCTGGTGAAACAGGAAAAAATTGTGATGATTGCAACATTTTTAACAATTGACTTCATACAATTAAATGTATAGAAATTTTTGCGGATATATTCCATTGGAGCTATCATGAGCATCAAAAAAACACATTTCCCTTACTATCAAATCAAAGAGGGAGAAACTCTCAATATGATTGCAAAAAAGTTTGATTGTGATGCAACCAAACTTCTTCTTACAAACAATATTGCCCCACAACAAGTAAAAGCT
>Ga0310786_10000627_pt1 | contig 56708 bp, 82 predicted proteins | sample AusTroGonzalo_MG_FD_203881 | JGI IMG/M metagenome (GOLD analysis project Ga0310786, IMG submission 203881) | Bovine rumen microbial communities from tropical cattle in Woodstock, Queensland, Australia - Gonzalo_03 (v2) (version 2) | ecosystem: Host-associated > Mammals > Digestive system >...
ATGAAATAGCTGGAATTCAAGCATTTCAACCTGGTACTCAATCTAAAACTCAAAGACTTGAATCTGCTTCATTATATATGACAAATGTAGTATTTGTTCAACAAAATTATGATAAATTTACAAGTTCTTATACTTTATCTGATAATTTAAAAAATCTTAAAGATAGATTAATTAATTTTCCATTTGTTACACATGATGATATAATAGATGCATTTTCAATGTTATTATTATTTGTATTTTTAGATAAAAGATTTATGGTTTATGGAAGAGCATTTAATGATTCTAATATTATTGATTTAAGTAAATCTAATTTAGCTTTAACATATTCTATGATTTTCTTTAATAAAGAAGGAGATATATGGAAAGCTTCTGAAATTGCTGTAAATTATGGAGTTCAAACAAAATTAGTAGTTAAAAGAGAAATTAGATTTAAAGCTAGTATTGAAGAAGGTTTACAAAAATTAAAAGAATTTGGAATTAATAAAAATATTTTTATTGATTGCAGTTTTGAAGATTCTTTAAGAGGTATGCATTCTAAAGGATATACTGTTGAAAGATATAATATTGAAGATTTTGAACAATCAGTTGCTCAATTAAATTTAGCATTTTCTAAAAAAGTTGTATTAATTGAAAAAACTTGTAGATTAACATTTGGTGATATTTCTAATTTTAAATTCTCAAAGAATAAGGATGATACAGTAAAGTATAATACTCAGAAAGATGGATTAGTTTCATGTATAAGAGTAGCATTAAAATATTTTGGAGGTATTGGATAATTGATTTTAGAGAAAGTTAATTTATAATTATATTACTTTTAAAAGTTAACGCTCTCTAAAATCAGTTTTAAAAAAGATTATTATGAATTTTATTATTAAAAACAAAATTTTATTTTATTTTCTTCAATGGACTTGGGGAATATTAATGAATCTATTTGGATTAATTATTTCATTTATATTTTTAATTAGTGGTCATAAACCTGAAAAATTTGGGCCATATATTTATTATAGATGTAAAAAATTAGATGGGTTTGGATTTGAAGCAGGAATGTTCTTTGTTATTGGAAAAACATCAGATTCTTGTAAACAACATGAAGGTGGACATGGACTTCAAAATATAATATTTGGGCCTCTTACTCCATTTATTATATCTATACCATCTGTAATTAGATATTGGTATAGAGATTTTAAATATTATAGAAAACATATTGCTCCAAAAAATAGTTATGATGATATTTGGTTTGAAGGACAAGCTACTAGTTGGGGCAAAAAATATTTAAATTTTTAGATTTTTTCAAAAATATTTCAAAAAAGTATTTACAAACCTTTAAAATCGTGATATAATAGTATTGTAAAATAAATTATATATTTTACATCAACAAAAATTATCATATTAAAGGGGAGAGAAAATGAAAAATTTAAAAGTTGAAAATTTAAAAAATTTAAAAAAGGTTATTGAAGAATTGAATCAACCTACTTACGATGAAGATTTAGGTAAAATCGAAAGTTTATTTCATTTTGTTATTAAAGAAAGAACTGATTTATCAGGACATTCAGAAATTGTAGTATATGATGAAAATGAATGCTATAATATCGATTATGAAGAAGAACTTAACGCTTTATCTTATGAAGCAGCAAAAGAATTTGGATTTGAATTTGTACCTCAAAAGGATACTATTCTTCCAAAATTAGAAGAAGCTATTCGAAAAGATTTAAAAAATCCTGATGCTTATTTAGAACATTATGATTCAGTCATTATGACTATCTGCTTTTAGGAGGTAGTCATAATGTTAACAATCAATTCTAATATTCAAAAATTTGAAAAAATAATTAATAAAGGTTATGAATTAGTTAATAATATTTGGGAAATTGAACATTTATGTATTTTTAAAAAATGTTCAGGAAAATCAAATAATGGTAAATGTAGAAAATTAGATTTAAATAGATATGAAATTTCAATTAATGAAAATTTAGTTAATGAAGAAGATGTATTAGAAGTAGTAGTTCATGAATTACTTCATTCTTATCCAGATGTATTTTCACAAGGACATAAAGGAGAATGGAAAATAAGAGCTTCTAAAATTTATAAAGAATATGGAATAAAAGTTCAAAGAACTAATTCTTTTCTTAAAATAATCCCAGAAAATAAAGTAAGAAAAGAATATTATTTTGAATGTTTTAATTGTAATAGAACTTGGACCTATCATAAACATCCTAAATGGTATAAGGATATAGAAAATGTAAAATGTCCTCATTGTAAAACTAAATCCATAGTAGAATTTATTAAAGGAGATACAATTATCTTATGATAAATGATGCAATAATTACAAATCCTAATGATGAATTATATGATTTACAACAAAAATATAATGTAAAAATAAGTAGAAGTAATTCTTCAAATGCAGTATATGTTTTTAGAAATAGAAATTATATAATTAGAATTGGTCATTGGATTCCTGAAAATCAAAATCATATTAAAAATTTTACAGAAAATATTGTAAGAGATAAAGTTAATAAAAATGTAGTAGAAAAAGTTATAAAACAATTTTTCTAAATTGTTTTAAATATATGGTTTGTCACCTCTTCATGACAATAAACTGAAGCTCTGAACAGAAACGACATAGAACTCTAAGTAAGGTAAGATAAGTTAATAGGTATCGTTTTCCATTAGCTTTAATTTTATTTAAGGAAATATTTATGAGTATTTATAATAAATTATATGATTGGCAAAAAAATATAATAGATAAATATAAAGATAGAAATTCTTTAGGATTATACTTAGATATGGGATTAGGTAAGACTCCATTATCTTTAGCTTTATCTGAAGTAAATAATTGTGATAAAATTTTAATTATTACAATTAATTCTAAAATAGATGAAGATGAAACAGTTAATGGTTCTTTTCCATATTGGATAAAAATGTTTGATGGAGATTTCAAAATTCTCAAAAAAGGTTCAAAATTTGACCTAGAATGTATTTCAAAATGTTGTATGATAGTCAATTATGAGTACCTTTTTGAAAGAAGTAAAGACAAAAAAGTAAAGGTCCAAATCAGAAAAGAAATTTTAGATTTCTTAAATTCTTGTAAAAATCAATGTCTCTCCTTAATAATTGATGAGTCACAAAAAATGAAATCTCCATCAAGCATGCAAACTTTAAGTATCCAAAAAATTCAAAAATTAGGTAAATCTATAGCAAATAATGTTTATTCATATTTATTATCAGGAACTCCTTTTACTCAAGGATATATTGATTTATTTACACAATTAAAATTTTTAGGATATGAAATTACTAAAACTCAATTTGTTGATAATTTTTGTATAAAAGGAAATTTACCAGGTTTATTAGGATGGCAACAACCTATAGTAGGATATAAAAATTTAAATTTATTATATGATATTATTCATAGATATGCTATTACTATTAAATCAAATGAAGTTATTAATTTACCAGATAAAATATTTAAATATATTAAATGTCCAATAACAAAAGAATTTAAATTATTTGATAATGAAAAAGAAGATAATGTATATTATCATAATATTGATTATCCAGATGACAAATATTTTTGTACAAAACCAGGAATAACATGGTTAAGAGCAAGACAATTATCAATTGGTTTTCAAGGAAATTCTGAAGATTATACATGGTATAATAAAGAAAGATTAAATAAATTAAAAGAATTTTTAAAAGAAAATAAAGATAATTATATTTTATTTTATAATTTTACACCAGAATTATTTTCAATATTTGATATTTGTGAAGAATTAGATTATAATATAGATGTATATTGTGGAGAAATAAAATCAATGTATTTCTATGAAAAATATAAAAATTTATCAGAAGAAGAAAAATTAGTTAATAAAAATAATATTATTTTAGTTAATTTTGCTTCTGGAGCAATTGGAAAAAATTGGCAGGAATATAACAAATGTATAATGTTTTCTATTCCTCTTTATAAAGATTATGAACAATCTTTGAAAAGAATAAATCGAATAGGACAAAAAGAAACATGTTTTTATTATATTTTTTATCAATCTAATTGGTTAGATTATTCGATGAAATATTCTCTTGATTCAAAAGTTCAATATAACGAAGACTTATTTATTAAGTATCAAAATGAAAAATACAGCTCAAAATTTGACATAGAATAAATTTAAATTGGAAAGTTATATAATTATATTAGAAAGGATATATAATATTATATGTCATATACTACTCCAGAAAAAAAAGTTCAAAATAAAATTATTGAACATTTAAAACATCTTAGAAAATTAGGATATCCAATAGAATTTGAAAGAAGACAAGCTGGAGGATTTAATTATGATAAAGGTAAACCAGATATTTGGATAATATATAATGGAATTCATATTGAAGTTGAAGTAAAACAAAAAGAAGGACATTTAAGTATTAATCAAATTAAATGGAAAGATAGATTTGAAAAAATAAATTGCAAATATATACTTGTTGATTCATATGAAGATTTTTTAGTTAAATTTTCAGAATCTCTCCGATGATAAAGAAAAAGACTTACTTTCATTATGATTGTAAGTCTTTTTCTCTTTGAACTTAAGGAAATATAGTAAAATATGGAAAACAATTGATTTTTAATTAAAAGTTAATTTACCAATTGTTAATTCCCAAGTTTGATAATCAGATTCCGTTTTTATTTCTTGATTAGGAATCTTTATAAATAATGCATCTTGACCTGAAGCAATTTCATTACCTAAACTATCTTGTAAAGATAATTGACATCCTTCTGTAAAGTCATGACTATAAAATAAATTTACAATTGTTTTAAATTTTGCAACTTTATCACTCATTTGGTGAATAGTAATAGAAGCTTTACCAGTTCTATTTAAATTAATTTCATGAACCCAAGAACCAGTATAATCTCCTCTAGTACTAACCATATCTTGATTATATTCAAGTGTAATAGAATCTAAATATGAACCTTCACCACCAATTACTAAATTCTGATTATTTCCTAAACCAACTAATGTAGCAAATTCTTCTGGAAGTTTAATTGCTAATAAATAATCTGCTAAACAATATTTTATTCCATTCATGCTATACTACCTCCAACTTTTCCTTTTACTGTAACTTTTCTTATAGTATATGAATCAGCTAAAAATACATAAATATCTGGACATTTATGAGCAGCTAATTCAGAAGCAGTTAATGTTGAATATGGTAAAATCGAAATATAGTATCCTTTAATTAAAGGAGTACCTTGTTCAATTAAAGTATAAGTTACTCCACCTTTACTAACTGTAACACTTTGAGCAGTCCAAATTTTATCAGTTGTTAAATAACCATTTGCAAGATATTTATTTAATTCTTGAGAAATTGTACCATATAAAGCAGTTGTAGCATCTTTTCCTTTTAATTTTTGAGCTAAAGTATTAAATACTACTTGTGATAAAGTTTGATGACATACTATTAAAGCAAATCTATTAACTATACTTTCTCCATTAGATAAATCTCCACCTACATTTCTAATTGTATCTGAAAATTTAATATCTACATTACCATGATTAGTTAATGCATTATCAACAATTGAATTCATAGAAGTAGGATTAGTTGGAAAATATACATTTTCTGGAGTAAATGCATAATCTTGAACTGTTTCATTTCCATAGAAATCAATTTGATTTAGATATGCAGCAATTGTCATTTCTTCTCCAATACCATTAGTTGTATCAATTAATTTAACAGCTACATGACTTGAAACATGTGTACTTAAATTTGTAGCAAATGGAGCATTAGCAATAAATATTTTTTCATTAACTCCATAAACTTGTAATACCCCAGATTCAGTCCAAGCATCATATTGAGCAGCTAAAACTTCTATTAATTCTAAATTATTTACAGAATCTATTGCAACTAAAATATAATTATTATCTAATGCTTTAATTAATGGAAGTAAAGTAGTAGGTTCTATATCAGCTACTTTAACAATATATAATTTAATTCCTCCATTTTTAAAGTAAGAATTTGCATATTTATATAATGACATTGAAGAAGTAACTGTAACAGGTAATTCATCAATAGAACTATAAAAATCAGTTGTTATATTTTCATTAGTAGTAAATAATACTGTAACTTCTCTAGTGGAATCAATTTGCTTGACTACATCAGTTGTGATATCAATATCAACAAACTTTCTAATATCTACAACATCCATTTTAAGTTAATTCCTTTCTAAATATTTTCAATAATTTTATTACCGATAACTCTCGGTTCATAATCATTTGTTATTTGAGAAAATTCATATTTAACAGAAACATATAAATCAAAATCACTTCTAATCCACATGATATTATTTATAAATTCATTAATAGTATTTTTATTATCAATTTTAACAATTAATATACCTTTTTCTAATAATGAACTTTTTACAGGTTGAGTTAATAATCTTGAACATAATTTGTTTCTAACTAAATCTGAACCATCTCCATAAATATATACTTTGATTCTATAAGAAACATAATTTATTATTTTATCAGAATTATTAATTACTTCTGATTGAGATAAATTATTTCTAGAATCATCATCTTTTTCTTTTTCAAAAACAATAAATGTATCAGTATGAGTAAAAGAATCCCAAAGTTTATTATCACTATCAGCAACAACTTTTCTTAAATCTTGTCCATTTAAACTTATTCCATTTAAAACATAATTTAATGCTAATTCTGATTGAGTACTTAACTCATTTCTAATAAATTTATCAATATCTAATGGAGAAGTAGTAACTTTATTTTCAATCATATAATTATATCTCCATTCAAATATTTATAATACTCTAATAAATCTTTATGAAGATTTAAATCAGTTTGAGATAAAGTACATTCTCGTACTCCCCATTCATCATAATCTTGATATTCTGTTACCCAAAGCCATTTATCTTTATAATTAATAAAATCTCCTATATTAATTCTATATAAACTTTTACAATAAAATTTATATTCAACTTGTTCAATATTTCCTTCGTTTTTTTGAATTATTCTAGTTCCTTGAGGTTGAAGAGACCCATTAATATCTTTTTTGGTATAAGAATTTGTCATTCTTCCATAATCATCTAATGATTTTCCAGAATTTACATACCAATCATATGTAAATCTAAACTCTTCAATTGCATCAAAGAAATAAGTAGGGTCAATTACATGATTTTGATAATTAGCCATTATTATCATTCCTTGGAATAAATGGAGATTTAATAGGAGGATAATCTGGACCAGATGTAACAACCATAATTGAAGGAACTGATTTTGTTTGAAGTAAAGCCATTAAAGCTGCTCCAAATGAAGTTTGATTCCAGAATGTAGCTTCTTTATCACTAATAACAGTTTTGTCAATATCATAATCTTTTGAGAAAGAACCAACAGAAGCATGAGATAATATACCTTTTATAGTTCCTCCTCCTGCAATTTCTTGCAATGTTGCACCACTTGGAGCACCTAAATTATTTGCTATTAATTGTAAATAATGAGCTATTGCATAACTCATAGCTAATTTCCAATCAGTTCCAAAGATAGATTTAAATATTTTAGCATTTACTATTTCATAAATTTCATTAAAATATGCTTGTCCTTCTTCAGTAGCCATAAATTTAGTATATTGTGGCATCCATATTAAGAAATTTTGTATTGTGAACGGAGGATTTTCTCTATTTAAAATAGTTCCATATATAGCCATTTTTATTATTTTCCTCCCTATTTTATATTAAAAATTAATTCTAGAGAACTTTATTTTTTTAAACCTTAATAATTATTAATAAAGTTTTCTTAAAGTCCTCTAGAATTTATCAAGAAAGGAAGAGGTATTACTCAGCGTCAGCAGTAGTAGTGAAATCCCAATATGTTACAATACCAAATTGATTAGCATCAGTGTTGTATGGTAATTGAACATCTGAAATTTGACCAGCAAATGCAGAAGTATATGCCATTCTTTCGATATTAGGCATAGTTACATAATGTTGCATTGGATGAGGAATATCAATTCTAACATATCTCTTATCTTTCTTATAAGCAACGATACGACCAGCACTATATGTGCCTAATGTATCTAATTGTGGACGAGAAGCAAATGTAACTTTAACTTCTTCCCCAGTTTCATCAATTGCAAGATTGTGTTCTTTAATAAATGAACGAAGTGTGTTAGTATATAATTCACTATAACGACTTGATAAATCTTTACCAACAAATGTTGGGAATAGAATTGTATCAGGTAATACAGAAATACTATATCCACCATTAATTAAATACATTTCGAAGATACCATTGAAGAATGATACTAAAACATCATCATTCATACCTTCAAAGCCTTGACCAGTTGTAGTACTGTTATCGATAGCAGTAACCATAACTTTATCACTATTGAATAAACCAGTTCCACCATTAATTCCAGTGTAAGCAACTTTTTGTGCAAATAAATCCCAACCAGCAATGATAATATCTTTATAGATTTCTTCAATTGATTTAGAGATTTCAATCTTTTTCATCTTTTCTAATTCAATGAAACGTAAATCATAAGCTACTTCCCAAGTGTAAACATTAACTCTCTTTTGATTTAAACCAGCGTTAATTCTTGGAATAATATTAGCATTATTACCAACTAAGTTGAATTCATTCATAATACCAGACCAATCAACTTCATAATGAGTTACATAGTCTACAAATCCTCCACCGATATCTTGAGGAATATCTTTATGATAAGTTACATTAGATACAGGTTCAACTAATTCTGTATATAATTTTGATAATTTAGTAGTTAAAAATGCAAAGTTAGCATCATGTACTTTAACATTTTCAATAAAATTACCAGCGATTTTAGAACCAAATGAATCTTTTAATGAGAAACATTTACCACGTTTTTTAGCAGGAACGCTATCAATATAAAAATTCTTTGTTACTTGTTCAGCATTAAATCCGTACATTATTTTTCTCCTTTCAATTATTTAACTAAAATTTCAGCTACAATATCATCACCATGTTTTTCAACTTTACCAGTGAAAATAACATTTGGTAATGTAGTAGTATTTGTTGTAACACTTGATGTAGTTAAAGTACCATCAGATAAATAAACTTTAACTACTGAATTAGGAACGATATCAGCAAGAACTGCTGTTTCATTTAATTTAACAGCTAAATAACTGTTAGGAGCAACTAAGTTGAATGCTTCTCCTGGATAAACTTTAACATCTCCACTAGGATAATCAGCTAATTTAACATTTGTTGCAAGAACAAAACCAGCTAATTTTTCAACTGCTGCAGCACTAGCAACTTTCTTATAATAACCAGCTGTGTCACCAAACATAACTAAATCTCCGAAGTGTACAGGGTCAGTACCTTGTAAAACTGCAGGAAAAACGTTATATTTGTCAGATTCAGTAGGATAACCTACTTTAAACATAGGAATTGGATTTTTTGAATTAAAAAATAAACTCATTTCATGTTCTCCTTCTTTTTAATTATTTAAATCTCTTAGCCCATTGTTGAGCAATTTCTGCTTCTCTATCATCGATGTCATCGATAGAGTCTTCAATCTTAACTTCATTAGAATTAGCTGAATCTTTAATTCCTTTTTTCTTAGAATCACAAGGTTTAGCAGTATCAACTACTTCTTCTTCCTCTTCTAAATTTTCTTCTTCTAAAGTTTCATCTTCTTCTAATTCTTCATCATCATCTTCCATAGCTTCAGCATTTCTTTCAGCAAGAAGAGCACGTAAAGCAGTAATTTCTTCATCAGTTAAAGGAGCAACTTGTTCAACTGGAGCTTCAGGAGTTTCTTCAACAGCAACTTCTTCAATATCATCATCTTGAACAGTCTCTTCAACTTCTTTTACTTCATACTCTTTACCATCATCGTCTTTAATACGATACATTTTAGCCATAAGTAAATAATTCTCCTTTTCTGTATATTTATTATATTATAAATTATTTAAAAGATATAACTAAATTTTAACTAATTGACATGTAATACTTCTAGCAAGTTGTCCTGTATCAAACAATGGATGATTTCCTTTTTTTCTTTTTGCTACTGAAGGAGCATTTGCTTCAAGTCTTCCATCATTTAAATAAATTATATCTCTTGCATAATTTTGTAACCTAGTACATAATTTTTTTAACTCTGATTCAATTTCTTTTTCTTTCCAATTATCATTTAAAACTTTATCAATAATTTTATTAATTGTTTTATTTAATAATTTATCTCTACAATAACTTATTGTCATATCTAAAACGGGACGAGGAGGAATTCTTCCAGGAGAACCATTTTCATGAATATACATAAGTTCTGCATTAGTTAATCCTAAAGAAATTTTTTCCTCTTCATCTTTTCTTTCTTTATCACTTGAAAAAACTCCAATTTCAATTCGATATTTATTTAATATTTCTAAAATTTTAAATTCTTCATTTAGCATTTCGTTTAGTTAATAAATTGTAATCAGCTATTATTCCATCAACTAATTCTCTAACTGGACCTTCAATTTTGATATAATCAATATCTAAATCATCACAAGCTTTTCTTACTTTCATTAAAACATAAGTCATTTTATCAATTCCTTCTCCAGAATTATATTTATCTTCTGCTTCTTGAATTGCTTTTTTAACAACTGGTGTTAATTCAGTAACCCAATTAACTAATTGTTTAACATTTCCATTTTTAATAGCTTTAATAGTTGCATAAACTAATCCTGCAACAGTTTCAACAATTAGTAAAATTAAATAAACTATATTTAATACTTCCATATTTTATATTCCTTTCTATTAATCAGCAATATGAGTAACATCTTTAGAATTAAATACCCATTCTCCCTCAGTGTAATCATAAGAAATTGTTTCTACATTTTCACAATCAGTGTAAGTTAAACAAATTCCTTGATGAGGTTGTTTGTAAGAAACAATATAAGCATGTTTGTTACCATTTTCATTTTTAACAACAATTTGTCCACAAGTTAAATTTTCAATTTGTTCTGTAGTTAAAGCAGTTAAATCTTCAAATTCTAATAATTTAATAGATTCAGCTTTTCCAGCAAAAGTTCTGTTCGCAGTACTTCTAATTAATGGTTTCATTTCTTTTTATCTCCTTTTTCTTTTAAATTATCTATTTCACAATCGACTTTGACAAAATGTTTGTCATGTTCTTCGATTTTTTGACCATGAGAATTAACAGTATTATTAATATTTTCATACTTTTCAGATAAATTATTAACTGAATTAGTAAGTTTATTAATACTAGTAACTAATTTAACTAGAGGTGTAACTATTGCAATTAAAGTTGCAATACTAACAATTAACATTCCTATGAAATAAATTTTTTCATCCATATGTTACTCCTTTTTCAATAACTGAAAGAATAATTTGTGTTATAGTCATATATTATCACGCTTTTTCGTATGCAAGAAGTACGTTTTTCATAGCAGCTTGGAATGTAGTAGCATCAGTATAGTTGTTATCATACACATAAATCTTTCCATCATTATAAATGAAGAAATTCATACCGCCACTATTATCATTTTTATATTTCGTGCAAAGTGCGTTAGGCATAAACTGAACATCGTGTTTTACATCAGAAGGAAGAGTTGCGTAAAATCTCGGATAATATGTGTCATATCCCCAAGTTAATTCGCCCATATCAAGATAATTTGTGTTTCTAAAATCAAGTGTTCCACCACCTGCAACTACATTTGCTACTAATTGATGTCTTAACGTACCCCCTACATTTTCTTTCATAATAGCATAGATGTTATCTGCTTTATCATCAACTACTTCTAAATCAGTTTTCTTTGCTAAATTAGTAACATCACCATTAACATAGTTATTTAAGTCATCGATTATTAGCGAGTAATCGGCAGGATAGAATATTTTCCAACCCTGTGGTATAGCAACTAAATTACCATCAGTATCAAGAGATGCTTGTGTGCCATAGTCATCAACATCAATAATCTCATCGAAAGGAGTGCCTTGTTCTGTTGTTGGTGTTGCAAGTTCGTAATGTAAAGTTCCTGTGATATCACTTGCCGAAGCCCAATCACTATTAGCAACATATAAAACACCATTATGATAAGACATTTGTTTTTTACTTGCATCTAATGTATCAGCGTTTGGTATTGCAGTAAGTTTATCACAAGTACCATTAAAAGCAACTGATGTGGCAACATCTTTTATTAAATTGAATGGAGCACTATATTTATTTGTTGCATATTGTGTAAAGTTTAAAGTAGCCAAATCTACATCATCTACATTTCTATCAATAAGTCCACTATTATATTTTCTATCTCTCGCTTTACCAGCACTCCTTAATACTTCTGTACCTGTATCATAGCGATATTTAACGAAAGGAGCATATTCACCATCTCTTTCAGCATCCCAAGATAAGTTGATACAAATGTCATTGTTATATATTGTACCATAAGAAGATGACATTGTAAATCTAACAAACGTACAATTATTAGGAATAACAAATGTATTATTTTCAGAGAGATATTTTGCTTCAATAAAGTTTTTATTTTCATCATAATAGAAATATCTACCACCCTGTCCTGCAGGACATTTAGTGTAATATGTTGTATTAGGAATTACACGAATATAATTTTTGCTACGAATTGAATTGGTGACAGTATTATCATTAGCACCTGTTGTTGTGTTTATTCCACCAACTTCCCAAATCTCATCCCATTGGTTAAATCTTATACTCTCTAAATATCTTGCATTACTATTTGCTATTTCGCCTGTGTTATATGCAAGAGAGCCATTATAGTAATTGATAAATGTTTCTGGATGTGATAGTAAATAACTTGGGATATTATCGTTACCGCTAAACCATTGAGTTAGGTCGATTAAATATACATCTTTTACTTGAATTTCATTCCAGTCACTATCTCTTGTATCTGACACTTGAATATATCCAACGTTTCCTGCTAAAACATATTCACCTGTATAATTTACTAATACAAATTTTTGTGAGAATGATGTTCCAAAAGTGACTAATGATGTTCCATATATATCGGCAGTATTATTTAATCTAATTTCCACTTTATCATTAGTAGTTGCACACTTGCCAGTTAGCATTATCAAATATTTATGATTTGGTACTAATGGCATTTTTGAATTTATATCAGCATTTAACCCACCATTTTGTGCAGTAGCAGTAAATGTTGCTACCCCATCTACAATAGTTCCATTTGTATTATTTCTAAATGTAGAGTTTTCTGAATTTATTGTTTGCACTAATTGATTTTTAACAACCGTGTTGCCTTGTTTTTCTAACTGCTTTGCTTTTGGTGCGGTTGGTGTTGATGTGGTATTATTCTCTGTTCCTGTTCCCTGAAAGATAAATGGTGTTTCTTGTACACTACCACTATTTTCACTTACATTTTCTAATTGCTCTGCTAATTCAGCTTTAGCAACAGGAGTTCTACCATCAATTATCTTATTTAATTCTTCAGTAATAACTTTATTTTGAAGTGGATTAGTAGATTCAAGACTTAATTCAGTATCTACTGTAACTGTGCCTGTTGGCACATCTGCTTTAATTACATCTCCATCTTCATTAATACCTAAAATTTTAACTGCATTTCCAGTATCAATATCTTCACCATTAATTGCATCTGCTGGTTTTTCCCAAGTATAGTTATTATTTCCATCTGAAACTGGAACTGTACCAGCTTGAGAATCACCAACTTTTACAGCATCTTTTGTTTTTTCTTCTAATTCTTTAATACGATTATCAAATGTTTCTTCTGATTTTCTTGCAAAACTTCTATTAGAAACACTTCTTATAGTTGACCTATTATATTTCATTTATAATTGTCCTCCTAAAAATGTATTTATAATATCTCTATCTCGATATTCTTCTTTAGTATTATTATTGACAGCTACTATTTCATCCCCTTTTCCAATTAACAATATTATATCATTTTCTTGGGAATGCTTAACTGCATATTTAATAGCTTCAATTCTATTTTCTATAATCTCATATCCTTCAATTAATGAAGTCATTTGGTCTAATGCTTCTTCTTCATTTCCAGTATATCTACCATATTTAGTAAATATAACTAATCTAGAATAAAATTTAAATATTAATCCTTTTCTTGAACGATATGTTTTAATTAATTCTGTAATTTCTTTTTCTTTATCAAAATTATAAGTACATACTACAGAAATTACTCTATTTCTATCTAAATTTTTAAGAATAGGCCATAAACATTCTACTCCATTATATCCAGAATCTATAATTACATGTCTTTTATTAACATATAAATATTCTAATCTTCCTGGAATAACAATATTTGATAATGCTTTTCTAAAAGTTTCTTCATCTAAAATATTTAAAGCTTTTAAACAAGAAGCAACACATTCAATATTTTCTATATTTAATTTACCAATTAAATTAGTATCTATGAAATCTTTAAATATATTTAATTTTACACTTAGAAGTAATCCATCTCTTAATTTAAATTCTTCTGTATAAATATCACTATCAAAATTTCCATATGATAAAATAGATTCTTTATCTTCAACTTTATCAAAAAACATTGTAGAATTTTTATTTAATACTTTATGTTTTGATTTAGTAATATTAAATAGATTTAATTTACCATTTAAATACTCTTCGTCTGATTTAAAAGATTGAACTACTCCTAATTTAAAATTAGTTAATCCCATTACATCAAATATATCTTTATCATAAGCATGAACATAACCACCTTCAGCAGTTAATTCATAAACAATATATTTAGCAGGATATTTATTTAAAATTTCTAATACTTTTTTCTTATCTAACAATATAGTAGATGTAATTTCTTGTTGTACTATTTGTTTATTATAATATATACCACTAGTTGTAAAAGATATAACATTTTCATTTAATTCTAAAAAATATTTATGTAACATTAAACAAGTTGATGTCTTTCCAACTGTGCCTGTAATACCAATAACTTTATAATTTCTGTTCATTTTCTATATTTCCTTTACTTTTTATATTTTATTCTAATGTACCAACTACTCCAGCAATTTCTACATCTTTTTTAATATTTTCTGGAAGTAAAGTATCAGGTTTAGTGATTTCTACTTCACTTAATACTTTTCCACTATCTGGATAAACAGTTTGATTTCCATCTTCTAAATCTAAAGTAACAGTTTTAGATTGTTCTTCTTTAGCTCTTTCAATATATTTTTGTTTCGCTGAAGCATAAGGTTCATCATCTATTGTAAAAGTTGTAGAACCATCTGCATTTGTAATGAATTTTCCTTCTTTCATTTAAATCTCCCTTCTAAAAGTGATTTTAGAGAATGTTAACTTTTAAAACATTAATAAAATATAATTAACATTCTCTTATATTAATCGTAGAAATAAACTACATGTTTTTTATTATCATCAGATAATTTTTGAGCATTACCTAATTCAGTATAATTTCCTTGAGGATAATCTAACCAACAATTTTTGATAATTGGATTAGTTTCTCCAACTACTAAAGCAACTTTACCATTATCAAATTTATATAATCCACAAGGTTTTCCATAATGTAATCTTGCTTCTTCAGATGTTTCTATTTCATTTGCTTTACCAAATATTTTAGGATTTTCTCCAGTATAATTTTTTGATTGTTTAACTTGTTCAAATTTAACATCTTTTACTTTAGAATCTTTATATTTATTTAATTTATTAATAACTTGAATTAATTTAATATGTTTAGTATTAATAGAATCTTTATATTTAATTTCATTTTTTAACCAATTTAAATCTAAATGATAACCGTCCCATTCATAAGAATATTTGTCTTCAACACCTAATTTTCTAGCAATATCAGCAATTTCTCTAGCACTTGAAGATTGTATATCATTCTTTTTAATATCATAATAAGTATTAGGGTATTTACCACTATTTACTAAATTTTTAATTTTATTTTTATCAATAGAATCTTTAACAGAATCTTCAGCTTTAATTGCAACTGCTGCATTTTTCTTAGAATTAGTCATGATTTTATATTTACCATCTTCTGACATATGATGGAAACCATAACCTTCTTTTCTTAATTCTTCTTCAGTTTTATTAACTAATTGGAAAGTTCCTCTTGGAGTTTTAACAATTTCATCTTTTGTTTTTGAATCTTTTTTCGGACCTCTAATAGAATCAACATATTGAACAGAGGATAAACTTGTAGACATTAAACCTAAACTTCTTAAATCTTCTACAACACCAGAAACATTTCCATTTAATTCTACTTTTAATTCTGTAGGAGAACTTTTTAAAATTTTATATTTTGTATTTAATGATTTACAAATAAAATCTAAATCTTGTTTATTTTTTTCAGTTTTAATCCATACAGTTATTCTTGCTTTTCGAGAATTTTCATCTTTAACCGAATCTGTAAAATTAATTTCTGATACTCTTACTGGACCATCTTTAAAAACAAATTCTCCATTTTTCTTAATCCACATTACCCAAACATTGTAAGTACCTTTACCTGACATTGCTACCCAATCTTTAAATTGTTTAAAGCTATCAAATTCTTGAGTGTTCCATTGATTATTACCTTGTTCTTTAAATCTAATTAATAAAGGTTCTTTTGCATCTTTAACTTCTTCTTCCATTGAATCATCAATTTTTTGTCCATTTACATAATGATAATAAATATCCATATCATTAGGACTTTCAATAATAAATCCTCGTTTATGATATTTATTTCCATAATTTATAGCTTCTTTTAAAGAATTAAAATCTTGAGGAGCTGACCCATCATCTGGAAAAACAGTAAATATTTTAGCATCTTTAACAATTGAATCTTCAATATCTCCAGCAAAATCTCTTTCTCTATAAAGAAAATCTGGATGTAAGTCATAATCTAAATAATCTGCATATCGTCTTAAATTAGATTTAGAACCTCTAATAACTAAATTTGTATATCCTTGAAATTTATTTTTACCAATGAATTCTAATCCAAACTTCTTACAATCTGATTTATAATTTCCCATTGCTGGTTCATCTGGGAATAAATATAAATATTCATTTCCTTTTGGTTTATATTCATGTGCATCTTCGACTGTATCTTCGTCTAATATTTTTTTATTATCATAGTCATATTTTTTAATTTGATAATTATTTAAATCAAGTGATTTTGCATATTTATCAGCTTCTTCTGGTTTATTAAAGCATTGAACAAATTCTGACCAAGGACCATATAATTTATCATCCCATCCTACATATTTATTATTAGTTTTAATAACATAATAAATTTTTGAATCTTTAACAATTGAATCTTCAACTTCTTCTAATTCTTTAATTCTTTTTTGTAATTCTTGTAATGAACATCCTATATTTCTTTTATCTTGAGAGCTCATGTAATTCCAATTTCTAACATATCTTCTCATTTCAGATAAAGCATTTTTAACAAATTCTTTATCTTTTTTATCATTTTCAGAATAATAAGAATCTTCTACTGAATCTTTTGTATCATCTGCTACCCACATCTTATCTAAATCTACTCCTGCAGAAATGAATTTATCATCTTGATAACCAAAATTCCATGTAACAGGAATATCTGAATGACGAGCACCAGTTTCATGATACTTATCTTCAAATCTATCGATTTCAGCAACTAATTTATCAACAGGTCTTTTCCAATCTTTTTCTTCATATTGTTTAGTTGATAAAATTTGATAGTGAGTATCTCCAAAATAAGTTGGATGTTGACTAACAATTTTGAAAAGTCCTCCTGAAGTTAGAACTCTTTCAAATTCTCTCTTAATGTTGTCTGGAACTTTAACTAATTTTCCCATTATTTTTAACTCCTTTTTATTTTTTATTTAATTGTCTAATATATGCTTTTGCTTCTTCTAGTGTATCAAAACAATACCTTTTATCATTATTTCCATCTACTGAATAATGTCCATCATCATAATAACTAAAAAATACTTCTTCAATTGTATGACCTCGATATTTCATTGACCAATCTTTAATTTTTTTAATATTTTTAACTAATCTAATAGCCTTATTTTCATCAAATACTGAATCTTTAATAGAATTAACAAATTCATTAACTGCTTTAGTAAATTTTTGATTTATTTTACTATTTAAATAAGATTTTGCAATTTGTTTATATTTAGAATAATATTTTTTAGTTTCAGTTAAATCTAAATCTTTATCATTAATATCTGCTAAATAATCTTTCTTTAATTCTATTAATTGTCCTACTAAAATATCTACATCTTCATCAGAACCAGTTTTCATAACAGTTTTAAATGTATCTAATAATTCATCTTGAGAAATTCTGTTACCATAAGTATTATGAGCAGGAATTCTTCTTCCTTTATTAAAATATGGAGCATCTTGAATAGAATCTTTTCTTTCCCAATATGAATTAGCAACTGCAAATCTTTGTTTTCTATCAGGATATTCAGATTCTGTTTCTCTCATAAATCTTTGTAAGAAATCTTCTTTAGTTTCTCCTTCTTTAGGATTTACATCATGAATTTCAGTATTACTTACTTCTTCTTTAATTCTTCTTAATTCTTCTAAATGTTCAATTTCTTCTTGCATAATATGAGCATATAATTTCTTTTCTTGAACTGAAGCATTTTTCATAGATTCTTCATAAGCTTTAATTGCTTCTTCTTCATCTGAAATTAATTTATCAATTGAATTCATATCATCTTTAATAGAATCTTTAACGTCTCCATTAATTACTAATTCTTCTAATACAACTTCCATTGCTTGGTCTGTATTCCAATTATCTCTATTTTGATTAAATACTTTTTCTATTTTATTATAAAGTTTTTCAGGACTAATTCCATATCTGAATGCATATTTTCTAACAGTTTCCCATTGACCAGAACTAAGAATTCCATGTCCGTCTTTAACAATTGAATCATAAGAACCTCTCATAGGGTTTCCTATTGCTTTTCTAAATTCGTTTAAGGCATCAATTCTTTTTCTTCTATTTTCAGAACTTCTAGTTCTTTTTTCTCTTTTTTCTGCTTCCATTTTTATTTTATATTTTTCTAAAGCATTTTTACATTCATTTTCTGATAATTTTTCAATATATTCTTCTCTTTCAAATTCACTATAATCATGATTTTTTTTCATCAATAATAATAATTCATCTTTATAACTATCTTTAACAATTGAATCATTAGGTTTTCCAAATCTATCGTTTGCTAAATTTTTACCATCTTTTTCCATATCAATTGAATAATATTTATAATCTCCATTCATTATATTAGTATAGTAATCCAATGCTTTTTGATATGTTGAAAAATATTTATCAAATTGTTCATAATTACCATTTTTATCAACATATTCTCCATATACATTATAATTATTAGAATCTTTAACTAAGTTTTTAACTTTTGTCCAAGCATTATGTACAAGTTTTGTAAAACCTTCAGCAGCATCTGGATTTTCTAAAACATTTTCAATGTTCATCCAACTAACTTCTCCTTCTTCAGAAGATTTAAGTTCACCAGAAAATTTAGTAGTATAGTAAAGCATTGCAATACTTTCTCCATCTTCTGGACAAGTATATTGATGAGTTCCAAATAGAACCAAATCTTTAACATCTAGGCCTGTTTCTTCTTTAACTTCTCGTATTGCTGATTGTATAGTAGGTTCATTATGTTTAACATGACCGCCTGGAACAGCAAGACCAGTCCAAGTATGACCTTTACGATTTTGAATAAGAATGTTATGTCCATCAAAGATATATACTTGCGTTGTAACTGTCATAGAAGTATCAACAATTTTATTTCTGTCAACTATTTGTCGTTTATAATCATTAATTGAATCTTGAATTCTTGCATTTCCAGCTCTACCAGTTTCACATAATGCTAAATGATTTCCTCTAATATTAGATTGATAATAATTACCTTTTTCATCTTGTTTAATATCACAGTCATATCCACAACTTAATTGATTCTTTTCATTATTCTCAATTTCATTAATTGCATCTGGGTCTGTAACTATAATATTAGCTAACAATACTGGTTTACCATCATCAGTTCCTTCATGAACATCTCTAATATATCCAATTGATAATTCACGATAATTATCAACATTTACATCTCCTTCTGGATGTTCATCAACAAATGGTTTATTTTCAAATGAAGCAATTGTCTTTTCATCAAATACTTCTTTATATGGTCTATCTACTGAAATTTCAGTTTCATCATCTTCTGCATCAGTAAATAATTCATTTTTCTTATAATCTTGTTTACCAGTTCTTGCAATAATAGCATCGACACAAACTAAATATCCTTCCTTAGTTTTATATCGATGCTTACCTAATTGTTCATTAACTAAAAATTTCATATGATACACCTCTATTACTATTTTATTATATCATTTACTTTTAAAAATGTAAATACTTTTATTATTTATTATATACTATTTATAAATAAAGATATTACTAAATGCTAAATTTAATTTCTCCATAAGTAGTATTTACTAATATCTCACAAGAATAATTTCTATCATTTTGAACATATGATTTAAATTTAACAATATTTGTTACATCTGGACAACTTAATACTTCTTTAATTATATAAGAATCTATTAATCCTTTTTTCTTTATTTTATTAAATAATGGAATTCCTAATTTTATATTATACCAAAGTTCTCCTTTTATTAAAGATAATCTTTGAATTAAATCATCTCTTATTCCTTCTGCTAAAGTAGAATAATTTTCATGTTTACCGTTATCTTCATATCCATATGGTTTACTTACATCTACAGTTCCTGCAAATTTAGCAGTTCCATTTTGATTTTTTCCGTAACTACCAAACCAAACTAAATGAATTTTGTTATTTTCATCTTTAACTAATTTTCTAGTTCTCATAAGAATTTTGCTCCTGAATCAAATTTTGATACATCAAATATTCCAACGTTTTCTGGAATTGTTCCAGAATATCTATAATATTGAACTCCTAATATATTAATAAATAATAAATCAGTATAACTATATAAAAGAAAAATATCATTTTCAACTTCATTCATATCTAATACTGTAATTATTTTTCCTGGAATATATTTATCTAAATAAAATTTAATTGGAATATTTATACTCTCATATAATTTTAAATATTCTTCTCTAGTACCTTCCCAATTAATTTGAAAAATCTTAATTTCTAAAAGTTGAATTAATTGTTTATTAGTTAAAGTTATAACATCATCATCATATAAAACAATTTTTCTAGATAATCCATATAACTCAGCTAATCTATCTAATAATTCAAATTCAGTACCATTAGCAGTAACCCCACTAATATTAAGATTTGTAAAATAATTAGGGTCATTGATATTAAATGCTTCAAGTATTTTAGAACCTTCTTCATTAGAATTTACTAAAATATCAAAAAACATTTTCATATGACCTCCAATACCTAATTGAGGGTCATCTCCAGGAAGTGATTCTTGTAAATAAAGAGGAATTTTATAAAAATAATAATTCCATTCTAATAATTTTTGTTTTAATAAAGTCATATTTTACTCCCTATTAGCATATTCTATAACTACTGTATTAGTTCCAGTATTATCAACTTCTTCTCCAGTTAAATCAAAATATGTATCTTTAGCTTGATAAGTTACCGAACTTCCTTCAGTTACTTTATTAAATGGACTATTTCCTTCACCTGTGTAAGAAATATTTATTCCATAAACTTGATATGTTTTAAGTCCATTAAACATAGGGTCAGCTAAATTTAAATAAGACATTAAATCATAATTATTAAATGATTTATTTATACCAAATGAGTTAATATATTCTGTTAAATTTTTTTCTAAAGTATCAGGATTAAATCCTTCAAATTTATTTAAATTAATAGTAACTACTACATCATATTGAATTGGTGAAGCTTTTTTCCAATATACTATATTTTGTAATGCTTGACCACTTCCATAAGTATAAGAATGTCCAATACCGTAATTAGAAGAAGATTGACTAGTAGGAATTCCAGGAGTCATTTTATTATAAATTATTGGACCTATAATCCTATCATCTAATTCCACAGATTGTTTAGTAATTATATAAACTGTTCTTGAATTAACAAATGTATCATCTAAAGAAGAAATAAAATTATTAGTATTATTGTTATATATAAATACGTCTTCAATTCCTCCTATACTTTCTAGAGCTCCTATTAAATTAGATACTACTGTTAATCCATAAGAATTAGTTGAAGAATTTCGTTTATTTTTTAATTCTTGGTCACTTTCTTCATAGCTTCCAATTATTGCATTATCAACTTGTTCAAATGATAAATCTAATCCTACTGTAGCTAATTGATTTATCCAACCTTTATTAGCAATATTTGGTCCAGATATTTCACAATATACAGGTAAAGCTTGAGGTTCATCTTGATTTAATGTAATAGTAGTTCCTAATGGAGAATGAGTACCATCTCCTACTACTGTTGTCCAAAGAAGACCTGATTGGTCAACAAATGATAATTGATTTGATGAATTAATTTCTAAAGGAGTTGAAGAATTATTTGTTAAATTCATATATGCTACTGATTTAGTAGCTCCACTTCTATAAATTCCAGTTAATGCACATAAAGCATCAAGCATTTCCCCTGAAGCAGTTCTAATATCTAAATTTGAATATAATAATTGGAAAGTTTGAAGAATATTATTTATCATTAAACAAATGTCTTCAACAAAGATTCCATCTGAAGTATTAGTTGCTAAATCAATATCACTTCCATATATTTCTCTATATCTATTTTGAATAGCTTCTTTAATTTCTAAATAAGTTGCAACATCAAATCCACCTTTTGTAAGTTTAATTAAATTATTAAGAGTTCTTGACATATTTTCCTCCTTATGCAAAACACAAATCTATTTCTACGTCTGTTATTGGATACATATCACTTCCTCCTCCAGAACTTCTATTTACATTAGCAATAATTATTGCATTATGATAATCATGTAATTGAACATTTGTTAATTCTAATCCTGTTCTTTTTTCTCTTCTTAATGTTTGTCTTAATGATTGTTTAAAATTTCTATCTAAAAATAAAATAACCACTACATCTTCTACTTGAACATTTGCACTTTTAGAAATTTGAGTCCAAATAGAAATTTCAACTTCATTTTTATATGCTGGAAATAAAGTAACTAATGCTTCATTATTATCATTAATTTCTTTTACTTCTCCTAAACTTCCAACTTTTAAATTTCTAAATATATTTCTTTTTAATGACATCAATACTTCTAATTCAGAAGTATCATAATTTTGATTTTTATTAAATCTAATATCTGGCATATTTTACTCCTAATTTCCAAGAAATCTACTCCATAAATATTTAGCTCTACATTTCATTTTAAATGAAAAATCACTATCTCTATTAGATAAAGAAAAATCTAATTGCATTACAACATAAGTGTTATCTGGGTCTAAAAATTGCCCAACATTTTTATATGCTTCAGTAGTACTAGTAGTTCCTATATCAATTATAGAATTATCTACTATTACTGCATATCCTGGTACTATATTCATTGTAGGCATTAATGCTAATTTTAATCCTTGACTATCAAGAGTAGGATATCCACTTGTTAATATAATATTATTTTCATTAAATCTTATTACTCTTAAATCAGTATTATATGGATTCCATAATGAAACATCATTTGTTGAAGTACTATCAGCATTGCAAACGAAATCATTACTATTACATAAAGTATCAAGCCATGAAGTAATAGATTTATTTTGAATTTCACTTTCTTGTAAAATTCTTTTTTTAAATGATTCATCAACAAATGAATTTTTAATTCCAGATTTTTCTAAAATGAATTTAATTGCTGAGTACATATTAATGCCACTAGTCATTGATAAATTCATTCTAGCTTGTCCATATTTACATACTAATTTATTAGCACATAAAATAATTACATCATTTGATTTTCTATCCCCTAATTCATTACTTATATAAAGAACTCCTCCTTTAAATACAGTAAATCTATTATTAGGACGATAACCACAAATTATTTCAATATCATAATATTCCCCATTAATTAATTCAACTATTTCTCGATAAGTAAGATTAGTGATTCTTACTATAGCTTCATCTTTATAAGGAGATAAATATTTAGTTCCTTCAACATTTATATTTAAATCTGTTTGTCCTTTTTCCCAGTTATTACCAAATGTCAATTTTTTATTTAATTTTTCACTAGTGAGAACTATTTCTAAAATTCTCATCCAACATTTTTTAACTGCCATATTTTACTCCTAAATATCAAATTCTTTAATTGATTCTTCAATTATTGAAGTAAATATATTATTATAATTAAATAAATCCACTGTTGAAATTAATATTCCAAAATTAGTTAAATCTTTTCTTGAAGCAACTGTTGATGTTTTAGTTTGAGCACTAAAGAAGTCTACTATATAAACTTGAGTTTTTTCTTTAGTTTCAAAAAGAAGAGTATCTTCAAAGCAAGAACTTAATGAATTAATAGCATATTGTTTAAGATTTCCTACTGATTTTTCAACTGTTTCTATGCCTTTATCAGTAATATAACTAACATTTAAAACATATTCACTATTTTTAGAAGCTCTAGTAACTGTAAAGCAATAAGATATATTATCAATAGTAATCAAAATTTGTTGATTTTCATTTTGATTGAACTTTAATAAAGTAAGATGATTTTCTAATTCATTAAATTTATCTAAAATTATATTAGTTAATTCATCTAATTGGTCATCTGAAATTTTTGCTAATCTATTTAATTTATTTTGATATTTATTTTCTTCCCACCAATCTTTAGGTTTAATAAAAACTGGCATTCCAAAAAATTTACCTGCTATTGCATATTGATTTTTCATTAAAGCTGCTTTATCAGTAATAATTTTTAAATTTTCTATTAAACCTTCTTTTATTTCATTCTTATCAATAATAGTTTCACTTACATCTGCATATTCAATATCAGAAAGAATAGGTAAATCTTCATCTTCATCTTCTGATTTTACATTATAAACATCTTCTTCTACTATTGCAGTTAATGCTTCAACAAATTTGAAATTAAAATCTACTGAATATTGATGCTCAATCCAAGTAATTTGGGTTAAAGCCATATTATCTCTAGCTAAAAATCTTATTTGGTCTCCATCTTGAGAACGTCTTACTATTGAACAAAGAATTCCTTCTTTATTAATTCTTTCAAATAAATTTTCAATCATACTAAGACGAGAATGAATATCAGGTGAATAATCTAAAACTGTTTCTTTTTCATCTTCAGTTATATATGTTATTCCTTTTTTATTTCCTAATAAACTAAATGTCCCATTAAATTCATAATTACCTTGATTTTTATACATATGGTCACTAACTACATCCCCATTTACTAATGGATGACTAGTTATAGTAGAAGAAATATCTATTCTAGCATCATCATCAACATAGTCAATTCCAATATATTGAGATATTCCATCTATTTCACATCTTATAAATAATGAATAAGCAATACTAGATTCTGCCATACATATTCTCCTTCTTATGAATTTTCAATTTGACTTAATAATGTTCTATTTAATTCATTTCCAATATCTCTTAATTTAGCTTGGTCAGTTAAAGATACTCCATTAAATGTTGTATCAACTTTAATATTTGTATTTTTATTTCCACTTGAATAATTATTAATAATATCAGATAATGACTGTTGTTGAGAATTTCCTCCTGATAATTTACTAATAAATTCTACTGCTTGTAATAATTTTCCTAAAAGGTCTACTCCAGTTTCCAAGCATTCCATAATAGTATCTTCATTATTCATAAAGAATTCAACAACTTTCATTTGAATATCTTGTTTAAAATCATTAAATGCAGCTTGGAATTTTTCATATGATTGGAAAAATCCTTCATTTGCTAATTTATCATATTCTCCTGAGTAATATCCAATTCTTTGAGCAAATCTTTCTCTTTGAGCAGGAGTCATTAACCAAACATCTTCTTCAGATGTAATTCCCATTTCATCTTTTACTTTAGAATAAGCATAAACTTGAGCATCTGTTAATCCATATTGTAAAGCTAAATCTCTTGCATCTTGATTTATTTTAAGAGTAGTTGAAAGACTATATGAAGCCATATTTTGGATTTCACCAATAGCATTTTCAATAAGTCCAGTGATATATGAAATCGCACTAGTTTTTATATCATCCATGAATTCAACTGATTTCTTAGCCATTCCTTCTAATTTATTAGCTACTTCATCAGCCTTATTTGATATAATTTTAACTATTGATTTTTTATCTTTATTTTCTCCAGTTTCTTCAAATCCGGTTTTTAAACTTGCTAATTTTTGTTTAACTGATTCAATATTAGAATTAGTTTGTTTTTGAAAATTAGTAAAAAACCCATCAACAATAGAAGCTAAAGAGTTTTCAGTTGAAAGTTTTTCTAATTTAGGTTTAACTTCAATGACTTTTGTATATTTATCCATAATCTAAACTCCTTAAATTTTCTTGTTAATGGTTTCATAACTCATTACTTTATTATATAAACTTATTAAACATATCTCATATAAATTTAAAACTTCATCTAAATTGTAATCATCTCTTAATTCTTTATAAGTTGCATAATGATTAGAAATTAATACATATACAATAGATGAAACTCTTTCTGGAGATAAAAATTTTTCTTGAGAGCTATCAACGTTAGATATGTAAGTAGATGATTCTATTCGTTGGAGTTCTTGAAAAAAGGTAATAAAATATTATCAATAAAAGCAAATGTAATTTCTTCTAATGCTCCTAAATCATTTTCTAAATCTAAAGGCATATATACATCTCTATCAATTTCTTTTACTCTTACCCAATTATTTTTAATTTTTACTAAAGTATGTTCTAAAATAAATTTGAACATAGTTTGATTTTGAGCAAAAGATTTCATATTGATACAATTTTTTAAAGATAATAAATCAATAGCAGTTATCTTATCTCCTTTAAATTCTAAATCTTTTCTAGAATTAATTTTAAATGTTTTTTCTGTCATTTTCTATATTTCCTTTCTATATTATTTATGTTACATAATTTACTCTTAATGTTAATCTATATAATTCATATGAACCGCTTGTTAAATTAGCATCTACAATATTAATACTTTTATCACTAAAATCTATAACTAATTTCTTTAAATATCCATATGTAAATGTTGGATAATCACCTTGAAGTTTTAAAGCTTCTACTGCATCTTCTCCTGCATAATTCATTTGAGTAATAGGAGTTAATTGAATTCTTTCATCATTGGAACCAATAACAAATTCTCCAGTTATTGAAGTAATTTTATTAAAATTATTTAATATATTTTCACCGACTTGTTTAATATCATTCCATTTAGTTGTATCAATAACCCATTTTGTCATATAATTAGTATATGAAACTGAATAATATGAAGAACCTAAAGTAACATCTTTTTGAAAATAATTATAAGCAACATATCCTGGTCCATTAGTTAATTGATTCAAATTAGTAGGAATTTGAGAAATATGAGCATCCATTTCAAAATGCCAACTATAATCAAGAAACCCAAAATGAACTAGATAACCACTTAATTCTTGATACATACCAGCACAATATCTAGGAACATTTGTTGTAGAATCTTTTCCAGAATCTGAATATAAATTAATAATACAAGTACCATAAGAATTAGGACCGACATTTCCAGTAAAAGTTAGCATTCCTTGATTTTCATATGTAACTATTAAATATTTGCAAATAGCTTGTAAATAATCTTGAGTTGGATAACCTGCTGAAGCATAATCACTTCTTAAATATCCCATTGTAACTAATTCATTCCAATCAGGATAATTAATAAGAATTGTATCATTAGCTTTTAAATTCCCAGCAAAGTATGAATCTGTACCATATTGTCCTACTCTAAATATATTTGAAGTAGCATCTTTATCATAAACACTTAATAAATAACCACAATCTCCTGAGTTATGAATTGAGCATCCATCACTTCCTACATATAATAATCCATAATCATTTCCTTCATCAACAAGGATTGCAATTCCTTCACTATTAGCACTACTTGCAGCTAAAGAAACTGTATTACCATTATATCTAGTTAGAGTAGTACCATCTTCTTGACTTATTCTATGTTTAGTATTTTCATAATATAAAGGACCTGTTAAGGTTCCTCCACTTAAAGGTAAAACTTCTTCCAATAAAGCAACCTCTTTCCATCCATTATGACCAGTTCTTCTATCATATATTTGAAGTCTTTTGTCAGCACCAAATCCTAAGTTTCCTAACATTGAGCCAGAGCCATCATTAAAAATTAAATTACAATAACTATAACCAGATTTTGCCTGAAATATAAATGCAGTATCATCAGTACCAGTAATTACTCCTCCTGCTCCACCAGTTATTGAACCATTAACAGCTAAATTACCTGTCATAGTTCCTCCTGCTAAAGGAAGATAATCATTAAAATCATCCAAAGTAGAATAAACTTGTTTACTAGCAGTAATAGCTCCTGTAGCAACATCTGATTCACCTATAAGTTCTATTCCATTATAAATATCATATGTTGTAATATTATCTCCACATGTTACTCTATCTAAAGATAATCCTCCATATGCATATAATCCAGTAATATATAAATCTTTTCCTTTTGCATATACATTCATTGTAGAAATATTTCTACTTAATTCTACTCTAAGATAATTATAATTTACATAATCACTAGAAGCAGAAGACCATACTCCATGAACAAACATTTTACCATATGCATAACTTCCCCAATCTTGTCTAACTGTAAATTCATAAGTCATCATAGCCCAAGTATAATCATCTGGAGAAATATCTGGTAAATGAACTCTTATACAATTATGAACTGATTGCCCATTATAATAAGCAGCAATATTATTATATGAAAGATAATATGAATTACATTTAACTACATTTCTATATTTTGAATCATATAAAGTATCTAACTTTGATTTGAAATAAGATAGACCAGTATAGTCTAAATAATTTTTCGAACTTATATTAGATGCCACTTAATCTACCTCCTTCTCTTTTCTATATTATATATTAGAATAATGAATCAATTGAATCGGTTCCAGTAGTAGGAATTGACTGAATATCTGGTAATTGTAAAGCTAATCCTCCTGCTGTACTATCATAATTAACAGTAGTATAAGGATTAGTAGAAGCATCATATGTTCCAAATACCCATTTAATATAATACCAATAAGGTCTTTGAGTTAGTTGCTCATTAAATGCTACTAATATTTGACTTGTATTTCCTAATCCTAATCTTGTAGGAGCAGCAATTCCATTTTGAGGAGTACCTCCATAAATTATATCCCCTTCAGAAGTCATTGGATTAGTAAGAGCTCCTACATTAGTAAGTAAAGTACTTAACAGAGTCCATGTAGGGGGTTCATTTCCAGTACCAGCATTTCTTTCAATATTTAAAATATACCAACCATTAGTATCACTTCCACTTGGGGCAGCTATTCTAGCATAAGTTGGAATATTACTATTAACTTGTGAAACATATAACATATCTCCTACTGTAGTACCAATTTTCTTATTAATAATATAATTATTAGCAAGATATGTTAAACCATCATAATCTAAATATTTTTTACTAGAAATATTTGAAGCCATAATTGATTTCTCCTTTTTTATAACTTTTCTTTGATTTGTAATTTATATCTGCATAAATCAAATCCATTACCACTAGAATCATTAACAGCAACAATATATTGACCTTTTGAAGGACTTGTGCTTTGAACTGTTTCAGCTACTCCTAAATAGAAATATCTTCTAGTTCCATCATATCTATCATAATAAACTTTTAATTTAAATGAATCATCATATGGAATAATATTTTGTTGATTATAAGTAAATGATAATCCAGGTAAATCTGAAATATTAAATTCATATCTATTTATAATTCTATTACCTGAACTAAGATTGATAATATATAATTCTAATACATAATTTTGTAAATTAGTATAACTAATTCCTGTATTACAATAGAAATAATCTGAACTATCTATTACAGTTTCTGAAGCATTAAATTTAACTAATGGTTTAAATTCCATATTCTTATCTTCACTAACTAATAGTGATTTTTGAGTAGTAGATTCAATTACATCTACAACATGAGATTCACTTACATATAATAAACTTCTTTTTGTGAAATTAGTTACATTTAAATTATCAGCAATTGTAGCTCTAGCAGCTTGAAAATTATTAAAGAAATTAGTAATATTATCAGCTAAAGCACTACTTGTCATAGAATATGTGAAGCTAACACTAGTAGTATCAGAAATATATTTAGCTATTTGATAAGTAATAGAAGTAGCTTGTTTTAAAGCATTATTAAATACAGATGAAATAATTTCTTGATTTGATTGAAAACCAACAGCTCTTTGAGGATGTGATTGATAATCTGAATAAGATAATAAATTACTATTTCCTTCATCAAAGATTAAATATTCAAAAGTAGGCATAAGATTACTCCTTATCGTCTAATTTTTCTACTACATTTTCCTTTTTAGTTGTTCTTTTAGTTTCCTTTTTAAGTTCTACAGGTTTAGCAACCTTTTTCTTCATTTTCAAACATTCTTGTTTTTCAGTTTGTGGAACATCTTCAATTGTATAATCTCTAGTATCAATTGTAAGAATTTCTAAATTTTCTAATTTTTTAACAGCATCAAATTCTACGACTTCAGAAGGATAGAAATGAGTACCTTCTTTAATTAGAATTGTTTTCTTAGGCCAAACTGGAGCAATCTTCATTCTATTAGGTATATCACTATCTTTTTTAGTGAAATTATCAAATGGAAGACCATCAGTTACGTTAATTGTCTTTTTAGATTGAATCTTAACATAATCTTTCATATTTTATTATACCTCCTCATCAAAATTCATATCTACTATATTTAATACCATTTTTTTACCATTGAGAAATCTAACAATATGAGTTTTAGATTTTAAAGCACGATAGATTTCTGTTCTTAATAAATAAATGTTATTTTTAGTTATAGGTTTCTTTTGGAATTTAAGAATCTCATAGATATTGTCAAACATATATTCTATGAATTCTCCATCTTCATCGTAAAATACAATGAAATATTTATTTTTATAATATTTTACTTTTCCTTCAGTCATTTAAATTTATTTCCTTTTTCTTCTAAATAGTCGATTAAATAGAGAATCTTTAACTTTTATTTGAGGTTTTAATTCTTCTTGAGATGATTCTTCATTATCTAATTCATCTTCATCAAGATTAATATCTTCCATTTCAGAATCAAATTTATCCTCTAAAGATTCAATATATTTATCATCTAAATCTAAATCAACTGTATTTTTAAGAGTGTAATTTTTAAGAGATTGAGCATAATGTTTAGTATCAATTACACCATCTTGTAACATATTAGAAAGAAGTTCTTGGAAATTCTTTAATGATTGCATTTTTTCTTCATCATGTTTTTTAACTAAAAGAGAATTAAATTCAAATTCAACTTTTTCTTTAATATCTAATTTCTTATAAATAACAAGAAGTAATTTTTCTAAGATGTGTCTGTAATAGTCTTCACAACGATTTAGAATAACTTCATCATATCTTTCTAAAGCATCTACATCATTTGAAAAACCATTCTTTAAATCACCAAATAGAACTCCTTGCATTTCAACTGCTGCAGAAACTTGCCACATATTAACTTCTAATAAATCAGATAGACCAGATAAACCAGAAAATCCATGTTCTTGATAATCATCTTCTTTATCTAAGAAAGTTAATGAGTTAAAAGTTCTGCCCCAGTTAACCATTTCAAGTCTTTGTTCTAATTGAGCTTTAGATTCTTCATCTTGTCCCATGAAGATTCCTCTCATACCAGCCATCTTAATTACTTCAATTAAAGCTTTATTAATAAGAGAAGTAATAGCAGATTTAAGTTGGTCATCTCTCGCTAATTCATTAATAATATGAGAACCTTCTGAATAACCCCAACCCATTAGCATACCATTTTTAAGAAGAGGAGGGGCTGACCTATGTTCATATCTCAGAATGAAATCATGATGAACTTCATAAGAATTACCATCAGGAAACATAATTCTATAAGATTTAGGTTTCCCATAATCTATAGAGTTCATATCAGTAACAACATTTGAATTATTACAAGAAACTCCATACCATCTATCAGTAACATATAACTTCATTTCTTTAGATGCTTTTAATTTTTTAACATTAAGAGGATTTTTATAATCTTCATCTTCCATGTTATCAAACATCATAAAAGCAATTGAGCCACCAAATAAAGCTCCCCATTTTAATAATTGAATAAGAGGAGTTCTAAATTTCTTTAATATAGCATTTACATTTTGTAATTTCTCAGAATCATCTAAAGAAATAGTAACACCTGTTCTAACCATATCTGTTGAAGGTTTATCAATTACTCTTCTAAATACCCAACTATCATTATATAAAGCTAACCAAAGAGGCCAGTTTAAAGTTTCATTTGAAAACCCATATCTTGAAAATTCTTTAACTTTATCTTCAGTACCAGTAGCAGTTAAAGAGTTACCATAAGAATCTTTGATAGGTTTTGATTTAGCTCCTATAGCTGAATAATTATCAATTTTATCTTGTAAAGAATCTTGTAAGCTTGGAAAAGTTTTAGAATCGATATCATGTATCATTTCTAAAAATTTATCAGCTGAAATGAATTTTTTTGGTTGAGTTTCTTTTTTATTAGACATAAGAAATCTCCTTTATATTTATAATTATATTATATCAAAAAACAAAAAGTTTGTAAATAAAAATTTTTTAAGGGGTATCGTTTTCATTTTCATTTTTAAAAAATAGCTTTGTAGTTTTTGAAATCAGTTTATTAAAATATTAAGATTTTTTAAAAATTATATATATGTATTATAATTGTGTATTATTAATATACACATGTATAATATAAATATACATATTTTTTATTTTTTAATTTTAATAAAATAATAATAAAGTTAATAAAAATAATGCTTAACTGTGTAACGGGTACCTTTGAAAGTAATTAAAATGAGTTATTAAGATGTTATTAACATTTTTAAAAATTGATGATTTTAATAAGTGAAAATTTACAAAAATTTTTGAAAGTAATTAAAATAAAAATGTTAATAAAATGTTAATAAGAATGTTAATAAGCTTTTAATAGGAAATTTTCCTTTAATAATAATTAATAAAAAAAGTTTAAAAATGAAAATAGTTATGAAAACATTTTCATTAAAATATTTTAAGAAAAGTATTTACATACATTTAAATATATGATATAATGTATATGTAAAATTAAATAACAAGCAAATAGGAGGAGAGATTTATGAAGCAAGTTATTATTAGAATTAGAGATTACAAAGGAAGATTAATTAGTAAAAATTATTACTATTCACAAGCACAGTATTTTGAAAATGCATTTGATTTTATTAAGAATCAGTTATTACCTGGTATGGAAGTACAGATTAAGATTGGTAATCAATATTCAAAGTTTTTTACTTATGAAGAATGTCAAAATGAAGCAGAAGAATATAAATATGTTTATTCAGACAATGAAGATTTGATGTACAGAACAATAGATGGAGTTATTTATAATAATTCGATTGAAGATTATTCAGTTAAGTATTATATTAAAGATTATCTACCTAGATATTAATTCTAGGTAGATATAATAATATAGAAAAAGGAGATATTAAATATGAAAGGTACATTAACAATTAATAATTTAAAAACAAAAGAGTTTAATCAAGTAGAATTTAGTGAAGAAAGAGTTATAAAAGAATTTACTAAATCATTATCATTAGCATTAAATAGAAAGAATCATCATAGAATAAAAACAGTTAAAGTGATAGATAAATATTATAAAGAATATGGTCTTAATATAAAAATTCATTTTTTAGATGATATAATTGATATGATATATGATTATCATTTTGAAGGTGAAGATTTAGAAGAATATTATAATAATTAAGAAAGGAGGAAATAATATGTTTGGTTTAGATTTAGAAATTTTAGGAAAACTACTAAAAACAGAATGTGTCTTTGTAGTAGATGGTGCAGGTATTCACGAAGTAGAACTTCTTGCTATTGATATCTTGAACGAAGAAATTCAAACGTGGGTAGATAGGGACACTAGATACGATAAGTTTAAAGACTATGGTAAAACATGGTCTTTGGATAGAAAGGATTTGGAATGAAATACATAAGAACTAAAGAGGGAATAATTGATATTACAAATAAAGAAATTATAAATCCTAATAATGTACAATTTTACACATCAGATGAAATTAAAAATGGCATATGGATTGATGATATTATAAAACAAGCCGATAATATAAAATACTTGTGCGACGAGTTTGTACCTGTTAAAAAAGGTGAAATAAAAGGTTATAGATTTGTATTTGTGGATGACTTATTTGAATATTTTAAAGTAAATGATATGCTAAAAGATTATGATATATATGGTGCTATCTGGACTGAATGGGGTTTAAAATATGTATCAAAATTAAATAGTAAAGGAGAGTTAGAATTGATATGAAATACATAAGAACGAAATGTGGAAAGATAGTTAAACACCCACATCCGAATGATGAGGTATTTACATTCAGATATGAAATAGAAAAAGTTGCCGACACTATTGAAGAATTATGTGATGGATTTTATCTTGAAATAGAAAGTGATTGTTACACAAATAATGTTATTGGTATAAGTAAAAACATATTTTTTAAATTCAAACCTTTTGTTCGTAATTATCTATATTGGAAACAAAATGACGAAGCAACAAAAGTAAATGGATATGGATTCATCAAAACAGACAAAGGTCTTATCTATGTAGCAAAATTAAATGATAAGGGAGAGTTAGAGTTAATATGATTACACTTTTATCAGAAAAAGCACAAAGAGTAAAAGACTTTGTATTAGAGCCATACGGAATATGTAGTTATTGTGATAATGATGGTTATTGTCCTAGTTATTGCTATATGAAAAGAAAGGCTAAATATTTAACCAATGCTCAATGGGAAGATATAGCCAAAAAATATGGTAATGAAACAAGTTTAGATGCACACGAAATATCTAAATCAATAATGAGAAGAAAGGTATATGAAGAGGAGTTAGAATAATGAAAAAATACATAGTTAGAGTGCAATACACTAAATCTCACGATTTAGTTTGGTTAGCAAAAGCAAAGAATGATGAAGATTTAGAAAATATAATGCTAAGAGAATACAAAGATAGTTTTGATTTAATTGATGGATATAAATACGAGCAAGTGAAAAATCGTATGTTTAAAAAGAAAAATTTACACCTAATTTGTGGTAATTGGGTTGGAGTAGAAATTATGAAAGATAATTTAAAGAAAAAGGAGTTAGAAAATGGGTAAAATATTATCTATTGCACCAACTTGGGAAGAAACATTAGAAAAAATTAGAAAACAGGGATATGTATATATTAAAACACAAAAAGAAAATGGTGATTATTGGATTCATAAAGAAGATATTACTAATAATCTTTTATATATGAAAGTGTTTTTATATCCTGAAATTGTTCTTTCACAAAAATATTATGGAATTACATTTGCTTTGACAAGAGAGGAATTAGAAAAATGAATACATTAGCTTGGATATTAATATGTTGTTTATGTTTTTGTGTTGGTATTATATTTGTTATAGCTGTATGGCTAATAATAGATATTATATGTGATAATCAATTGATAAAATCTTTAGCAAAAGAAGATAAAGCAATAAAAATTATATTATCAAAAGATATAAAACCAACAAGCTTTTATTTATGTAAAGATTATGAAACATATTTATGGCAGTGCAAAGATGAAGGAATTGATAAAGAATGGATATTAACAAAAGAAGAATTTAATTTACTTAAAAAAGTATTTGATAATGAAAAGGAAAAAGAAAATGAATAAAATAAAAATAGAAGATTTATCGTTGTTAATATACTTAGCAACTATTAACCACGTTTCATTACCAAAAGTAATGGCTAAATGGAGTGGTTATATAGATGAAGAATATTATAATGAAAATGTACAAATTGAATTATATGAAACAGCTATCAGCGATATAAATATTACTTATCATATTCCAATTTCAAAATACTTTGAATCTAAAAGAGCTCAAAAAGTATCTGAACTATTTGATGAAAAGTATAAATATTCAGAAATAATTGCATTAAAATCTTGTCTATTTTGGATTCATACTAATGTTTGGTCTGATGAAGATAAAGAAAGATTAAAAAAATTAAAAAAAGAATATATTGATGAGGAGTTAGAAAATGGAAAGTAAAAAAGCAATAAACGATATAAAGTATTTAATAATGGAACATTATAGTGACAAAGAGCCACTAAATGAAAGTCAAGAAAAATCTAAACAATGTTTTTATAGATATTGTGACCAACTCAAAAAAGACCTTGATAGGTTAGAAAAATTAGAAAAAGCAAAAGATTTGTTAAGTAGTAGAAATATTTTTATTTATGTTTTAAAAGAAAGTTATAATTTCATTGATTACAACAGAAATGTTTCATTAAATGATACATTGGCACCAGATGAATACAACATACTAAAAGAGGTGTTTGGATGAAACTATTATTATATTGCACGAAATCAAAGTGGCAACTTTTTAGAGATATTATCACTGGTAAATGGTTAATTGATAAAATTAAAAATAGAAATGCTGTCAATGGCAAAATCATAGGCGAATGTGATTATGAAGTGGAAGAAATAAAACCATTTTTCTGTGAAGATGTTATCAAGTTTGAAAAAGAAAGTTGTTTAACTATGAATAAATGTGTTGATTACTTAAAAGGTTTTAATGGTTATGCAATTCACATTAAGAACTTGAAAATATTTGATGAGCCAAAAGAGTTAAGTGAATATAGCAAAAATGTAGAACATCATAAATGTGATGAATGTTTAGAAGAATGTAGAAAACATTGTAAATATTATTATGCAAAAAATAATATTACCCAAACTATAAATAAAGGATGCATTCAATATAGTATATTATATAAAGTCAACAATATGATGTATGTATTTGATTTAGAGGAAAAGAAAATTTTAATTCCACTTCATCTTGAAGAACTATGTAGAATTCTAAATGCTGAACAAGATATTATAATTAGAAAGAAAGTGTTAAAGGAGATGCTATGAAAAAAGGAATTAGATACGATTATCCTAAAAAAAGTTATATACAAGTAGAATATACAGAGCCATATAATAAATTATATAGTTTGATAAAAGAAAAACGTGATAATGCTCGTTTAGAATTAGATAGTGTTAAAGAAGTAACATATAAGCATTTTGATTTAAGGGGTCAGATATGTGCATACAACGATGTATTAAGTTTAATGGAGAGTATGTTTGAGGTGAAACAATGAAAGTGTATGTAACAATCGTAGTAAGTTCTGATAGTGTTAGAGCAATTTATGTTGGGAAAAGTAAAAAACAAGCAGAGAAAAAAGCAAAAGAATATGAAGACATAGGACGTGGTATTTATTGCTATGTTAGTCTATATAATTCAAAAGTAGGCGATATAGGATATAGAAACTTAAAGGAGATACCAGAAGATGATTTATAAAAAATTAAAAGAATATATTAAAAAAGATGGCAATACAACTTTTTCTATATTTGGAACACTTACTGATAAAAATATTATTTGGTGTTTTAAGAACATTGACGAACCTGATGAACCATATATAGAAAAACAATTATATGGTTTTTATAGGGGTGAATATGATTTTTTATTAGAGTATTATGTAAAAGGGATAATCCCAATATATAAAATTATCAATGACAAAATTGTTCCATTTTTAAAAGTAACACTTGATAAGGAGATTGTATGAAATATTCAACTAAAGAATTATTAAATATGGAATTAAGTGAAATTTGTAATAAATGTCAAGGTGAATGTGAAACTAATAAATGTTTATTTAAGAAATCTTTAAGAGAATGTAGAGAAGATGGATTTTGTATTAAAGAAAGTTATAAATTCATAGATGAATGGATTAAAGAAGATGAATCTGTAATTGAATCTCTTGAAATAGAAAAAGAAATAATTAAAGAACGTATTGAAAAATATAAAAATTGGAAAAAGAAATTAGAAAAAGAAATTTCTTAAAAATTTTTGAAAAATCTTTTAAAAAAGTATTTACATCCTTTCAAAAATATGATATAATATTATTGTAAAATTCAATAACGAAAAGGAGAGAGTAAATATGACAGTTAATGAATTACAAGAAAAATTAAATTTAGCAAATGAGAAAGTTACAAAGAGATTAGAAACTATCAAAAAGATTTGTAAGAAATTAGAAATTGATTTAGATGAATTAATTGAAAAATATCATTTTACAGTTAATAATGATTTTGAACCTTATTATTTAAGTAATGCAAAAAGAGAAGAAATTATTAGTTCATTTGTTTCAGAAAAACCAGAAAGAGATGAAAATGGAAATTGGTTAGATGAAAATTATCATTATAATTTTAAAATTTCAGAATTATTTGATAATTTATATAAATTATATGAAGTAGAAAGAGTTGCTAAAAATTGGGAAATTAAATTACAAAAAGAATTAAATAAAGATAATATAGAAAAGATTCCAATTATTTGGGATTTCTTAACTGAATGGGAAGAAAAATCAATAGAATGGTATCATAAAAATTCAGAATTATATTTTGAATTAAATAAAAAAGAAGATTTAGAATTAGATGATTATTTACATTCAGAAAAATATATAAAAGATTGTATGAATTTACCTTATACTAGTATTACTAGAAATCAATATTATGCTAAAGAAAATTGGAAAAGAAATTATTATAAATACATTGATAATTTTACAAAACAAATTGTTAGAATTAAACATGAATATAATGAATTAGATAATAAATATTATCCAGTATCTTATACAGTTAATGAAGAAGTTCTTAAAAAAGCAGTTGATAAAGAAAAGAAAGAAAAATATTTTGATTTAGTAGAAAGAGTTACTAAATATATAGGAGAAATAAATGATGCTAAACATTTATCAGTTTCTCCTCAAGGTGAATTAAATGGATTTATATCTGGAAAGAATGGAAAAGTTAGAATAGAAACTATTTCAGCAGGAGGATATAATATTCAAAGATTTCATTATAGAGTATTAATCCATAGAGTTAAGGACTCTCTATAAAAGTCCTTTTTCTATATTATATAAGGAGAATATGAATGAGAGAACAATGGGTAGACTTAAAGAAATATAATCTTCCAAGAAAAGTTAGAAAAGCAATAAAACCAATGATAAATATGTTATATTTAATATATAGAGATAATATAGGAATGATATTAGCTTTATTAATTGATAGTATGCAAGATTTAACAAAAGAAAGAGAAAAAATCAAACTTAGAAAAATTGAAATAAAATATAATGATTATTTTGTTTCAGTATTAAATTGTGAAACTAATGAATATGAAATATTAAATAATAAGGAGATTAATAATGAAAATTAGAGATTATAGTTCAGGATATGCAATAGTTAAATATAATTATTGGTTAAAATATGGAGTAAATGCTTATGTAGAAAGATATACTGATGATTTAGAAGATGCTAGATATATTAAGAATTCTTTAGAAATAGTTGATACAAAACCATTTGTTATAATTAATTGTGAAACAGAAGAAGTAGAAAGTTACTAAATATTTTAAAGTTTCTATTTACTTTTAAATTAAGCTATGATATAATATAATTATCAAATACAAAGGAGAGAAAATATGGATTTAAAAAAGATAAGATTATCAAATGCAATAGAGCATAAAAATTTTAAACTTCCGTTTGATAATAAAAATTGGAAAGAGTTTAATAATTATTTAAAATATTTAATTGAATGTAGAAAAAATGTTTCTATAAAAATGATTTATGATAATGATGCTATAAGGGAGACTAAGATAATATGCGAAACAAATTAAATTGTAAAACTAGAAAAAAATATCAAACTAATTTAGGGACGATTATTGAAGACCAAGCAAGTTCAAGAAATAAGTCTACTGGATATCGAGGAGTATATCGATTACGAGGAGGAACTTATCAAGCTAGAATAAATATTAATAAAAAAGAAGTAACATTAATTAATACTCATAGTTTATATGAAGCAATTAGAGTTAGAAAGAAAGCTGAAAATTCATATTATAAACCTTTAGTATCATTAGCTATTTTAAAAGGAGATTTTAAAAAATGAGATTGTGGCACTATAAATTAATACCATATCTTCCCAATAGTCAATTAATAGCTCAATGGAGAGAGTTGAATGCAATTTTTAAAAATCAACCAAATCATATTTTAATTAATTATGTATATGAATATGATAAAGAACATTTATTAAAATATACAAGTATAGTTGTTCATGAAATTGGTAGAAGAGGCATGATAAAATGTAAACTTGATTATACCAATATGAATAAATATTTTGGAATTGATGTAGAAAAAGATGGATTAACTTATGATAAAGATGAATGTATTTTTCCAAATCATCATAATAATAGATATTTAAAACAATGTTTTTATAATTTGCAAGAAAAATTTGATAGAGGCCAAAAAGATTTTTCTAAAGAACAATATTATAAATTATGGGAATTTGCTATTACAAAAATAGGACTTGTAGAATATTTAAATAAGGAGGAAAAATAAAATATGAGATTATGGCATTATTCTATAATTAAATTTTTACCTAATACTCAACTATTGCTTTTATGGAAAACATTAAATGATATTTTTAAAAAGAAACCATTAAATATTTTAAATAATTACATTCAATATTGCTCATTAGATGATTTACATTTATATAGTCTAATAGTTATAAAGGAATTAAATAAAAGACAATTAGAAGTAAATTTAAATGAATTTTATAATTATTTCAATCTTTCTGAAAATGATACTTATATATATTCAGAAGAAATTAATTCTCCTTTTAAAAAATATCATGATTTAGAATATTTATTAATTTGTTATTATTCATTAGAAGAAATTTATATTAGAGGGCAAGAAGATTTTCAAATATTAAAAGAATATGTATATGATATAGTAATTAATTATAAATAAAGGAGAATTAAAATGAAACATAAACCAATGGAAGAACAAGTTGCTCAAGAAAGACATGCTATACAATATGTTGATGGTAGAGCAAGAGAAATTAATGCTTTAAAACAATTTTTAAGAACTCATAAAGATGATGAATTTAAAGTATATCATAATACACATGATAATTGTATTTGGATTAAAGTTGAAGATAGATATGAAACTTTTAATGGAATTGGAAAAGAAAAATTTTTAAAAATATATAATCAAGTAAGAAATAATCTTAAAGAGGAGGAGGATGAAAATGAGTAGTTTTGCTAGAAAAGTTAAAAGAAATCAATGTAAAATAATGGTTGATAATAAAAATCGTTATTTAAAAACATGTTATCATGAAGGAATTACAGAATCAGATAAAGAAATTACTGCCAAACAAAATCAATCAGAAAAAAATAAAAATAGAGATAAAATAATTGTAGAAAAATTTAAAGAAAAGAGAAATAATAAATATGATTTATAAGATTTATTCTGGAATAGATTATGGAGCTATAGCAGTAAAAGGACAATCAATTTTTGAAAATTTGATTGGTGAATTTCAAACTGAAAATGGAGCTTTATATGAATATGAAAAAGTAAAAAGAGCTATAAAAAATGAATCTAATAAAGAAGGAAATCAAAATTATAGATATTATTGTTATATGATAGTTATTAACTTTAAAGAACATATTTGGGGAAGAAATAAAGAAGATAATGGACCTAATGCAATTACTTTATATGCTAATAGTTACTGTAAAAATAAAAACATTGAATGTTTTAAAGAAATAAAAAATATAGAAAATGGGAAGATAATATGGTAGAAAAAAATACTTTAGAATATTTTTTAGATTTTCTTCCAAGTAATCAAGAATTTAAAATTATTGAAAATGACGAAGAAATTTTTAATGGAAATAAATATGATTTGAAAGAAAGTTTATCTCCAGATAAATTTAATGAAATAAAAATAAAGCATGTATATATCATGGATGTTTTAAAAAATGATGTAGTTATATTTACATTATAAGGAGGAATTATGCAATATGATAAAGTAGTAAATTCAGATTCTACTAAGCTGAAAGACTCTTTAGAAACTTCAATTCTTCTTGATAGACCTATATCAAATTGGAGAAACATTTTATCAGAAGAATGTCAAGTATATGTTTTAGGAGAAAATTATATAGCTAAAAGATTTGATGCAATAAATTATAAATTTTGTGAAAAGAATGAAGCAAAAGAAATAGTAATTGATAATTTATATGCATTATTAAGATTTAAATATTTTCCTAAACAAAATGAAAAAGTTGATAAAGTAATTAATGATATAGTATCTAATTTTACATTAAATTTAAAGACTACACTAAAAAAGGTTAGTTTTGAACCAGATGCAGATTGTAATGTAGTAAATTTTGTTCCCGATGGATGTGTTTCATTTAGAAATGGAGTATATGATTTTAGAAATGATAGTTGGTTATTTAAATATGATACAATATATGTTGAGCATTTAAAAACTACAGTATATCAATATAATCCTAAATGGATAATAACATGGTATGTTAATATTGATTTTGAACCACTTCCTTTTAATATAAATGAATTTGATTTAGAAGAATTTATTGATATAATGAAAGATTCAACTCAAGAACATAAAAATTATTGTTTTGAACTTTTATATAACATGTCCCATGATATTGAAGATAAATTTGATTTAAAAAAATTTATTCATATAATTGAAATATTAGGATATACTTTACAAATTTCTTTTAGTCAAAATTTTGTTCAATTTATTGGTTCAGGTGGTAATGGAAAAAATAGTTTATTTGATGGATGTTTTACTCATAAAGTAGTTCCTACTCCAACATCAAATTCAATTAAATCATTTGAAACTGATAAATTTATTACAGGAGCTTTATTTAATCATTCACATAATTTCTTTTTTGAAACTGGTAATAAAATTGAACAATTTGATACAGAAACTTTAAAAAATGTTACAGGTTCAATGTATCAAACTATTGAGATAAAGGGAGTTCAAAAATTTTCTTCTATTATAAATTGTAAAAATATATTTAGTGCAAATGACCAAGATGATGTTAAATTTAATGATAACACTCAAGGATTTAGAAGAAGATATAATGTATGTGAAATATGGTATAGCTGGGATGATAAAGGAAGATATTTAAGAAAAGGAGATTATTATGATGTTGCATTTGGAGATGATTATAAAGAAATAAAAATTGATAATAATAATTTAATTATTTTTATTTATTTTGGAATGTATGGTCTTAAACATGCAACAGATAATTTTAGTAGAAAATTTAAATTTACATATAATGATTGGAAATTAATGTATTCTACAGCAGATGTAGATTTGAAAGATAAACTTGAAAAAATTACAATTAATAGTTTATGTAAAAATTTAAGATATGGAAGTAAAGAAGAAAATAAAGTATCAGTTTATGATTTATCAAAAAAGAGATTATTTGAAAGTAAAGATTTAAATTATGAATCATATGATGACTTTTTAAATAATTTCTTAGAAAATGATGAAGAAAGTCATATATATTTTTTAGAAAATGATTTTTATTTAAATTTAAGATTTTTACAAAAATTATGTGATGATGTTAATACAGCTAAATCATTTACTAGTAAAATTAAAAAAATATTTGGTGTTAAATTAATAAACATTTATAATAATCAACCTTATGCTAAATGTAGATTTATTAATAACCATATGTTTTTAATTAATTAGGTGATAATATGAAAGAAAAACAATATAAGAAAAAGAAAAAAAGAAATTTTGAAGATGATTTATATGGTGAGAAATTTCAAGAAGCAAAAAAATTATATTTAGAAGAATTACAAAATAATCCAACATATTCTTTAATAGTAGATTCTGAAAATAAATATAATTTTACAAATGACCAAAAAGAATTTATTGGATTGTATTGTGAATTTAAAAATTTAGCAATAGCAGCTCATTTATCTAATTTAGGATATGAAAATTCATTAGTTTTTTATAAAACATATGAATGTCAACAAGAAATTAGGAGAATGAATGTTGCCGCAATCCATCAGCAATTTAAAACTAAAATGTTATCAATTGAAGAAATAGGTTCATATCTTAGTAGTTTAATTGTTGATAATGTTCCGGCAGGAGATAGAATATCTTCAGAAGAAAAAGTTAAGGTTGCAGAAAAATTAGTATATATCCATGAATTATTAAATAAAGGATATCATAATCCTCAAGAAATTTTAGATAAAGATGTAGATGAAGAGCTTAAAGGATTATCATTAGATGCATTAAAGAGATTGTTAGAAAGTAATAAAAAGAAAGATTCTGTAGAAGAAAAAGATAAAATTATAGATGAGATTAAATCTTATAATTTATTAAGTGATGAAGAAATAGTATTTTTAAATACTTTAAATGTTCAAGAATTAAATAATTTAATAGATGAAATAGAAAAAAGAATAAAAGAAAATTAAAAAAAAAAAAAGTATTTACATTCTTTTAAATTTATGATATAATATTAAATGTATATATAAGAAAGGAGAAAAAATGAAAAGAGTAGAAGACCAATTTGAAAGTATTGGAACTACATTTTTAGAATTTGAAAAATTTTGTAAAGAAGAAAAATTAAATCCTAATAAAGTAGAAGTTAAACAAGAATTTTTCAAAAATTATTTAGATGGGAGGATAGTTATTGAAAATGGGAAAATCTTCAAAAAGAAAATTAGAACCAAAAGAGATTAAAATAATTATTAATTTAATTAGTAAAAAGAAACCTATTATTTTATTAATTGATGAAAAATTAAAATCTCATATTAAAGAATCATTTTTATATAGTCGAGATATGATAGAACTTGGTGATTTTTTAGTTGTAAATAAAAAAGATATTAGTTATATAGAATTTAAATGAGGAGATAAAATATGGAAAACAAAGTATTTGAAATTAATAATAATGAATCATTAATTTTTAAAAATGATAATAATGAAAAAAAATTATTACCATTTGTTGAAGAATATTTAGATTTTGTTAAATACGTTAATGAACAAGATAAATCATTTAGAAAAAGATTAGAAAAAGAAATGATTGAAAATGGATTATACTCAGAAAAAATTGGTAAATATAATATTTCTATTGCATTTCCAAAAGCAACAGAAAATTTAGATGAAGAAAAATTAATTACTAATGAAGATGATTCTACATTATTACCATTTATTATAATGAATAAAAATGATGAATTTGATATTAATGGATTAAAAGAAAAATATCCAGATATTTATAAAGAATTTTATAAACAAAAAGTTGAATTAATTATTGATTCTGAAAAATTAAAAAAGATGAGGACAGACCTTTTTGATAAATATAAAATAATAACTCCTCCTTCAAAAGAACCTTATATTGTTATTAAGGAATCTAAAAAATGAGATTTTCAAATAGTAAATTAAATGCAATATTTAATTGTCCAATGTCATATCATTTAAGATATGATTTAGGAATAAATCCAGTTGTTAAATCAAAAGCACTAGATTTAGGTTCAGCAATTCATTGGGGAATAGAACATAATACAGATAATTTAAATGAATATTATGAAAGTGAATCATCAAGAAAAGTATTAGAATCTAAAAGAGATGAACAAGCTTTAGCAGAAGTTATAGTAAAATATTATATTGATAATGAAGATGAAATTTTAAAAAATTTATTAAAAGATGTTATAATAGAAGAAAGATTTCATGAATTAGAAATAGTTTGTAAATTAGAATCTAAAATTGAAATTGAAGGAAGTAATGAGTTTGTAGGTATAATAGACTACTTGTTATATACTAATAAAGGATTTATTATAATAGATTATAAAACTTCAAGTGATATTCCAAAATATGAAAAATATTTACAACAATTATTATGTTATTGTATGTTAATTAATGGAGAATTTCCAGGAATCCCTATTTATAAAATTGCAGTAGTAAACTTTCTTAAAAGTAAAACTAAAAGAAAACCAAATGAAACTATTGAAAATTATAAACGACGATTAAGAAATGAATATATTGATGATAATATTTTTGTTAATATATATAATGGAGAATTAATTTTACAAGAAAAAATAGAATCATATAAAAATAATTTATCTAAACAATGTGATGTAGCATTACAAATAGTTCAATTTTGCAATCGTTTTAATAATTATTATATTAATTATAATACAGTTAATGATTATGGAGGAAATGTATATAAACCATTATTTGATAAGCAAAAAGATGCTTATGTAATGTATACAGTAAAAGATAAATGGGTTGATGATAATGATAAAATTATTGATACAAGATATATGCTTCCAATAGATATAGATGCAATATATGATGGAATGATAATTTGTCGTTATAAAGATTTTTTAATATTTAATAAAGATATATTAGAAAAAAATAAAAGTTTATTAGAAGTTAAAAATCACATGAAAAATATTAATTTAAAATTTGAAGAAGGTATGATAGACATTTATTATAAAATTTATCAAGAAGAAAGGAATAAAGAAAATGAAAAATAATATTAGATTATTAACAAAAGAAGAATTAAATAATTTTAAAGAAAAATACTCATTTGAAATTCAAGGGTTTTTTATAGTAGTTAAATGTAATGATTTTAATAGACCAACTCTTCATGATATTCATCATAATTTTTTCCTAAATCATAAAGGAAGAAAAATTATTATTAATTCTGATACTATTAAAATTTGGGATAGATATTATAAAGATATTCATTTAGTTGAATTACAAAATTTAGTTAATCAATTAACTATAATGTATCAAGATATAACTCCAGAAAATATAGAAAAATTATTAAAGAAAGGAAGTAATTAATTATGGAGAAAAAAATTAAATTATTCTGTTGGGGTCCTCCAGGAGTAGGAAAATCAGTATTTGCTTGTAAATTCCCTAAACCATTCTTTATTTGTACAGATGGAAATTATGATTGGTTAATTGAATTTGGAGCAAAAGAAGATGCACAATTTAGAGCAAATTCTTTTAAAGATTATGTAAAATTTATGAAGACAAATGATTTTACAAATTATGATACAATTGTTATAGATTTAGTAGAAGATTTGTTTAAAATGTGTGAACAAGAATGGTTAAAGAGAAATGAAATTGAACATCCATCTGATATGGGATGGGGTAAAGGATATGATGGACCAAGAAATGAATTCTTCATGGAAATTTCTAAATTATTAAATTTAGATAAAAATGTATTGTTATTATGTCATGGAGAAGTATTAGAAATTAAGAGAAAGAATGGAACTTCATATCATGTATATCGTCCATCTTCAAGACTTCCAGAAAAATTATTAGATATGATTGAAGGAAGAGTAAGATTTATGTGTAGAGCATTAGTTGTTACTGAAGAATTAGAAGATAAAAAAGTTAAAAAAAGATATTTACAAATTTCTTCAAACGAAGATACAGATTATATTAATGCAAGAGGAATTGACGAAGATAATTCACCTGAATTTATCCCATTAGAATATACTGCATTAATGAATTTAATTGATAATAAATCTTCAAAATTAAATTTATCCCCAGATGATATTGAAAAAATTAAAGAAGAAGATAAAGAAGAATTAAAATCAACTAAAGCTTCTAGAAAAAAAGAAGAATCTGTAAAGAAAGATACAAAAGTTTCTAAAAAAGAATTATTAAAACAAAAATCAGAAGAATTTGAAGAAAATACTGAAGAAGTTAAAGAAGAAGTTAAAGAAGAAGTTGAAGAAAATAAAGAAGATAAATTAGCTAAATTAAAAGCTAAATTATTAAAGAAAACTTCTGAAGATGAAGAAAAATCTGAAACTGTAATTGATACTCCGACATTTGATAAAATGATTGAAGAAGCAAATGAAGAAGTAGTAGAACCTATTAAAGAAGAAGTCAAAGAAGAACCAAAAATTCAAACAAAAGAAGAAAGATTAGCAGCATTAAAAGCTAAACTTAGGGGAGGAAAATAATAATGTCAGAAGATAAAGAATTAAAAGAATTATATAGTAATGTCAATTCTATTTTAAAGAAAATAAATGTTAAAGATATTGACCCTGAAAAAGATTTTGATAAAAATCCAGATGGGTATTATTTAACAGAAGTAGTATCATTAGAAGTTTGTACTTCTAAAAAATCTGGAAATTTACAAGTAGCAGGACAATTTAAAATTGTTGAAAATGGAATTGGAGTAAATGTAGATGATGATGGAGAACAAGATTTCTTTGAACTTAAAAATACAAAAGGTAAAACTATTTTCAAATATTATCCAATGACTGATGAAAGTCAAGTTACAAAATTAATCAAAGATATGTTAAAATTCACTGATGAAGATGGTAAATCAATTTTAGATGAAGAATATTTTAGTGATATTGAAATTATGAAAGAAGCTTTATCTATTTTAACTGAAGAAAGAATTTACATTCATTTATATTCTTATACAAATAAAACTACTAAAGAAACTAATCAAAATTCAAATTTAATTACTTGGAAACGTGCTAGTGATATTGGATTAATTGATTAATTATGAATGCATTAGATTTTCTATTAAACATTGTTAACAATGAAAATTTATTAAATTATAATTTTAAATATTGTTTGGTCAATGAAAAGAAAATCCCATACACTTTATCTGGTAGTATTGCTAAACCAAATCATATTGAAGATTTTGTAACAATTGATAATTTCTTAGAAAAAATAGATGATATTGATAAATATGCAGGAATAGGAATATCTATTCAAGGAAGTAATATTTCTGCAATAGATGTAGACCATTGTTTTTCTAAACCTTTTGATTTATCAACTGGAGATGAAAGAGCTAAAGATGTATTATGGTTATTTAAATATAATTATGTTGAATTTAGTTTTTCTGGAACTGGATTAAGAGTTTTCTTTATAACACCAAAAAATTTATTATCTGATTATACACAACATTATTACATTAAAAATTCAAATTACAACATAGAATATTACAATCCTGAAAATTCTTACCGATATGTTACAATAACTGGGAAAACTTTAATCAATAATAATATAGAAGAAGTAGATGAAAAATCTTTTAAAATTTTTCTAGATAAATATATGAAAAGAAATAACCCTATATCAATTAGTAAAAAAGTTGAAGTAGAAAAACAAGATTTAGAAATATTAAAGAAAAAATTAAGAAAACAATTGTTAATTAATGGAAGTTTTCAAGAAATTTGGTTTAGCAAAGCTCCAGGAAGTAATAGTAACGAAAGTGAATTAGATTATTTTTTGATTAAATTTATTTATGATAATATTACTAAAAACAAAGAAAATGTAAAAGAATTATTTGAATTAAGTCCATATTTTAATAGCAAAGATAGTAAACATAAATATAAATGGAATTATAATAATTTTAGATATTTTGAATATATTTGGGAAAGGATATAAAATATGAAAAGACCAAGCTGGCAAGAAACATTTTTTTCAATTGCAAAAATAATTTCTTTAAGGTCTAAAGACCCTCATACAAAAGTAGGAGCAGTTCTTGTAAAAAACAATTGTATTATAGGAACTGGTTATAATGGTGACCCAAGAAATTTTAAATATGAATTTAATTGGAATACAGAAGAAAAATATAAATATGTAATTCATGCTGAAATGAATGCTATAGCAAATGCATGTTACAATGGATGTGAAGTTAAAGATAGTGAAATGTATTTAACATTATCTCCATGTAACGAATGTATTAAATTATTAGTTCAATTTGGTGTTAAGAAAGTATATTTTTTAGAAAAATATAGAGATTATCAATTAACAGAACATATTGCTAAAAATTCAAATTTAGAATTGATAGAGGTAAAATTATGATATTAGTTATAGATGGTTTACAATTAGCAGGAAAAAGTACTTTAATTGAAAAATTAAAAGATTATAAAAAAATGAAATTTGATTTTTCTCGTTATTCTAGAGAATTTGATATTAATCCTGGTAATATAGGAGCATTTCAATTAGGAAAAGATTTAGCTTTATTATATTCTTTAAAATCATTACATAGAAAAAATCAAAAAATAGTTTTAGATAGAGGAGTATTTTCTAGTATATATTATTCATTATTATATAAAAGATTAAATGAAGAAGATATATTAAATTTATTAGATATTATACAAGAAGAATTTAATTATGAAGAAATAAAATATATTTTTATAATACCAAAAAGAGGATTGAATTTAAATCTTGAAAGAAATAAACATGATAGTTATGATGATTTAGAAAAAGAAATTGATAATAATATTTTAAATTTTATAAAAAATGAATGTGAAAAAAGAAATATAAATTTAATTATATTTATAAATGATTTTTCTAAAAGTGTTAATTTTAATTCTGAAAGATTAAAGGAAATGATAAAATGAATACAACAGAAGTAAAATTAAAAGGAATTATAAAATCTTTCGATGATTTATATAAATATGCATACAAACAATTTGTTGAATACGAAAAACTTGAAGGAATAGATGATTGGAAGAAATATGATTTTTCAATAGATTGTGCAGAAGACCAAATGAAATTTAAAGATATGCTTCAAATAAGATGTATAGAAGAATTAACAGAAGCAACTCATGCTTTAGATGATAATAATCATTTTTATGAAGAAATAACAGATTCACTTAATTTCTTTTTATCAGCATATTGTATGTTAGGTATAGATTTCAATTCTTTAGAAAATCCAGAAAGAATATTGTCATTTTCACAAAATGAATATATTAATTTGAATAAAAAATTTGATATCATAAAAATATGGTTTTATGATATAATAAATTGTATAGGAAATCTTTGTAATTTATTAAAAAATCGTCCCTGGACTCAATCTAATTATTTAGTATCAATGTTAGATTTTAATGAAAGATTAAATGAATTATGGATAACTTTCTGGGATATTTTATCAAAAATAGGATTAAGTAAAGAAAAAATATTTGAATTATTTGAAAGAAAATATTTAGTAAATAAATGGAGAATTGAAACAGGATATTAATTATGAGAATATATAAAACTATAAAAGATGCATTAAATGAAACCTTTAGAGATTTAAAAGTAAGGGGAATTTCAGTAGAATGTAATTCTTACCAAGATAAAAAATTAACTGGAGAAGATAGATTTGTAAAAGAATTAACTGGAGTTGCATTTAAAATTGATAAACCTTTACTTAATAGAGATGATGCTATAAGATATGTTTTTAAAGATGAATCTGATAAAATTATAAAATATTGTAAACAAGAGATTAAAGATAGATGTAGTGGTAAACCATTAAATCCAGGTAATTCTTATAAAATTAGACAAGATATGTGGAATAAATTTTTAGAAAATAATCATAAATTCTCATATCAATATGCAGAAAGAATTTGGACTAATCAACAATTTGAAAATGTTATACAATGTTTGATTAATGATAGTGGAACTAGACAAGCAGTTCTTTCGATTTGGAATTCAGATAAAGATATGATGTCTTCTAAATTAGGAGGGGGTAATCGTATACCATGTTCATTAACATATCAATTTGTTATAAGAAATAATAGACTCCATTGTATTTATTCAATGAGAAGTAATTCTGCAATAGAACATTGTCCAATAGATTTATATTGTGCTTCAGGATTAATGGAATATGTAGTAAAAAGATTAACTAATTATTATCCAGGAATAAAAATTGGTTCACTTACTTATGTATGTGGTTCTTTACATGCATTCCATTGGAATTTAAAAGAATTAATATTATTCTAATGATTATTAGAAAGTGTTAATTAATAATTATATCAATTAAAAAAGATAACACTCTTATAAATCACTTTTAGAAAGGAATTAATAAATATATGAAAGTAAAATTAATTAAAAATGCTTATATGCCTAAAAATGGAAGAGCTGGAGATGCTGGTTATGATTTTTATCTTTTAGATAAAGTAATAATTAAACCAAGACAACAAGTAGTAGTTGATACAGGAATTTGTGTAGAATTACCTGAACATCATGCAGCTTTATTTGAATTAAGAAGTTCTATTTGTAATAAATATAAAAATTTAATTTTAAAGAATCCTTTAGTAGATAGTAATTATAGAGGAGAATTACATTTAATTCTTTATAATGATAGTTTCTTTAAAAAAATTAAATTTGATAAAAATGAAAGAGTAGCATCATTATTTGTTTTTCCAGTTTATGATAAACCTTTAGTTAATGTCAAAGAATTAAGTGAAAGTAATAGAAATTCATCTTGGAATGGTAGTTCAGGTAAATAATTATGAATTTGATTATATTTGACTTTGAAGTGTTCAAATATGATACTCTTTTAGGAATGTTAGTTTTAAATGAAAATAATAAACATGAATTAATTCAAACTTGGAATTTAGATTTTATAAAAAGTTATTTTGATGAACATCAATTAGATTCTATATTCATTGGATATAATTCTAAATTTTATGATAATTGTATTTTAGAAGCAATCATTAAAAATAAAAATCCATATGAAATAAGTAAAAAATTAATTTCTGACGAAGAAGCTATTTGGTGTAATTTAAAATTTTATCATTATGATGTAATGAATACTGGATTTGAAACCCAAATTTCTTTAAAATTAACAGAATTAATTTCTGGAGATAGTATTGAAACAACAGAAGTTGATTTTGATATTGATAGACCATTAACTGAAGAAGAAAAAAGAAAAGAAGAAAAATATAATTATGCTGACCTTATAAAAACAAAAGATAATTTTGAAAAATTATTTGGAAATTTCCTACTTAGATTAGGTATTATAGAAGATTGGAATTTAGATTTAATGAATTGTTTGGATATGACAGGAGCTCAAATTGCTTCAGAAGTATTATTAGCAAAAAAGAATAATTCTTTAGATAAAGAAAAAGTATTTCCTCAAATTTATGATACAATGAAAGTTAAAAATCAACAAGCAATTGAATTTTATTTACAAGAAAAATTCAGAAAAGATAAATATTTTGAAATTATAAAAATTGGTAATGTGGATTTAACTTTAGGAGCAGGAGGAATTCATGGAGCTATTAAAAAATGTTATTATCCAAGATTAATGTATTTAGATGTTTCTGGATATTATAATCTAGTAATGATATTATATAATTTATTATCTAGAACTATTCCTCAAGAAGGAAGAGAAAGATATATTATGATGTATGAACAACAATTAGAATTAAAGAAAGTTAATCCTAGTAGTCCTAAAAGAAAACAATTTAAAAAGTTATTGTTAGCAGTATTTGGAGCTCAAAATAGAAAAGGTTCTAAACTTTATGACCCATGGATTGGTTCTTTAGTTCCAGTAGTTGGGGAGATGTTTTTAATAGATTGGATGGAAAAAATTGAAGATTTATGTTTATTTGTAAATTGTAATACTGATGGTATTATGATATATCCTAATTCAGAAGAAGCAGAAAAAGAAATATTAATAAGATTAGATGAATTTCTTAAAAGAACTAAATTTGTTATCAAACCTAAATATATTTATGATTTATATCAAAGAGATGTAAATAATTATGTTTACAGAGATGAAAAAGGTAATTTAGAAACAAAAGGTGAAGTATTAGTAAATTATGAATTTTCTGATAAAACATATGCTTCAGGAGATATTTTTAATTGTAAAGAACCTTCTATAATAGCTAAAGGAGTAGTAAATTATTTAATGTTTAATCAATCTCCAGAAGAAACTGTTGATAAGTATAAAGAAGATTTAAGATTATTTCAATTTGCATGTAAAAAAGGTAAATATAAATATCTTACTTATGATATAATATATAATGATAATACTAAAGAATCTTTTAATATTCAAAGTCCATCTAGAGTATTTGCTCTTAATTCAGATGTTGAAAAAGGTATGGTTTATAAACATGATTTAGATAGGAAATCTAAAGTGTCAAATTTACCTTCTAATGTATTTGTTTATAATGATAGTATAATTAATAAATATGAAGAATTAAAGGAAATTATAGATTGGAATTACTATGTTGATAGAATTTATGAAAGAATAGAAAGTTTTATATCTTAGGAGAAATTTATGGATAATCGAAACAAAAATGTAGAAAGAGAAATTGATAAAATTTATAATGCAGTATTTAAAAAAATATTTAACGAAGCAAAAAAAGAAAATGTTATTTATGATAAATCTAAATTAAAAGAATTAATTTTAAGATTTGATAATACAAGAAAATATAAAAAATTCTGTAAAGAATTTGCTAAACAATTAACGAAAAAAGGTTTAGCTAATAATAGAAGAATTTGGAAAAAATATTATCAAGCAGCTAAAGAAAATCATACTATCTCTATTCCTAAAAATTATAGTGAATTTGAAATGGGATTATATAAAAAAATAATTCTTCATAATTTTAGGTTAATTAAATCAATCCCTAAAGATATAATGGAAGTATATCAATATAAATATATTAATGCTCTTGAAGGTCAGGTATTAGAAGGAAAATTAGGAAGAAAAACATTTGAAAAAGTATTAAAAGAATCTGGAGCAACAAAAGCAAAATTAATAGCAAGAACAGAGTCAGCTAAACTTCAAACTGCAATAACAGAAAATAATTCTAAAGATTTAGGTTCAGTATGTTATAGATGGAGAGCTTCTAATGATAAAAGAACTCGTCCTTCTCATAAAGCAATGAATAATGTAATTGTATTTTGGAGAAAAGATGATGAAAAACCTATTCTTGATAATATGCAAGGTAATGCTGGGGAATTTCCTAATTGTAGATGTGACACTCAACCTATTTTTGATGAAGATGATTTAGATGGAGTAAATTTTAAAGTTTATGATTATAGAATTCATAAAGTAGTAGATATGTCAAGAGAAAGATTAATTACTTGTATACAAAATAAAAAAATCATTTAAAGGAGGTAATTAAAAATGATGAAGTATACTTATAAATTCGAAGAAATGATTGATGCTAGAAAAGAAGCTATTGAAAATTTAGAAAAACTTAAAAATGAACAAACAAAATTAGTAACAGTTTTAAAAGAACATGATGAAAAAGAAAAAGATGAAAAGTTAAAATTTACTGAAATTATTGAAGATATTAATAAAAAGATTGAAGAAGAAAATAATACTATTGAAATGTATAAAAAACAAAATGCTTCTACAACAAGTTTAGTCTTAACATTAAAGAGAGTTGATAAAGAAACTTGTAAGGTAGTAGAAGAAGTTTTAGATGAAATTGGATTATTTAAAACTCCAGAACAACCTAAAGAAGAAGTAAAAGAAGAAAAATAATTTATGAATGCTTTGGAAAAAAAGATTTATCGAGAAATTTATCGTAGAAGTCTTTATGAATTTGTTAAAGATTTTTGGAATGAAGCTGACCCTGATAAATTTATCGATGGTAAATTAATTCAAATATATTGTGAAATATTTCAATTCATGTGTAAACCATGGATTGGATATACTGAACCAAATGTTGATTTACCTAAATTTCCAAAAGATGCAAAAGTTATTGATATTAGAAAATGTAAACAACAAAAATTAAATTTGAATGTTCCTCCAAGACATACAAAATCAATGATATATAATGTTGAAGCTCCTGTATGGTTTTGGAGTTTCTTCCCTATAAAAGCAGCTTCAATTTCCCATACTGGAGATTTATCTAGTAAAATGAATTCTAAAAGACAATCTATTATTAATTCTCAAAGATATAAAGAATTATTTAATATAAAACTTGTTGCAAATAGTAATTCATTTATTAAAGATGAAAGAGGAGGAGAATTATATTCTGTTAATAGAAATTCATTTACTGGATATGGTGGAAACATAATTATTAATGATGACTTGACTAATGCAGAAGCAGCTAAAAAAGATAAAGAAGAAATGGAAAATGCATGGAGTTATTATAGAAATACCATGCCTTCTCGTATTAATGATATTGAAAAATATGTTATAATGAATATTCAACAAAGATTAGCTCCTAATGATATTAGTGGAAGAATTCAATCAGACCAAAAATTATCACAAGAATATATTCATATTGTATTTCCAGCTCAATTTTCTCAAGAAACATTTTTCATTTGTCCTATAAGTGGTGAAATAATTCATTGGAATAAAGGTGATTATTTATGGCCAGAAAGATTTGGAAATTATGAATCATTAAGAATTGATGTTGGTGAAAGTACTTGGAATTCACAATATTTACAAAATCCTATAGCTGGTGATAAAACTATAATTAAAGATGATATGATTATAGAAAAGAATTATGTAGATTGTCCTACTATAGAAAATGCCGATGTTATATATGCTTCTCATGACTTTCCTGTTAAAGATAAAGAAACTTCTGACTTTTTAGGTTCTATACTTGGTTACAAAGTAGGAGGAACTTTATATATAATTGATTGTCTTGAGAAAAAAATGGCATTTAAAAAATCAGTTGATTATGTAAAAGGTATAGAAGACATGTATCCTGGAACCATTCAAATTATAGAAGATAAAGCAAATGGTTCTCCAATTATTCAACAATTACAAGATGAAATAGCTGGAATTCAAGCATTTCAACCTGGTACTCAATCTAAAACTCAAAGACTTGAATCTGCTTCATTATATATGACAAATGTAGTATTTGTTCAACAAAATTATGATAAATTTACAAGTTC